>Ga0318542_10000200_pt1 | contig 13396 bp, 10 predicted proteins | sample GRESIP168b4f23_FD_202530 | JGI IMG/M metagenome (GOLD analysis project Ga0318542, IMG submission 202530) | Tropical soil microbial communities from Luquillo Experimental Forest, Puerto Rico - GRE.SIPMG.168b4f23 | ecosystem: Environmental > Terrestrial > Soil > Tropical forest > Bulk soil...
ACGACCAAGACGACGAGGGACAGACGCGTTCTGGTGGCTTCGATCTTAATTACTGCGCTCATTCCAAGAAATGTGATGAGGCTCAGAACAAGCCAATAGAGGGCTGTTGGCGTGGCCGTTCGCGCAACAGTTCGCAATGCTCCCGCCACAGCAGGTGCTCCGCAATCTTTACGGCTTTTTCAAAAACTCTGGAAACTTCGCAATGTTTACTGCGATTCGCCACGCCTCGTCACGCGTGAGCAACTTGGCTGCGGAGCGCGTGCGCCACACAATAGAAGCGGCCGAGAAATACTCTCAGTTTTGCCCATTTGAAAGGGGACAATCATTACGGGTCTCGGGGGACTGTGAGGGTCTCCATGTTAGTGCGTTGCGTTCACTGCGATTCTGAGCTGGTTGCGCCCGTGCGGTCCGAGTATTGGAGCAACAAGCACGCTTGTCACATTTGGCATTGCCCGAAATGCTGCGCCTGTTTTTCGTCCTTGGTCTCCCTTTCTGACGATACCGACACTGAGCCGCTGCGCCGCTATAATTTTAGGCTTTGCCCAACAGCTCCGGCAGCTTGGCGATATTCGCCGCGATCCGCCGCGCCTCGTCTTTCGTGAGCAGCAACTTGGATCGCCGCCCTTAGACGAAGATGGTGGAGTACTGCTCGACCGCGGTAGCCTTCTGGCAACGCACCAAGCGCTGCGCGCAATCGCAATCTTTGCAGTTGGTCGGAGCGATCATCACAGTGTATCCGGGGTACTTGAGATCGGCCCTGTAGTTCTTGGGGAGCGACGACATGATTCCCTCCTAATTGAGAGGAACCTCGCTCCTGATTGTATACTCCCTGACAGCAATAGTGTCTGTGATCAGCATCACAGGCTTGTTGTTCCTCGACAGACCAGGGCGGCGAGAAGCGGTAAAATGCAATTAAATTCACTTGGCCAGGTTGGGCCGGCAATCACGTCGGCTTCTATCCGTTTCCAACCGACATCGCCGACGAAGTACGCGAGCAACATCATGACGAGGGAAAATCATGAATGACGCGCGTCGAAAGGAAATTCAGCGAGCCCAGATGCTGATCGGGGAAGCTAAAGGCATCCTTGAAGTGGCGACGACCCAAGAACAGGACGACTTGGACAGCATGTCCGAGGATCTCCAAGGCGACGAAGGGGGGCTAAGCGCGGAGGACATAGTTGACGCATTGGACCGTGCCGCGATGTGCTGCGGCGATGCGATCACCGCCTGCGAAGTGGCAATACAGAATTAGCACTTCCCATAAAAGAAAGCCGCCGATTAGGCGGCCTTGTGAGGTGAGGTGTGATGAGAAAACTTCGGGAAATGACTCCGATCGGCTGATTTCGGCAAGCTGATCGCCGACGAAACCGACAAGTGGGGCAAGGTGATCAGGTTCGCGGGGATCAAACCGGAGTAAGGCGGGTAGCGGCTTGCTCCTTCTCCTCGCACGCGGGGAGAAGTGAGAGGGAAATCGCGCCGGCTTTCGCCCGTCCTGCAATCCCAACCAACGAACGTAAAATCTCGCGGCGCCCTTGAGTCGCGCCTTCGACACATAGGTGAAAATGTGATCGCGCGTTCTGGGCCGAATCAGCGCATCATTGTGCCACAGGCGATTCGCTATCGCCGAATGCGATTGGCTGGTCGCCCGCAACAGAACCAGGAAAGGTTTGATCATGTGCGACTTCAGCCTTCAGCACGCCAAATCGCGTCCCGCAGTTGTCGCCGACAAATTGGTAAGCCACAATTTTGGACGAGGCACGATCGGATTCAAACAAGTTGACGATCCGATCGGCGATGCAACGGCGGTATGTATCCTGCCCGGCACCGAGCTTGCCTTCGACCAGCAAATCAAGCTGCGCTGGCCCGCCGACGACGGCTCGAGCCAGGCGCAGTTTACGACCGCGATCTTCCGGCAAAGGGACAAGGACAAGCCAAGCGTCCATCACGATGTCCTGGAACTGCCGGACGGCCAGCAAGTCCTTCTGACCCAGCTTGAGGAAGGCCAGACTGCAACAGTGTTGCAGCTTCCGGCGGCTCCTAGGACAGAAGCCGAAGCCGAAGAGCAGAAGCGGGCCGAATACGCCGGCTGAAATCAGATTGCTCCCTCCTTCTCCCGCTTGCGGGGAGAAGGAGGGATGAGGGGGGACCTCTCCCCGCACGCGGGGAGAGGTAAATATTTCGCTTGATTTTTCGTCATTGCCAGCGAAACGAAGCAATCCAGTCTGATGGGCCATTCTGGATTGCTCCGTCGCGTTCGCTCCTCGAAATGACGATATTCACGCTGCTTTGACGCGCTCGTATGAGTGGATAAGTCGTAGCGATGTCACTTAGCGTGACGCCGCAACCGCCATTGCGCCCAAAATCCTATAGCAACCAGAACGACGGCGATCGCAATCCAGAATCTGGAATAGAGCTCGATCTCGGCCCGATCGGAAAGTCGGCTGCCGAAAATGGCTTCCCACTGGTCCCAGTGGAAGAAAATCCGAAGAGCATTCAGGCCTTGCAGCAAACAGAAAGTGGCCGCCAGGAAAAGCAGCAACACCAGTATCCAGCCCAGAACGCGGGTTTTTTTGGCCGATTCCGGAAGCTCGCGGGCGTGAAACGGGCTCGACGGATCGCGCACCACGGTCGCGGGCAGCAGGCCTATGCGTGCGCGCTCCGTGACGACTGCAACCACGACAAAAGCCGTTGCGCCAATAAGAGCTACAATAAAACTTGCGGTCAGCGCATCCATAGCACCACCCCCCAATGCGTCGGAGCTTATGATCGGCGTGACTGGATCAAATTGCGCGAACAATGAAGGTATTTCCAAGGCGGCGATGGCAATGTCATGGCGCTTGCGCACCCCTTCTCCCCGCGTGCGGGGGAGAAGTGAAGAACCATGTCTCACGCCGCCTTCGCCCGCTCCGCGATCGACACCAGCGAGCGTAAAATCTCAGTCGCGCCTTTGAGGCGTTCGGCCGGCGTGTCCCATTCGTCGAAGAACACGATCTTCATGTCCGGGCGCACGCGGGCGCCGGCCGGATGCTTGGCGATGCGGGCGATCAGTCCTTCGGGATTGCTGAAGATATTGTCGCGAAAGGCGAGTACGGCGCCTTTCGGCCCAACCTCGATGCGCTCGACATTGGCGCGCCGGCATAAGCCTTTGATCGCCACCACCTGCAAGAGATAGTCGACCTCGTTCGGCAGCGGGCCGAACCGGTCGACAAGCTCGGCGGCAAAGCCTTCGATGGCGCGATCGTCCTCGATCTCGGCGAGCCGGCGATAGAGCGCAAGCCGCACCGGCAGATCGGTGACGTAATCTTTCGGAATGAGGACCGGCGTGCCGATGGTGATTTGCGGCGACCAGCGGTCCGGCGCCGCCGCGGTGATGCCGGCCTTCATCGACTCGACCGCCTCTTCGAGCATTTCCTGATAAAGCTCGTAGCCGACCTCCTTGATGTGGCCGGACTGCTCGTCGCCGAGAAGATTGCCGGCGCCGCGAATGTCGAGATCGTGCGAGGCGAGCTGGAAGCCTGCGCCGAGCGTGTCGAGCGATTGAAGAACCTTGAGCCGCCGCTCGGCCTGCGGTGTGATCTTGCGCGCGGCGGGCAGCGTAAGGAGCGCATAGGCGCGGAGCTTCGAGCGCCCGACCCGGCCGCGGAGCTGATAGACCTGGGCGAGGCCGAACATGTCGGCGCGATGCACGATGAGCGTGTTCGCGGTCGGAATGTCGAGGCCGGATTCGACGATCGAGGTGGAGAGAAGCACGTCGAACTTGCCGTCGTAGAACGCGGACATCACGTCTTCGAGGACGCGCGCCGGCATCTGGCCGTGCGCCACCGCAACCCGCACTTCCGGAACGTGGCGATCGAGGAAAGATTTGGCCTCGCCCAAATCCTCGATGCGCGGGCAGATATAGAAGGCCTGCCCGCCGCGATAGCGCTCGCGCAGGAGCGCCTCGCGCACTGTGACCGGATCGAATGGCGAGACGAAAGTGCGCACCGCGAGCCGATCGACCGGCGGCGTGGCGATGATCGACATTTCACGGACGCCTGAGAGCGCAAGCTGCAATGTGCGCGGAATCGGCGTCGCGGTGAGCGTGAGCACATGCACTTCGGCGCGCAATTGCTTGAGGCGCTCCTTATGCGCAACGCCGAAATGCTGCTCCTCGTCGACCACGATCAGTCCGAGATCCTTGAATTTTATGTTTTGCCCAAGAAGCGCATGGGTGCCGATGACGATGTCGATCGTGCCTTCGGCAATCCCCCTTTTCACTTTAGCGAGCTCGCTTGCGGCGACGAGCCGCGACGCTTGCGCAAGATGCACCGGATAGCCGCGCAGCCGGTCGCCGAAGGTCTTGAAATGCTGGCGTGCCAAGAGCGTGGTCGGCACCACAACGGCGACCTGCTTGCCGTTCATCGCGGCGATGAAGGCGGCGCGCAGCGCGACTTCGGTCTTGCCAAAGCCGACATCGCCGCAAATGAGCCGATCCATCGGGCGGCCCGAAGCAAGATCGGCCAGCACGGCGGCAATCGCCGCGTCCTGATCCTCGGTCTCCTCGTAAGGAAAGCCGGCGGAGAACTCGTCATAAACGCCGGCGCCGACCGCAAGCTGCGGCGCCTCGCGCAATTGTCGCTCGGCGGCGACCTTGATGAGTTCGCCGGCGATCTCGCGGATGCGGTTTTTCATCCGCGCCTTGCGCGACTGCCAGGCGGTGCCGCCGAGCCGGTCGAGCTCGGCGCCGGCTTGTTCGGAGCCGTAGCGCGAGAGGAGTTCGATGTTCTCGACGGGCAGGAAGAGCTTGTCGCCGCCGGCATAATGGATTTCGAGACAATCGTGCGGCGCGCCGGCGGCTTCGATGGCGCGCAGGCCGGAAAAGCGGCCGATGCCGTGATCGACATGGACGACGAGATCGCCAGTGGCGAGGCTTGTCACCTCGGCGATGAAATTCTCCGCCCGCTTTGACGCCCGGCGCGCGCGGATCAGTCGCTCGCCGAGAATGTCCTGCTCGGTGATGAGAGCTGTGTCGGCGGTCGCGAAACCGGATTCCAGCCCAAGCACCGCAAGCGCGACCTGCGGCCGCGGCAGCGCGAGCGCCGCCGGCCACGAAGCGACTGAAACGAGATTATGCAGCCCGTGCTCGGCAAGCACATGGCCCATGCGTTCGCGCGAACCTTCGCTCCACAATGCGATGAGCACGCGCTTGCCGGCCGACTGCAGCGTGCCGACATGCTTGACCACGGCTTCGAAGACATTGGCGCCGGGCGCCGAGCGTTCAGTGGCGAAGTTATGGCCCGCCTGGGCGCCGATCGTGATGACGTTCTCGGCCGAGGCGCCCGTTTGCTCGGGCGCCGCGAATGGCGTCAGCCGCGCCAGCGGCGTTTTATCGAGGTGCGCGCGCCATTCGGCTTCGGCAAGATAAAGCCGATCCGGCGGCAATGGCTTATAGGGCACGCCACCGGCGGATTGGGCGAGCGCATCCTTGCGCGCCTGGAAGTAATCGGCGATCTGCGCGAGCCGCTCATGCGCTGCTTCCTCGGCGAGCGGTTCGAGGGCAAGCGGCGTTGCCGGCACATAATCGGATAGCGTTTCCATGTGGCGGTGAAACAGCGGCAGCCAATGTTCCATGCCGGCATGGCGGCGGCCTTCGCTGACCGCCTCGTAGAGCGCGTCGTCCGGTCCAGCGGCGCCGAATTCGGCGACATAGCCGGTGCGGAATTGGCGGATGGTGTCACTGGTGAGCTGGAATTCGGAGACCGGCACGAGATCGAGCGCGCGCAGCTGACTGGTTGTGCGCTGCGTCTCGGGATTGAAGCTGCGGATTGCTTCGAGGGTGTCGCCGAAAAAATCGAGGCGGACGGGCTCATCCATGCCGGGCGCGAACAGATCGACGATGCCGCCGCGCACGGCATAATCGCCGGATTCGCGCACGGTCGCGGCGCGGCTGAAGCCGTTGAGCTCGAGCCATTGGATGATCCCGGCCATCGGCGCGAGATTGCCGGGCGCGATCGAAAGCGACTGCTTGGCAAGAAGCGCGCGCTCTGGCACGCGCTGCAGAATCGCGTTCACCGTGGTCAGGAGCACGGCGGGATGATCGCGGCCGGCGACACGGGCAAGCCGGGCGAGCGTCATCACTCGCTGCGCCACGACGGCCGGATGCGGCGAGACCCGGTCGTAAGGCAGACAATCCCAGGCCGGAAATTCCAGCAGCTCGATGTCGGGCGCGAAGAAGGACAATGCGCGCGACAGCGTGGCCATGCGCGGCCCGTCGCGGCAGACGACCGCGAGCGAAATCGCCGGCGGATTTTTTCCGGCCGCGACCGCACGGGTGAGATCGGCAATGGCCAGTCCCTCGGCGCCGTCGGGCACGCCGGCAAGCGTGAGCGGGCGCGCGGGCACAAGCCGCTCGGCAGGAGATTTGGCGAGCAACGCGGGGACCGTCATCGCGCTCCCCCGCCGCGGTGATGAAAGGCGATGAGGTCGCGCAGCACGGAGGTGTCCTGTTCTGCCGGGACGCTCGCGTTGCCGACGATCCAGGCATAAAGCTGGGCATTCGGCACTTCGATCAGGCGCTCGAACTCCTCGAGCGCCGGCGTTTCAAACTTGTCGATATAGGCGTCGGCGAAGCGGCCGACGATCAAATCCATTTCGCGCACGCCTCGGCGCCAGGCGCGAAACAACAGCCGCCGCCGCCGCTCATCCAGTCCGTGGCTCGACCGCTCGGTCATGGCTTTGCAATTCACCGTCGTAGAAGGGCATATTTTTCTTGAGCATGATCTTTTCGGAAAACCGGTGCCCACTTTTCCGGATCATGCTGAACGCCAAAAGCCCGGACGAGGCCGGGCGAGCGGTATATAGGGGGCAAGAGAGCGAATGGCGAGTATCGAATGGCCTTCCCTATTCGCTGTTCGCCACTCACTATTCGCCCAACATGCGTCCACCCGTTCTCAACCCGTTGTTCGCAGCGCTCTCGTCCCTGCCGGGGATCGGGCCGAAGCTCGAAAAACTTTACGCGCGCCTTTTTGGCCGCGACGGCGACGACGCGCCGCGCATCATCGATCTGTTGTTCCATCTGCCGAGCGGTTTCGTCGACCGCCGCCAGCAGCCGAAGCTCAGCGAAATCACGCCGGACAGTGTTGTAACCGTCGCCCTGACGGTCGACCGGCATCGCCCGCCGCCGCCGCATCGCCCGCGCGCGCCGTACAATATCGAGGCGAGCGACGACACCAACACGCTGACCATCACCTATTTCAACGCCCGCAAGGACTACCTGCAAAAGCTCTTTCCGGTCGGCGAGGTCCGCTACGTCTCAGGCGCCGCCACGCTCTACGACGGCCATTTGCAGATGGTGCATCCCGATCGCGTGGTCGACGCGGCAGGGTTTAAAAACCTGCCGCTCATCGATCCGGTTTATCCAATGACCGAAGGGCTTCATCCCAATCAGCTGAGCAAGGCGATCGATCTGGCTTTGGAGCGATTGCCGTCCGGCTTGGCCGAATGGCAGGACCACGCCTGGCTCGAACGCAAGAGCTATCCAAGCTTTGCCGCGGCGCTGCGCAGCGTGCACCGGCCGAGCTCGCCCGAAGACTTGATGCCGGAAAGCGCCGCCTGGTCGCGGCTCGCCTATGACGAACTCCTGGCCGGACAGCTCGCGCTCGCGCTCTTGCGCGCGCATATGCGCACGCGAAGCGGCCGCGGCAGCGCGGCCGAAGGCCGTACGCGGGGTCGGATCATCGCGGCGCTGCCTTACGCGCTCACGCCGTCGCAACAGCGCGCCGTCACCGACATTACGGCCGATCTGGCGCAGCCGCAGCGGATGCTGCGCCTCCTGCATGGCGATGTCGGCTCCGGCAAGACCGTCGTGGCGCTCCTGGCCGCCGCCACCGTTATCGAGGCCGGCCGTCAGGCCGCGTTCATGGCGCCGACGGAAATTCTCGCGCGGCAGCATTTCGCCACCATCACGCCGCTGGCGCGCGCAGCCGACATCAGGCTCGCTATCCTGACCGGCCGCGAGCGCGGGCAGGAGCGCGAGGAGATTCTGTCAGCGCTTGCGGTCGGCGACATCGATCTCATTGTCGGCACCCATGCGCTGTTTCAAGAACATGTGGTCTTCCGGGATCTCGCACTGGCGATCGTCGACGAGCAGCATCGCTTCGGCGTGCATCAGCGCCTGGCGCTGGCGCGCAAGGGCGACGCGGTCGACCTCTTAGTGCTCACCGCAACGCCGATTCCGCGCACGCTGGTGCTGACCTATTTCGGCGACATGGATGTCTCCGAACTGCGTGAGAAGCCGGCCGGGCGGCAGAAGGTCGATACGCGTGCGGTGCCGCTCGAACGGCTGGACGAAGTGACCGACGCAGTCGCGCGCGCTCTTGAAGCCGGGCGGCAGGTTTATTGGGTCTGCCCGCTGGTTGAGGAATCCGAAAGCCTCGATGTCGCCGCAGCCGAGGACCGCTGCAAAATGCTGCGGCAGCGCTCCGGGACTAAAGTCGACCTCGTTCATGGCCGCATGCGCGGGCCGGACAAGGACCGCGCCATGGAGCGCTTCGCCAAGGGCGAGACGCGCCTCCTCGTCGCCACGACCGTGATCGAAGTCGGCGTCGACGTGCCGACGGCGAGCGTGATGGTGATCGAGCATGCCGAACGGTTCGGCCTCGCCCAACTGCATCAGCTGCGCGGGCGCATCGGGCGCGGCACTCAGAGCTCGACCTGCATTCTCGTCTACAAACCGCCGCTCGGCCCGACAGCCAAGGCGCGGCTGGCGATATTGCGCGAGACCGATGACGGCTTTCGCATTGCCGAGGAGGATCTGCGGCTGCGCGGTCAAGGCGACGTGCTCGGCGTGCGCCAGAGCGGCATGCCCGGCTTTGCCATCGCGCGGATCGAAGTGCATGCACCGCTGTTGCCGGCGGCGCGCGACGATGCCGCGCTCGTCTTGTCGCGCGATCCGAAATTGCAATCGCCGCGCGGCGCCGCCTTGCGGCAACTCCTTTACCTCTTCGCGCGCGACGAGGCGATCCGCATGGTGGGCGCGGGGTAACCGCGTGTGATCTGTTATTTTGCCGTCGTCGGCTCGACTTTGCGCGCCGCCTGCGCGGCGCGCGCGGTTTCGGCGAGAGCCGCGAGCTTGGACTGGCTTTGCGGCTCGGCGCCAGGCTGCACGATGCCGGCCGACATCAACAGCGTCATCGCTTGCTCCACCGTGATATCGAGATCGACGACGTCGCGCCGCGGCACGTAAAAGAAAAATCCGGTGGTCGGATTGGGCGTGCAGGGCATGAAGGCCGAAACGTGCTCCATCGCCGGCAAGTGGTTCGAAATATCCTCGGTGGGCGGTTGGGTGAGAAAGACAAGCGACCACATGCCGGGCGAAGGAAACTCGACAAGCCCGACCCGGCGAAAGCTCGACTCCGATTTCGAGAATAGCGTCTGAAAAATCTGCTTGGCGGTGCGATAGATGGGCCGCACCACCGGCATGCGGTTGAGCAAGCCTTCCCCCAAATCAACCAGCTTGCGGCCGACAAGGTTCGCGGTGAAGAAGCCGAGCAGCGTGAGCGCGAGAAATGCGATGATCAGGCCTAGGCCGGGGATTTCGACCGGCAGATAGGTTTCCGGTCGATAAGCGCGCGGCATAAACGGCCGCACCAGGCCGTCCACCCAGGTCACAAACCACCATATCAGCCACAGCGTCACCGCGACGGGACCGACGACGACGAGGCCGGTCAGAAAATAGGTGCGGATTCGACTCATGAAGCCGGGCGTGGACCTGGCGGTACCCGCGCTCTGCGTCGTTGATTGAGTATTGTCGGTCATCGTTCGCCGCACCGTTTCTGTGGCGCGGAATATATAGGCCGCAGACTTGATTTGCACGAGACCGCCGCCGGGACCCCGAGCGCGATTATTCTACTGTCACCGATTTTGCAAGGTTGCGCGGTTGATCGACGTCCGTGCCCATCACAACCGCTGTGTGATAGGCGAGTAGTTGGACCGGAACTGCATAGACAATCGGCGCCACTGCCGGATGCACGGCCGGCAGAGTGAGTGTCGTTGCGACGCCAGCGCAAGCGCGCGCGCCTTCGGCGTCGGTCATCAGGATGAGTCGGCCGCCGCGGGCAGCGACCTCCTGCATGTTCGAGAATGTCTTTTCGAACACTTTGTCATGTGGCGCGATGACGATCACCGGCATGTTCTCATCGACGAGCGCAATCGGCCCGTGCTTGAGTTCGCCCGCCGCATAGCCCTCCGCATGAAGATAGGAAATCTCCTTCAGCTTGAGCGCGCCTTCGAGCGCGATCGGAAAGCTCGTGCCGCGGCCGAGATAAAGCACGTCGTGCGATTTGGCGAGCTCGCGCGCCAATTGCTCGAGTTGCGGTTCGAGCGCCAAGGCTTCGTTCATGCGGCGCGGCACCTCGATCAGCGCTTGCGCCAGCGTCTTCTCGTCCTTCTCGCTCAACACGCCGCGGGCGCGTCCCGCTGCAATGGCGAGACAGGCGAGAGCCGCCAATTGGCAGGTAAAAGCTTTGGTCGAGGCCACGCCGATTTCCGGCCCGGCAAGCGTCGGCATCACCACCTCGCTCTCGCGCGCGATGCTCGACGTCGGCACGTTGACGACCGAGAGCACGTGCTGTTTGTGGGCGCGTGCGTAGCGCAGCGAAGCGAGCGTGTCGGCGGTCTCGCCCGATTGCGACACGCAGATGGCGAGATTGCCGGGTGCGAGCGGCACATCGCGGTAGCGGAATTCGGAGGCGATATCGACCTCGACCGGCAGATGCGCGTACTGCTCGAACCAGTAACGTGCGACCATGCCGGCGTAATAGGCAGTGCCGCAGGCTGAGATCGATACGCGGTTAAGCGCGCGGAAATCGAACGGCAAGGACATGCGCAAGTCGATACGCGCGCTCGCCATATCGAGATAATTGGCCAGCGTGTGACCGACGACCTCCGGCTGCTCATGGATTTCCTTCGCCATGAAGTGGCGATGGTTGCCCTTGTCGATCAATAGCGTCGAGGCCTGGGATTTGATCTCGGCGCGTTGCGCGAGTTTGCCGTCGCTGTCGTGAATCTCGGCATTCGAGCGGGTGACGATCACCCAGTCGCCGTCTTCGAGGTAGCTTACGCGGTCGGTAAACGGCGCAAGCGCAATCGCGTCGGAGCCGACATACATGGCGCCGTCACCGAAGCCGACCGCGAGCGGCGAGCCTTTGCGCGCGCCGACCAGAAGATTGTCTTCGCCGGCGAACAAAAAGGCCAAGGCGAAAGCGCCGCGTAGCCGGGGCAGCGCGGCCTGCACTGCCGCCACAGGCGAGGCGCCGTGTTTCATCTCCTCCGTGACAAGGTGGGCAATGACCTCGGTATCGGTATCGGTCGAAAATTTCACACCCTCTTGTTCGAGCTCGCGGCGCAATTCGGCGAAATTCTCGATGATGCCGTTGTGCACGACCGCGACTTTTTCGGTGGCGTGGGGATGAGCGTTGTTCTCGGTTGGGCGGCCATGCGTCGCCCAGCGTGTGTGGCCGATGCCGATCGTGCCCTGAAGCGGCTCGCGCGCAAGCCTGCTCTCGAGATTCTTCAGTTTGCCCTCGGCGCGGCGCCGCGCGAGCTTACCGCCTTCGAGCGTGGCTACGCCCGCTGAATCGTAGCCGCGATATTCGAGGCGCTTGAGCGCCTCGACGAGCTGCGGTGCCGCCGTCTCGCGGCCGATGATGCCAATAATTCCGCACATGCCAGCTGTCAGGTATCAGGCTATCAGGAAAAGAAAATGGCAAATTGAGTATTACCTCGTTCTGATCCCTGATTTCCTGATCCTAATCCCTAATCCCAGTTAACCTTTCTTCTTTCCGAGCGCTTTGAGACCGCGCAAGCGCGTCGCCCAGCCTTGCTTAACCACTTGCCGGCTGCGGCCGAGCGCCAAGGCGTCGTCCGGCACGTCCTGGGTAAGAGCACAACACGGGCGCGGCACGTAACGACATGCCCGGACACTCCCCGACATAAAAGCTGAGAGAAACGTCGGATTTCTATTGCGTTTCGCTCGCCGTCGTGCATTGTCTAGCGACACACACCGACACTCACAGACACGGGGTAACCGTTACCCCACAGACGATTCGGGTAGCGGGGTAACACGTCACGGGGGATGACATGCCACGAGGGTTTACCGATTTTGCAATAAAAAACCTGAAGCCCGGACCCGTGCGGCGGGAGATCCCCGACCCAGGCGCACGTGGTCTCTACGCGATTGTAGAGCCATCAGGGCATAAGAGCTTCGCGGTCAGGTTCCGCTTTGCCGGCAAGCCGAGGAAACTCAGCTTAGGCAACGTATCGCTATCGATCGCCCGCAAGCTTGCTGCGCATGCCCTACGCGAAGTCACGGAAGGGCGTGACCCTGCCCTCGCCAAGCGGCAAGCCAAGGTCGAGCAACGCACCGTCGCGGCAACCACCTTCCGATCCGTCGCCGAGCGGTACATGACCATCAAAGCCGGCATGCGGCGCAACGGCGATCAGGTCACATTCGGTGAAAAGACCCGAACCGCAGCGCGGCGACTGCGTGATCTCGAACGCGCCGTTCTGCCGACGCTCGGTGACCGGCCGATCGTCGAGATCAGGCGATCCGAAATTGCCAAGCTCCTCGACGACATCGACGAAGGATCCGGGCCAGTCGCAGCAGACCAGGCGCTGGGGCTGATCCGATGCGTGATGAACTGGTACGCGACGCGTGCCGACAATTTCGTTCCGCCCATCGTGCGGGGTATGGCGCGCACCAGCACGAAGGAGCGGGCACGTTCGCGCATTCTCACCGACGATGAGATTCGCCGGATCTGGAACAGCGAACAGGCGGGGGCCTTCCCTGCCCTGCTAAGGTTTTTGTTGCTGACCGGCGCACGGCGTGCCGAGGCCGCCGGCATGACATGGCAGGAGCTTGACGGCGGTAATTGGATTCTTCCTGCCAGCAGAAACAAAACAAAACTTGAATTGACTCGCCCGCTCAGCGCGGCGGCGCTTGCGGTAATTGAAAGCCAGCGGCGTGATTGCCCGTTCGTTTTCAGCAAGGGCGGAAAGGCGATCACGACGTTTTCCCGCGACAAGATCGCCTTCGACACGGCGGTCGGCATATCGAACTACCGACTGCATGATCTACGACGAACGGCAAGGAGTTTGCTGAGCCGCGCCGGTATTGCTGCAGACATTGGCGAGCGCTGCTTAGGGCACGCCCTCCCCGGCATCCGGGGCACTTACGATCGGCATGATTACCTGCCGCAAATGACCAGAGCCTATGACGCCCTGGCCGCGCTGATCGAGCGGATTGCAAATCCACCCAAAGGCAATGTCACGGCGCTGAAGAAGAAACCGGCGTGATCGTGCGATGATCAATACCGACGCGACCCTCGTTGAAAAGTACCGGGCTACGACGCAATTCGAG
>Ga0318542_10000202_pt1 | contig 13344 bp, 13 predicted proteins | sample GRESIP168b4f23_FD_202530 | JGI IMG/M metagenome (GOLD analysis project Ga0318542, IMG submission 202530) | Tropical soil microbial communities from Luquillo Experimental Forest, Puerto Rico - GRE.SIPMG.168b4f23 | ecosystem: Environmental > Terrestrial > Soil > Tropical forest > Bulk soil...
GTCGTACGCCGAGTTCGACACGGCGTTGGAATCGATTGCTGACTTCGTCGACCTCAAATCGCCCTACACGATTGGACACTCGCGCGGTGACCGCCCTGGCCTGGCCGCGCTGATGGGGATGTCCGCGAAGGCAACACCGTGGTGGTGTGGAAGCCCGACCGGCTAGGCCGCAACACCCTCCACATCCTGGAGACCGTCAAGGCGCTCACCGACCGTGGCGTGACGCTGGTGTCCGGGACCGGGGTTGAAGGGCGGTTGGGATGGTCGCGGCGAGATTCCCGTCAAGTCTTCGGCTAATCGGATGCTGAAGAACCCTATTCTCGTTCCACCGTCGAGCAACGGTGATGTACTGGCATCGGGCGACAACCACAAGCGGTTTCAGGGGTAGACAGTGGTCAAACATGTCAGGGGTAACAGGGGCCAGACTGACGCGCACCTAGCGGTGAACATGCGCATCCGCGTCTACCCGGGCACGGACGCTGAGAGTCCAGGGGTGATCGTGGAGGATTTCGGTGAACTGGCGGGCCAAGCCGTCGACATCGGTGGCCATCAGATCGACCCGGCGCGCCGGTGGGCGGTGCAGTTGGACACCGGCGACCTGGTGTTCGCCGACACCGACCAACTCATCCCAGAATGATCCGATGGCAGATGGGTCCACCGTAGCCGTTCGCCATGGCCAATACCGACAGCACCGTCGCGACGCTGCTCGATGAGCTGGCCGCCCTCGACGCGGCCCAGCGGCATGAGCTGTACGGGCAGCCTTTCTTCCTGTGTCTGTCCTGCGCGAGCGCAGCGGTCGTGGTGCGCAACACCACCGCCAGGTCCGCGGTGGTGGCGACGGACGGGAGATCCGACAGGTCGAGTCCCGTCGTGTTGAAAATCTCCTGCAATGCAGCGTCCTCCCGGCGGCCATGACGTTAGACATCTACGCCGACCTGTTTGACGACGACCTCGAAGCGGTCGCGACCGCGTTGGACCAGGCTCGCGCGAATTCACGTCGGGCCAGCCCTTGATGAGAAAGCCACGCCGGGGACACCTAGACGAGCTGTTGGTTCGCCTTCTCGGGATCACACCGATCGACGAGGCGTGCCACATAACTCAGAACGGCCAGCATCTCGAGAGCCTCGCCTGAAGTCGGTTCGGGCCAGCCGGGATGTGACAGCAGATTGCGGACTCCCATCAAGGCACCCCGCACCAACGAGGCCGCGCCTTCATGAGCTGATTTCCACGTTTTCGACTTGGTGTCCCGGTCGATACTGCGAATTCGAAGGCGTGGCGACTCTTGTGTCGGAGCGTTGAGTGAAAAGAGGTTTCCGAGATCTGCGCCCGACACCCCAATGCCGGCCACCGCCTGCAGTTTGGCTTCTAGGGCACTGGCCGCGGTCTGAATCGCCTGCGGGAAATGACCATCGTCCCACAGCGCGGCCGCCGCGCCCCAGATCGCCGAGTGCAGTTCGGAGGCCGCAAGACGGGGTCCAACCGGACCAACAATCTCGGCAAGTTCCTCACGTTGGGTAAGAATCGCGATAGCTTCGACAATCGCGACGCGGGCCTGGGTGAACGGGTGTCCCCCGTAGATTCCCTCTTCGTATTCGACGACCCTCGTCGCAAGTTCGTTCTCACCCATCGCTGCGATAACCTCGCGGGCGAACCTCGTGCGTTTGCGGACCTCGTCCCTCCCCTCCTTGACCTCCCGATCGAGTGCCGGATTCTCCAGGCCATGCGGATGGTGATGGCCCCAGCGAATCTCGTAGAGACCGCCCCATCGGTCAATCAGCTCTAAGACGCCATTGAGGCGCTCGTGAGCAAGAGCGTCATCCATAGGCGCAATTGACTCCCTTTGCGAAAATTTGTGGGCAAATTGTGGGCACAGCGTGGGCAGATGGGCGATCCAGCCGAGTGATCGGACGGCTGCCGTTCGACGGGTCCTGACCGACGATTAGGTCTCTGACCTGGGACTTTAGAAGTCCCAGTCCTCGTCCTCGGTGACGACGGCCTTGCCGATCACGTACGACGACCCCGAGCCGGAGAAGAAGTCGTGGTTCTCGTCGGCGTTGGGCGACAGCGCCGACAGGATGGCCGGGTTCACGTCGGTCTCGTCGCGCGGGAATAGCGCCTCGTAGCCGAGGTTCATCAGCGCCTTATTTGCGTTGTAGCGCAAGAACTTTTTGACGTCTTCGGTCAGCCCGACCTCGTCGTAGAGGTCTTGGGTGTATTCCACTTCGTTGTCGTAGAGCTCGAAGAGCAGCTCGTAGGTGTAGTCCTTCAGTTCTGCGCGCTTGGCGTCGTCGACGAGCGCCAGGCCACGCTGGTACTTGTAGCCGATGTAGTAACCGTGCACGGCTTCGTCACGGATGATCAGGCGGATCATGTCGGCGGTGTTGGTCAGCTTGGCCCGGCTCGACCAGTACATCGGCAGGTAGAACCCGGAGTAGAAGAGGAAGCTTTCCAGCAGCGTGGAGGCGACCTTGCGCTTGAGCGGTTCGTCGCCCTTGTAGTACTGCATGACGATCTCGGCCTTGCGCTGCAGGTTGACGTTCTCCTCCGACCAGCGGAAGGCATCGTCGATCTCGGCGGTCGAGCACAGCGTCGAGAAGATGTTGCTGTAGCTGCGGGCGTGCACCGACTCCATGAACGCAATGTTGGTGTAGACGGCCTCCTCGTGCGGCGTCAGCGCATCCGGGATCAGGCTGACGGCGCCGACCGTGCCCTGGATGGTGTCCAGCAGCGTCAGGCCGGTGAACACCCGCATGGTCATCTCTTTTTCGTGAGCCGTGAGGGTGCCCCACGACGGAATGTCGTTGGACACCGGCACCTTCTCGGGCAGCCAGAAATTGCCGGTCAGCCGGTCCCAGACCTCGGCGTCTTTTTCGTCTTGCAGCCGGTTCCAGTTGATCGCCGAGACGCGGTCAATCAGCTTCATTTTTGTCGCCTCCAGAACCCACTTCACCAGGCGGTTTGCCTGCGGTACTCAGACCTCAAACACTACCCCTGGGGTACGACAAGGCGCCGCAACACAAGAAGTTGTGTTTGCGTGTCGTTCGACGGCGGCCCCCGAAGTCCCCCTACACCGGAGCCAGGGGCCCGCAACGGACACCGAACCGTTCGCGCATAGCGTCCAGCGCGCGGCGCTGCTGCTCGCGCGCGCGCCGGTGCGTCAGCAGGAATCGCGCGGTTTCGACCAGCCGGCGCGGCGCCGGGTACCAACGATCGAAATCGATTCCACACTCGACGAACGCCTTGCTGCCAATGCTGTCGAAGATAAGGCTGAGGTTGTACCCGGCAAGCGAGAACATGGCGAGCGGTAGCGCCGCACTCGACTTCGCCCGAAGCTCCTGCATATCGAGCTCATACAGCGGAATCTCCGATAGCTTCCCCAAGAAGAGCAGGTGCGAGAGAAAGTACCCCATATACGACGACAAATGCATTGTGGCGGAACGTGTTTGGATCGACAGCACTGATCCGCCGGCCGAAACGTACGGTTCGTAGGGCGCCTCGTCGCGCACAAGGTATCCCGTACAGTTGACTATCCAGCTACCCGGTTGAATCGTCCTGACCTCACCGCTGCGCAAGGTCAGCTCGGTCACGTTGCCCCGGTCGACGACGTCCACGAGGTAGTCCATCACCACCTTGTTGAGACCGGCGGCGATCGTCTTGTTCTCGGAGTCGGAGAGAACACCCAATAGAAAATTGCCGGTCGTGGGCGTCAACCACGTGCCGTAAGTGGAGCGCAGCCATGCGCGGGTGTCGGCTTCGTTGGTTCCGTCGAAACGACCTGTCATTTTGGCGCCGAGGCGGCTTATCGGCGTGCCGCCATACCATCTCCGGATCCCGGTCGGAAAGCATTTGTCTCGGCTCGCGAAAAACGTGCCGCAACCGGCGACGAGGTTCACCTCGCGACCGGGGTATTCGGTGATCAGCGTGTGCGCCGTATCCATTGCGGTCTTGCCGCCGCCGATCACCCAGACCGGGTCGTCGCCGGCGCGCATCTCGCCGCCGCGCACGTCGCAGGTGTCGGGCGACACCGACCGGACCCGAGAACTAGAGACTTTCAACGAATCGTTAGGGCTGACGGAAAAGCCGGCCGCCGTGATCAATCGTCTGGCGGTGATCACCATTCGCCGGCCATCAGCCGACGCACAGCTGACCCGCACCACCCCGCCGGCGTCTTCCTGGGAATCCATTGTCCAACCGAAGAATTCGTCGACGCGGATCCGCTGCCTGATGACATCGAGGCAGTGCTCGAACTGGTCCAGCACCTCGTCCTTGGTCGCCAAATACCCACGGTCCCTGCCCAATGTCCACGCAATGTTCCCCGCAGTGAACATCCCATGTGGCTGGTGCAGCCGCACGTACGGATAAGTGTCGACCCACATGCCACCGACGCGGGCCCGCCGGTCAACCAGGATGACCCTGCTATTGCCGTTCAGGTACCGGCTCGCGACGAACAGCGCATTCATGCCGGCGAGGCCGGCCCCGACGATGCAGACATCGCAACTTTCGGTACGCCCCGACTCGTCGGTTCCCATGGCCGCCCCGTTCACCTCGCCCGAGTGTGTGACGGGCCCATTATCGAGCTTTGCCAGCAAAGAGGGTAGGGGATGCGGTCGCTTCACGGCGTAGTCAAATCCCGACATGTGATGTACCATTTGGTACATGTTTACCGAAGACGCGATCGAGATCGATGCACCGCCGCAACTGGTATGGGAGGTCTTCAGCGCTGTCGAGCACTGGCCCGAATGGACCGCCTCGGTGACCTCGCTCGTCGGGCTTGATGGACCCGGCCTCGCCGTCGGCAAACGCTTCGCGATCAAGCAGCCCGGCATGTCGAAGTTGGTCTGGGACGTCACCGAGATCGACCCGGGCTCGTCCTGGACGTGGGTTCAACGCTCACCCGGCGTGCTGGTCAGCGCCCGCCACGATGTTTCCGCCCAGTCCGGCGGCCGCACGCTGGTGCGCCAGCAACTCGACCAACGCGGTGTCCTCGGCGCCCTCGTCGGGCGGCTGATGGCCAAGAAGACCAAGCGCTTTCTCGAACTGGAGGCCCAAGGCCTCAAGGCCCGGTCGGAGCAGCTCAGCCGCGCCAGTGGTCCGCACCCCTGATCTGGAGCGGCGCCGGCAACTACTCGACGCACTGATCGAGGAATTCGCCGACGGCGGCATCGGCGACCGCTCACTGCGCGAGGTAGCCGGCGCCGTCGGCACCAGCCATCGAATGCTGTTGCACCACTTCGGGTCTCGAGAAGACCTGTTGGTGGCGGTCGTCGAGGAGGTCGAGCACCGCCAGATGGGGCTGCTTTCGGAAGTACCCACAAGCCCGGCCGACGGTTTTGCCGCCATGTGGGCCGACGTTCGACGACCCGAGCTGCGCCGGTTGGAACGCCTCTTCTTCGAGTGCTACGCCCGCGCTGCCCAGGGCGAAAAACCTTTTGCCCGAATGGTTCCCGATGCGGTCGGCGGCTGGCTGAGCGCGGTCAAGGCCACCGCCAAAGGCGCGACGGACCCTGCGATGGTGCGGCTCGGACTGGCCGTAACCCGGGGGCTGCTGCTGGACCTGGTGGCCACCAACGACGATGCGGGCGTGGACGCCGCCGCGAAAGCTTTCGTAAGTCTGCTGCACCGCTGACGGAAACTACTTCGTTTTCGGCGGCACGGAGATCAGCGTGTCGACGAATTCCTCGGCGTTGGTGTGCCACTTGTCCAAATCCAGGTGGCCGCTCAAGTCCAAACCCGTGGTGCCGTGGGCGCTGGCCAAGATGAGCGCTCAGGTCCTGCGCGCGTTCGGCTACCTGCATCGCCGCGGTCGGGTCGCCGGCCTCAACTGCTAGTTTGAGATGACAGCGTCAACTCAAACGCTCAAACCACTCGATGGAGACCGGCATGAATTCCTCGAAAGGCGCCGACCGTCAGGAGCTGATCGTGGTGACCGGCGCTTCGACGGGTATGGGTGCCGCCACGGCTAAAGAACTGGCCCGCAGGGGGTTTCACGTGCTCGCCGGTGTACGTCGCGACGCCGACGCCGACACGCTGCGTGCCGAGGGCATTGAGGGCTTAGAACCGCACATTCTCGACATCACCGTGGACTCGGACGTCACCGCGATCGCCGACCGTGTCGCGCGCGATCCGTTGCGGCGTCCCCTTCGCGCGCTGATCAACAACGCCGGGATCGCGATCAATGCGCCCGTTGAAACGCTGCCGCTGACCGAGTGGCGCCGGCAGTTCGAGGTCAATCTGTTCGGTCACATCGCGATGACCCAGGCGCTGTTGCCCTCCCTGCTAAGTAGCTCGGGCACCGTCGTCAACATCAGTTCCATCGGCGGCAAGTTCGCCCTGCCGACTTACGGCGCCTACGCCGGTTCGAAGTTCGCGCTCGAGGCGGTCAGTGACGCGTTGCGCCGTGAGGTCAGCGATGCCGGGATCAAGGTCGTCGTCGTCGAACCCGGCGCAGTCAAGACCGAGATGGCGGCGCGTGGAATCGCCACCGCGCAGGGGCTGAAAGCCGACATGACCGCGACCCAACTCGCACGCTACGGCGATCTCGCCGCGGCCGTCGCGGCACAAGCCCGATCGTTCACCGACACCGGCGTTTCGGCCGAACACGCCGCAAAGGTGATCGCCAAGGCCGCCACCGCATCTCACCCCCGGACTCGCTACACCATCGGACGCGACGCCGCGATCCTCGTGCGAGTCACCCGCGTCGTGTCCGACCGGGTCCTGGACCGCATTATCCGGCTAAACCTTCGGACCTTTGCCAAAAAGTCGCAGTCAGAGGCGTTGTCACGCAGCTGACGCGCGCTGGCGCTTGCCGACCCCGAAGAACTGGTACTCGTCGGCCTTGACCGAGCGGGTCGCCATCCAGTACTGCCAGGTGTAACCACCCCAGAGCACCGTGTTCTTGCCGTGCTCGTCGAGATACCAGCTGCTGCAGCCGCCGGTGTTCCACACCGAGCCGGCCAGCTTGCGTTGCAGCTCATCGTTGAAGCGGTCCTGCGCGGCGCGGGTCGGGGCCAGTGCCTGCGCACCCATCTTGTCGCATTTCGCGATCGCGTCGGCAACGTAGCGGATCTGCGATTCGATCATGAACACCACGGAGTTGTGGCCCAACCCGGTATTCGGGCCCAGCAGGAAGAAAAGGTTGGGCACGTCGGCGACGGTGATCCCGCGATGCGCGCCGATGCCCTCGCGGTTCCAGCGGTCGACCAGGTCCTCGCCGCGCTGCCCCTTGATCTGGACATAGGTGTAGGAGTCGGTGACGTGGAAGCCGGTGGCATACACAATCACGTCGACCTGGTGTTCGGTGCCGTCCGCGGTGACGATCCCGTCGCGCGTGATGCGGGTGATGCCGTCCGTGATCAGTTTGGTCTTCGGATCCGCGACCGCACCGTAATAGGTGGAGGAGTTCAGGATTCGCTTGCAACCAATGCGGTACTTGGGGATCAGCTTGCGGCGCAGCTCGCGGTCTCTCACCGAGCGGAAAACGTTCCACTTGCAATACGCCTCAATAAATTTCAGCGTATTAGGACGCTTGGTCATGCCGAACGCCAGTGCCTCCTGCGCCCAGTAGATCACCAGGCGCACGAGCGCACGCAGCCCGGGGACGTTCTCCATAGCCGTCCGCAGCGCGGACGGGAGCTCGGGGTTGGAGCGCGGCACCACCCACGGCGGGGTTCGCTGGTAGAGCTGAAGTTCGGAAACTTGGCCGACGATCTCGGGCACGATCTGGATTGCGCTGGCGCCGGTCCCGATGATCGCGACCCGCTTGCCGGTCATGTCGACGCTGTGGTCCCACTCCGCGGAATGGAAAGCGGGACCGTGGAATTGGTCGCGACCCTCGATCTCGGGGAAGGCCGGGACATGCAGCGCGCCGGCGCCCGAGACCAGGAACTGGGCGACGTATTCGCGCCCGTCGGTGGTGAACACGTGCCACCGGTACTCGTCATCGTCCCAATAGCCGCGATCGACCAGGGAATTGAACTCGATGAAGCGGCGCAGACCGTACTTCTCGGTGACTCCCTTGAGGTAGTCCCAGATCTCGGGCTGGTAGGAAAACGGGTTCATCCAGTCCGGCTTGGGCTCGAACGAGAACGAATACAGGTGCGACGGGATGTCACACGCGCAGCCGGGGTAGCTGTTGTCGCGCCAGGTGCCGCCGACGTCGTCGGCCTTCTCCAGGATGACGAAGTCCACGCCCTGCTTTTGCAGCGCGATGGCCATGCCCAAACCGGAGAATCCGGTCCCGATGATGACGGCGCGGGTATGGACTGGCGGCTGGCCGGACTCCGGCCGTGGCTTGGCTTCGGTTGCGACATCGGTCATGGCGGATCGGTCTTTCGTATCGAGGAGCTAGCCGGGAGAGTAGCCAGCAAATACCCAGTACCCAGGGTATCGGATGGCACGAGTGTTATCGATGGCCGAGGCGATGTCAACAACGTGGCGGTTGGTCAGCTCGCGGCGGGGTTGCTGGGCACCACGCTGTGAATCGGCTGGTCGGGGTCCATCGTGATGCCCAGCGCCTCGGCGGTGCCGACGATGACGCCCATCATGATGATCGCCAGGTGGGCGACGAATCGCTCGCGGGGCATGCGCCGCGGGCTGTCCGGGCCGGGGCCCAACCACCACTCGGTGGCCGACGCGGCCGATCCGAAGGCCGCGTGTGCGGCCAGCTCGAACGCCGCGTGGTCCAGCTCCATCTCCCGCAGCTCGTTGTCGAACATGTCGGCCATGGCCAACGTGATCTCGCGGCCTTCGTTGAGGATTTCGACGGTCGACTGGGGATTGCCGGTGGAACGGCCCTGAATGAAAACCCGCAGCACGTTGGGATGCTTATCGACAAGGTCGACGTACTCTTCGACGCTGCGCCGGATCACCTCGCGGGCCGAGTCGGTTTTCAGGTCGATCGACGGGAAGATCGCCGCCCACAGCATGTCGCGCAGCCGCTCCCCGATCGCCAGGAACAGGTCGGACTTGTCGTGGAAATGCCGGTAGATCTTGGGCTTGGCGGTGCCGGCCTCCTCGGCGATTTCCCGCACGCTCAGCTCGGGCCCCAGGCGGTCGATGGCGCGGAACGCGGCATCGACTATTTCGCCGCGCACCTTCTTGCGGTGTTCGCGCCAGCGTTCGCTGCGCGCGTCGACCTTCACCCCGGGCTTCACGCTCGGGTGCGGTCGCGGAATTCTCACCACGTCAAGCACTTTACCGCCTTGTGGCCGTTGACCAGCGCAGACCGCGCTTTTTCCAGCACGGCGATCGTCACCATCGCAGCATCGGAAACGGCCGGTGCGGGTGGGCGGCCGCATAGCCCAGGAGGCCGCGGGCCAGGAAGGCATGGAACCCCAGGTAAGGCAATTCCCGGACAACCCCTTTGACGAACGATCGCTGAAGGGAACCGACTAGGAGTCCCCGACTGACATCGATGCGATCGGCAATGCGAAACGTCTCGTTCATCGGGTCGCCAACGGCGCGCAGCTTGTGATGTTGGGCGATCATCATTCGTGCGTGGCCGACTTCGGTGATGCCGAATTCGCCGGCCAGGGCCGACGCGAGGTCGCACGAGGGCTCCAGATAATCGAAGGTGCCCGCGGTCCAGATGCCCAGGTCGTGCACGGCCCACGCGAGCGCGGCCCAGTCGGGCACGGGGGCACCCAACAGTTCCTGGTGGTAGGTCAGTCCCCGATACACATGATTGCGGTAGGCCGGCAGGTCACCGCCCAGCGCATCCTCATGGCGCCGCAGCGCGAGGTCGACGATCGGATGGGCGGTAACGGCGTTCATTCCCTACAGCATGCAGGACACGCAGCCCTCGACCTCCGTGCCTTCCAGCGCCATCTGCCGCAGCCGGATGTAGTACAGCGTCTTGATCCCCTTGCGCCAGGCGTAGATCTGCGCCTTGTTCACGTCGCGGGTGGTGGCCGTGTCCTTGAAGAACAACGTCAGCGAGAGCCCCTGGTCCACGTGCTGGGTGGCCGCGGCGTAGGTGTCGATGATCTTCTCGTAACCGATCTCGTAGGCGTCCTGGTAGTACTCCAGGTTGTCGTTGGTCATGTAGGGCGCCGGGTAGTAGACCCGCCCGATCTTGCCCTCCTTGCGGATCTCGACCTTCGACACGATCGGGTGGATCGACGACGTCGAATGGTTGATGTAGGAGATCGACCCGGTCGGCGGCACCGCCTGCAGGTTCTGGTTGTAGATCCCGTGTGCGGCCACCGACTCCTTCAGCCGTCGCCAATCGTCCTGGGTCGGCACGCGTATCTCCGCATCGGCGAAGAGCTGACGGACCTTGTCGGTCTTCGGCTCCCACACCTGGTCGGTGTATTTGTCGAAGAACTCCCCCGACGCGTACTTGGATTGCTCGAAACCCTTGAAGTGAGTGCCGCGTTCGATGGCGATCCGGTTCGAGGCCCGCAGCGCGTGGAACAGCACCGTGTAGAAGTAGATGTTGGTGAAGTCGACGCCTTCCTCGGAACCGTAGAAGACGCCCTCGCGGGCCAGGTAGCCGTGCAGGTTCATCTGCCCGAGCCCGATCGCGTGGGAATCGTTGTTGCCCTGCTCGATTGAGGGCACCGAGGTGATGTGTGTCTGGTCGCTTACCGCGGTCAGCGCGCGAATGGCCACCTCGATCGTCTGGGCGAAGTCCGGCGAGTCCATCGTCTTGGCGATGTTCAGCGAACCCAGGTTGCACGAAATGTCCTTGCCGACTTTGGCATACGACAAGTCCTCGTTGAACAACGACGGCGTGGACACCTGCAGGATCTCCGAGCACAAATTCGAATGCGTGATCTTGCCCTCAATGGGATTGGCCCGGTTGACCGTGTCCTCGAACATGATGTACGGGTAGCCGGACTCGAACTGCAGCTCTGCCAGCGTCTGGAAGAACTCCCGCGCCTTGATCTTGGTCTTGCGGATCCGCGCGTCGTCGACCATCTCGTAGTACCTCTCGGTCACCGAGATGTCGGCGAACGGCAATCCGTAGACCCGTTCGACGTCATAGGGCGAGAACAGGTACATGTCGTCGTTCTTCTTGGCCAACTCGAAGGTGATGTCGGGAATCACCACTCCCAGGCTCAGCGTCTTGATCCGGATCTTCTCGTCGGCGTTCTCCCGCTTGGTGTCCAGGAAGCGGTAGATGTCGGGGTGATGCGCGTTCAGGTACACCGCGCCGGCGCCCTGGCGCGCACCCAGCTGGTTGGCGTAGGAGAACGAGTCCTCGAGCAGCTTCATGATCGGGATGACGCCCGAGGACTGGTTCTCGATGTTCTTGATCGGCGCGCCGTGCTCGCGAATGTTGCTCAGCAGCAACGCAACTCCCCCGCCGCGCTTGGACAGCTGCAGCGCGGAGTTGATCGATCGCCCGATCGACTCCATGTTGTCCTCGATGCGCAGCAAAAAGCAGTTGTGCACGACCGTGCCGCGAATCGTGTACGTATGCATGCCCTCGACATGGAGGTTGTACACCCTGCCCGGAATTTCCTGCGTACGCACCACTTCGCGGATTCCGTACACATGGTGCCCGTGCACAACCTGGTACGTCGTGCGCGACGACCCTTTTCGGCCCACGTAGTTGTGCAAGTTCTTGCCAACATCGAAGATGAACTCTTCATTCGTGCCGGGCAACCCGGGAACGAATACCTGACCGGTCACATTGCCGGAACGATTGACGTACTGGCGAACGATAGAAACGATCCCCAGACGGCGCAGGATCAGCTGCACCTGATCGACTAACTCCGGATTTACCAGGTCGAGCATCATTCCGCCGGTGGTGGTGCACCCGTCCCCGCGGAACAATCCGGCCAGCAGTCCACGCTGGAACTCCTCATCAGCCGTCAAGACTTCTTGGGACAATCGCTTCGAGCCATATCCAGTTCCAGCCATGGAAAGAATGAGCGACGCCACAATCCTGCTGTTGCACACCATGCGAACCGAGTGGTCTAAAGCGTTCTCATGCGCGGCAAGATCAGCCGCGAACACGCGCTTGAATGCTGCAGCCAACTCTTGCTGGTATTCGATCTCGTGCGCGCCAACTGTGAAGTGAACACCGTTGGGTACTAGTGAACCTGTCCGCTTGGAGATGTGGCCTTCAGATACATACCAGCCCAGAATGAGGCCTAAGTCATACGATTCCTCGACATAACGGTTCACCGAAACGAAGCCGATCCGGTGCCGCTGCTTGTTGCGGTGCTTCAAGTCGGAGTTCACTTTGCGGATCAGTCCGTCCACTTCTTCGTGAACACCTGGGCCGACGTGCTCCATCAAGTCATAGACGCGCCGCTCGCGTCCCTCGAGCGGTGCCGCTGTCACGATGAAGTCCGTAGGGTGAACGTCTTTGGCAGCTAGCCATACGAATCCATTGAACGGATCGGCGCCATCGCCGTCGATGAGACTCCCGACCTCACGCGTCGTCCACACGAGGATCGGATGTTCCGGAGTGCATCGGATCGGCTCTTTGTGCCCGAAGTGCGAGATCGATACCAGAGCCTGGCAATTCGGGCTCTCAACGACAGTTTCCACCACAGCGTAGGACCCGTCGTGCGAGAGGACTCGGTCACCCGCCTGTAGAGTCTCGATCGCCTTTGGTCCGTCGGGGGTATCCACCGGAGTTCCCGCTGGAAAGCAGCTTACTGGCTCGCCACGCTGCTGCTTGCCCGAGTTCAAAAACGTCGGGGTGGCCGGCTGGAACCGTCCGTCGATGATCTCGTCGACCAGCTTCTCGGCCAGTGCGGTGTCGCCGGCGGCCAGGGTCAGCGACACCATGACGACCCGATCCTCGAAGCGCTCCAGGTAGCGCTTCCCATCGAAGGTCTTCAGCGTGTAGGAGGTGTAGTACTTGAACGCGCCCAAGAACGTCGGGAACCGGAACTTCTTGGCGTAGGCGCGGTCCAGCAGTGTCTTGACGAAGTTGCGCGAGTACTGGTCGAGAACCTCACGCTCGTAGTAGTTCTCGCGGATCAGGTAGTCGAGCTTCTCGTCCTGGTTGTGGAAGAAGACCGTGTTCTGGTTGACGTGCTGCAGGAAGTACTGGTGGGCGGCTTCGCGGTCCTTGTCGAACTGAATCTTGCCGTCGGCGTCGTACAGATTCAGCATCGCGTTCAGCGCGTGATAGTCCGTTTCGTCGGGCAACACATGCGTGCCGGCGGTTACAGGCTCTGCAGCGACGGTTGGTGGCACGTCTGTTCCTTCCAGAAATCAGCCAGGCCCGCGCGGACGGCATCCACGTCGTCCGGGGTTCCCATCAGTTCGAAGCGGTAAAGGTACGGAACGCCACACTTGCGGGACACCACGTTGCCCGCATAGGCGAATTCCGCACCGAAGTTGTTGTTGCCCGCGGCGATGACTCCGCGGATCAACGAC
>Ga0318542_10000204_pt1 | contig 13284 bp, 9 predicted proteins | sample GRESIP168b4f23_FD_202530 | JGI IMG/M metagenome (GOLD analysis project Ga0318542, IMG submission 202530) | Tropical soil microbial communities from Luquillo Experimental Forest, Puerto Rico - GRE.SIPMG.168b4f23 | ecosystem: Environmental > Terrestrial > Soil > Tropical forest > Bulk soil...
TGCTTGGGAAGGTTTTGCGAGATCGTCTGATCCGTGCCGTTACGCGGCCACCCTTTCGAGACGAGCTCGGCCGAAAAGGTCGCTTTGAGCGCATTGCTCGGGCGGGTCCGCATTTGATTCGCAGATTGCGGCTCGTAATCGATGGTTGGCCGCGGTGGTCGCATCCGCTCAGAGTACTTTTTCTTTCCGATTTTCATACGGGCTCCCATTCCGACGATGTTGCGCGCCTCGAGGGCATCGTCGCTGAAGCTCGAGCCTTCAACCCCGACCTCGTTCTTCTCGGTGGCGACTTTGTCAACATGCAGCTGTTCGGGGCTGGTCGAGTGCCGCCCAAGGTGATAGCTGCGGTGCTCGCGCAGCTGGATGCGCGTTACGGACGATTCGCTGTCCTAGGAAATCATGATTACCTCTACGGGGCGCGGGAAGTTGCAGACGCACTGCGCGCGCATGCCATCACCGTCCTTGATGACGAAAGCCGGAGCGTGAAGGTCAAAAATCATTCGATTGACCTCGTGGGTATTCCGAATGCCCGTGTAGAGAGCGCTCGGTCCAAACAGTTGCTGGCTGGCCTCGCACCGGAACGGCCGAGCATTGTACTTACGCACGATCCGATGTGGTTCGCGAACGTACCACGCGGACCCCATCTGACACTTGCCGGACACACGCACGGCGGCCAGATCAGCCTGCCTGGCGTCGGGATTTTGAAAAATGCTAGCAAGGCACCACTGCGTTGGACCCACGGGCTTATTAGGGAGCGGGGACAGTATCTCTATGTGACCAGCGGCATTGGGACGAGTGGCGTGCCATTGAGATGGCGCGTTCCTCCGGAATTCGTGGTGCTGGATGTGATAGGGCCGCCTGTCGCTGCTATTAGCACCGTTGGGGCGGCAACTGGGTGTTTGTCCGCGTCGACAGCGTGACCGATGACACAATCTACCTACCGACCCAGCAAGCCGGATACGGCGGTGCTGTGCATGCCTGTTTCTTGGAAGCGCCTGGAGCTGCTCCGCGAGCTGGTTCCACAAGCGGCTATAATCGCCGTACTTTTTGAAACCCAACCAGTCCGGATGCCGACCTACAGCGGCTTGCAACAATAGACCTTGAGACCGAGCCAGATCGATGTCACCGGACTTTAGAGGGGAATCGGGAGAGATGGGCGAGCTACTTCACACTTCGCTCGTTGTCCAAAAAATGCACGGGCGCGCAGGGCGTCCAAAAAATAATGGGGCACTCGAAGAGTAACCTGTGACGGCCGTCACATCTTCCGAGGTCGGAAGCGTGGAAGGCTGCTCGGGCGGTAGGATACGGAAGTACCCCCACACCCCCATGGGGCTTTCTGTAGCTGCCGAAGCGGGCAGGCCCTAGCCTCCACCTCCACGATGATACGGGCCTGCCCGCGCCATTATGTCCCCCAACGATCATTGCCTGTTTTTCTCCGAATGTCCGCGTCGACAGTGTGACGGATAACACGATCCGCGGCGGCCACTCGAACTCTCGAACTCCCGCCGACACCTGCAAAGCAAGCCTCTGGCGCCGAGCAGCGCAAAACGCCCAGGTCGTTTGACGCTGCGGGGGCGGCCAGCAACCAGCTCCGAGGCAGCGGCTGTTTTCGCAAGTTCCTAATGGAATGCCGAAAGATCAACAGTTCGAGCAAGAGATGATCGGCAGACTACCGGAACCAGGGGTAGTGATCCGCAACTTAAGCGGCCGATTCTTGCAAGGCCGCCCCATGAGCCTGCCTTTTTTGAATTTCATGGTCGACATTTCGCGAGCCACTGCCTGCGGCCATGAACGTGTCTTCCGCTTCGACGACATCTAGGACGCGGGAAGTTTTGCTTCCTGCGCGAGACGATCGCCGCCACTTTGTTGCTGCACAAATCGATGCGCCCCAACGGATTCGCGAGTCGCCAGTTTGCGAAGGTGCTTGTGTCTAAGAAAGGCCTGCGCGATCATCCACATGGGTTCGCCTATTCCCTGCAACCGCAACCCAGGCGGAGGGCGAAGCATGACATCTGGAAGCCTTGCCGTTATTTTCTCAGCTTGGTTTGCGTTCGCGGCCACCGCCAATGCACAGCTCGCCGAGTCGGATAGTGCGAGTGAGCGTGATAATCGCGCCGCAGCCCCGACACCTGCGACGCAGGGCGTCAGCCAGGAAGCGCTGCCAGCGGACAATAGTACCGCTGCAACAGCGAACTCATTGTCCATTTGCCAGATGGTCGAAGCCGCGGCGGCCGCAAACGGGTTGCCATTCGAGTTCTTTGCTCAAGTTATTTGGCGGGAAAGCCGCTTTAGGTCCGATACCGTTGGGCCGCTAACGCGTACCGGTCAGCGGGCGCAGGGTATCGCTCAGTTCATGCCTATGACGGCTGCAGAGCGCCATCTGCACGACCCTTTCGATCCGGTCCAGGCACTACCGAAATCCGCCGAGTTCCTGCGCGAGCTGCGAGCCCAATTTGGCAATCTTGGATTGGCGGCGGCCGCCTACAACGCTGGCCCCCAACGCGTCCGTGACTGGCTGGCGGGAAAGCGGATGTTGCCATCGGAAACGCAGATATATGTTCGCAACGTGACGGGTCGCTCCGTTCAGGAATGGGCTCGGCCGGATCAAAAATCTTTGACGCTCACAATTTCCACGGAAATCTCATGTGCGCAAATTCAAACAGCGAAACTGGTTGCAAAGCCGCAATCCCCATCCGCCGTTGGTCGACCGAAGCCAACGCCCGACTGGGGCGTTCAACTTGTTGGTGATCGGTCAGAGATCACGGCCCTGGCGGTTTACCGTCAGCTTCAGAAGAAACATGAGGCGATCCTTGGAGATTATGAACCCGTCGTCATTCGCACCACGGTCAAGATGAGTTCTGCACCTATCTGGAATCGGGTCCGCATCGGCGCCGACACTCGCGAGGCCGCGCAAGCGCTGTGCTCGAGACTACGGGCGGTCGGCGAAAACTGTCTTGTCCAGCACAACTAAAGCAAAGGAGCTGGCTCAATTGTTGCGCCAGATTCGGGTCAGTTAGCGCTATCGCTTCTTTTGTGGCCGACATCCGCGGGCAACTACCCGCGGCCATAGACGTCGTCCAGCCGCACGATGTCGTCCTCGCCGAGGTAGCTTCCGACCTGCACCTCGATCAATTCGAGCGGAATCTTGCCGGGATTGGCAAGCCGATGAATGCTCCCGATGGGAATATAGCTCGACTCGTTTTCGTGCACCGTGCGCACGTCATTGCCGATCGTGACCTCAGCAGTCCCCTTCACGACCACCCAATGTTCCGAGCGGTGAAAGTGCTTTTGCAGCGAGAGCGTGCTGCCGGGCTTCACGACAATGCGCTTCACACGGTAACGGGCGGCAATGTCCACGTCTTGGTAATAGCCCCAGGGACGGTAAATGCGGCGGTGCTCAACGGCGGCGCAATAATTGCGCAGCTTGAGTTCTTCGACCAGAACCTTGACCTGCTCGGCCTTGGCGCGCGACGCGACCAGCACGGCGTCGGCGGTCGACACCACGATGACGTCGTTGAGCCCGACCACGGTGGTGAGCACTGATTCATCCGAGCGCACGAGGCTATTGCGGCTATCCATCATCACGACCGGCCCAGCTGTAGCATTTCCGGCGGCGTCGTGATCGATCACTTCCCAGACCGAGTTCCAGCTGCCGACGTCGGACCAGCCAAGGTCGGCAGGCACGACGGCCGCGAGCTCGGTGCGCTCCATCACCGCATAGTCAATCGACTTCATCGGCGCGCGTGCAAAGGGCTCCGCGGCGAGCCGCATGAAATCGAGATCGCGCGTTAGGCCCGCGACCGCGGCTTTTCCGGCCTCCGCCATAACCGGCTCGAAGCGCTCGATCTCGCTCAGCATCGTCGCGGCGTGAAACAGGAAATTGCCGCTGTTCCAGAGGTAGCGATCGGCCACATACGTCGCTGCGGTAGCGGCATCTGGCTTCTCGACGAAGGCGTCGACCGCACGCACGGATGCGCCGTTGAGCTTTTTGCCGGGACGGATATAGCCGTAGCTCGTAACGGGACCGGTGGGCTCAATGCCAAAGGTTACGATCCGCCCCTCGGCCGCGGCCGACGCCGCGCTTCGACAGGTATCGCGGAATTTTTCGGGCTTGCGAATGACGTGATCGGCTGCGAGCACCAGCACCAGGGCATTGCGGTCGCGCTCGGCCGCGAGCACGGCGGCAACCGTGACTGCCGGCCCAGAATCGCATCGCATCGGCTCGAGCACGATGTCCGCCTCGATGCCGCGCTCGCGCAATTGCTCCGCCACCACGAAGCGAAAGTCGGCATTGGTGATCACGATTGGTCGCGCAAACAGTTCGGGATCTGTTATGCGTGCAAGCACCTGTTGGAAGGTCGATGCCTGTCCGACCAAGGGCACAAACTGCTTGGGCATACTCTCACGTGAGACCGGCCACAGCCGCGTGCCTGCGCCGCCGCACATGATCACCGGAACGATCTGGCCTGCCATGACGGGCCTCGCAAACGCGACACTTCAAGCCGCTGCGGCGCAAAACGTCAACCCGTGCAGCGTTGTCATTTATTGGACTCCAACTAATCTAGCCAAACATCGGTGAAGTCACGCGCCGGCGACCCGTAGGAGCCACGTGCGCTCAGCTCATTGTGGCTAGCGTCCGACGAAGAAGAACGCTGTGGGGTACGCTGCGCAGGCGTCCGGACTTCAATCACTCAACCAGGCGCTGCTTGTCAGATCAACTTCGGCTAATACACAGGTCGTCCACGTTGAATGTCATTGCAAGCGCACTTAAACGAAGTAATCTGGCAATCTCGGACCGGTTGAAGCCCCCTGTAGCCCGCTGGACCTGCCTTCTTAACTTTAGCTGCCACTGTCGAATGAATCGCTTTGGAGATTGATATGCGCAAAAGCCGCAACACCCTATTCGGCATTCTCGCATTGACTTTAGCGTGCGAAACAACGACGGCTGTACCAACTGAGGGGGCAGAACTGTATGTCCCCAGCGTCTACAAGGCGATGCCCGCCCGCTTGTTTAGCTACCCCTATGGTGGAACTTATCTGAGGGTTGATTACGCGAAACGCAGATTTGGCTATCCATACGTCGGCTCCTACTACGGAAACTATTATGCTCCCGATTATGCGTATTCCTACGTTCCCCCCTACTGGAATTACTACGATCCCTCGTACCCGAGTTACTACGGCTACAGCAGCACTTGCTACCGCTCTCGCCGCTGTTCACGCTCTCTCTAAAGCGGTTGATCGAGGTCCACCTCGTGACCGACCGAATGAAGACATCGGCAGGTCGAGGTCATTGTCCGGTGATTTGGGGTCGGCCTTCGACATCAGTGCTAGGGCGGCGTGACTTTGCCCCGGACATTTGCAGGCGCCTTTAAGTCTTCGGTAGGCTGCTGAGCACGCCAGCCGCATGCCATGGAAGGCTGGGATTGGGCGCCCGCTTCCGTAACATATGGAACGGTCGTTGGTGGGTTCATGTTCGGTTTTGTTCGGCTCGTTGTGAAGGCATTTATGAGGTCAGGCGAAACGACGCCGCCAAACGGCGCTGGCACACCTTCCTCGCTCGTGGCAATTCGCCGAACAGAGTGATCGGCCCCACTGCATAGGTAGCGTGATCCATGCATCGTAGTGACAAGGCTTGCGCTTCGGCGCGACGAACATTGTCCTCAACGAACGCTTTGGGCGCGCTGGCTGTGGCGATGGGGATGACGATGGCGGAATTGTTCTACCGCTTCGGTTGTCCAAAAAATTAACGCGCAGATCGCAGCGCCGCTTGGGTTGTCCAAAAAATTACCCGCGCAGATCGTGATTGTCCAAAAAGTTAAGCTTGAACCATGTGGAAGGTCTCTGCTAACCGCGGTAACTGCCGTCGTCACCGGCGATTTCATTCTCAACAGCAGCGGCGCGCTTCCGCCGCAATTGATCTTCGCCGAGCAAAGAATGTCACGCTGGTCAATCCGCTGGTCGAGCGCACGGCGTTAAATTACGTGATCGGACCGCTCGTGATGTCATTCAATCGGGCCTTCCGGCAGAAATGACGTGGAAGCATCCGATGCTGCTCCCCCGACACGACACTACAAGCCTTTTGCGCGCACGGACAGCAGACGCGCGGCTCACGCCTTCTCGTGAGGTCGCATGATTCAACCCTACGATTTAGTGACGGCGCTCGACCTCAATAGCCTCATGGTCTTCTTCTGGTTCACGCTGTTGTTCGACGTGCCTCGCTACGTCCTGAGCGCGATTGCTATGGCTTGCGTGCCGTGGCACTCGCCGCCGCCCAAACGCTACAGGACCAGCGCCGTCGTGGCCGGGCATAACGAAGCGAAGACCGTTCGCCAGTGCGTCTGCTCGCTCGAGGTCGACGAAATCATCGTCGTCGACGATGGCTCGACCGACGAGCCTCAAGGAAGAAAACATCATCGCCCACGCCATTCGCTTGCCGTCACGGCAAAGCAAACCCGCCGCCATCAATGCCGGGCTGGCGTTATGCTCGGGTGAGATCGTACTGATCATCGACGCCGACACGGTTTTGGCGCCGGGCGCGGTCGCCGCTGTGCTCGGTTACTTCTCCGACCCCAAGGTCGGCGGCGTCAATTTCAATTTGCAGGTGCGCAACGAATGCGCGACCCTGACCACGTGGTTTCAGGCCATTGAATATTCCATCGCAGTGTCGGCCGGGAAACGCATGGCCGACGCCCTTGGCATTCTGCCCAACGTATCGGGCGCGGCCGGAGCATTTCGCCGCACAGCGCTAGAGCAGGTGGGAGGACAAGATATCGAGGTGGCTGAAGATGCCGCCTTGTCCATGAAGCTGCGCGACGCGGGCTGGCGGTTGCGATTCGCGCCCGACGCGATCGCCCGCACCATTGCGCCGGAGACCATGGTCTCCCTGTCGCTGCAACGACTGCGGTGGGATTCGAGCATCATCACGATTTGGTGGCGAAAGCACGCCCGCAACCTCAACCCGTTCGGACAGCATTTCAGCTTCGCCAACATGTGGACCAATCTTGACGTGCTGTGGTTCTCCGCAATCCTGCCGCTCGTGTTACCGGTTTACGTGTTGTGGCTCTACAATTCGGTCGGCGATGCCTCGATCACGTTTTTGCTGACCGTGTTCCTCGGACTGTGTGCACTCGACATAGTTCTATGCGTCGTCACGTGCATTCCTCTGAGGTTTTGGCCTTACGTGCCTTATTACGTGATCGTGCAGAATCTCGTGATGAAGCCCCTGCGCATAATCGCGCTCGTGCTCGAACTCACGCTGCAAATCTCAAGACGTGACAACTACATTCCGGCCCACCAGCGCTGGAAGCTGTCGTAAAATCCCCGAGGTGAATCGTGCGACGCTCTCTTACCAGGTTGATCTATTTTGCTGCGTTGATCGCGTTCGCGATCTACCTCGGCAATACCTTTGCCGGCGGCTACGTCTACATGCGGGGGGAAGGCCTTGTCGTCGGCGAGCCCGCCGTAGTCGCCGCCGAGTTTATCGCAACTGTGACTGACGTGCCGGTCAAGGATGGGCAGGAGGTGAAGCGGGGCGAAATCGTCAGCCATATCTCGTCGCAGTACATGAGCGAAACCCGCGCCAAGCTTACCTCCGATTACGCCGCGCGCGCCTCGCGCCTCGCCGAGGTGAAGGCACGACGGGAAATTGTAGACGCCGTGTTGGTCTCGGCTGAAACCCGCGAGCGCGTCGCGGCCAATGGCCTCGCGCAACTCGATACAATCCAGAAGAAGGGCTACCTGCCGATCTTGACCCACACCGCCGCGACCGATCAGGCGTTCAAGGGCAAGCAGGAGGCCGAAGCGTTGCGCGCCGAGAGTCGCGCCCTCGACGGGCAAATTTTGACTATGGCGTCGGCGTCAGAACAAGCCGACTGCGCCCTGAGGGAGTTGGTCACGCTCTACGACGATGGCAACCTTCGATCGATGATCGACGGTGTTGTCAGCAAAGTCCTGGTCAGCCCCGGCTCAGTGGTGCGTCCGGGCGAGCCAATGATCGAGATCGTCGGCAAGCATCGTTTCGTCGTGGCGTGGTTTCCGGTTTCGCGTCTCTATCGACTCCAGGTGGGCGACGGCGTCACCATTAGCACCGGCGGGGGGAGGAGCCTGCCCGGCAAGATCGCAAAGGTCAGCGTCATTGCCGACGCGCTACCGAAGGAATTCCAGAAGGCATTCGCGCCCGCCGAACGGCAGCAATTAATGTGGATCGAATTCGAGCCGGGCCTCACTCCGCCGCCCTACTTCACGAAAGTGACCATCAGTTAGGGATGATCGATGGCTGCTCGCGATGGCGAAGAAACAATCATTTGCGCAAGTCTGCCGCGGACGAGCCTGCTCCTTAGTGTGTAAGCGTGCGACAGTGAGCCTCGATGACCGGATGACGAGCTAGCTTAGTTTTATGGAATTGCGACAAATCAAATACTTTCTGGTCTTGTGCCAAGTAGGAACATTTACGCGTGCGGCTGCGATCAGCGGCATTTCCCAACCGTCACTTTCAAATGCAATTCGGCGATTGGAGCATGAGCTCGGAGGTCCTCTGTTCGATCGCGGACGGCCTGTCCGGCTTTCGCCATTCGGCGAAGCCGTCAAAGCGCGTTTCGAGGCAATCATGTGCGAGATCGACAAAATACATCAGCTGAGTTCCGAAGGAATAACGCATTCTGGAAATGACCGAGGACAAGAAGCCGATCCATGTGATGCCTTCACCTGCGCGAGGTGATCCACGAGTGATGACCGTTTGAAAGGGCGCACCAAATGACCGGGCGAAACTAAATGCGAACCTTGATGACGATGATTGCGATACTCATCTTACCTGCCGCATGTGCGGAAGGCCACGACATCTACAGCGGACTAATGGATCGCCTTGGAGAGTCGAGCTGCTGCGACGACAGGGATTGCCGTCCGGCGCATTACCGGATCACTTCCGCCGGCGTCGAAATGTTGCTCGATGATGATGAGTGGGTCCGCGTGCCCAATGACGTCATTCAATATCGCACCCTTGATGGCGATACCAGCGAAACCCGCGGCGGACATTGGTGCGGCGTCACGTATTGGAAACAGCAGGATCAGGTTCCGGGGTTCGAGTATCCGCCAACTCTGAATCATCCGGGATTGCATCCATCCGGGTTTTCCACTCGTTGCGTGATCCTGCCGCCAGGACTCTTTTGAAAGTGAGACTCGGGGGGGAGCCAATGTCAAGGGCGAGTGAGTCCATCGGCCCTCGGTCATAGGCAGCTGTCACTCACGGAAGTCCGCTTCGCCCTGACAGCGGAGTGGCGAGCTCGCCCTCGATATGTCTGTTTAGTGCCTCGGTAGCAGCGAGGGTTTGCCCGGACTCACGCCGAAATCGAGACCGGTCTTTCCGCAACCGCGTCTTGGAGGATCATGTCCGCGCCCTTCTCCCCAATCATCACGATCGCCGCGTTGGTGTTGCCGGACACGACCGTGGGCATGATCGAGCCGTCGACGACGCGCAGCCGCTCGATGCCGTGCACGCGCAGCCGCTCGTCGACCACGGCGGTGGCATCGGCGCCCATGCGGCAGGTGCTTGTCGGATGAAAGACGGTCGTGCCGTTCGCGCGCGCGAACGCGAGCAGCTCGGCATCGCTCGTGCAGCGGGGGTCGGGCGCGCGCTCTTCGGCGATGTAGCGGCGCATCGCCGGCTGATTCATGATCCGACGCAGAAGCTTGAGCCCGGCGACGACGGTATCGCGGTCGGTGCGGCTCGAGAGATAACGCGGCTGGATCGCCGGCGGCTTCTCCGGATCGGCCGACTTGATGCGCACGAAGCCGCGGCTCTCCGGCCGCAGCTGACAGACCGATGCGATGAAGCCCGGGAATGAATGCAGAGCGGCGCCGGCGGTGTCGGCGCTGAAAATGATGAAGTGCACCTGGACGTCGGGCGTTGCGGCAAGCGCATTCGTACGAAAGAAGCCGCCGGCGTAGCCGGCGCCGATGGCGAGCAGCCCCTTTCTGAACAGAGCATAACGCAGTCCGGCGCCGGCGCGATGCCGCCAACTGTGGATCACGTCGTTCACCGTGATCGGCTCGGTGCAGCGATATTGCATGCGAACCTGAAGGTGGTCCTGCAGCTCGGCCCCGACCCCCGGCATGTCGGCGACGACGTTGATGCCGCACGACTTGAGCAGCGCCGCCGGTCCGAGTCCGGACAGCTGCAGAAGCTGCGGCGAGTTGAACGCGCCGCCGGCGACGATGACCTCTGCGTTGGCGTGCGCAATCCGTGTCGCGTCGCCGCACCGGTATTCGACGCCGATGGCGCGGCGTCCTGAAAAGAGAATCCGGCTCGCCAGCGCGTTCGACACGATGGCGAGGTTGGGCCGGCGGTGCGCCTGGCGCAGATAGCCGACCGCGGTCGAGCAGCGACGCCCATGGCGCGCGGTCAGCTGGAAATAACCGGCGCCTTCCTGGGTGGGCCCGTTGAAATCATCATTGCGCGGAAAGCCCGCCTGCTGCGCGGCCGCGATGAAAGCCTCGCACAGCGGATGCGGTTCGCACACATCGGAAACCGCGAGTGGCCCGCCCACCCCATGCAGCGCATCCTCGCCGCGCTGCTGGTCCTCGGCGCGGCGAAAATAGGGCAGCACATCCTCGAAGCTCCAGCCGGAATTGCCGAGCTGGCGCCAATGATCGAAGTCGGCCGGTTGGCCGCGGATGTAGAGCAGGCCATTGATCGAGCTCGACCCGCCCAGCACTTTTCCCCTCGGCTGGATGATCTGCCGGTTGTCGAGCTCTGGCTCCGGCTCCGAGGTATAGAGCCAATTGACCTTACGATCGGAGAACAGCTTGCCGTAGCCGAGCGGGATGTGAATCCAGATATGGCGGTCGTGGCCGCCCGCCTCCAACAGCAGAACGCGATGGCGGCCCGAGGCGGTCAGACGATTGGCGAGAACGCAGCCGGCGCTTCCGGCGCCGACGACGATAAAGTCGAAGGAGTCCGTGTGCGGCTTCATCGTCGTCCAGCCTCTCGCGCCCTCAATTCAAGAATTCGACGAGCAAGGTCCCAATCGATCGCACCGAGGGACTGTAAGCTGCCGGTGAATTTGACGGAGATCAACGGATTCCCGCCGGCACGGCGATTCATACGCAATTTTGTTGATCTCGGTCTGTCCTTTGAGACGCGCCCGACGTGAGGTCTTGCACCATTTCGAGCCCGCACGCGGCCGGTCGCTGCAATTCTAAGTCTCATCTGCCTCAACCCATGGTGCATTGCGAAGCCCAATTTCGCTTTCCCGAACGGTGGGCTAAGCTGTCGAACATGAGACAAGTGATCCGGGCCGCGATCAGGGCTCTTGGCGCGGGAACCGCAGGGAAGGCGACCATGGCAGGGCAAGTCAACACCATCGCGAGGCTCTTCGCGCCGCTCATCGTCGGCGCCGGATTGATCGGCGCAGCCCACGCGCAAGACTGTCCGCGCGGCGATCTCGACAAGGCCTATTGCGATCGCAATGGCGATCTCGTCGCCGATGCGCCCACCGATCCGAAGCAACTGGTCAACCCGTCGACGCTGATCTTCGCCTACACCCCAGTCGAGGACCCGGCGGTTTACGCCAAGGCATGGGATGGCTTCATCAAGCACATGGAGCAGACGACCGGAAAAAAGGTCGTGTTCTTCCCCGTCCAGTCGAACGCCGCCGAGATCGAGGCGATGCGCTCGGGCCGCCTGCATATCGCGGGATTCAACACCGGCTCCAATCCGATCGCGGTCAACTGCGCGGGTTTCGTGCCGTTCGCCATCATGGGCACCAAGGACGGCCAGTTCGGCTACGAGATGGAGCTCATCGTGCCGGCCGACAGCCCGATCAAGACGCCGGCCGACCTCAAGGGAAAGAAGGTGGCATTCACCTCGCCGACCTCGAACTCCGGATTCAAGGCGCCGTCGGCGATCTTGAAGGCGGACTTCAACCTCGAGGCCAACCGGGATTTCACCCCGGTGTTCTCCGGCAAACACGACAACTCCGTGATCGGCGTCGCCAACAAGGATTATGACGCCGCCGCCATCGCCAACGAGGTCATGTTCCGCATGTTCGACCGCAAGGTCGTCGATCGCGCCAAGATCAGGTCGATTTACAAGTCCGAGACCTTCCCGACCACGGGCTACGGCTACGCCCACAATCTCGATCCGGCGCTGGTGGAGAAAATCAAGCAGGCGTTCTTCACCTTCCCGTGGGAGGGCTCCGCGCTCAAGGCGGAATTCAAGAACGAGGACCGCTTCATCCCGATCACCTATCAGAAGGACTGGAGCGTGATCCGCAAGATCGACGCGGCGACCGGCGTCAAGTACACCTGCAAATAAGCCATCGGCCGAAAGTCGGGGCGCAGCGAATGCTTCGGATCAAGGGGCTGACGAAGCGCTACCGCACGGGCGACCTGGCGCTCAAGGGCATCGACCTCGACGTGCCGGACGGCGAGGTGATGGCGCTGATCGGTCCGTCGGGCGCGGGCAAGTCGACCGTCATCCGCTGCATCAACCGCCTGGTTGAGCCGACCGCCGGAACGGTCACGCTCAACGACATCGAGATCACGACGCTCGGCGGCACCGAACTGCGCCGCGCGCGCCGGCGCATGGGGATGATCTTCCAGGAATACGCGTTGGTCGAGCGGCTCACGGTGATGGAGAACGTACTCAGCGGACGGCTGGGCTATGTCGGCTTCTGGCAAAGCTGGCTGCGGAAATTTCCGCAAGCCGACGTCGACGAGGCATTCCGGCTGCTCGCCCGCGTCGGCCTCGATCACATGGCCGACAAGCGCGCCGACGAACTCTCCGGCGGTCAGCGCCAGCGAGTCGGCATCTGCCGCGCGCTGATCCAAAACCCCGACTTGCTCTTGATCGACGAGCCAACCGCCTCGCTCGATCCAAAGACGTCGCGGCAGATCATGCGGCTGATCAAGGAGCTGTGCGCGGAGCGCAAGCTCTCGGCCATCATCAACATTCACGATGTGATGCTGGCGCAGATGTTCGCCGAGCGGATCGTCGGTTTGCAACTTGGCGAGATCGTCTATGACGGCCCGCCGACGGACCTCACACCGCAGGTCCTGACCAAAATTTATGGCGAGGAGGACTGGTCGGCCACAATCCGCAAGGTCGATGAGGACGCCGAAGAAACGCAGGACACCAGCAACGTGATCTCGCTGGAAGGCCGCCAGCCGCACCGCGACCGCATGGCCGGGTTGACATGAGCGTCGTCGCGATCGCGCCTCGCCGCTGGAAGAAACCGCCCCTGATCAAGCGCGCGTGGCTGCGCTGGACGATCGGCCTCGGCGCCGCCG
>Ga0318542_10000208_pt1 | contig 13208 bp, 7 predicted proteins | sample GRESIP168b4f23_FD_202530 | JGI IMG/M metagenome (GOLD analysis project Ga0318542, IMG submission 202530) | Tropical soil microbial communities from Luquillo Experimental Forest, Puerto Rico - GRE.SIPMG.168b4f23 | ecosystem: Environmental > Terrestrial > Soil > Tropical forest > Bulk soil...
ATCGACGAGACGCGCCGCGACCTCCACCGCCAGCCGGGTCTTGCCGACCCCACCCACCCCAGTCAACGTGACCAACCGATGAGCCTTGACCGCCGCTTGCACGTCGTCGAGTTCGGACTCGCGCCCGATGAAGCTCGTGGGCGCGGGGCGCAGGTTCCCCAGACCCGCATCCAGTGCCCGCAACGGCGGAAAGTCCGTCCGCAGGCCGGGCGCTCGGACCTGGAACACCTGAACCGAAGTCGCGAGATCTCGCAACCGGCGCGGTCCCAGATCGACCAGATCCACTCCGCTGAGCAGACCCGCCGTCGACTCGGCCAACAGGATCTGGCCGCCGTGGCCGGCGGCCATCACCCGCGCCGCCCGATTTAGCACTGCCCCGAAGTAATCACCCTCGCGCAGCTCGGCTTCGCCGGTCGCAATCCCCATCCGCACCGGCAACTGAAGCGCCCGCTGGGCGGCCACCGCCGCATCCACCGCACACGTGGGGGAGGCAAATGCCGCGCACACGCCATCGCCGGTGTGCTTGAACATGAAGCCGCCCTGCGCCTCAATCGCAGAGCGCAACACCTCGTCATGGATGGCCAGTGCTGCCCGCATGGAATCGGCATCCGACTCCCATCGACGGGTCGAACCCTCGACATCGGTGAACAAAAACGTCACCACCCCCGAAGGGGCAGCCGCTGTCACGGCATCGCCTCGGCCCATTGCATATGTCCCTCGAAGCCAAGCGTTTTCGCCATGTCGCGGTAGCGATCCCGATAGTCTCGGTAGCCGGTCTCGTCAGCACGTGCCCTCGCCTGCAGTGCGCGTAGCCGCAGCAGCCAGATGTCACGCATAGGGAGAGCATCGTCGTTCGGCGCGGTCGCCAGGCGGTCGATCGCGGCCTCGGCTTCGGCCACGTCACTCTCGGTCCGGCGGTCGAGCAGTGTCTCCACCAGAACACCCGTTGCAGCCCTGGTCCACCCCAGCAGCTGTCCCTGGCGGAACAGATGGTCGACGGCGGCGCGGATGAACGGTATGGCCTCATCGCGATCTCCACACCGAGCCTGCTCACGCGCCAAGTACACGTTGACGATCGGTAAATCGGCCAGGTTGTGTTCCCGGCGCAGGAACACCTCGCTGACCTCGGCCAGCAGCTTCTGTCCGTGCGCAAGTTCCATAGCCGTATGGCGGTGCACCAACGCAACGCCCAACGTCATCCGGGCGAAGGCCACCGCGAGGTCATCACCGGATCGTTCGGCTATCCGCAGGGCAGCCTCGATCTCGCGCACCGCCGAATCGTCGGGCCTCAGCACGCCAAACGGTATCCCCGGGGAGTAGACCCAGGTGACAACCGTGGCGTAGGACATGGGGTCGGCGCTGCGGGCCATGGCCAGGCCATGCCGCAGGTCGTCGCGCCATCCGGGACGACCCAGGCAATAACGGGCGATAGCCCGTGTCGTCAAGGCAAGCGCCAACGGAGACCCGAAAATGAAGGTGCCTTTAGAGGGATCACCGTCGGCCAGGTCGATAACCCCCTGTGACCACCGCAGCGCGTCAGACCACTCGGCGCTCTCGACCTTGGCGTAGAGCAGCGGCAAGGACAGCCCCACCGTCAAGGTCGGATCCCCGACCGACTCGATGAGCGTCCAGGCTTCCGATGCCAGCTGTGACGCCTCGCGCAACCGGTCCTGAGACACGTGATCCGCCACCAGCCCCGCCATCGCGATGACCAGCGACGCCTTGTCCCCGGCGGCGGTGCACAACTGCCGCAACTCGTTAAACCGCTCACCGGCCACATGTTCACGGAGGCGCCAGGCGATCCCGCACAACATGGTGCGCGGGGCAATCCGCATGGCTGTTCCGTTGGGATCATCGGCGGGTAATGCGTCGGCAATCCGCGTGGCGCGCTCCCAACTCAGCCATGCTGCGGCGATGTCGCGGTTGGTCGCCCACGTTGCGGCGCGCATGTGCCAGGAATAGGCGGCGTGCAGGTCACCGGCGGCTTCGAGATGTTCGGCGATCAGTGCAGCGTTCTGGTCCGTCGATTCCGGCTCGCAAGCTTCGATCGCGGCGGCCAGCCGTCGATGTAGCTCGGCGCGATCGGATCTCAATTGTGATTCTTGGGCCACCGTGCGGATCAGCGGATGCCGAAACGCGTATTCGGCGCGCGGAGTGAACTGCACCTGGTCGATCAGCTCTGCCCGAAGGAGGTCATCAACGACCGGGTCAATCTGCAAGGCAGCCAACAGATCAGGGCTAAACCGCGAGCCAATGATCGCCGCCGCGCTCAACGTGCGTTTTGCTTTCGGTTCGAGCCGATCGATGCGCGCGGCGATGGTCGCCTGCAGCGTGGCGGGCACGCTTACCTCAGAAAGCTCTGCCGTCGAGATGTATGCGCCGCGCTCCCCACGCAGCACGCCACGCCCGGCCAGATCGCGCACGATCTCCTCGGCGAAAAACGGATTACCGGCGGCCCGCTCAGCGATCGTCTGGCCCAGCTCGCGAACGGAAGGGTCCGGCCCGAGCAGCTGCGAGACCAGTGCTGCGGTCTCTGAATCGCTCAGCGGCGCAAGGGCTATGGTTTGCGTACCGTGCACCCGCGCCAGCACCCCCTCATACTCCGGGCGGTACGTGACCAATACCAGCGAGGGTGTTTGCGGAATCACCGTGAGGAACTCGGCGAGCATCGACTCGCTGACCTCATCTATCCAATGGACGTCCTCAACGACATACACCACCGCAGTTTTGCTGGCCAACGAGGCCGCATTGACCAACGCGGTCAACCGCCGCCGACGAGCATCGGGATCGATTTGGGGCAAGGGAGCATTCGGGTCGGCGATGCCCAGCAGGTCAGTAAAGAGCACCAAATCCTCGGGGTCGACGTCGGGAATCAGGTCGCGCACTCGGTCGCGGGCGGTCTGCCCATCAAGCCCATCGACGCCCGTGGCCGCGCGCAGCAGCCGCGCGACCGTATGGAACGGGACCTGACTCGTATGCGACTCACAGAAGGTGGTGAACACCTCCACGCCGCGCCGACGCGCCATCGTTGCCACCTCGCGCACCAGACGGCTCTTGCCGATGCCCGGCGGCCCCACCACACCGACTACCGCGCCGTGGCCGTCGACTGCTCGCTCCAACAAGTCGTCGACGGCGAACATCTCCCACCGCCGCCCGACCAGCTTCGACTCAACGCGATCTGTAGCGCGATGCCGGTCTCCAACGCCCAACAGGCGATGGGCGGCAACTGGCTCTTCTGCACCCTTAATGCGGACCATCTCCGGTGCACCGAGAGTTGCTGCGCCATCAACCAGTCGCGCTGTCGACGCGCTGAGCATCACCCCGCCCGGCGGAGCAGCCGATTCCATCCGCTGCGCCATTCCGACCTGCTCACCCACAGCGGTGTAACCGAAATGCCCCGAACCGATCTCGCCCGCGATTACTTGACCGGAGTTAAGTCCTACCCGCAACTGCAGCTCCACACCGTCGCGCTCTTGGACATCGACGGCGACCCGCTTCGCTTCCTCCTGAATGCCCAAGGCAGCCAGACAAGCACGAACGGCGTGGTCCTCCAATGCTGCCGGCGCGCCGAACACGGCCATGATCCCGTCGCCGGTGAACTTGTCCACCGTCCCGCCGTAGTGCTGCACCACCGCCGCGCAGCGGTCGGCCAGGTCGGTCATGATCTCGCGCAGCCGCTCCGCACCGACGGTCGCCGCGAGGTCCATCGAGTGCACCACGTCGGCGAACAGCACCGTCACTTGCTTGTACTCCGCATGGGCGTCGCGCTCCGTGACCGGGGCGCCACAGCCGTCACAGAATCGCGCACCCGCGCGCGGCTCGGTGCCACACATGCGACACGCGGTCGCTGCGGTCATCCGACCCTCCGCGGGTTCCGGCCCCCGAGGTCCCAGTTCACCAGCATAGGGCGCTAGACCCTGCTCACAAGCAGTTTAATCGGTCACCGTCGCCGGCACGTCTCGCGCGTTAAGGAGATGTATCGCTGCTGCCCGCCTACTCGCCCAGCACGCGATACACAGTTGCCCTGCAAACGCCGAGGGTCTCTGCAATGGTGCTAGCCGATTCCCCACCGGCGTGCATCCGCTGCGCCAGTTCAGCTTTCGACTTGTCGAGCGCCCCCTGGTCGACCGACGGGCTGCCCGTACGCTGCACGGCCTCTTCGTCCCGAAAGACACCACCTGGGCGTTTGCCGAGTTCAAGGGTGCTGGCAGTGCTGAAATTGCGAGGCTTAAGGGTTGTTTTCGTTGGAGCGGCTGGGGACCGTCGACGATATTGCGGACTGCCTGCGGACTGTAAGGCGACCGCTTATCCGTACGTATTTTGGGGTGTACGACCGTTCCCAACGTAATCTAAAGAGGTGTCGGCTACGTCGGTGCCAGTGTTACCTGTAATCATGTTTCCCGCGTTGGGGATGCTGGCGCTCGGGCTGAGACTGGTCGGCGTGGATTAGGTCGGCGGCCTTCTCGCCGATCAGCACGCTGGGCGCGTGGGTATGCCCGCGGATGATGGCCGGCATTACGGATGCGTCGACCACCCGCAGCCCGTCCACCCCACGTACGCGCAGCTGCGGATCCACCACGCTGGCGTCGTCGCGACCCATCCGGCAGGTGCCCACGGGGTGATAGCAGCTGTGTGCACAGGTGGTGAGCGCCTCTTCGAGGGTGTGGTCGTCGAGCTTGGCCGCGCCCAGCGGCCGGATGATCTCGCCGAGGACGCCTCGCAGCGCAGCGGCCTCGGCGAGCCGCGCGCAGGCGCGCAAACCGGCCATCAGGGCGGCCCGATCAGCACCGGCGTCGTCGCTGAGGTATTGCGGGTCGATGATCGGCTTGTCCCTCGGGTCGCGCGATCGCAGCGTGATCCTGCCGCGACTTTGCGGGCGCAGCAGGACCGGCCCAAACACGACACCGTGCCCTTCATAGGGCAGGCCGATGCCGTCGTCGACGAATGGCACCGGGCAGAACATCAGCTCCAAATCCGGCAGCTCTATATCCGGGCGGCTGCGGATGAACCCGTAGGCCTCACCGGCGTTCGACGTGAGCATGCCGCGACGGCGCGCGAGATAGTTGAGGAGTTGCAGCGGTGTGTCGGCGGCGAACAGCGTGTCGCGCTCAACGGCGAAGCACAGCCTCGCCCACAGGTGGTCGATCAGGTTCTTCCCGACCTCGGGCGCATGGCAGACCGCGTCGATGCCGTGTTCGGCGAGCTGGTCGCGATCCCCGATGCCGGAGAGCATCAGCAGCTGCGGGCTGTTGATGGCGCCACCGCAGAGCACCACCTCGCGACGCGCCCGCACCACGCGTCGCTGCCCGGCGTGGTCGAATTCGACCCCGATGGCGCGCGTCCCATCGAACAGCACACGGGTGGCGGCGGCCTCCGTCAACAGCGTCAGGTTCTTTCGCCGCAGTGCCGGCTTGAGATAGGCATCCGCGCAACTCCAGCGGGCACCCTGGCGCTGGTTGACGATAGTTTGGCAAAAGCCTTCCGGGGCCGCTTGATTGGGTTGCTCGATCGGGTATCCGCACTGCTCGGCCGCTTTGAGCCAGGCCGCGGTCGAGCTGCGCGGACTGCGCTGGGAAGACAACACCAGCGGACCATGCTCGATGCGTTCGAAGTATTCCGCGACGTGCGCGAAGTCCCATTCTTGCCCGGCCAGCGCGCCCCACTCGTCATAGTCGGCGGCAAACCCACGAACCCACATCATCGCGTTTGTCGACGACGTTCCACCGAGCACTTTTCCTCGCGGCCAATAGATTTGGCGCCCGTTGAGCTCCTTCTGCGGCTCGGTCAGGTAGTCCCAATCCACCTCGCTGCAGAAAAGTTTGACGGTGAATGTGGCCGGGATGTGAATGAACTTATTCTTGTCCCACCCACCGGCCTCCAGCACGGTGACCCGAACTTCCGGATTGTCACTGAGCCGGCTGGCAACAACCGAACCCGCGGAACCGGTCCCGACGACGATGTAGTCGGTCTCCATCCGGCAAAGTCTAGGAGCCGCTGCGGTGTTACACAGTCAATTCGCAGCCCGTTGCCAGTTCTACGCCCAGCGCTTTGGCGATGGTGCTCGCCGACTCGCCGCTGGCATGCATGCGCCGTGCCAACCCGACCTTTGACTTGTCGAGAGCCCTTCGGACGCCCGATTTGCAGGCCGCGAGCACGACGTGCCTCCCTACCCGCTGCATGGCGTTCCCGGCCAAGTTCCAGTCCCAGTGATCGCTTGACGCGGCGGGCGGTGCTCAACTTTCAGCTGATCATTCGGGGTATGTGGTGGCCGCACGCTGGCTAACATGAGCGAGATCGATCCACAGCGCGCTGGTGAACTGGAGCGATCTTGGCGTGAGCGGGCTTTTGCCGACGGGAACGGTGACGCTGCTTTTGGCAGACGTCGAGGGCTCCACGCGGCTGTGGGAGACCCAGGCCGAGGAGATGACAGCGGCCTTTGCGCGCCTGGATCACGCGCTGGGTGATCTCGTTTCCGCTCACGGCGGGGTGCGGCCGGTCGAGCAGGGTGAGGGTGACAGTTTCGTGGCGGCGTTCGGCCGCGCTTCCGATGCGGTGGCCTGCGCGCTGGAGCTCCAGCGGGCACCGCTGGCGCCGATCCGGTTGCGTATCGGGGTGCATACCGGCGAGGTGCAGTTGCGTGATGAGGGCAACTACATCGGTGCCACCATCAACCGCGCCGCGCGCATCCGGGATCTGGCCCACGGTGGCCAGACCGTGCTCTCCGGCACCACAGAGGATCTGGTCGCCGATGTGCTTCCGGCCGACGCCTGGCTGACCGACCTCGGCCGTCACGAACTGCGCGGTGTGCCCCGCCCGGAGCGGGTGGTGCAGCTATGCCATCCCGACCTTCGGAACGAGTTCCCGCCATTGCGTACAACCAGCACCGTTGTCTCTCACCTTCCGGTGCAGCTCACCAGCTTTGTCGGCCGCGGCGCACAGATGACTGACCTGGAGAAGCTGCTGGTCGACAACCGGCTGGTGACCCTGACCGGTGCAGGCGGCGCCGGCAAGACCCGTCTCGGCGTTGAGATCGCGGCTCGCATCGCGGCCGAGTTCGCTGACGGTGTGTGGTATGTCGATCTGGCGCCGATCACCCATCCCGGCGTGGTGGCGGTCGCGGTGGCCCGCGCGTTCGGTCTGCCTGATCAGCCCGGCCGCTCCACGATGGACACGCTGCTGCGGTTTGTTCGCGACCGTCAGATGCTGGTGGTGTTGGACAACTGCGAACATCTGCTCGACGCGTGCGCGGAACTCGTCGTCGCGCTGCTCGGTGCCGCGCCGGGGCTGACGCTGCTGGCCACGAGTCGTGAGCCGATCGGCGTCGCGGGTGAAGTGAGCTGGCGGGTGCCGTCGCTGTCGTTGGCCGACGAGGCGATCGAGTTGTTTGTCGACCGCGCGCGCCGTGCTCGACCCGATTTCGCCGTCGAGGACGACAATGCTGCGGCGGTGGGTGAGATTTGTCGGCGCCTGGATGGGATGCCCCTGGCGATCGAGCTGGCGGCGGCGCGGGTGCGGGCGCTGTCGCCGGCCGAGATCCTCGATGGTCTGCGTGACCGGTTCCGGCTGTTGACCGGGGGAGCGCGCACCGCGGTGCGCCGTCAGCAGACGCTGCGCGCCTCGGTGGACTGGTCGTATGCGCTGTTGACCGAACCGGAACGGGTTGTGTTTCGCCGGTTGGCGGTGTTTTTGGGCGGCTTCGATCTCGACGCAGCCCAGGCGGTCGCCGGTGGTGGGGATGTGGAGCGGTATCAGGTCCTGGATCTGCTCACCCTGCTGGTGGACAAATCGCTGGTGGTCGCCGAAAACACCGGGGGGCGAACTCGATACCGATTACTCGAAACGGTGCGCCAGTACGCGCTCGAGAAACTGGGGGAGTCTGGCGAGGCCGACGCCATGCGGGCGCGTCACCGGGATTACTACACGGCGATGGCCGCGCTGCTCGACGCGCCGGGCGGCAGTGACTATGCGCAGCGAGTCGAGCAAGCCGAAACTGAGATCGACAACCTGCGCGCCGCGTTCGCGTGGAGCCGCGAAAACTCAGACATCGAGCACGCGTTGGCGCTTGCGTCGTCGCTGCAGCCGCTGTGGCTAAGCCGCGGACGCATTCTGGAAGGGCTGGCCTGGTTCCGCGCCGCTCTCACCGACTTCGACGCGCATCACCGCGAGGTTTCAGCCGGGGTGCGCGCCCGGGGGCTCGCAGACAAGGCGGTGCTTGACGCACAGTTGGGCGCCGTCGACAACATGGCGGTCCAACAAGCCGTGGCGCTCGCGCGCGACGTCGATGACCCAGCCGTGCTGGCTCGGGCGCTCACCGCATGCGGCTTGGCTGCTGCGTTCAACGCCGAGGTGGCCCGGCCGTACTTCGCCGAGGCGGGCGGCCTCGCCCGGGAGTTGGACGATCCGTGGAGGCTCAGCCAGATCCTCGGGTGGCAGGCGACGGCGGCGACCGTGGCGGGTGACCCGAGCGCAGCGCACACGGCCGCCGAAGAAGGGCTCGACCTCGCCGACGCGATTGGTGACCGGTTCAACTCGCGCATTCACCGCGTGAACCTCGGTTGGGCACAGCTTTGGCAAGGCGATCTGGCCGGGGCCGCCGCACAATTCGGCGCCCTGGTTGCCGAGGCCGAGACAGCCCAAGATGGACTCCTTGAGGCGAATAGCCTCGCGGGCCGGGGCCACGCACTCGCGTGGCAGGGTGACATCAGCGGGGCCCGAGACACGGCCGACGCGGCCCTTGAGTCCGCTTCCGAACTTGGCGAGATCTACGTGGGCAGCGCCTACTCGGCGGCGGCCACCGCTGCCCTGGCCACGGGAGATGCTGCGACGGCGGCGCGCGCGAGTGAGGCGGCCTGGCAGCACCTGAGTGTCGCGCCCGGCAGCGCGGCGGCGGGGCGCGCCCTTTGCGCGCAGTCCGCACTGGCGGGCGGGGATTTGATCGCGGCCCGCCGCTGCGCCGACGAGGCCGTCACGATGGCGGTGGGCTGGCAATTGGTGTTTTCGCTGACCACGCGCGGCCGCGTGGCGATCGCGCAGGGTGAGCCGGAGCAGGCCGAGCGCGACGCCCACGACGCGCTCGCGAGGTCGCCGGCAGTCACCGCGAAGCCGCCCGGCTTTTCGGCGCGGCAGCGGCCGTCCGGGAACGTATGGGCGCGGTCCGGTTCAAGATCTACGACGCCGGCTACGACGCCTCGGTGGCGGCGCTGCGAGATGCAATGGGCGAGGAAGACTTTGACTCCGCGTGGGCCGAGGGCGCCGCCCTGTCTACCGAGGAGGCGATCGCCTACGCCCAACGCGGCCGCGGCGAACGCAAACGCCCGGCCGGTGGGTGGGCCTCGCTCACCCGCACCGAGCGCGACGTCGTGCGACTGGTCAGCGAAGGGCTCGGCAATAAGGACATCGCCACAAGGCTTTTCGTCTCACCGCGCACCGTGCAAACCCACCTCACCCACGTCTACACGAAACTCGGCCTGACCTCGCGGGAGCAGCTCGTCCAAGAGGCTGCCCGCAGCCCCTGACCGAAAGCAGTATGTGCGATGGCCGCCAACGACCCGAGCCGGAGGCCGCCGCGTGAGCGAAGCGGTTCCGGTTCCCGTCGCCGCGTTTCAGCTGGGGTGTTCGAGTTCTGCTCGGGCCTGGTCGATTTGGTCGTATGCGTAGGTCGCCATCGCGGTGATGGTCATCGTCTCACCCTTGCGGGCGAGCGATTCGTAGGTCTGGTCGCCGAAGACATCGCGGAGGTGGGCGATCGCGGTGGTGATTTCGGAGAACCCCGTTGCGACGAGGGGACTGAGCGCGAACCCGGCGATCTTGGCTGCCGGTTCGTAGCGTCCGAGCCGGTCGAGAAGAACGGCCAGGACGGCCAGCGGGGGGCGCATCGCGGTGGTGTTGCCCGCGTCGAACCAGGTGCGGATCGCCGCAGAGATGTGGTCGAGCGCGTCCAGCGTGTCACCGTACGCGGCTTCGAGGGTGGACAAGGCGACCGCAAGGGTTGCCTCGGTGAAGGAGTTGCCGCTCTCGTGGGCGATCACCATGCCCCGACGCAGGGCCTCCCGGGCTCGGGCGGGATCGGTGTTACGGATGGCGAAACCGTAGGCGCCAAGCGCGAGTGAGAGCACATACGGGTTGCGGGTGGCTTCGGCGGCGTCGATCAGGCCCTCGGCGGCGATCCTCGCCTCGTCAACAGAACCGGCGGTTGTCAGTGCCATGACCAGCATTGTCTGGGTTGATGTAAGAGTGTCGCGACCAAGTGCCAGCTGGGCGCGGCACCACTCGATGACCCGTTCGGGCTGGCCGATGGCTAGGTATGGACCGACAAGCACGCCCTCGCCGCCGAACGGCAACGCGTAGCCTCGGCCACTGGCGACAATCGTCTGGCCTGCGTCGCTGTACCGGACAGCCGCATCGATCCGTCCGACGAAGTAGCAATGCGACGCCATCTCATACAGGGCCGCTAGCCGGGGATGGTCGACGGCCCGGGCAGGCTCAATCAGTTCTTCGGCCCAGGCTATCGGCTCGTAATTTCCGGTCAGTAAACCCCGCCGCTGGCGGCCGCCGTCGAGGCGGGAAAATGGGCGTCGCGTCCGTCCGGCACGCCGATATGTCTGTGATGCCGTTTGAGCTCGTTGGGTCAGTATGGCGTTGGGAGCCACCGACAGGAACTGTCGATTGTTGCCGTGAGCACGCGGACCAGATTCTTTAGGCCCTGTGGTTCCTCCGGACGGGCGTGCCTGGTTGGAAGTTGTTGTGTCCGGAAGGGATTCGATGGAACTGTTGCATGAGCGGTGCGCCGCGCTGGATATCGGCAAGAAGGATCTCAAGGCGTGCGTGCGGACACCCAGCCCGACGCGCAAGCGGTCACGACGCCAGGAGATCCGCACCTTCGCCACCACCACTAATGCGTTGCTGGAGCTGCGGGACTGGCTGCTGGGCGAGCGGGTGTCTCTGGTGGTGATGGAGGCAACCGGCGACTACTGGCGCGGCGCGTTTTACCTGCTGGAGGACGACCTGAACGTGATCCTGGTCAACGCCGCCCACGCCAAGGGGCTTCCCGGGCGCAAAACCGATGTCAGCGACGCCGCCTGGTTGTGCCAGCTGGGTGAGTGCGGGCTGCTGCGGGCCTCGTTCGTACCGCCCGAGCCGATCCGCCAGTTGCGGGATCTGACCCGCTACCGCACCACGCTGACCACCGAACGCACCCGCGAGGCGCAACGCTTGGAGAAGGAACTCGAAGACGCCGGGATCAAGCTGTCGTCGGTGGCCACCGACATCCTCGGAGTCTCCGGGCGGGCGATGCTGACCGCGCTGATCGATGGCGAACGCGACCCGCGGGTGCTGGCCGAGCTGGCCCGCGCCCGGATGCGCCCGAAGATTCCGCACCTGGTGCAGGCATTGACCGGCAACTTCGGTGACCACCATGCGTTTTTGTGCCGGCTGCATCTGCAGCGCATCGACTCACTCAGCGCGGCGATCGGAGAACTGTCGGCGCGCATCGAGGAGCAGATGCGCCCTTTTGCCCGCCAGCTCCAACAATTGGCGACGATCCCGGGTGTGGGCCAGTCCATCGCTGAGGTGATCGTCGCCGAGACCGGCGCCGACATGAGCCGCTTCCCCAGCGCCGGGCACTTAGCGTCCTGGGCCGGGGTGTGTCCCGGGCATCACGAATCAGCCGGCAGACGCCGCTCCGGTAAGACCCGCCACGGCAACCGATGGCTAGTCGGCGCGTTGGGTACTGCCGCGATGGCCGCGGCCCGCACTAAAGACACCACCTACCTCGGGGCCCGATATCAACGTTTGGCACACCGATTGGGCAAGAAGAAAGCCATTGTCGCCGTGGAACACTCGATCCTGACCGCGGTGTGGCACATGCTCACCAACGACGCCGACTACACCGATCTCGGCGGCGACTACTTCGCCCGCCTCGACCCCCAACGCGCCATGCGCCGCATCGTCCGCCAAGCCAACATCCTCGGGTTCACCGTCCGCTTCGACCCGATCCAGGCCGCCTGACCACCCACACGACTGGGTACAACACGACAAACACCAAATCACCCCGAGAGCCGCGACTCACCCATCATTTTCGGACCAGTGTTGGGTTGGATGTGCACGCACTTTCCCGCATGCCGTCGATGAGGAAACGGGCCGAGTCGAGCGGGCACGGTTATGCCCGGATCACGGCGAGATCCTCGGGTGGTTGGGCCAGTTGCGGGGTCCGGTGCCAGTGGCCTATGAGGCCGGGCCCACGGGATTCGGGCTGGCCCGGGCATTGGCCGATGCCCAGATCGACTGCACGATCGCGGCGCCGTCGAAGTTGATCCGTCCGTCGGGGGATCGGGTCAAGACCGATGCCCGCGACGCGGCGCATCTGACCCGGTTGCTACGGCTGGGAGAGATCACCGCGGTCACTGTCCCTGAGCGCGAAGTGGAGGCAGCCCGGGATCTGGTGCGGGCCCGTGAAGATTCGCGCGCCGATCTGATGCGGGTGCGTCATCGACTGTCCAAACTGCTGCTGCGCCAGGGCCGGGTGTATTCAGGTGGACAGGCCTGGACTGGGTTGCATGAGATCCGGTTGCGACGGCAGCGTTTCGATAACACTCACACCACGGCGGCCTTCGACCACCACTTCGATGCTGTCCTGAATGCCACCGCGGCCCGAGATCGCCTCGATCAGCAGATCATCCAGGTCGCGGCTTTGCCCCGGTTCGCCGACACGGTCAACCGGCTCGGATGCCTACGCGGTATCTCGGCGCTGACCGGGTTGGCGCTAACTGTTGAGATCGGCGAGTGGACCCGCTTCACCGGTGCCTCGATCGGCGCCTACGTCGGCCTATTGCCTCGAATACTCCTCAGGGACCTCGCGAGTACAGGGCTCGATCACCAAAGCCGGTAAACGCCCATGTGCGCAGGCTGCTGATCGAGGCGGCCTGGCACCATCGGGCGTCTTACCGCAATCCCGGGCCCACGATGCGGGCCCGCTGGGCCAACCTGGTTCGCGTTGGGGGATGCCGAACTCCGACACCGCCCTGCCGGTCGTGACGGCGGCGACGATCAGCACCCAGAACAGGCTCTTGCCGATGCCCTCGTCGCCGACCAGCAGGCTGACGGCTGCCATCGGGATCCGCTGGCGGGCCAGCCACCTGGGTTGCTCGGCTGGCCGCAGGTCGGCAGCGGCCCACAGCCTGGGCATCCCATCGCCGCCGGTCTTCGTGGAC
>Ga0318542_10000211_pt1 | contig 12978 bp, 11 predicted proteins | sample GRESIP168b4f23_FD_202530 | JGI IMG/M metagenome (GOLD analysis project Ga0318542, IMG submission 202530) | Tropical soil microbial communities from Luquillo Experimental Forest, Puerto Rico - GRE.SIPMG.168b4f23 | ecosystem: Environmental > Terrestrial > Soil > Tropical forest > Bulk soil...
ACGGCATGGCGCTGCACGGCGGCATCATTCCCTATTCCGGCACGTTCCTCGTGTTCTCCGACTATTGCCGCCCGGCGATCCGGCTTGCCGCGCTCGCGGGCGAACGCGTCATCTACGTCATGACCCACGATTCGATCGGGCTCGGCGAAGACGGCCCGACCCACCAGCCGGTCGAGCACCTCGCCGCCTTGCGCGCCATCCCAAACCTCCACGTCTTCCGTCCCTGCGACGCGGTCGAGACGGTCGAATGCTGGCAGCTCGCGCTCGAACATGCGCAAGCGCCGAGCGTTCTCGCGCTCACCCGGCAAAACTTGCCGCAGTTGCGGCTTGCCCATGACGAGACCAACCGCTGCGCCGCCGGCGCCTACGAAATCGTCCCCGCGGAGGGGGCCGCCGAGGTTTCGCTGTTCGCCACCGGCTCCGAGGTGTCCATCGCGGTGGAGGCGCATAAGTTGCTGCGCGCGCGCGGCGTTTCTGCGCGCGCGGTGTCGGTGCCTTGCTTCGAGCTACTGCGCGCGCGTCCTGCCGCCGAACGGCGGGCGATCGTCGGCACGGCCAAGGTCAATGTCGCGGTCGAGGCCGCGGTGCGGCAAGGCTGGGACGAGATCATCGGCTCGGACGGCGCCTTCGTCGGGATGACGACGTTCGGCGCGAGCGCGCCCTACAAGGACCTCTACAAGCACTTCGGGATCACGCCGGAGAAGGTCGCCGCGGCGGCATTGAGCAAGCTCGGGAAGGCTTAACGAGCGTGCCGCGCGTCACTATTTAGTGTGTGATGCTCCCGCGCGGTCTCCGCCCAAGCTGGGAACCGGGCATGAACGGGGGAGCGAAGGAGCCGGGAATGCCAGTTCGTGTCGGCATCAACGGGTTCGGCCGCATCGGCCGCAACGTGCTGCGGGCCATCGCCGAAGCGGGGCGCACCGATATCGAGGTCGTCGGCATCAACGATCTCGCCCCGGTCGAGACCAACGCGCATCTCCTGCGCTTCGATTCCGTGCACGGCCGCTTTCCCGGCGAGGTGACGGTCAAGGGCGACGCCATCAGCGTCGGCAACGGCCTGATCAAGGTGACCGCCATCAAGGAGCCGGCGACGCTGCCGTGGAGGGACCTCGGCGTCGACGTTGCGCTGGAGTGCACGGGCATTTTCACCTCGAAGGACAAGGCCGCCGCGCACCTTGCCGCCGGCGCCAAGCGCGTCATCGTGTCGGCGCCCGCCGACGGCGTCGATCTCACCGTGGTCTACGGCGTCAATCACGACAAGCTCACGCCGCACCACAAGGTCGTCTCCAACGCCTCGTGCACCACCAACTGTCTGGCACCGGTCGCGAAGGTGCTCAATGACGCCGTCGGCATCGACAAAGGCTTCATGACCACGGTGCATTCCTACACCAATGACCAACCCTCGCTCGACCAGGTGCACAAGGACCTCTACCGGGCGCGCGCCGCCGCGATCAACATGATCCCGACCTCCACCGGCGCAGCACGAGCGGTTGGGCTCGTGCTGCCGGAACTCGCCGGCAAGCTCGACGGCGTCGCGATCCGCGTCCCGACACCGAATGTCTCGGTCATCGACTTCAAATTCGTCGCCAAGCGCGCGACCACGAAAGACGAGATCAACGGCGCCGTGAAGCGCGCCGCCGAGCAGCAGCTCAAAGGCATCCTCGGCTACACCGAGGCGCCCAACGTCTCCAGCGATTTCAACCACGATGCGCACTCGTCCGTGTTCGCCATGGACCAGACCAAGGTGATGGACGGCACGCTGGTGCGGGTGATGTCGTGGTACGACAACGAATGGGGCTTCTCCAACCGTATGGTCGACACCGCGGTTGCGATGGGGAAGCTGATCTGACCCGCCGGCGATGAGCGCGCGTCCCGTTGCGGCGGTTTACGTTCGCATGACCACGCGCGCAGGCCACTGATATGTTCCGCACCCTCGATGAGGCCGACGTGAGGGGCAAACGCGTACTCGTGCGTGTCGATCTCAACGTGCCGGTCGAAAACGGCAAGGTCGCGGACGCGACCCGCATCGAGCGGGCGGCTCCGACCATCCGCGAGATTGCAGACAAGGGCGGCAAGGTGATCCTGCTCTCCCATTTCGGCCGCCCGAAAGGGCCCGATCCGGCACAATCGCTCAAGCCGTTTGCGCCGGCGATCGCGGCCGTCCTCGAGCGCCCGGTCGCGTTCGCGGAGGATTGCATCGGCGAACGGGCGGCGGCCGCGGTGAACGCCATGAAGCCGGGCGACATCCTGTGCCTGGAGAACACCCGCTTCCATCCGGGCGAGGAGCGCAACGATCCCGGTTTCGTCGCGCAGCTCGCCGCGCTCGGCGACATCTTCGTCAATGACGCCTTCTCGGTGGCGCACCGCGCCCATGCCTCGGTCGAGGGCATCGGTCACAGACTGCCGACCTATGCCGGCCGCACCATGCAGGATGAGCTCGAGGCGCTCGCGAAAGTATTGCAGACCCCGGTCCGTCCGCTCGCGGCGATCGTCGGCGGGGCCAAGGTGTCGACCAAGCTCGACCTGCTCGGCAGCCTGCTCGCAACGGTCGACACGCTCATCATCGGCGGCGGCATGGCCAATACCTTTCTGGCCGCGTGCGGACATTCCGTGGGCAAATCGCTGTGCGAGCGCGATCTCCTGCCGACCGCGCGCGAGATCATGGCCAAGGCGAAGGCCAAAAGCCGCGAGCTGGTATTGCCGGTCGACGCCGTGGTTGCCAAAACGTTCGCGGCCAATGCGCCTTCGCGCGTGGTCGCGGTGGACAGCGTGGGCGGCGATGAGATGATCCTGGACATCGGCCCGCGCAGCATCGAGCATGTCTGCTCCGTGCTCGCTCGGGTCAAGACGCTGGTCTGGAACGGGCCGTTCGGCGCCTTCGAGCTGGAACCTTTCGACATCGGCACGGTCGAGGTCGCGGAAGCCGCGGCGGAACTCACCGCCGCCAGGAAGATTATTACGGTGGCAGGCGGCGGTGACACGGTCGCGGCGCTCAATGCCGCCGGCGCGACCGGACGGTTCACCTATGTCTCGACCGCCGGCGGGGCGTTCCTCGAATGGCTGGAGGGCAAGCCTTTGCCGGGGGTCGAGGTGCTCAGGGTCGGGTAACGGACGACAAAGCGATCCGCCCTTTGCCAACGGCGTAAAGAGGCGGCAAAAATCACCGATGAATGCGCAACGATGGAGGAGGGTTGCGATGAACCTCGCTCAGCTCAACAAGGTCGCCGAGGCCATGGTCGCGCCGGGCCGCGGCATTCTCGCCGCCGACGAGTCGTCGGGCACCATCAAGAAGCGCTTCGACGCGATCGGCGTGGAATCGACCGCCGACAATCGCCGCGACTACCGCGAGCTGCTCTTTCGCTCGTCCGAGGCGATGTCGAAATACATTTCCGGCGTCATTCTCTACGACGAGACCATCCGCCAGACCGCCAAGGACGGCACCCCACTGGTCAAAGTGATCGAGAACGCGGGCGCGATCCCGGGCATCAAGGTCGACAAGGGGACGAAGCCGTTACCGTTCGCTCCCGGCGAACTGATCACCGAGGGCTTGGACGGTCTGCGCGAGCGCCTGGTCGAATATCGCGGGCTCGGCGCCAAGTTCGCCAAATGGCGCGCGGTGATCGACATCGGCGCCGGCATCCCGAGCTACGTCGCGATCATGACCAACGCGCACGCGCTCGCGCGTTACGCCGCGCTCTGCCAGGACGAGGGCATCGTCCCGATCGTCGAGCCGGAAGTGTTGATGGACGGCGATCACGACGCCGAGCGCTGCTACGTGACCACCGAGTGGATACTCAAGACCGTGTTCGAGCAGCTCTATTATCAGAGGGTGGCGCTCGAAGGCATGGTGCTCAAGCCCAACATGGTGGTCGCGGGCAAGAAGTCGAAGATCCGTGCCGGCGTCGACGAGGTGGCGGAGAAAACCGTGAAGGTGCTCAAAGCCTGCGTGCCCGCCGCCGTCCCCGGCATCGCTTTCCTCTCCGGCGGCCAGTCGGACGAGGAGGCTACCGCCCATCTCGACGCCATCAACCGCATCGGCGGCCTGCCGTGGCGCCTCACCTTCAGCTACGGCCGCGCGCTGCAAGCGGCGCCGCAGAAGGCCTGGTCCGGCAGGAGCGAAAACGTCGCGGCCGCCCAGCGCGCCTTCATCCACCGCGCCATGATGAACAGCCTCGCCACGCGCGGGCAGTGGAAGCAGGATCTGGAGAAGAAAGCAGCATAACCGAAAGGTTGGCGATCCGGCCCCATAGGCGCGTCTTGCGCCCAATCCTGGGACGGCGACGCAACTATGCCGGCTGCGCTACGTTGCCCGGTTTTTACCGTCTCGTAGGGTTGCGGCTCTATAAAACGCCCCCAAACCGCCCGATTGCGGGGGCAATCGATGTCCATGGCGTCCCGAGAAAAACCGGCCGACCCGCGGCGCCCCTTCCCGCGCCTTTATCTCGTGACCCCGCAGAACCCTGCCGGGCTCGCAGACCGACTCACCGAAGCGCTCGACGCGGCCGACGTTGCCGCCGTGCTGCTGCGCCTGCCGCAGGCGGACGAGCGCACGCGGGTCAACCACGCCAAGGCGCTCGCGCCCACGGTGCAGGGGAAGGGCGCGGCGCTTCTCCTCGACGGATATCCCGATCTGGCGGCGCGCGCCGGCGCGGACGGCGCACATCTGAGCGGGGTCGACGCCTTCATGGCGGCGTTGGCGACGCTCAAGCCCGCGCGCATCGCCGGCTGCGGCCGACTTGCGACGCGGCATGACGCCATGCTCGCCGCCGAAGCCGGCGCCGACTACGTCATGTTCGGCGAGCCCGACGCCACCGGCCGCCGGCCCGCCTTCGACGCCGTCGCCGAGCGCGTGGCGTGGTGGGCGCAGCTGTTCGAAGTCCCGTGCGTCGGATTTGCCGCCTCGCTCGAGGAGCTGGAGCCGCTCGCGGCGGCCGGCGCCGATTTCATCGCGCTTGGCGATTGCATCTTTGCCGATGCACGCGGGGGCGCCGCGGCGATGGCGGACGCAGCGCGACGGCTGGCGGCGGCGGAGACGGTCGCATGAGAATCGCGCGCTACGCCGCGGCCGGGATTCTGGCGCTCGCCCTGCCGGGGGCCGGGATCGCGCCTGCCTCAGCGCAGGCGCCGGTCGAGCTCAGCCCGCCCACGACGCCGCCTGCGGCCAAACCGGTTGCCAAGCCGGCCCCCAAACCGGCTCCGCCCAAGCCCGCTCCAACCCAGGCTGCGGCCCCGCCGCCGCCGGCCGCACCCCGGCGCGAGGTCGATATCGCTTACGGCGCGTACCAACGCGGCTACTACATCACCGCCTTTGCGGCCGCGACTCGTCGGGTGGAGGAGCGCAAAGATCCGAAAGCGATGACGCTGCTCGGCGAACTCTATGCCAACGGCTTGGGGATCGAGCGCGACGACAAGAAGGCGGCCGAATGGTATCGGCTGGCTGCGGAGCGCGGCGATCGCGAGGCCATGTTCGCGCTCGCCATGTTGCATTTCAGCGGCCGCAGCGGCGCCGTCAATCGCGAAGAGGGTGCAAAGCTGCTCGCCGCCGCCGCCAAGCTCGGGAACCCCGCGGCCGCCTACGATCTCGGGCTGCTTTACATCGAGGGCCAATTGTTCCCGCAGGATTTTGCGCGCGCGGCCGAGCTCTTTCGCAGCGCCGCGCAGGTCGGAAATGCGGAAGCCCAATACGCGCTCGCGACCCTCTACAAGGAGGGGCGAGGCGTGCCGAAGGATTTGGTCGAGGCGGTACGGCTCTTGGCCACCGCCTCGCTCGCCGACAACACCGATGCCCAGGTCGAATACGCCATCGCGCTGTTCAACGGAACCGGCGTCGCCAAGAACGAGCGCCTGGCGGCGGTACTGTTGGCGAAGGCCGCGCGCAAGGGCAATCCGATTGCGCAAAATCGTCTCGCCAACATCCTCGCGGTCGGACGCGGCGCGAATCCCAATCCGGTGCAGGCGATCAAATGGCACATCATCGCCAAGGCCGGCGGGGTGAGCGACGTTCCGCTCGATGCTTTCGTGCAACAGCAGCCGCCGGACATCCGCGCCGCCGGCGAAAAAGCGGCGAAGCCCTGGGTCGACGCGCTCAAGGAGTTGCGCGCGTCCCGCTCTTGACGTGAACGCTGTCTGCAGGCAGACCCCACCCGCGACGACCATGCCCGCCTGAGCGGGCATTGAGGATCCACCGCGGGTCCATCGCCTCCGCTGCGCGGCCCATCATGCTCCGCTCCGCCCTCCTCAACGTGATGATCAAGGCCGCGCGCAAGGCGAGCCGCACGCTCAAGCGCGATTTCGGCGAGATCGAGCATCTGCAGGCCTCGCTCAAGGGGCCGGCCAATTTCGTCACCGCCGCCGACCTTCGCGCCGAGGAAATCTTGCGCGACGAACTCGAGCACGCGCGTCCCGGCTACGGTTTTCTGGGCGAGGAGGGTGGCACGCGCGAAGGCAGCGACAAGACTCACCGCTGGATCGTCGATCCGCTCGACGGCACGCTGAATTTTCTGCACGGAATTCCCCACTTTGCGATCTCGATCGGGCTCGAGCGCGAAGGCACCGTCGTCGCCGGCGTCGTCTACAACCCCGCCAATGACGAGCTGTTCACTGCCGAGCGCGGCAAGGGCGCCTTCCTCAACGATCAGCGGCTGCGGGTGGCGGCGCGCAAGCGGCTCGCCGACGCGGTCGTCGCCTGCGCGCTCCCGCATCCCGGCCGCGGCGACGTGGAACTCGCGCGCAGCGAGCACATCGCGGTGCAGGACCGGGTCGCCGGACTGCGGCGGTTCGGGGCCGCCGCGCTCGATCTCGCCTGGGTGGCGGCCGGCCGCCTCGATGCCTATTGGGAACGCGGGCTGTCGCCGTGGGACATGGCGGCGGGAATCGCGCTGGTGCGCGAAGCCGGCGGCTTCATCACCGATCTCGACGGATGCGACGACATGATCAAAACCGGCGGCATCCTCGCGGGCAACGAGGACATTCACCGCGAAATGCTGCGGGCGCTCAAGGATGCGCACAAGGCCGCGGCCATCGCCCAGCCCTCCTCGGCCTGAGCGCGTCGATCGGGGGGGCCTCCCGCGGGGTTCCGCCGGCGGCTCGGTTCTTCCTTCCGCCGCGGCCGTGCCTTATTGTGAGTCGAGGTAGGGGCGCTGACCATGGCGCAAGAGATCGATCCATTTAAGCTCTCCTCGCCCCGGATTTTTCTCGTCCGGATGGTGGTGTTCCTCACCGTCTGCGCGCTCGTCGTGGTCGTGTTCTACAAGGGGATCTGGAGCGCGTTCCTCGCCAATCCCGTGGTCAATGCCTTGATCATCGGCGTGCTCGTCTTCGGCATCGCGCTCGCTTTCCAGCGGGTCATCCGCCTGTTCCCCGAGATCGATTGGGTGAACGGATTCAGGCTCGCCGACCCCGGGCTGGCGGTCGAACGTCCGCCGGTTTTGCTCGCGCCGATGGCGGCGCTGCTGCGTGACCGCGTCGGCCGCATGGCGATATCGGCGCAGGTGATGCGCGGCATCCTCGATTCGATCGCGGCCCGGTTGGACGAGGCGCGCGACACGTCGCGCTACATGACCGCCCTGCTCATCTTGCTCGGGCTGCTCGGCACGTTCTGGGGCCTGATCGAGACCATGGGCTCGGTCGGCAGCGTGATCAACAGCCTCAAGCCGGCCGGCGACGCTGGCGCCATATTCGAGTCGCTCAAAGAAGGGCTCAACGCTCCGCTCGGCGGCATCGGAATCGCGTTCTCGGCCTCGCTGTTTGGACTCGCCGGCTCGCTCGTGCTCGGTTTCCTCGACCTGCAGATGAGTCAAGCGCAGAACCGCTTCTATACCGAACTCGAGGATTGGCTCTCCACCACCGTGCGCGATCTCGGCGTGGGCAGCGATGCCGCGGTGGCCGTGCCCGCAGCGGGCCCGGTGCCGGGCGACCTGAGAACGGCGATCGAGCGTCTGCGCGAGGCGATCACCGACGGCGGATCGACGCGGGCCACCACCACCGCCATGGCCAATCTCGCGGAAGCGATTCAGGGGCTGGTCCATCACATGCGCAGCGAGCAGCAGATGATCCGCGACTGGGTCGATTCGCAAGCCCAGCAGCATCGCGAGGTGCGCCGCCTGCTGGAGCTGCTCGTGCGCGAAAACGTCAACAAGTAGGACCGAAGCGGAACCCTAAGTAGGACCCAATGGCTCTTGCACGCGCCCGCCGCGACGGCGGCATGAACTACTGGCCGGGATTCGTCGACGTGTTGTCGTCGTTGATCCTCGGCATCATCTTCCTGCTGACCGTGTTCGTGTTCGTGCAGTTCTATTTGACGCAGGAAGTCACCGGCAAGGACACCGCGCTCAATCGCCTCAACGCGCAAATCGCGCAGCTCACCGAGCTTCTGTCGCTGGAGAAGACCGGCAAGCTGAGCCTCGAGGAGCAGCTCAACATGTTGCGCTCGAGCCTGGCGGCGGCGGAAGGCGAGCGCGACCGTTACAAGGGCCTTTACGACGGCGTCGGAGGCGGCGCCGACGCCCAAGGCAAGGCCACCGAGCTCAGCGGGCAGCTCGACGCGGAGCGGCGACTCAGCGCCCGCGCGCTGGCGCAGGTCGAGGTGCTCAACCAGCAGATCGCCGCGCTGCGGCGCCAGCTCTCCGCGCTCGAAGAAGCCCTCGATGCAAGCGAGAAGAAGGACAAGGAATCGCAGGGCCGCATCGCCGATCTGGGTCAACGGCTGAACGTGGCGCTTGCGCAGCGGGTACAGGAACTCTCGCGCTACCGTTCCGACTTCTTCGGGCGGCTGCGGGCGATTCTCGGCAATCGGCCCGACATCCGCATCGTCGGCGACCGCTTCGTGTTCCAGTCCGAAGTATTCTTCGACACCGCCCGGGCCACGCTCGACAAGCCCGAGGGTCTTGCCGAACTCGACGGGCTCGCCACCGCGCTGCTCGAGCTCGAAAAGAAGATTCCGGGCGAGATTCCCTGGGTGTTGCGCGTCGACGGCCACACCGACGTGCGGGGGATCAACAGCCCGCAGTTCAGGAACAACTGGGAGCTGTCGGTCGCACGCGCGATCTCGGTGGTGCAATACCTCATCAGCAAGGGCGTATCGCCGCAACGGCTGGTCGCAGCGGGCTTCGGCGAGTTCCAGCCGATCGATACCGACAAGACCGAGGAGGCCTTTGGCCGCAACCGCCGCATCGAGCTGAAGCTGACGGAGCGGTGAGGCCGAGCGCGTGTCCCAGCCGAGCGAGCATATTCCATCGGACACGATGGTCCGCTCGTCCTTCACGCTTCGCCGCTATACGCCCGACGACGAGGCTGAGGCGATCGAATTGTGGCGGCGCACCTGGCAGCTCGCCTATCCCCAGATCGATTTCAACGACCGCGTCGACTGGTGGCGCCAGCGCTGGCGCGATGAGCTCGTGCCGGCGGCAACGATCACGGTGGCGGAAGGCGGCGGACGAATGCTCGGCTTTGTGACCGTCGATCCCCGCACCTTCGACATCGATCAGACCGTGGTCGCGCCGGAAGCGTGGGGATTGGGCGTCGCCGCGGCGCTCATTGCCGAAGCCAAGCGGATATCTCCCGCCGGCCTCGATCTGCACGTCAACAAGGACAATGCGCGCGCCATTCGCTTTTATGAAAAGCAGGGCTTCGTCATCTCCGGCGAAGCCCTCAATTGGCGCTCGGGCGCGCCCGTCCACAAGATGAGCTGGCGGCCGCCATCCGCGTCCTCACGGGCTTCGTCGTGAGCAATCGCGTGATCTAAAACCCCGCGACCAGGTCAGGTCTGGAATTGCAGCCGCGCCAGCCGCGCGTAGAGGCCGTCGGCCGCGACGAGCTTTTCGTGCGTGCCCTGCTCGACGATTTGGCCCGCCTCCATCACCAGGATGCGGTCGCAGGAGAGCACGGTCGCGAGCCGGTGCGCGATGACGAGGGTGGTGCGATCCTGCATCAGCCGATCGAGCGCGGCCTTTATCAGCGTCTCGCTCTCGGCGTCGAGCGAGGACGTCGCCTCGTCGAGCAGCAGGAGCGGCGCCTCGCGCAGGATGGCGCGGGCGATGGCGATGCGCTGGCGCTGACCGCCCGACAGCGTCACCCCGCGTTCGCCGACCGCGGTATCGAACTTTTGCGGCAGCAGGCTGATGAACTCGAGCGCATGCGCGAGCTCGGCCGCGTGCTCGACCTCGGCGTCGCTGGCGTCGGGCCGGCCGAAACGGATGTTGTCGCGGATCGAGGCTGCAAAGACGACGGCGTCCTGCGGCACCAGCGCGATGCGCCGGCGGAGCGCGAGCGGATCGACATCGACGAGCGGCACGGAGTCGAATCTGACCACGCCGGATGTCGGATCATAGAAGCGCAGGATGAGATGGAAGATGGTGCTCTTGCCGGCGCCCGAAGGGCCGACGATTGCAACCTTTTCACCCCGCCGCACGTCAAATGACACGCCGTCGAGCACGGGGCTCGCCGGCCGCGCCGGATAGGAAAAGCGAACTCCGGCAAAACCGACTTCGCCGCGCGCGGGCTGCGGCAGAGCAATCGGCCGCGCCGGCGGCACGATCGCCGCCCGTATGTTCAAGATCTCGAACAGCCGCTCGGCCGCGCCGGAGGCCTGGGACAGCTCGCCCCACACTTCCGAGAGCTGGCCAAGTCCGGCGGCGGCGAACACGGCGTAGAGCACGAATTGCGATAGCCGGCCCGCGCTCATACGGCCCGCGAGCACGTCCTGGGCGCCGACCCACAGCACCACGACCACGCTCGCGAAGACGAGGAAGATTGCAATCGCGGTGAGGATCGCCCGCGCCCGGATCGAGTCGCGCGCGGCGAGGAAGGCGCGCTCGACCGCGGTGCCGAAACGGCTCCTCGCCAGCGCCTCGTTGGTGAAGGCTTGCAGCACGCGCACCGCGCCGATCAGCTCGGAGGCATAGGCCGTGGCATCGGCGAGCGTGTCCTGGGCCGCGCGCGAGCGCCGGCGCACCGCCCGGCCGAAGCCGTAGAGCGGCAGCACGATCACGGGAATGGCGGCGAGCACGAAGGCGGAGAGGCGCGGGCTCGTCACGACCATCATTGCAGTGGCGCCGAAGAACAGGACCAGGTTGCGCAAGGCGACCGAGACCGAAGCGCCGACCGCGGCCTTGATCTGGGTGGTGTCGGCGGTGAGCCGCGAGATCAACTCCCCGGTCTTGGCCGCGTCGAAATAGGCAAGCGAGAGGGAAACGAGATGGCTGAACACCCCCTCGCGCAGGTCGGCGACGATGCGCTCGCCCAGCGTGGTGACGAGATAGAAGCGCGCCGCGCTCGCCAGCGCGAGCACCGCCACGATGGCGATCATGACGGCGAAATAGCTGTCGATGAGACTGGCGCTTTCGCGCGAGAAGCCGAAATCGATCATGCGCCGGACCGCGACCGGCACCACCAATGTCGTCACGGCGGCAGTGACGAGGGCGATGAGCGCCGCGATCGCCCGCCAGCGATAGCGTGCGATATAGGGCATGAGCGAGATGAGCGGCCGGAGCTTGCCGCTTTGCCCCAGCGCGGCGGCGCCCGCAGCCGCACTTTGCGGTTGCTCAACCGCAGTCCCAATCGCGCGCGCGGCGTCTCGCTCGGCGACATTCATCTCAACCGGCCCTCTGCAACCTCGGCCGAAAGGGAGCCAAAGCGGGCGCGACAATGCCCCGGCGAGCGGCAGGTAGCAATCAGGCGCCGGCCGCCAAATCGCCGCTGGGGCTGCGACTTGGGCTGCGGCTTGTCTCCCCGCACGCACTGCGTTATAGAGCCGCGACTTTTTCTCGACTTGACGCCACGCGCGCGCAACCCGCGCAGGATGGACCCATGAAACCCGACCTGCATCCGGACTATCACACCATCAAGGTGGTGATGACCGACGGCACTGAATTCACCACCCGCAGTACCTGGGGCAAGGAAGGTGACACCATGCACCTCGACATCGACCCGAAGTCGCATCCGGCCTGGACCGGCGGTCAGCAGCAGCTGGTGGATCGCGGCGGGCGGCTCTCGCGGTTCCAGAAGAAGTTTGCCGGCATCGGGCTCAAGAAGTAGCGCGCGCCCCCGCTTGGCCGTTGGGACCCCCGCTGGCGCGGGGGTTTTTTCGTGCGGTTCCCTGATTGGCTCGGCACCACGGCGTCGCCGCCGCACGCGGGCACGACGGTGGCATGAGCCCTTCAACCGGTTGCGGTGATCAATCCCGCTCGAAGGCCGCCTTGAGCAGGCCGATTTGGCGCTCGACCGGATTGCTGCGATCGACGCGGGCGGGGGTTGCATGCATGGTGGCATCGAGCCGGCGCACCGCCCTTTGCAGCGCCTTGGAGCGCTCGATCAGCGCGCGCAAGCGTTCCGGCAAGAGCCTGATGTTCTGCTCGTCGCTGTACTCGCTGCTTGCGAGCTTCACCTTGGCCTTCTCCTTGTTGGCCTGGGCGAGCGACATTTCGCCCTCCTTGACCGCGCGATGGAGCAAAAGCCAGGACGCGAGCTGCATCAGCCGCGTGGTGAGCCGCATGCTTTCGGTGGCGTAAGCGAGCGCGGCGTTGCGGCCGAGCTTCTTCGATTCTTGCCGGCCGGGGCCATCGAGATAGGCCGCGGTCTGCTCCACCAGCGCCATGCCGTCGCGGAACAGATCGGCGAAGGCCTGTGAGCCCGCCAGCCTTTCGCCGAAAGACACGGCCCCGTTGACCGACTTCTCGGACATCGTCCACGCCTCACGCTACACGTACGTTTTTGCTTTTGCGCCAGCCCCTGGCGAGGCTGGAACCATTGCGCAGCCGCCGACGCCTGTCCAGCACCCGCCGAACAAAGCGTTGCACATAGTTGCCGGGCGGCAACGCGCCGCAGGCCGGGAACGGACCGCGAAAAGGCATTTCCGTCGTCCAAAAATGGGACAGACGACGAAAAAAGAGCCGCCGTAGCCGGCGGCTCGAAGTCTAAACAGGGAGGCGTCAAACAGAGTGGACAGGAGCCACTCAATGTCCAGAAGATGGACGCCCCCAG
>Ga0318542_10000235_pt1 | contig 12596 bp, 12 predicted proteins | sample GRESIP168b4f23_FD_202530 | JGI IMG/M metagenome (GOLD analysis project Ga0318542, IMG submission 202530) | Tropical soil microbial communities from Luquillo Experimental Forest, Puerto Rico - GRE.SIPMG.168b4f23 | ecosystem: Environmental > Terrestrial > Soil > Tropical forest > Bulk soil...
CTCGATATCCGTCGCGTCTTCGCCTGGGACATCGATCCGGCAGCCGCGCGCGCCTTCGCCGCGCGCATGGCCGCCGAGACCGGCCTCGTCGTCGAGCCGGTCGCGGGATTGCGCGAGGCGACGCGCGTCAGCGATGCCATCGTGACCTGCACGCCCGCGGCCGTGCCGTTCCTCGGCCTCCACGACGTTCCCGCCGGCGGCTTCGTGGCGGCGGTCGGCGCCGACAATCCGACAAAGAGCGAGATCAAGCCCGAGCTGATGGCACGCGCAATTGTGGTCGTCGACGTGCTCGATCAGGCGGTCATCATGGGCGATCTGCACCACGCGGTCGCGGCGGGCGCGATGCGCGCGGAGCACGTCCATGCCGAGCTTGGGCAGGTGATCGTCGGCACGCGTCCGGGCCGCCGGGACGACGACGCGATCATCGTGTTCGACAGCAGCGGCACCGGCATCCAGGACGCCGCCGCGGCGGCGGTCGCCTACGAGGTCGCGCGCCAGCGCGGCCTCGGCATGCGCTGCAGCCTAACGTGAGAGCTTGGTCAAAGATGCATGGTGAGTGAATCAAAAACCCGTCATGGTGGGCCTTGTGCCGAGCATCAACGCCTTCGTTTACGCCGAACTCGCAGCCGCCGCATGAGGACTAAGGAGAGATGACCCCATTCGACTGGAAATTCCCCTACCACTCGCAGCGCATGCCGGTGCTGGCGCGCAACGTCGTGGCGACCTCCCAGCCGCTCGCGGCGCAAGCCGGCCTTTCCATGCTGATGAAAGGCGGCAACGCGGTGGACGCGGCACTCGCGACGGCGATCACGCTGACGGTGGTCGAGCCGACCGGCAACGGCATCGGCAGTGACGCGTTCGCGATCCTCTGGGATGGCGGCAAGCTGCACGGGCTGAACGCTTCCGGCCGCTCTCCGGCCACTTGGACGGCCGAGCGATTCAAGGGCAGAAGCGCAATGCCTGCCACGGGGTGGGATTCCGTGACGGTTCCAGGCGCCGTATCCGCATGGGTGGCACTCTCGGAACGTTTCGGCAAGCTGCCGTTCGTTGATCTCTTCGAGCCGGCAATCCGTTATGCGTCCGACGGCTTCATGGTGTCGCCCGTCATCGCGCGGTTATGGGCAAGACAGGCACCCTCTCTCGAGAAAGTCCCCGGCTTTGCCGAGCACCTGATGGTAAGCGGCCGAGCGCCTGCGGCGGGAGAGCGATTTACCGCGCCGGCGCACGCGAGCGCGCTCACGCGGATCGCGGAGACGAAGGGGCAGGCTTTCTATACCGGCGACCTGGCGGAGAGCATGGCGGCCCACGCCCGCAAGCATGGCGGCGCGCTGACGATGGCCGATCTCGCGGAGCACAAGGCCGATTGGGTCGAACCGCTCGCGCAGGACTATCGCGGCTATACGTTGCACGAGATTCCGCCCAACGGGCAGGGCATCGCGGCGCAGATGGCGCTGGGCATCCTGGAGGGGTTCGATCTCGCGGCGCTGCCGGTCGACTCCGCGGACAGCCTGCATCTGCAGATCGAAGCGGTGAAGCTCGCGTTTGCCGACGTTTACGAGCACGTTTCCGACGCGGACACCATGCGGGTCAGAAGCGCGGATCTCCTCGACAAGGAATACCTGCGCAGCCGCGGCCGCCTGATCGACATGAAGAAGGCGAAGACGCCGCAGCACGGCGTGCCCGGACGCGGCGGCACCGTCTACCTCACGGCCGCGGACGCCTCCGGCATGATGATTTCGTACATCCAGTCCAACTACCAGGGACTGGGTTCGGGCGTCGTCGTCGACGGAATCAGCCTGCAGAACCGCGGCAATAACTTCGTCCTGCGTCCCGATCACCCCAACGTTGTCGCCCCGCGCAAGCGGCCATTTCACACGATCATTCCTGCCTTCATCACAAAAAATGGGCAGCCGATGATGAGCTTTGGCGTGATGGGCGGCTCCATGCAGGCCCAGGGGCACACGCAAATCATGACCCGGTTCGTGGACTATCATCAGAATCCGCAGGCCGCCTCCGACGCGCCGCGCTGGCGTGTTGATGAGGGCCTCACCGTCAAAATGGAGGAAGGCGTGCCTGCCGATGTCGTCGAAGAGCTGCAAGGGCGGGGACACCAGATCGGGATAGCCGATCGCACCGCCACCGAATTCGGACGCGCGCAACTGATCTACCGCATGGAAGACGGCTATCTGGGCGCCTCCGAACGGCGGACGGATGGGCAGGCCGTTGGGTTCTAACTGCCGTCATGGATGCGCATCCAGGGTATAGTCGATCCGCCTTCCGCCACTTGCTCCGAAGAATCAGATTAGAGGAAATGGGGTATGCGCTGGCGCTATTGGCCCCAGCGCGGAAATACGAGTTCGACCTTGCGCGTGCGCTGTTCCACCAGGGCGATTTGCTCCTCGACGACGATGTAGCCGAAGCCACGCAATTGCGGTGCCAGTCGTTGCGCTTCGGCGGGCAGAGAATGAATTTCGATGTCCGGGGGGACAACGCCATCAACCGCAATTGAAAAACTGCCGCTTGCGAGTGGTGCCGTCTGCTTCGTGATCAGTTGCGCGATTTTTATCTTTTGATCCATCGAGAGAAGATCAGACTTCGAGGCGGCGGACTGCGATGGCGCTTGGGCCGCGGCTGCCGACACAAAAAAGCACAGGCTTGCCGCCAATGCCAAAATCTTTCGCATGCGAACCTCTTGCGGGTCGCTCAGCCAACTCCCACGGGCGTCGTTTGTTCCGCCTCCCCGTCACCGCCGGCTGCAGACCTCCGTAGCCAAGCCGATCTCATCGATATGATCTCGTCCAGGCTGCGTGGCTTGCGCCTGCCTAGCCCTTCTAACGATGGATGCGGATCATTTCACGGGTCGCGCAGATTCGCGATCGCGCGCGGCTGCTTTTGGATCGCGCACCAGCGCCATCAATCCGACCGTGACCACTGCAATCACGGCGGCGAGCACGTCGAAGGTCGCCGCATATCCCAATCCGCCGATCAGGAATCCCGCGATCATCGGGCCCGCTGCCTCGCCGATGTCCCAGATGGTTCCGAACACCCCCATGGCGGCGCCGAGGCGCCGCGCCGAGGCAAGATCTGCGATGAGCGCATTGGTCACCGGCGTAACCGCGCCGACGCCGACACCGAGCAGCGGCGCCGCGAGAAGGAACACGGTCAGACTCTCGCTGCGGAAAATCAACGGCAGCGCCGCAGCGCAAAGCAGGAGACCAACGATGATGACGGGTATTCGCCCGACGCGGTCAGAGACGCGTCCGGTTATCGGCTTCGCCACCATGGCGAGGACCAACTGAGCGCCGAGGACGATCGCGATCTCGGCATCGTTGAGCCCTACATTTTTGGCGTAGATCGGCAAGAATCCGAGAAACGCCCCATAGCCGAGGTACATGACGGCCTCGATGCCGGCCGCGACGAAGATGGGCGGCGTCCTCAACACCTCGGCGAGACCCTGCCGGAATTCCGTCGTTCGCGCGCTGAGAGTCTTAGTCTCGCTCGCAGGCCGATCGGCTTCGGGTAGCAGCAACACCACAAGCAAGGTGAGCACGCCGAGCGCGCCGACGAGAAGATAAGTCACCGAATAGCTGGCGGTGAAATAAAGCACGAAGCCGCCGACGAGCGGCCCCGCAGTTGCACCGACGTCGTTTGCCGACGAGAACCAGCCGAGCCGAGCGCCCCGCCCGGTCTCGCTGAGACCCGCAACGTAAGCCGAGGCGACGGGTGAGAAGATCGCGGTAGCGAAGCCATGTACGAAACGTAGCGCCAGCAGCGACCATGGATCGTGGATGAGCGGATAGAGGAAAGGCGGCGCGGCGAAAAAAACCGCCCCAAGCACCATCATGCGCTTGCGCCCAAGCACGTCGGAGAGCGCGCCGGACGGTAGCTTGAAGAAGACGCCGGTGATGGTCGAGGCGGCGACAATGACGCCGATGAGTTCGGGCAAGGCGCCGAGATCGGCGGCGAAAATGGGTAGCACGGGGCTTCGCGCCATTTGGTAGCCGAGGCGCGACAGCAGGCTTGCCAACACGATCGCTATGAATGCGTTCATACGGAAAATCCGGATTGCCCGCAGCCCGCGAAGCCCCGAATCTATTTCGCTACCCCGTAGGTGACTTCGTCGAACAGCGTCACACTGTCGGCCTTTGTCCACAGTCCGACCTTTCCCGCAGCAGGGAGAGTCGAGTCTTCGACCTCGAACAACTGTCGGCCGTTGTAGAGAACGCGAAAGCGGTTGCCTTTGAACTCCACGCGCAGGGTAAGCCACTCATTGGCTGGGACCGAAATCGCGACTCCGTAGCCTCCCTTCCTACCGACGATGTCAAGTGCGCTGCGCACGCCTTGGACGGTCTTGTAGAGCACGACGTTGTCCTCGAGCGCATTGGCACGGGCCACGTAGTAGTTGTTCGCATCTCTGGCCCGCCACACGACTCCGCCCGCGCGATCCTCGGAGCCGGCAACGGCCTTGAACTTTATTTGAATGAAGCCGTCTTTGATGTCAGTGTCGTCCTTCAACAGCAAGGGGTAAGTGGCCCGACCAGATTGTTTGACTACCTTCGAATTCGAAGGTGCCGTCTTGTCGTCTTCGATCGTCCATTTTGAATCACCCTTGCCGGTCTTGGTCGCTGTCCAGCCTTTCGGTGCGGCGCCAATCACGTCGGCCTCGAAGCTCGCTGTGCTGTCTGCCATGGCGCTCGCCTCCAACTGAGCAAAGAAACGCGGGCCGCGATGAAAATTGCCCGCATTGCAATCGGCCGGTGTGGCCGCTCTCCTTCGCGTTTCGGACGCACTTTTCCCGCCGTCACGTTACACGAAAAATTTAGATGATACATATGTTGCGCCCCTATTTCTTCCTTGATACAATATTTATCTCATGAATGTCGGAGCACCCAGAACGCTGGCGCACAGCTGGCTTCTGCTCATCCATCAATTGCCGGCAAAGCCTGCATATCTGCGCGTCAAGATCTGGCGCCGGCTGCAGGACCTCGGCGCCGTCGCGGTCAAGAACGCCGTGCACGCGCTGCCGATGAACGAGGAGACGCAAGAAGACTTCGAGTGGCTGCTGCGCGAGATCCAGGAAGGAGGCGGAGAAGCGTTTCTCTGCGAAGCGCGCCTGATCGACGGCCTTTCCGACGAGGAGGTGCGCGCACTGTTCGATCGCGCGCGCGACGCCGATTACGCCAAGGTGGTCAAGGATGCGCGCGCATTGGCGAAGTCGCTGCGCCCGAACGCAAAGTCCGCGGCGCTCGCCGAGTTTCGCGTGCAGATCGCGCGGTTGCGCAAACGTCTCGCCGAGGTGGTCGCGGTCGATTTCTTCGGCGCCATCGGCCGCGAAACCGCGGAAGGCATGATCAAAAATCTAGAGGCGGGATTGAACGAGGGCGAGGCCGTGGCGAACAAAACGACAGTCGATTCCGGGGCGAGCCCGTTTGGGACGCTGCGCAACAGGACCTGGGTCACGCGACAAGGCGTATACGTCGATCGCATCGCCAGCGCTTGGCTGATACGGCGTTTCATCGACCCCGAGGCGCGCTTCAAATTCGTATCCGGCAAAGGCTATCGCCCCAACGAAGGCGAGCTGCGCTTCGACATGTTCGAGGCCGAGTTCACGCACGAGGGCGACAAATGCACGTTCGAGGTGCTGATGGAGCGGAGTGCGCTGAAGGACCCGGCGTTGCGCGCCATCGCGGAAATCATCCATGACATCGATCTCAAGGACAGCAAATTCGGCCGCACCGAAGTCGCCGGCATCAGGACGCTGATCGAAGGCATCAGCGTCGCGACCAAGGACGATTCGGAGCGCATTGGGCGCGGCACCGAGGTCTTCAACAACCTCTACGAATATTTCAAGCGCAAGCGGCGATAGCGGGATCGCTGCGGCGAAATGGTGGCGTCTACACGGGAAGCGCTTTCGCCATCGACGGCGGCGAACTCGGGGAGAGCAGGTTCAGGATCAAAGCCCGGCCATGGTCGGAGGATCGTTGATGACATATCAAATAAAGCCACTCTCCTGCGACCCGGCCAAGATCAAAGGCATGTCCGAGCGGCTGATCGTCAGCCACTACGAGAATAATTACGGCGGCGCGGTGAAACGCCTCAACTTGATCGACGAGCAGCTCGCAGAGCTCGATTACACCAAGGCCGCCGGGTTTCTCGTCAACGGGCTCAAACGCGAGCAGCTGATTGCCATGAACTCGATGATCCTGCACGAGCTGTTCTTCGACGGCCTCGGCGACCAAAGCGAACCTGGTCCGGCGCTGCGCGACGCGCTGGCGCGCGATTTCGGATCGTTCGAACGCTGGCGATCGGAGTTCGTGGCGATGGGCAAAGCGCTCGGCGGCGGCTCCGGATGGGTGCTGTTGTCGTGGTCGCCGCGCGACCGCAAGCTCGTCAACCGGTGGGCATCGGATCATTGCCATACGTTGGCGGGCGGCACGCCGATTCTCGCGCTCGATATGTACGAGCACTCCTATCACATGGACTTCGGCGCCAAGGCGGCGAGCTACGTGGACACGTTCATGGACGTCATTCGCTGGAACAACGTGCAGCGACTATTCGTTCAAACGGCAAATGATCGAGGGGCGGCGGGCGACACAAGGCAATGAGTTCAACCCAGAAGGAGGCCATCATGCGTGCTGTTCCCATGCTAGCGATTTGCGCCATGGCGACGATTGGCAGTGCCGCCAGCGCCCAGGAGGTCGACTGGAAGAAGGTCGATGAGGCGATAGGACGAAGCGCCGCCGTCGTATCCGGCGACGTGCACCGCTACGGATTTCCGCGCACCGACCTCACGGTGACGCTCGACGGCGTCACCATCAAGCCTGCCTTGGCGCTCGGCAGCTGGACCGCATTCAAGCCGATGCACGGCGGCGTCATGGTCATGGGCGACCTCGTGCTGCTCCAGACCGAGATCAATCCGGTGATGGCCAAGCTGATCGAGAACGGCCTCGACATCACCGCGGTCCACAACCACCTCCTGCGCGCCGATCCTCTGACGTTCTACATGCATGTCGGCGGACACGGCGATCCGGTGAAGCTTGCGACGGCGATCCGCACGGGGCTGGCGGCGAGCAAGACTCCGCTGACGCCCCCCGCGGCCCCGGCCTCGCAGCCCGCCATCGATCTCGACACCGCCCAGCTCGATCAGATCATCGGCGTCAAGGGTCAGCCCAATGGCGGCGTCTATCAGTTCGGCGTGCCGCGGCGCGACCCGGTGAACGAGAGCGGAACGCAGCTTACTCCCCCCGGGCCCACGGGCGTGGCCACGGCGATCGGCTTCCAGCCGACCGGCGGGGGTAAGGCCGCCATCACCGGCGACTTCGTGCTGACCGCAGACGAGGTCAATCCCGTGATCAAGGCGCTGCGCTCGAACGGCATCGAGGTGACGGCGGTCCACAGCCACATGCTCAATGAGCAGCCGCGGCTGTTCTTCATGCACTTCTGGGCCAATGACGACGCCGTGAAGCTTGCCAAGGGACTGCGCGCCGCAATCGACAAGACGGCGCGCGCAAAGAGCTGAGCGTCGCCCGAGCGACTTCACGGCCGGGCCGCAACTCTGCGGCCCGGCTCTGAGAAATCAGACCTCAAGCACGCCCTTGGAGGCCGTGCTGCAAAAGCCTCCGCAAGGCAGATGATCGGCCGAGGATTTGCTTCGATGAGCACGAGGGGGAATCCAACGAAGCGGCGGTTGCGCGTCGCAGCGCTTGCATGTCTTGGCGTGGCAACGTTGGGACCAAGTGCCGCCGCCGAAGAGAAATTCCACAAACTTACGGGCGGGCAAATCCGCACCAAACTCGCCGGCATGGAGCTGACGGATAACGTCCACTGGCGCGACTTCTATCAGCGCAATGGAACGGTGATGAGCACTTCAATGGGGCGCAAGCGAACCGGCAAATGGCTGGTCGAAGACGATCAGCTCTGCATCGAGTTCGAGAAAGAGCCGATACCAGATTGTTACGACGTGTGGCTCTCTGGAAAACAGGTCGAGCTGCGGCGCGAAGGTCTGTTGCCGTTGCAGGGCATCCTCGAGCCGTCGAGCGGACGCAACTAGTTCCAAACCGAGTGGTGCGTTTGCATGTTGCATGAACAGCATCAGCGGCAAGCACCCACAACACATTCCGTTCGGGCGCAAGAATTGCCGCCGGGTGTAGACGTATTGGGATTAACAGGGCTGCGAAGGAGATTGGGATGACCATTGCGGCGACACCTGCGCACGGCCGAATCCGCGAGGTCGTTGCTTATTTTTTGCGTCTCGGCCTGCTCGGGTTCGGCGGACCGGTGGCGCTTGTCGGTCAAATGGAGCGCGAGCTTGTCGCCGAGCGGAAATGGCTGACCAAGGAGCAGATGCGCGAAGCAATCGCAGTCTGCCAGTCCTTGCCGGGACCGCTTGCCATCCAAGTCGGCGTCTATGTCTCATACCTGCGTACCGGATTCTGGGGTGCGTGGGCGGGAGGCTGGGCCTTTATCTTCCCGAATTTCGTGATCGTCGCGGCGCTCGGCGCCCTCTACGTCCATCTCGGCGATCTGCAGCCGGTGAACGCCATATTTTACGGCGTGAGCCCCGCCGTGATCGCGCTGATCCTCCATTCCTGCTACCGGCTGGCGAAACTGGGGATGGAAGACTGGCTGCAATGGGCGATCGCAGTCGTCTGCCTGGTCGTCACCGTCGCCTTACAAGCCGAGGTGGCATTGCTGTTCATCGGCGCCGGCATCGTCGGCGTTCTGTATTACGGGAACTTGTTCCGTCGTCGTCCGCCGGCCGTACTGCAAATAACCGCAGTCCCGGTATTGGCGCAGCTTGCACCGGTCGCATCCGCCTCGACCCTCGGCAAGCTTCTACTTTTCTTCCTTAAAGCCGGCTCGCTTACCTTCGGCAGCGGCCTCGTGATCGTGCCCTTCCTCGAGCAGGGGCTCGTGCGAGAATACGGCTGGCTCGATCCGCGACAGTTTCTGGTCGCGGTTGCAATCGGGATGATCAGTCCTGGCCCCGTGGTGATCACCGCGACCTTCGTTGGCTACCTGGTCGCCGGCTTCTGGGGATCGCTTGTCTCAACGATCGGAATCTTTTTCCCGTCCTTCATCCTCGTGCTGGTCGCCGCCCCGCTTCTGGCGCGTCACAGAGGCAATCCGAATGTCCAAGGCTTCGTAAAGGGTGCCTATGGCGCCGCGATCGGGACGATCCTGGGCGCCTGCGTCCTGCTCGGACAAATCGCCATCGGCGACTGGCTGACCGCTCTCATCGCGGTGGCGTCGCTGGCGGTTCTGTTCCGCTGGAAAGTGAACAATCCACTGCTCATAGCGGTGACAGCCGTAGTTGGCCTCATCGCATTCCCACTGCTGCAGCCGACATGGGTGATGGTCAAATAGCTCATCCGCTATATGCGCAATCGCGCAAGCATCCGATGGAGGTCCGCATGGCCCGGAGAAAATAATGATCGGCGCGATCATTGGTGCGGCAGTTCTTGGCGTTGCACCCCTAGAGGCATTGCCGGCCACTACACCATCCTGAAGGACGATGATGATGACGACGACGAAGGTCGAGATGCCTTGTTTAAAACTGCCTTAAACAAATGCTCACAGCGTAAGTAGCCGGACCGCTTTCGAGTGGTGCAACATTCGCGTTTGCGGACAAACGACAAGCAAACGCCCGTCAGGTCGAAAGCGGATGTGACGGCTGTCGATAGCGAGGCTGCCTTTCTGCTGACCTCCGTCAATTACTTCCCGGGATTGCGGCTGTTGCGGTGGATCTAAATGGAGTGCCCGCAGCACATGTCGCCGTCAGATAAATGACAACGCTGACAGTCGTTCGGGCCGGGAACATGCCTCGAATTTTCGTTAACGAGGAGAGCAGATGATAGTTAGACATTTGACGATTGGCGCAGCAGTCCTAGTCGTATCGACAGGTTCCGCGTTGGCGCAGGATTCGGCGGCTGGAGAATCCTCATTCCGAAAATGTCAGCCCTGCCACGACGTCGGCGAGACGGCGAAAAACAAGCTGGGTCCGGAGTTCAATGGCCTTGATGGCCGCAAGGCAGGCACAGTCGAGGCCGGAACGTATAGCCAGGGAATGAGAAACTCCGGCATCACTTGGAACGAGCAAGCTTTTAGGGAATTCGTCAGCAATCCGGCTGCCGAGGTCCCAGGCACAACGATGATGCTTTCAGTAAGGGACGAGAAAGAGATCGGCGATCTCTGGGCCTATCTGAAGCAGTTTGGGGTCGACGGCAAGAAGAGAAGTCAATGAGCTTTGAGCGAGTTACACAGGGAGCGGTTCCCCCAACATTGAGAGGAGATCGTCATGCGACCTATCGCTGCGATTATCGTTGTGGTGTTCGGTGTTTGTAGCATCACTGCTGCAGCACGAGCAGAATCGAGCACTTGCAAGCAGTGTCGAGATCAACAACAAGCGTGTACGAAAAATTACTCCGCAAAGACATGCAAGACCGAATACGACATATGCATGAAATCCTGCCAAAAAAAATAGCCAGATCGGCTAGCCGATATCGGGCAAAGGCAGGGCTGCTGGCTCTTGCAATGGCGAGCGTGCCGGCGAGCGCGTCAGCGCAGGATGCGCGCTCGCAAGCGCCACCCTACTGCTTCGACCTGAGCCGGGTCGTCGATTTGGCGCTGACGAAGGAGAGATTTGCATCGATCGCCGGCCGGCCGCGGCAAGGCAGCTACGTGAGTACGAGCTTGGTGTTGGCGGGTTGGAAGGACTGCTCGCTCTACGGCGCCGTGATCTATACCTGCGATTCTCGGCAGATGGACACGGCGGAAGAAGCCGAGAAAGCACGGGCGGCAATCCTCGATCAAGTCAGAGCTTGTCTCGGGGCGGGCTGGGTCGAGGCCGCCGAGCGATCGTCTCCCAGCTACGTTGTCCTGCACGACGCCGTGCGCCCGGTTGCGATCACGTTGAGCACGGATCAAACCGACAACAAGAAACACGTCGTTCGCCTCATCGTTTTTGTCCGCAGAAACTAGGTGCACGCATGACGGTGTCGAGCGCCATCCTCCTTGACCGTACCGCCGATCGCGCCCCCGCGCTGATAGAAGTCGCCGGCCTCTCCAAGCGCTATGGCGAACAACGCGCGCTCGCCGACATTTCCTTTGCGGTGAATGCCGGCGAGGTGCTCGGCCTGATCGGACCCAACGGCGCGGGCAAGACCACGCTCATGGAAGCAGTCGCCGGCGTGCTTGCGGCCGACGACGGCCGCATTCTCTGGCACGGGACGCCGCTTGCCCTGCCGCAGCGCCGCGAGTTCATGTTCTATCTGCCCGACGGACTGCGCCCCTGGGAGGACCAATACGCCGCACGCGTGATTGAATTCTTCGCGGCCATGTACGGCCGGCCCGAAATCTTCGTCAGAGATACGATCCGATCGCTGGGCCTCGCACCGGTCCTGCGCAAGCGCATCGCCGCATTGTCGAAGGGCTATGGGCGCCGGGTCATGCTGGCGCTCGCTTTGCTGACCCCCCATCCGCTGCTGCTGATGGACGAGCCGTTCGACGGCTTTGACCTGCGGCAAACGCGGGAAATCATGAACGTGCTGCGCGAGGTTGCCAGCAATGGGCGCACGCTCGTTCTCGCCATTCACCAGTTGAGCGATGCCGCGCGCGTTTGCGACCGCTTCGTGCTGCTGGCGGAAGGGCGCGTCCGCGGCGTCGGCACGCTGGCGCAGCTGCGCACGCAGACTGGCAAGCCTGCCGCCGGGCTGGAGGAGGTGTTCCTTGCGCTCACCTGACCCAGCCGTCGTTCAACGCGCCCCGTTCCATCCGCTGCTCGCCAAGGAGCTGTGGGAGGTTGCGAGCGGCCGCGCGCTGTGGACCATGCTGCTGATCCTGTGCCCGCTCGTCGGCTACAGCTTTTTCCAGGCGGCCGCGCTCTACGGCGAAGCGAGCTCGGCCGCGCGCGATTCACCCCTGCTGGCGAGCGGACTCTCCCCGTTTGACGGCGTGCTGGTGCCGACATTCGGCGCGCTCTACGTCGCCGTCACGCTTTTATTTCCCTTCGTGGCCATTCGCGCCCTGGGCCGCGAAAAAGAAACCGGCGCGCTGCGTCTTCTGGTGCAATTGCCGTATCGCGTTCCGACGCTGATCGCCGCCAAGATGACGGCGATTTTCGGCGCCTGGCTTGCCGCCGTCGTCCCCGCCGCCTCGGCGCTGGCAATCTGGCTGATGCTCGGCGGCCACCTCTACCTTCCCGAAACCCTCGACCTTCTGCTGGGTCACCTGCTCTACGGCCTATTGGTGGGCGCCATTGCGCTGTTCGCGGCGAGCATTTCCGAAAGCTCGGCGACCGCGGCAATCGTCACGCTTGCGTTCACGATCGGCTCCTGGGTGCTGGACTTTGCGCTCGCCGGGCAGCCCGGCGTGCTCGAGTGGGTATCGCGCCTGTCGCTGACGCAGACGCTGCGCGGCTTCGAGCAGGGACTTCTGTCGGCAGGTCTGCTGCTGGGTATCGTCGCGGCGATCGGCGGCTTCGCCGCGCTCGCGGCGGTGTGGCTGCATCCCGGCGTGCCGTTGCGCGCCAAGCTCATTTGGTCGGCAGTGTGCGTGACCATCGCTGCGGCCGTCGTCGTCGTGGCCACGCAGATCGG
>Ga0318542_10000245_pt1 | contig 12497 bp, 14 predicted proteins | sample GRESIP168b4f23_FD_202530 | JGI IMG/M metagenome (GOLD analysis project Ga0318542, IMG submission 202530) | Tropical soil microbial communities from Luquillo Experimental Forest, Puerto Rico - GRE.SIPMG.168b4f23 | ecosystem: Environmental > Terrestrial > Soil > Tropical forest > Bulk soil...
GGTTGAGCGCACTCGTTTCCACGCGCCGGTTCCAGAGCGCATGCGCGTCGACGACGGCCTGCATCAGCCGGTCGAGCCCCGCGCCGGTAAGGCCCGACACCGCGACGACCGGCACGCCTTTGACCTGAGGCAACCAATGATCGGTCTCTTCGCGAAGTTTCTTGATGGCGCCGGGGCGCAATTCGATGAGGTCCCACTTGTTCATGCCGATGACCAGCGCGCGCCCCTCGCGCTCGATGAGATCGGCGATGCGAAGATCCTGTTCCTCGAACGGCTTTTGCGCGTCCATCAGCAGGACGACCACTTCGGCGAAACGCACGGCATTGAGCGCATCGGCAACCGACAGCTTCTCGAGCTTCTCCTCGACTCGGGCACGGCGCCGCAGTCCGGCGGTGTCGTGAACGCGGAAGGGTCGATCCTGCCAAGTCAAATCGACCGCGATGGCGTCGCGAGTGATGCCGGCCTCGGGCCCCGTCAGCAGCCGCTCCTCGCCGAGCAGCCGATTGACCAGCGTCGATTTTCCGCAATTGGGACGGCCGACCACTGCGATGCGGATCGGTCTGCGCTCGGCGGTCTTTTGTTCGATATCGCCGCCAGCGTCGCGCTGCTCCACCTCCGCCGCCGGCGCGGTGGCGTCGGGCAGCGCCGCGCGCAGCCCCGCATAGAGATCGGCGAGACCCTCGCCGTGTTCGGCCGAGATGGCGATCGGCTCGCCGAGGCCAAGCTCGTAGGCCTCGAGCACGCCGGCCTCGCCGGCGCTGCCCTCGCTCTTGTTGGCGATGAGAAGCGCGGGCTTGCCCGATTTGCGCACAAGATCGGCGAACGCGCGGTCGGCCGGCGTCGCCCCCGCGCGCGCGTCGATCAGGAACAGCACCGCATCGGCGGCCGAGATCGCGGCCTCGGTCTGCTCTTGCATGCGGCCGGTCAGGCTTTCGGGCGCAGCCTCTGCGAGCCCCGCCGTGTCGATGGCGGTGAAGGCGAGATCGCCGAGGCGCGCGCGGCCCTCGCGGCGATCGCGGGTGACCCCGGGAAGGTCGTCGACCAATGCAAGGCGCTTGCCGACCAGGCGATTGAACAGCGTCGACTTGCCGACGTTCGGCCGTCCGACAATGGCGACCGTGAAGCTCATGACCAAGGGCAGCGGGTTGTTAACGCCGCTCTATGCCCGGCGGCAGCGATGGGCGCAATCAGCGCGGGGCAGGCGGATCCGGCCAGGCAACCCCGCCGGACGGCTGCGTCGACCCGGGCCAGGCGCTAGCCGCCGGCGGCTGCATCGGCGGCGGATCAGGCCACTGGGCCTGGGACTGCGATTGGACCGGGGACTGCGATTGGGCCTGGGATTGCGATTGCTCTTGGGACGGCCGAATGGTGATGGCGGTCGGACCCGATTCGTCTTTCGGCTTGGCGACGACCTTTGGTTTCGGCTTGGGTTTCGGCTTGGCCTCGGCCTTGGGCTCGGGCTCGGCCGACTGCGCCTGCGCGGTAGGCTGGGAGTCCTGAGATTTAGATTCCTGGGCCTGCTCCGCGGGCTGATAGCCCTTGACCAGTTCTTTCGGCACGCCTTGGGTCACGCCGGGCGTTCCCTCAGGGAACACTGGCTTGCGTTCGCCCGGCAGCCGCTTCTTGGTGTTGAAAAAATCCGAATCCATGATGGTAGTCGGATCGAAGCCTTCACAACCCGCAAGCAGGACGCCGAGCGACAACGCCAAGGCGGTCAGGCCGATGCGCGCGAAGCGGTTCATGCTGCGCCTCTCAACTCTTGCTCGCGCTGGCACCCAGCGCCATCAGCTTCTCGACGCGGGAGCGGGTGGCAGGAGGGGTTTGCGCATCCGTCATGATCAGGTCGAACCAGTGCTTGGCTGCCGTCGCGTCGCCCGCGCGCCAAGCAGCAAGCACCAGAAATTCGCGTGCGGTGTGGCGGAAGGTGCGGTCATTCGCCGCGAGCGGCTCGAGGCGACGCCGCGCCTCTTCGACGGAGCCGGCATCGATGAGGAGCGCGCCCGCGCGCAGCGCCGCCAGATCCTGCAGCGCTGGGCCGACTGCACCGTCGGCGGCAATCTGGTCGTAGGCTGCGATCGCGGCCTTGGCATCGGTCTGAGCAAGCTCGGCCGCTTCGCGCATGCGTGCGAGATGACGATAACCGGACGTCCCGTCGACGGCGATCTTGCCGAAAGCCGCCTCGGCCTCGCTGCGTTTGCCGCTTTCGGCGAGCGTGCTGGCGGCCTCGAAAGCGGCGCCGCTCTCGGCCGCCTTCTTGCCCTCCCACCACAGATAGCCGCGCCAGGCCGCAACCGCCACGAGCAGCAGAACGGCTGCGGCGACGGCATAATTGCCGTAGCGGTCCCACAGCTTCTTGAACTGTTCCCGCCGGACTTCCTCGTCGACTTCCTGAAAGATGTCGGACACGAACGTCCCCGCCCCACCCCGCGCTCGCACGCACCCACCGTAGTGACGGCGGATTAGCCTATCGATGTGGCACAGGCAAGGCAAAGCCGGATTGCGGCCGTTGCCTCCAACCTATTGATGAACCAGGCTACTTCGGCTTGTTCCGGAGCGGATAGACATGCTCCGGGCCGGGGAAGGCGCGGGCGCGGACGTCGGCCGCGTAGGCCGCAACCGCGGCCTCGATGGAGGGACCAAGCTCGCCATAGCGCTTGACGAATTTCGGCACCCGCGGGGAGAGCCCGAGCATGTCCTCGAGCACCAGGATCTGGCCATCGCAAGCGACGCTTCCGCCGATGCCGATGGTCGGGATTTCGACGGCAGCCGTGATGCGGCGGGCGAGCGGCTCGGCCACCGCCTCGATCACGACCGCAAAGGCGCCCGCCTGCGTGACCGCCCGCGCATCATCCTCGATCGGTCCCCAATCCGCCTCGCTGCGACCTTGAGCGCGAAACGAGCCGATGGTGTTGATCGACTGCGGCGTGAGGCCGATATGACCCATGGTCGGTACGCCGCGCTCGACCAGAAAGGCGATGGTCTCGGCCATGCGGCGGCCGCCCTCGAGCTTGATTGCTCCGCAGCCGGTCTCCTTCATCACCCGCGCCGCCGACATGAAGGCCTGCTCCTTGGACGCCTCGTAGGAGCCGAACGGCATATCGACGACGACCAGAGCCCGCTTCGATCCGCGCATCACCGCCAGCCCCTGCAGGATCATCATATCGAGGGTGACCGGCACGGTGGTTTCGAGCCCATGCATCACCATGCCGAGCGAGTCGCCGACCAAAATGAGATCGCAGTGGCGATCAAGCAGGCGCGCGGTATGCGCGTGGTAGGACGTGAGGCAGACGATCGGCTCGCCGCCCTTGCGCGCGCGGATGTCGGGGGCGGTCAGCCGCTTGATCTCGTCTTGTGCCGACATTGGCGAAAATCCTAGTGCGCCGGCGTGCCGAAGACGGCGACACCGACCACGATGGGATGGAAGATGAAACCCAGCGCGAGATAAAGGATGGTCCCCACCACGAGCGCGATGGTGTCGTTGCGATGTCCGCCGACCGGGATCGCTGGCGCGCCGGGATCGGTTCGGCGTTTGAGCGTAATGCGATCATAGCCCGCCCACGCGAGAAAGGAGCCGAACAGCACGATCGAGCCGAGATCGCCGTTGGAGATGAGGTGCGCGACCGCCCAGGTCTTCACGCCGACCAGCATGGGATGCTTGAGCGTGCGCCAGATTTTGCCGCGGCTATACGCCGCGACCACGAAAATGCTCGCCGGCCACATCAATAGCTGCGTGACGTAGTAGGTCCATCCGGGCGGGGACCACACGTCGATCCAGCCGGTCGCCCGATATTGCCCGAAGCCGTATCCGATCAGAATGAGCCCGGCGAGGGAGACCAACGACATCAGCCCCTTGTAGGGCCACTCTCCGATCTGCTTGATCACCGCGGCGCGCGGTGCACGCAACGTCACGAAGACATGCGCCCCGAGGAAGACGACAAGCCCGAGCACAAGTATCGCCAGCCCCATGGCCCAAGCCTCGCCAAAATCACCATCGACGTTTGCGCAGTACGCTGTCCTGCAGGCGCAGTAGAGGCCATGGCACGTCGGGAGGCAAGGTCGTCGCCATCGCATCGAATTGCACCGCCGGCGACAGCGGACGCCTGGTAGACTCCGCGCTTGCGATCATTGCATCGGGCCGCGCGCACGATGGACTTAAGGAGAGCGAGAGAATTCAATGAATAGACGCTTTGCCTTGGCCTTATCCGGACTGTTGTTTGCTTGGGTGCCAGCTGCGGCGCAGGACTGGCCGACGAAAACCGTCAGGATCATCGTGCCGTTTGGCCCCGGCTCGACGCCGGACATGGTCGGACGGCTGATTGCCGACCACATGCAACAGAAGCTCGGCCAGCCCTTCGTCATCGAGAACCGCCCGGGCGCTAGCGCCAATACCGGGACCGAGATGGTGGCGAAGGCGGATCCGGACGGCTACACGATCGGCATCAGTCTGGGCGGCCCGCTCGCCATCAACACGCTGTTGTTCGCGAAAATGCCGTACGACCCAGCCAAGGACCTCGCGCTCATCACCATGCTGACCACCCAGCCGAGCGCGCTCGTCGTGCATACGAGCCTGGGCGTCAATTCGGTCGCCGAACTTGTCGATCTACTGCGGAAAAATCCCGGCAAATACAACTACGGCTCGATCGGCAACGGCTCACTGTCGCATCTGGCCATGGAGGCGCTTGCGCTCAAGAGCGGCACGACGATGGTGCACGTTCCCTACCCCGGCTCGCCGCAGGCGATGACCGCGGTGCTGCGCAACGATGTGCAGATGGCCTGTCTGCCGGCGATTGCGGTGACGCCACACGTCGTCTCCGGCCAGGTGAAAATTTTGGCCATCTCGCTCGGCCGACGGTCGGCGCTGATGCCTGGGATCCCGACGCTCAAGGAGAGCGGCGTCGACGTCGAAGCGGACGCTTGGAACGGCTTGATCGCACCGGCAAAAACACCGGATGCGGTCATCGCGAAAGTTCACGGCGCGGCCGTTGACGCCCTAGCCGAGCCGGCGGTCCGCGAGAAGCTGGCCACCCAGCTTATGGAGCCGATTCCCACTACGCCGGCGCAGTTCCGCGCAAAAATCGATGCCGATTTGGCGCGCTGGTCGCCGGTCATCAAGGCGCTCGATCTGAAGATCAACTAACGCACGTTGTCGCTACACCACCGGCGAGCGCCCGCCGTCGACGTTGATGGCGGTGCCGGTGATGTAGGAGCCCAGATCCGACACCAGGAAGCAGGCCATGTTGGCGAATTCCTCAGCCCGTCCGATCCGGCCGAGCGGGATGTCCTTGGCGCGCGCGGCCATGTAGTCCTTGAGCTCGATGCCGGCGCGTTTCGCGGCTTGCACGTGCTGATCGGCCTCAATGAAACCAACGAGCATCGCATTGACCAGCACGTTGTGCGGCGCGCCTTCGTGCGAGAGCACCTTGGTCAGCGCCATGCCGGCGGCGCGCGTGATCGAAGTCGGCGCGCTGCCGCCGCGCGGCGCCTTGGCGCCGATGTTGAGCACGTTGATGATGCGGCCCCAGCGGCGCTCCTTCATCTGCGGCCAGACCAGTCGCGTCAGCCGGATGGCGGCGAACAGCTTTTGATCGAAATCGTGCTGCAGGAATTCGTCGGTCAGCTTTTCGAACGGGCTGGTCGCTGATGTGCCGGCATTGTTCACGACGATGTCGATCTTGCCGAGCGCCTTCATTGCTTCGTCGTAGGCACGCTTGACATCGGCGGCGACTGCAACGTCGCCCTGGATACCGACGACCCGGCGGCCGTTCGCCTTGATGGCCTTGACCGCATCATCGAGCGCTTCGCGGCCGCGCGCGATGATGGCGACCTCGGCGCCCGAGGCTGCGAACCGCTTCGCGATGGCGAGCCCGATCCCCTTGCTTGCGCCGGTAATGACCGCCGTCCGGCCGGCGAGACTGACGTCCATTCGTATCCTCCCGCTCGCGCCAGAACGCCGGGCGCGTCTCTTAACGTCCTACAGCCCCGGGCGCGGCAGGGAAAGCGGCCAGGGACGGCAAGCCCCATGGAGCCGCAGCTGGCGCACGCGGCCGGCTCGTCTAGAATGCGCGCCTAAATTGGAGCATGACGATGGAATTCACCGCGCTGTTTCTCGCCGTCACCGTCGTGATGGTCGTTGCCTGGTGGGGCACGCGAACGCTCGCCTTAGCACTGTTCGCCGCTACGCTCCTCGCCTCCATCGCCACATATCTGCACCACGCCAGCGATGTGCTGAAGCTGTCGTTCTAAGCGCCCCCTGATCTAAGCGCCCCATGACTCGATCGCTCGCCCTGACCCTCAATGCGGTCGGCCTTTACGCCATTGCGTTGGTTCTTACGGTCGCCTTTGCGGCACAACTCCTGCTCGACGAACTTCCCTGTCCGCTCTGCCTCATCCAGCGCATCCAGTTCGCGATGCTGGCGGTGGGGCCGATTCTCAACGTCCGCTTCGGGCCGCGCCCCGGCCACTATGCCGTGTCGCTGTTCGCCGCGATCGCCGGCGCGGCTTTCGCCGCGCGGCAGATTTTACTGCACATCATGCCTGGCGATCCCGGCTACGGCTCGGCGCTGTTCGGATACCATTATTACACCTGGGCCTTCATCGGCTTTGCCGTTGCCATCATTGCGCTCGCGGTGGTGTTGCTGTTGGACGAGCAGTTCAGGGACGACGGCAAGCCGCAGTCCAGGAGCGCGTTCGCACGCGCCCCCGTGTGGTTGGTGATCGCGCTCACTGCGCTGAACGTGGTTTCGACGCTCATGGAATGCGGCTTCGGCGCCTGTCCGGACAACCCGCTCGCCTACGAACTCCTCAAACGCGCACCGTGAGGCTGGCGATCACTCAATGATTTGGGTCATGGTGCGCGCTGATTTTCCATCTCAAATCTCTCCGCACGCGGTCAAAGACTGACACGCCAAGCCGTTGAGAGGTCCTCACATGCACCATTCCCGTTTATGCGCCGTGCTGATCGACTGCCGGACGTCGGATGTCGACGCGGCGGCTCGCTTCTGGGGCGAGGCGCTGGGCCGCCCGGTGGATCTCAAGCATCGGGGCAGCCGCGGCAACTACCGTATGCTCGAGACGCCACCGGACGAGCCCATCGTGCAGATCCAGCGCGTGAGCCACGAAAGCCGCGTTCACATCGATATCGAGACTGACGACATCCCGGCAGAAGTGGCGCGCCAGGAGAAGCTCGGCGCGCAGGTGGTGGACCGCCTGGAACGCTGGATCGTGATGCAGGCGCCTACCGGTCAACGCTTTTGCATCGTACGTGTACAGCGTCCCGGTTTCCCCAAGAACGCCAACCGCTGGGACTGAAGTCGATCGTCTGCGCACCGGCGGCGACGCGATCACCGGCGTTTCGATCATTCGACCGGACCGCCAATACGTGCTTTGGCGTCCCGCGTTTTCTCGCGACGCAATATCTCCGCGAAGGTATTAAACCTCAGTTCCCGAATGGGATCGTCAGTTCCGTCTCGTTCGTGTCCACCACGAACACCGCGAGGAGCTTGGCCGGCTTCGTCTTGCTGGCATTGGCGCTGACGCCGTGGCGGTCGCCGGGCAGCTCGGAGAAGCTCTGTCCGGCCTTGTAGGTCGTCACCGGTCCGTCGTTGACCTGACTACGGATCGCCCCCTCGAGCACGGTTGCGTAGATGAAGGCGGATTTGGGATGCGTGTGACCAGGCGAGTAACCACCCGGGCCGTATTCGACGAGCACGCCTTTGATGCTCTTGCCGGGCACGTTCGGCAGCTCGTGCTGGTAGACGAGGGTCACCTTGGCGTTCTTCTCCTTCGGCGCCTGCGCGAGGACGCTGCCGAACGGCAGGGTGGCGACGAGCAGCGAACAGAGGATGCGTTTCATGGAGGCCCCTATGCTTCGGTTGGCGGATGCGGGATCAGGCTCTTGCCTGTGAGCGGCGAAGCCATTCGTCGAAACCGATGCGGCCGAGGCGCGCCTCGCCCAACGGCACGAGCGAGTGCTCCTCGACCCGGCCGCCGAAGTATCGGGCCGCGGGGTCGCGCACGACCTCACGCGGGTCGCCGACCGCCTTGAGATAGCGGGCGACGATTTCGTTGAACGGCGCGCGTTCCGGACCGGCGATCTCGACGATGCCGTTGCGTGGCGCCGCGAGCGCCACATCGGCAACGACGGCAGCAACGTCGTCCGCCGCGATGGGCTGGAACAGGCCGGGCGAAATCCTGACTACGTTTCCATCCGCACTTGAATCGGCGATGCCGCGGAGGAATTCCAGGAACTGGGTCGAGCGGATGATGGTGTAGGGGATGCCGGAGGCCTTGATCAGTTTCTCTTGGGCGACCTTGGCGCGAAAATAGCCATTGTCGCTCCGGTCGATCCCGACGATGGATAGCGCGACATGGTGCCGGACGCCGGCTGCGGCCTCCGCCGCGAGAAGGTTGCGGCCGGAGGTCTCGAAGAATTCCAGCACCGCCTTGTCTTCAAATGAGGGCGAATTGGCGAGGTCGATCACCACCTGCGCGCCGGCCGTGGCCTCCTTGAGCCCCTCGCCGGTGATGGTGTTGACGCCGCTTTTGGGCGAGGCGGCGACGACCTCGTGGCCGCCCTGGCGCAGAATGGCGACGGTCTTCGAGCCGATCAGGCCGGTGCCGCCGATGACGACGATCTTCATGGCTTACCTGCCCCTTCGATGACTGGGACCCTTAAATGGGTTCGAATGCAAGTGAGGACAACGCGCGAGCATAAGCCGGCGGCGCGTTTGCGCGCGCCGCCGTCTCGTTGGTGATCGCGCTCACCGCGCTGAATGTGGTTTCGGCGCTGCTGAAATGCGACTTCGGCGCCTGCCCGGACAACCCGGTCGCCTACGAACTCCTCAGACGCGCGCCGTGAGCCTGACGATCACTCCCACTCGATCGTGCCCGGTGGCTTGCTCGTCACGTCGTAGACCACGCGGTTGACGCCTTTGACCTCGTTGACGATGCGCGTCGCCACGTGGCCGATGAATTTCATGTCGAAGGGATAAAAGTCCGCGGTCATGCCGTCGGTCGAAGTCACCGCGCGCAGGCCCACCACATAATCGTAGGTGCGGTAATCGCCCATGACGCCGACCGTGCGCACCGGGAGAAGCACGGCGAACGCCTGCCAGATGTCGTCGTAGAGCCCGGCGCGGCGGATTTCCTCGATATAGATGTCGTCGGCGCGGCGCAGGATGTCGAGCTTTTCGCGCGTGATCTCGCCGGGGCAACGGATGGCCAATCCCGGCCCCGGAAATGGATGCCGGCCGACGAAGGCTTGCGGCAAGCCGAGCTCGCGGCCGAGCGCGCGCACCTCGTCCTTGAACAGCTCGCGCAAGGGCTCGACCAGCTTCATGTTCATGCGCTCGGGCAAGCCGCCGACATTGTGATGCGATTTGATCGTGACCGACGGCCCGCCGGTGAACGACACGCTCTCGATCACGTCGGGATAGAGCGTGCCCTGCGCCAGGAAATCGGCGCCGCCGAGCTTTTTCGCCTCCGCCTCGAACACATCGATGAAGAGCCTGCCGATCGTCTTGCGCTTGAGCTCGGGATCGGTGACGCCGGCAAGCGCATCGAGAAAAAGCGCTTCCGCTTCGACGTGGACGAGCGGGATATTGTAGCTGTGGCGAAACAGCGCCACCACTTTCTCCGCCTCGGCAAGCCGCAGCAATCCGTGGTCGACGAACACGCAGGTGAGCTGGTCCCCGATCGCCTCGTGGATCAAGACCGCTGCGACCGCCGAATCGACGCCGCCGGAGAGCCCGCAGATGACCCGGCCCCCGCCGACCTGCGCGCGGATCTTCTCGATTGCCTCCACCTTGAACGCGCGCATGGTCCAGTCGCCCTTGCAGCCTGCGATCTTGCGCACGAAGTTGCGCAACAGCGCGGCGCCGTGGGGCGTGTGCATGACCTCGAGGTGGAATTGGGTGGCGTAGAATCGGCGTTGTTCGTCGGCGATCATGGCGATGGGTGCATTCGCCGATGTGCCGACCACCCGGAAGCCCGCGGGTAGCCGAGTCACGCGGTCGCCGTGGCTCATCCACACCGGATAGCGCTCGCCCTTGCGCCACACGCCCTCGAACAACGGCGAATCTTCGGTCACCGTCACCTCGGCGCGGCCGAACTCACGATGGTGCCCGCCCTCGACCTTGCCGCCGAGCTGCTGCGCCATCGCCTGCTCGCCGTAGCAGATGCCGAGGATCGGCACGCCCGCCTCGTAGACGGCGGGCGGAGCGAGCGGCGCGTCCCGGTCGAGCACCGAGGCTGGGCCGCCGGAGAGGATCACGCCTTTCGGCCGCATCGCTTTGAAGGCCTTGTCCGCCTTCTGAAACGGCACGATTTCGCAATAGACCTTTTCTTCGCGCACTCGTCGCGCGATGAGCTGGGTCACCTGCGAACCGAGATCGATGATGAGAATCTTGTCGTGGCCGGCGAGCCGATCGGTATCGGCGCCGCGCACGGGGGAGGAATCGAGGACGCTCATCCCGACCTTATGTGCGGGGCGCGGCCCGTTCGGTCAAGGCCGGTGTTTCCGCCCGGCAAAACCAGCCGTGATCCGTGCCCTTTCGTCGCCAAGCGCCGTCAAGGCCGCGCAATTCGCCGAGATCCTTGCCGACCGTCTGATCAGGTCACCTCAGCCTTTGAGCTGCTTGTTGCACTCGCTGTAGTAGCCGCCGCCTTTCTGGATCCATTTCAGACCGCCGTTGGCATTGGCCGTCTTGTTGGCGTTGTACTGATCGAGGCAAGTGTGCATCCGGGCCTTTCCCGCCGACTCACCCGAATATTTCGGGGACACGGCCGTTGGGAACACGGCATTTCCGGTCGCCTTGGGGGCTGTTGCGGGGGTGGGAGCCGGCGTGCCCGCGGCCGGAGCGGCGGCGGTCGCATCGGCGCCGCACTGGGCTTTGCGGAAATCGCCCCACTTCTGCCCGCCGAGCGTGCCCGCGGACTTGGCCGCTTGATACTTGGCGCTGCACTCCTTCATCGTGAGCGCCTGTGCCGGTTGCCCGGAACTCACAATCATCGCACCGGCAAGCGCCACGAAGCCTGCGCATGTCGCAATCTGGCGGATCGTCATGGAAAGCCTCCCTAGATACCGTTGAAGAGACCATCCTCCGCCCATTCTCTGCGTTTCCGCAAGTCCATTTGCAGCCGAAGTGAATGGCTGAAAGACGAGCTGTCATGAAGGCATCGGCCTCAACAAAGGGTCCTTCTGTATCATAACAAACCTTTAGTGAGTGACTCGCCTTGCAACCGTCGTGCGCGCGCGCAATGCTGCGCCGGGTGGGGGCAAGTCAGGAGGCTGACATGGGCTTGCTCGATATTCTCAACAGCATTCAGGCCGGCGGTGTCTCCAACGATCCGCGCGCGCGAGCTGCGCCAGCAAGCCAAGGCATGTCGCCGACCGCCAAGGCGCTGCTGACTTTACTTGCGATCTACGCGATGAAAAACATGCGCCGGGCCGACGCGCCGCCGACCCAGCCGGCCGGGCCCGCGGGCGGTAACGTCAGCGCGGGCCTGCCGAGCGGACAAGGCGGAACGCTCGGCGGCGGCGATCTTGGCGACCTGCTGCGCGGCACGCTGGGCGGAGTTCTCGGCGGCGCCGCCGCCGGAACGGTGCTCAACGGCGGACTCGGCGGTCTGCTCAAGCAACTCCAGCAGAGTGGCCAGGGCGACGTCGCGCGCTCATGGGTCGGCACCGGCCCGAACAAGACGATCTCGCAGGGCGATCTCGCGGGCGCGCTCGGAACCGACACGCTCGACAAGCTGTCGGAGCAGACCGGGATGGATCGCGCAGATTTGCTCTCCGGGCTGAGCCAGCATCTCCCGCGCTTCGTCGACCAGCTCACGCCGGACGGCCGGCTGCCAACGGAAGAGGAAGCCGCGCGGATGGTCTAGGCCGCATCCGCCCGTAGGCTCGCCGATCGAGCTGTAGCTTGCCGGGCTGACCCCGCCGCGGATGCGTCCTTTGCGTTCGCCACTCGCGACGCGCCTATGCGGTGCGGCCGCGCCGCACCAGCAGCGCCACGTAGAACCCATCGGTGTCGGTGCGGCGCGGGGTCATCAGCAGCCCCTCCTCCGACGTCAAGACGGCGTGGCGGAAAAGATAGGCGCGCTCGCCGAGCGCGCTCGCAATCTCGGCCGGCACGAGCGCAAAGTCCGGCTGGCGCGCGAGGAAGGCGCGCACCTGGTCGCCGTTCTCCTCGGCCAGTACCGAGCAGGTCACATAGGCGATGCGGCCGCCGGGCTTGACGAGCGCTGCCGCCCGGTCGAGCGCGTCGACCTGTTCTTCAAGCCGCAGCTCAAGCGCTCCCGGGCGTACTCGCCATTTGGCGTCGGGATTGCGCCGCCAGGTACCGATACCGGTGCAAGGCGCGTCGATGAGTACGAGATCGGCGCGGTTTTCGAGATCGGTGAGCAAATTTTCTTGCGCACGCGGCGTTCGGACCTGCACGTTGTGAACCCCGGCGCGCTCAAGCCGCTCGTGGATCGGGGCCAGCCGTCGCTTGTCG
>Ga0318542_10000253_pt1 | contig 12367 bp, 7 predicted proteins | sample GRESIP168b4f23_FD_202530 | JGI IMG/M metagenome (GOLD analysis project Ga0318542, IMG submission 202530) | Tropical soil microbial communities from Luquillo Experimental Forest, Puerto Rico - GRE.SIPMG.168b4f23 | ecosystem: Environmental > Terrestrial > Soil > Tropical forest > Bulk soil...
GACATATGGTTCGGTAGGTCTGCTGACGTCCGGCGGCCTCACCAACGATCAATTGCGAACGCTCTTCGCCATCGTGGCGGTGGCGATGCTGGCCGGCACCGCCACGGCGGCGTTCACGTTGTCGCCGCAGCGCGTACCGTGGCAGATCATGATCGCGGCGCTGATCATCGCGGTCGGCGCATGGATGGACGCGCATTCGACCAATCTGACCCGGCCCCCGCAACTCTATGTCAGCCAGGCATTGCTCGGCTTCGGCACCACGCTCTTCATCGGCCCGGCACTCCTTTCCGGATTGCAGCGCATGCTTGCGCGAGGTCCCGATTATTTCATCAGCATCATCGTTCTGTTCAGCGTCACGCAGAACGTCGGCGGACTCGTGGGATCCGCCGCGCTCGGAACCTATCAGACCATTGAGGCGAAGAGCCACGCGGCGGCGCTCTCGGAGCATTTGCTCGGCGCCGACCCGAACGTCGTCGAGCGCATCCAGCTCGGTGCCGCAGCCGTGGCCGACGTCGTCGCTGATCCTGCCCAACGAACGGGGCAAGGAGTATCACAGCTTGCCCAGGCGCTGGCGCAGGAAGCCAACGTTCTCGCCTATAACGACGTATTTCTGTTGGTTGCCATCGTCGCCCTGCTCGGGGCGCTTTACATCGGATGGCCTGAATTCGTTTCCGCCATTCGACGCCCGCAGTTGGCTGGGGAGGGTCCAGGATGAGCGAGGCAGCGACCGGCGCCGCCCCCAAAACGGGAGCGCCTTCCACGACCGTCGCCGCCCCCCAAACGGGAGCGCCTTCCACGTGGCGTCCGGCGCCGCATCGTTCCTGGGTGATAGCAGCCGTAATCCTGATCGCCATTGCATTAGTGCTGATTCTGCTTTCGGCGTGGCAGCTGCCGCCGTTCGGACGCGGAATGCAACAGACCGACAACGCTTACGTTCGTGGGCGCACCACCGTGATCGCCGCACAGGTCAGCGGTTACGTCATCGCTGTCGAGGTCAACGACTACGCGCAAGTCACCGGCAACCAGGTGCTTGCGCGCGTCGACGATCGCCCCTACCGCGCGCGCGTGGAGCAGGCGCGCGCCAATCTCCATGGAGCGGAAGCGAATCTCGCGAACAACGCTCAGGCGCATGCATCGAGAAGCGCGAACATCGGAAGCCAGATCGCTGCGATTGATAGCGCGCGTGCGCAACTTCTGCGCGCCCAAGCCGACATGACTCGCGCGGATGAGCTGGTCGGCGACGGGTCGATCTCGGTACGCGAGAGAGATCAGACCCTCGCCGGGTTGCGCCAGGCCCAGGCGCAGGTCGATGAAGCGGTCAAGTCGAGAGAGATCGCTGTCCAGGATCTTCGCAGCGTCGACGTCGGACAGGAAAGCCTCGTAGCGCAGGTCGAAGCCGCGCGCGCGCAGCTCGACGCGGCGCTGATCGACCTCGAGCACACGGTCGTCCGCGCGCCCGAATCCGGGCAGTTGGGAGAAGTCGGCGTACGACTCGGACAATATGTGACGAACGGAACCCAGCTGACGACGCTCGTGCCGCCGGATTTGTGGGTCATCGCGAACTACAAGGAGGCGCAGACCGCGTACGTGGCTGTCGGTCAGCAAGCGTCATTTACTGTCGACGCATTGGACGGCACCCGGTTCATGGGTCGTGTTGAAAGGCTCTCTCCCGCGACGGGCTCCGAATTTGCCGTTCTCAAACCCGACAACGCGACGGGAAACTTCGTGAAGGTGCCGCAGCGGATCGGTGTACGCATCGCGATTGATCCTGACCAGACGATGATGGCTCGTCTGCGGCCCGGGATGTCGGTTGAGGCGGTAGTCGATACCCGGAGCAAACCGTGAGGCGTGCTTGGGCAGTGGTCGTGTGTCTCGCCGTCGCCGGGTGCGCCGGGCCCCGGCCGCAGATTCCCGCTGAAGCGTCGGTTACTGCGCCGCCGTCTTGGCGAGAGACTTCGCATGACACGGCCGCGCCCGTCACCGCGACGTGGTGGGACGCTTTTGGAGATCCCGCGCTGACGCGAGCTGTCGCTACGGCACTCGCGAACAACACCGATATCTATCTGGCCGCCGCGCGCGTGGAAGAAGCGCAGGGCGAGTTTCACTTGGCGAGGGCGCAGCTACTGCCGAACGTCACGGCGCAAGGAGGCGGCGGTCGGGAGCGCAGCGTGAATGCCGGATTCTGCATCCCAGAGCTGCAAAACGAGGGTCAGGCGAATGTCGGGTTGTCGTACGACCTCGATCTCTTCGGCCAATTGGCCACGGCTCGAGATGCCGCCTATGCACGGCTTCTGTCGCGCGCCGATTCACGCGAGAGCGTGCGCCTGGCGGTCGCCGCATCGACAGCCGGCGGTTATATCACCCTGGCGGCGCTCGACGCACGGCTCGTCGTGCTGCGCGAAACGCTTGTGCAACGCGCGAATTCGCTCAACGTCATCAGACGCCGCACGGAGACGGGCTACTCCACCCAGCTCGACCTTGCCCAGGCCGAGGCCGAGTATCGCGCCGCGGCCCAACTCATACCCGCTGCGGAGCTCGCCATCGCGCACCAGGAGAACGGCCTCAGCGTTCTATTTGGTTCCGCGCCGCGCGAAGTGCAGCGGGGGCGTGAGCTAAACGCGTTCGTCGTCCCCGACATTCCAGCCGCCGTCCCCTCCGAATTGCTCCGTCGCCGTCCAGACATTGCAGCCGCGGAAGAGCAACTTGTCGCAGCGGACGCCACGCTCGATTCGGCTCGAGCCGCATTCATGCCGAGCATACAGCTATCGGCAAGTGGCGGCGTGGCGGCATCGACCCTCTTTCAGCCAAGTGCGATCTGGATTTGGGCGCTTGGTGCAGCCTTCTCTGCGCCGATATTCGATAGCGGCAGGCTTCAGGCGCAGCAGGAAACTGCGGCCGCGCGTCGCAACCAGGCCGCCTACGCATACAAGAACACTGCGCTCACCGCGTTCCGCGAAGTCGAGGACGGGCTTGCCAGCGTTCGGCTTCTGGACGAACAAGAGAAGGCGTTAGTTGCACAGCGCGACGCGCTTGCGCATGCGCTTAAGCTTGCGACGCGGCGTTATCGCGCGGGCTATTCACCGTATCTCGATCAGCTAGACGCGGAGCGAAGTTTGTTGTCAGCGGAGCTTTCTCTTGTGCAAAGCCGTGCGGATCGCCTGAGCTCTGCCGTGGACCTCTATCGGGCGTTGGGTGGCGGATGGGACCTATACGAATCGAGCAGTTTCTAAGGGGTAAGCGCGATATGTCGAGACCAGGGTTCAAAGCCAAATTCGACCGTCTGGGCAACATCCTTGTTAGCGGCTTCCAGGTCACCGCCCTGTTCGTGATCGGCGGGACGCTCGTCTGGTCGGCGGTGAACGAGTATTTGAAGATGATGCAGGCAGGGCACGCGCGGCTCGACGACATCCTGCTCCTGTTCATCTACCTCGAGTTAGGAACAATCGTCGGGATCTACTTCAAGACCGAGAAGCTCCCGGTCCTTTTCCTGCTCTACGTCGCGATCACCGCGCTGACGCGCTTTCTGGCGATCGACATCAAGGACCTTTCGATTCCGTCCGTGCTCGCCGTGACCGGGTCGATTTTCGTGCTGACTCTGGCGGTGCTCGTCGTGCAGATCGCGACGTCAAAGTTCGAATCGCCCACACAGAGCAAGACGCAGAGTACGGCCGTCGACGCCCACGTCAAGCCGGAATAGCCCGGCGGCGCCGGATCATGCGTTCTAGCTCACTGCTCGCACCGGGAATATGATAGGCGAACTGTTGGCGAAGCATCCACGCGTGAGCAGCTTCTGCGCGCTGTCCGCGATTGCTGAAGAGATCGTGAACGACACTTGACGCGGTGGCATCGCGAATGCGAATTTCGGCGAGTCTGTTGGGCCGCTAAGGCGCAGCACCCATGACCGAACCGTCCGGACCCTCTTCCCACACCACGCGGCACGAGCCCGCCGACGAAGACCCGCTCAGTGCGCACAAGCAGGCAGCGCTGCTCGCGGAAGAGCGGCGGCTGCTGAAGGTCATTGGCGCAGGAAGTCCATTGACCAGCACGCTCGATGCATTGTGCCGCCTAGCCCAGGAGGTCGATCGCACTACGTTGGTCTCCATTCTTCTGCTGGATCGGACAGGCAAACGAATTCGTCGAGGAGGTGTTGCCAGTCTTCCCGCGAGCTACGCGGAAGCCCTCGACGGAGGACGGGTCGGGTTGCGATTCGGTCCGTGCAGCGCAGCGGCGCATCTCGGCGAGCAAGTGATCTCCGCCGACATCGCCACGGACGAACGCTGGGCGGACGAGTACAAATCGTTGGCATCGGCGCACGGCTTACGTGCATGTTGGTCTACGCCGATCAAGTCCTCGCAAGGACGAGTGCTGGGCACGTTCGCCGTTTATCCGAGCGAGACGACCCGCCCGACATTCGAGCAAAGAGGCAGGATCGAGCAGTTCACGGAGCTGGCGAGCATCGCGATCGAGCATGCGTATACGATCGATGACCTGCGACGATCGGAGGAACGCTACGCCCTTGCGATGGAGGCCGCTTCCGATGGCCACATGGATTGGAATCTGGTGACCGGCGAGTTCTACATCTCGCCTCGGATGCTGAAGATGGTCGGTCATCCGCCTGACGCGACATTCGTGGACCGCGCCGACTGGGTGCGGCGTTTTCCATTTCTCCCCGAGGATCGCCCGCGATGGGAAGCGGCAATGGCCACCCATTTCGCCAGCCGCGAGGCGAAGTTCAACCGCGATTTTCGCATCGTGTTGAATGGCGAGACGCGCTGGCTGGCATTCAATTTCGTCGCCACGCGCGACGCGGCAGGGAACGTTCTCCGCTGGACGGGCTCCGTCGCCGACATCAATGACCGGAAGCGCGACATCGCTACCGTGCTCGATGCCATTCCGGGAATGGTCGCCCTGCTGTCGCCGACTGCCGAGGTCGAGGCAGTGAACAGCGAGCTGCTCGCGTACCTCGGACAACCGCTGGAAGTGATCAAGCAATGGGGCACCAATGGAATCGTGCTTCCAGAGGATGTGCCTCGCGTCGCCGACGTCTTGAGGCAGGCGATGTCGACCGGTCAGCCTTACGAGATCGAGGTCCGCATCCGTCGATTCGACGGCTTGTATCGCTGGAACAGTACCCGCGGGCTTCCCTTTCGGGACTCGAGCGGCGCGATCGTGCGGTGGTACGCCATGGTTTCCGACATCGACGACCGCAAGCACGCGGAGACTGGGCTGCGCGAATCGCAGCAGCGCTATGAGCGCGCGATGCTCGCGGCCGAGGCGGGGTTCTGGGACTGGGATGTCCCGGCCGACGACTTCTATGTCTCGCCGAAGCTGCTCGAGATGACCGATTTCCCGCCGGGAACCCGAGTCGCCGGACGGGCCGATTTCATGGCGCGTGCACCCTTCCACCGCGGCGATGTGGCCAGGTGGGATAGCGCGGTAAAGGAGCTCTTCGCGACCGGCGGCGTCCGCCTCGCCATGGAAATACGCTCGATCCACGGCGGCAAAACGCGCTGGGCATTGCTGAGCGGCATGTGCGTGCGCGACGAAGCGGGCAAGATCCTCCGTTGGACGGGCTCGGCGACCGACGTGACCGCACGCAAGCTCGCCGAAGAAAAGCTGCGTTCGCGCCAGGAAATGGTGAATTTTGCGCAAAAGGCCGCCGGCGCCGTCGCGTTCGAGTGGCGCGCGCAGGCGGGCAAAGATGAGAATCGCTGGTCGCCCGAGCTCGAAGCTCTGTACGGAATCGCAGCAGGCTCATACGACGGGACGGAGCAGTCGCTGAGAAAGCTCATCCACGCTGAAGACTGGCCAAACGTGCGCGCCGCGCTCAAGTCGGCCCTGAAATCGGGCGATCTCGACGCGGAATATCGCGTGATTCATCCCGACGGCGCGATCCGCTGGCTTCAGACGAAAGGACGAACACTCTTCGACCCCGGCGGCGAACCGGCTCGTGTGGTCGGATTCACGTTCGACATCACGAATCGCCGTCTCGCCGCCGAAGAACTCCAGCGGATCGAGCGTCAGTTACGCCACGCTCAACATCTCGAAGCGCTCGGTACGCTTGCCGGCGGCATCGCGCACGACTTCAACAACCTGCTCGGCGCGATACTGGGCTATGGGGAGATGGCGCTCCGTAACGTCCGCACCGGCACTCGGCTGCGCCGCGACATCGAAAGCATCGTGATCGCCGGCGAGCGCGGTCACGCTCTGGTCGAGCGCATCCTCGCATTCAGCCGCAGCGGAGTCGGCGAGCGTGTTGCCGTGCATGTGGAAAAGATCGTGCGAGAAACGCTTGCTCTGTTCGCAGCCAAGCTGCCGCGACACATCGTCATCGAGCGCCGGCTGCATGCGGGCAGTGCCGCAGTCATGGGGGACGCGACCCAGATCCATCAGGTCCTCATGAATCTGCTCACGAACGCTGCGCAGGCGATGCCTTCGGGCGGAACGCTCTGCGTTTCCGTCGATCGGATTCATGTCCAGGCACCATGCGTTGTGACGACCGGCTCCATCGCGGCCCGGGAGTACGTCGTTATGGAGGTTTCGGACTCCGGCAGCGGCATTCCGGCGGAGATCCTGGAGAAGATCTTCGATCCGTTCTTCACCACCAAGGAAGTCGGCGTCGGCACCGGGCTCGGGCTTTCGCTGGTGCATGGCATCGTGGCCGGGCTCGGCGGTGCGGTCGACGTCGCGACCAGTCTCGGCAAGGGAAGCGTGTTCAAGGTGTATCTGCCACGGACCGGCGAGGTCGCCCTGCCGAGCAAGCGCAGGAAACGTTTGGAGACAAAGACGCGGCGAGCAGCTCGAGGGCATATCCTCGTCGTAGACGACGAAGAGATCCTAGTCAGGCTTGCAACGGAAACGCTGGCGGAATTGGGATACTCGCCCGTCGGTTTCACCGCCAGCGGAAAAGCGTTGGAAGCATTCCTCGACAATCCCGAACAGTTCGATGCAGTCATCACCGATGAGAGCATGCCGGGCGCATCGGGCTCCGAGCTCATTCGGAGAATGCGCGCGCTCAGACCAACCGTTCCGATCCTGCTCGTGAGCGGATACCTCAGTCCGGCGGTCATCGAGCGCGCCCGCGAAGCAGGCGCGACCGACGTTTTGAAGAAGCCTCTGCTCGCGCGCGACCTCCAATCAGCGCTCGAGCGCGTGTTGCGACCAACAAGCAGCGGGAGGAACCCGGCGTCTTTCGAGCGGTCGGAACCTGCGGAGAAACAACGACGCAAAGTCGGTGCGTCGCGGTCCCAGCGTAGAGAGCAATAATGCCAGCCGCCACAGGTCTCATGCCCGGCATGAGCCTTGTTCCCAGGCAGTCGTCGGGTGACCTGCCCGACCTCGAGCCGCTGCGCGGCTCTTGGCGACGAAGCGCGGATCAGTACCACATCGAGCAAGGCAGCCGCCAGACCCCGTGGATCCTTACCGCGCAGGAGCTGAGCGAGAGTCGCGCGCCGGTGGACGAGCTGATCGATATCGCTGCCCACGAGAACGACCGGCTCTTTGCCGCCGTTGGGAAGGTAGGCTACGCGCTCCTCTTCACCACGAGCAACGGCGTGGTCGTCGATGTGCGTGGCGATGCTGCGCGGATCCAGCAGTTCAAATATTGGGGCATCTGGCAAGGCGGTGTCTGGGCGGAAAGCGTCGAGGGCACTAACGGTATCGGCACGTGTATCGCTGAAAAAGCGCCCGTCACGGTTCATTGCAGCTACCACTTCCGAGCGCGGCACGCGAGGCTCAGCTGCTGCGGCGCACCGGTGTTCGACCCTGACCAGAACCTCGTCGCAGTGGTCGACGTGAGCTCCTACGAACCGGAAACCTCGGAACACTCCCGCGCGCTCGCTTTCGCACTGACCGTCGAGGCGGCGCGCTCCATCGAGGAGCGCCTCTTCCGGCATGTTTATCGCCGTGCCTGGATCCTTTCCGCCATCGCGCCGATGCGGTTACAGCCGATGTTGATCGCGGCTGACGACGAACGGGTTATCGGTGCCGATCGGCATGCGCGCGTGGCCCTGGATATCGACGACCGTAAGCTCGCCGCGGGCTTGTCGCTGTGGCACTTTTTCGATCGCTCACCGTCGCTGTTTGCTTCGAGAGGCGGCGACAGCATGCCCAAGCTCACGCGGCTCGGGGAATCGGAGCCTTGGCATGTGATCCTCACTCCGCCACTGGTACGGTGCGCTGCCCTGGACTTGCGTCCTCGCATGGGCCGATCCAGGGACATTCCGGCACGGGGCGGCACCCCGGTCCTGACCGGGCGCGAGCGGACGATCCTGGAGCTCGTGGCCGAAGGTCAGTCCAATAAGGAGATCGGACGGACATTGGTCATCTCGCCGGAGACCGTGAAGACGCACCCGGAAAACGTCTACTACAAGCTAGCCGTCGAGCGTCGCGCCCAAGCCGTCGCGCGCGCGAAGGACCTCGCGCTCCTCGGAGAGACAGGCAAAGGCAGCACCTAGCGCTTCGTCGCGAGGCTCTGTTCGGTCGTTCGCGCGCCTTGCAGCGTGGCTTACGACGTGATCCATCGGGTGCTCCGCCAGACGCGAGTGCGGCGGTCGGCGTCCCTTGCATAGTTCCGGAAATATCCCCGGCTCGTCCATCCTTTCCCCCATCGGGGGGATAGGCTCCGAGCCGCTCGAGAGGCAGACTGCCCAATACGTGCTCCGGAGGCGTTCACGCCGCGCAGAGTTCCGGCGGTTTCCGCCATCGGGGAAAAGTCGCTAGCAAGCGGGGGTCCGCACGTGGCGAGCAAGGTAACACCCAGGCCTGACAGGGCCGTGCCAACGGTTGCCGGGAACGTGATCTCGTTTCCAGGCGGGCATCGGGCTTCAGTGAACATCGCTGCCCCAAGGCTTAGCCGAAGGAGGGCCCAACCCCCTGAACGCGGTGGGCTGCGGAACCCAACCGATCAGCTACAAAAGACTGCACGCGCCGTGGCGTTCGAGTGGCGAGTCCCCGCGGGCGAAGGTGAGAACCGTTGGTCGCCCGACCTGGAAGCCATGCATGGAATTCCAGCAGGGTCGTACGACGGGACGTACGAATCGTGGAAGAAGCTGGTCCATCCTGAAGACCGGGCGAACGTCGAAGCCGCGATCAAAGCTGCGCAGCAAACCGGCGATGTGGATGCCGAATATCGTGTCCTCCACTTCGGCGCCGTACGGTGGATCCAAGCGGTGGGCCGCATGTTCTTCGATCTGGAGGGTGAGCCGACACACATCGTTGGATTCATGCTCGACGTCACGGATCGCCATGTTGTCGAGGAGGAACTGCGGCGGATGGAGCGCCAGTTACGCCACGCTCAACATCTGGAAGCGCTCGGTACGCTCGCTGGGGGCATCGCCCACGACTTCAACAACCTGCTCGGCGCAATACTGGGCTATGGGGAGATGGCGCTCCGTAACGTCCGCGCCGGCACTCGGCTGCGCCGCGACATCGAAAGCATCATGATTGCCGGCGAGCGCGGTCACGCTCTGGTCGAGCGCATTCTCGCGTTCAGCCGCAGCGGAGTGGGCGAGCAGGTTGCGGTGCATGTCGAGGCGGTCGTGCGGGAAACGCTCGCACTGTTCGCCGCCAAGTTGCCGGAGCACATCAGCATCGAGCGGCAGCTGCATGCGGGCAGCGCCGCCGTCATGGGGGACCCGACCCAGATTCATCAGGTCCTCATGAATCTGCTCACGAACGCTGTGCAGGCGATGCCTTCCACCGGAACCCTCCGCGTGTCTCTCGACCGCATTCCTGTCCAGGCACGGCGCGTTGTGACGACGGGCTCCATCGCGGCCCGGGAGTACGTCGTCATGGAGGTATCGGATTCAGGCACCGGCATCCCGGCAGAGATCCTGGAGAAGATCTTCGATCCGTTCTTCACCACCAAGGAAGTCGGTGTCGGCACCGGCCTCGGCCTTTCGCTGGTGCATGGCATCGTGACCGGGCTGGGCGGTGCGATCGACGTCGCCACCAGCCTCGGCAAGGGAAGCGTGTTCAAAGTCTATTTGCCAGTCGCCGACCACGTCGCCGTGCCGAAGGAGCCTGGGAAGCGCCTGGAGCGCAGGACGCGGCGCCTTGCACGCGGCAGGGTCATGGTCATAGACGATGAAGAAGCCTTGGTGAAGCTTGCTACCGAAACTCTGACGGAATTGGGATGCGCGGCCGTTGGCTTCACCTCCGGTGCCAAGGCTATCGAAGCGTTCCTGGCCGCTCCCGAACAGTTCGATGCAGTCATCACCGATGAGAGCATGCCGGGCGCATCGGGATCGGAGCTTATTCGCAGAATGCGCGCGCTCCGACCAACCGTTCCGATCCTGCTCGTGAGTGGATATCTCAGTCCTGCGGTCATCGAGCGCGCCCGAGAAGCAGGCGCGACCGACGTTCTGAAGAAGCCGTTGCTCGCGCGCGACCTCCAGACAGCCCTCGAGCGCGTGTTGGGCAGCCGTCGCGTCGCCCATGAGCGCCGTAACAGCTGACACACGCTAGTGTCGGCCGTCGTCTTGTGGAGCCGACCGGACATTCCCAGGACGCCCGCTCGGAGGACCCTGACGCCATCGGATTTACGCCAGATGCCGATCTGAGCCAAACCTCGCGCGACGCGCGAAATAAACCCGGAATCAAGGAGTATCCATGTCCATCTCCACAAGAATCTGCTTCTCGAGCGCTCTTCTCGTATTCGCCGCCTGTGCCTTCGCCCAGGACCAGGTCGCTCAAGGGCAAAAGGCTTTCGAATCGCAATGCGCGTCGTGCCACACGGTCAAGCCGGGCGTGAACGGCTTCGGACCTTCGCTCGCAGGAGTCGTCGGGCGTCCCGCGGGGCACGTCGCTGGTTTCAACTACAGCGGCGGGATGGCCAGCTCGGGTCTCGTCTGGGACGAGGCGACGCTCGACGCGTTCCTCACGGACACATCCAAAAAGGTGCCCGGCACCAGCATGCCGGTCTCGATTCCCGATGCAAATGTCCGCGCGCAGATCATCGCGTATCTGCGTAGCGTGAGCACCCTGACTGCACCCTCGGCCATGGGCGCACCCACGGAGAGTGCGAAGCCTGTGACACCCGTGCCGACCGGCGGTCCGACGCAGGACGAGCTCAACCACGCCGCCGCCAGCACGAGCGACTGGTTGTACGCGAGCAAGGATTACACGGGGCAGCGCTACGTGAAGCTCTCGCAAATCAACAAAAAGAACGCGCACGACCTGCGCCCGATCTGCATCATTCGCTCCGACCATGCCGTGCCCACGCAGACCAATCCGCTGGTCTACAAGGGCGTCATGTATGTGACCACGTCCGATGGTTCCAACGCGGCCATCGACGCGACGACGTGCCGGATGCGCTGGGTCTACAAATGGGAGGCGAAGGGCCGCGTGCTATCGCCTACCAATCGCGGCGCCGCCATCAAGGACGGCATCTTCGTGCGCGGCACGGCCGACGGCTGGCTCATCGCACTCACCATGGACAAGGGGCAGCTCCTCTGGTCGCGACAGATCGCGAGCGCGGAACAGTCGCAGTACCTGAGCATGCCGCCGCTCATTTACGAAGACATGGTGATCTACGGCCCCGCCGGAGCGGACTGGGGACAAAAGAACTGGATCGGTGCGTTCAAGTTGACCACCGGCGAGCCCATGTGGAAATTCAATCTGATTCCCGACGATAACGAGCCGGGCGCAGAGACGTGGAAGGATCCCAAGGCGCGGGCCCACGGCGGCGGCAGCCTTTGGACCCCGCTCGCGCTGGATGCCGAACGCGGTGTTCTCTATGTTCCCGTCGGCAATCCGGCACCGGATTTCTACGGCGACGTGCGCGAAGGCTCCAACCTCTACACGAACTCGGCGGTGGCGCTCGACGTACATACCGGCAAGCTCCTCTGGTATCGCCAATTCCTCTCCCCCGACGTCTGGGACTCCGACTTGAGCCAGGTGAGCCCGATCTTCTCTGGCACGGTGGCCGGAAAGGCTCGCAAGCTCATGACCATCAGCGGCAAGGATGGGTTGCTGTACGTGATCGATCGCGACACGCATGAGACGCTCTACAAGCTCGAGATCACGACCCGGCAGAACATCGACGTCAAGCCGACCGTCGCTGGGGTGCATCGCTGCCCGGGGCTTCTCGGCGGACTGGAGTGGAACGGTCCGGCTTACGATCCGGTCTCGAAAACGCTGTACGCGGCGACGGTCGACTGGTGCGGTACGTTCAACAAGACCGCCGACGCGCCGGAGTTCACGCCGTACGCGCACTACTACGGCGGCAGCGTCACGCCCGATCCGAGAGAAAAGTCCAGAGGCTGGCTGCAGGCGATCGACAGCACGACCGGCAAGGTGCGCTGGAAGAAGCAATGGCCGACGCCGCTCGTCGCCGCGGTCACGGCGACCTCCGGCGGCGTGCTCT
>Ga0318542_10000269_pt1 | contig 12130 bp, 10 predicted proteins | sample GRESIP168b4f23_FD_202530 | JGI IMG/M metagenome (GOLD analysis project Ga0318542, IMG submission 202530) | Tropical soil microbial communities from Luquillo Experimental Forest, Puerto Rico - GRE.SIPMG.168b4f23 | ecosystem: Environmental > Terrestrial > Soil > Tropical forest > Bulk soil...
CGGTGGCTCCGCAGGTGCCCGCGCAGGTGCCCGCTGCGCCCAAGCCGGTGGCTCCGATTTCCCCCACGACGAGGACCCCTGGCAGCTCACACTGACGGCGTGGACCTACGGCAACGTCGTGGTCCAGGGCTGCTGGCGATCAGTGCCGGGCAAATCCGAAGGTGGCCGGGCGCATGCTTGGCCACCTTCGCGCCGCGATGACGCTACACGGGTACGCCTCGACCCCGATGCGAACGACACGACATGGAGATTTGAGGCGTTAGGCCGCGTTGGCCATCAGACAAACCCGGAGTCCCCAGTAACTTCGGCGGCGCAACCGACGCCTTCGCAAACGCACTCGACGCGGAGGCCGGCGCCGCGGGCACCTTAACGCGGACGCGATCACACGCCGACGCCCCGGGCCGAATACCGACGATGTAACCCATGACTCGGGGCCAACCGCGTCGGAGCCGCGATAAGACTTTACGGCGACTCAGGGAAGATAACTGCGACTGACCACCCGAGGGCACAGCGAAATTGATCAGCTGGATCTAGTCCGCCAGCAGCCGACGGTACTGCTCGAAGGAGTCCTGCTCGACCGACAACCGCTCGACCTTTCCGTCGTCATCGAAGGCGAAGACCGCGATGCCGCTCAAGGCGATGTCCTCCCCTTTTGGCTCGGTACCGAAGAGGCCGTTGTTCGCGCCCATCAACACCCATCGGGACGTGACACGGGTGCCCTCCTCATTCTGGAATGTCTCGGTAGCGTCGACTTCTAGGTCATTGACCTTGTCGAAGAACCCTTTGATCCAGTTCTTGAAGTTGTCTTTTCCGGTGCGCTCTTGCCGCCCACTCGCGAGGACGACGTCATCCGCGACAAACTTGTCCACCGCGTCGAGGTCATGTGCGTTCCAAACCTCGTCCCATAACCGAAGAACTTTTTCTGTCGATTTCATGGTTCAACGATCCCACTTTCAGCGCCTTGCCGTGAGGGCGTTTAGGCCTTGGGCTGGACAGGAACCACAACTACAGCGGTCCTGCGAATCGTCGGCGGTGAGAAATGACCGCGACGGCGAACCACGGAAGATCTTGGCGGTTCGTTGATCCGGCCGACTTCGCGCTCACCGACGAGGGCGCCCGCTGGTGTCGAACCGAGAGCGGGTGGCCGCGACGTAGTCCTCAACGCTGATGGGCTTGACTCCGCCGATCACCTCGACGAGGTCATTAACCCCGGCGAAGACGCCGTCGCGATAGTCCTGCGCAACGTTGCTGATGTGCTGCACGAAATGCGCCGAGGCGCCGGCGGCCGTGAGACCGGCCGCGAAGGTGGGAATGTCGATGGGCTCGTAGCGCACCGGAATGCCCAGGGTGCGTTGGACTTTCGCGGCGATTTCATGCCAGTTGAGTTCTTCTGCGCCGAACAGCGGGTAGATCTGGCGGTCGTGCGGGTCGGGGTTTTGCAGGATGGCGGCGATGACATGGGCTAAATCGGCGGCGTCGATGGGGGCGTGGCGGGCATCGGCGAAGGGCAGCCGATAGAGCCCTTCGTCGTTGTCGCGAATCCAGAACATGTTCATGAAGAACGTAAAGAAGGTGGGGCGTAGATGGGTGGTGATCAGCGCGCTGCGGTCCAGCAGCCGCTCGGCGAGCCAATGGTGGCGCGCGGCATCGCTTTTGGCTTCCCGACGCGCCGAGATCTGCGACATATTGACCACCGCGTGCACGCCGGCGTCGCTGGCCGCCTGCACGAAGTTCGCGGTGGCCTCCACCAAACCCGGGGCGACGGGGTAGTTGAAGTAGGCCGCACTGACCCCGACCGTCGCGGCGCTGACGGCGGGAAAGTCCAACAGATCGCCCTGCACGACTTCGGCACCCAGTTCACGCAACCGGTCCGCGCGCTCATCGACGCTGTGTACCAACGCGCGGACGCGAAGACCACGTTCACGCAACAACCTCACCGTGTGCGCGCCGGTGTTGCCGGTGGCGCCGGTGATCAGGAACAACTCGTCCGTGTCGGTCATGTTGGTCGCCTTTCTCGCGGATGGAGCGCCGCTATGAGCGGTCCGCTGCGTTAGCGTCGCTGCGGGCGATCCATGCGCTGCCAAAGACGCACGGCAGCGGTTAGGAATTCCCGCTTACGAGTCGGCAACCTTGCCCCACTGATCGTGGTAGTGGCAGGAACAGGTTGCTCCGCCCGCAGTAAGACCAACCGAGGCAAAGCGCCTAGGGTCCGCCTCCGGTTAGTTGGGGGGCGGCGCCGGTATCACGATGATCGTCGCCCCGGGGATGCTCGCTATGGTCGCCGCGAGCTTGGCCGCTACGTCCGCCGGTATGCCCGGCGCTGCCATCGCCACCGGGACCGCCGTTGGGAACGCCTCTTTGGTCGCCGGGGGCGGCGGTGGGGGCGTAGCCGCGGGTGCCGCTGTTGGGGCCGGTTTGTTCGGCGCCACTATGGTCGCCGCGGGCGCCTTGTTCGCCTCGGGGGTCATTGCCGCTCCGCTCGCCGCGGGGGCGCCTCGGAAAGCAAGACCCGCCATTGAGCTCCCGAGCAAACTCGCCAACGCGATGCCGGCGTAGGGACTGTCTTGGCTGGTTTGGCCGTATTGCATGACCATTGGGACGGCGGTGGTTGGCAACGCCGTTGCGACCTGGCGCATCGCCGGCGCGGTGGCCCAGGACGGCGGCACCGAGAGCCCGCCGACCGGGTTTGCCCCGCCGGTAGACGCAGCCACCGCCGCACTCCCGGATCTGGACATGAGCGCAGCCGACACCAGGTTGGGCTCCTCTACCGGACCCGGTTCCACCGGCGGACTGGATTCGCCTTGGTGACCGTTGCGATACGCCTCGGCCGTCCCCGCGAACGATGAGGACATGCTGGCTGTCGTGGCGGCCAGAGACAGGGTGGAAATAATGTTGAGACTGACCAGGCTCCCATCACCTATCGGGCCGAGCGAGGCGAGTAGGTCGGCTAATAGTGTTTGGGCGGGCACGGCGGCTTTGGCGACCGTCGCGGCCTGGCCCGCGAGCCCGGACGGGTTGGTCGTTTGCGGCGGCGAAGTGAACGACGTCAGCTTCGTCGCGGCCGCAGAGGAGCTTGCATAGCCGTGCATCGCGACGATGTCCTGAGCCCACATTTCGCCGTAATGCGCTTCGCGGGCTGCGATCGCCGGGGTGTTTTGCCCCAGAATGTTGCTCGCGATGAGCGACATCGTCTGGATGCGGTTGGCGACGATCTCCGCCGGGTGCACCGTCATCGTGAACGCCGCCTCGTAGGCGCTCGCGGCGGCGTGGGCCTGGGCGGCGGCCTGCTCAGCCTGGGCGGCGGTCGCGCTCATCCACGCCGCAAAGGGCGCGGCCGCGGCCGCCATCGACATCGACGAGAGCCCAAGCCACTCCTGGCTGGTGAGCTCCGAAATCACCGACGAGTAAGAGGCCGCCGTTGTGGTCAACTCGGTGGCCAATCCATCCCAGGCCGCCGCTGCGGCCCTCAGCGGTCCCGAGCCGGGACCGGAATACATTCTGGCGGAGTTGATTTCCGGTGGCAATACGCCGAAATCCATTGCTGCACACCTCCTTAGCTTGCTGTCATTGCGTTGGCGACGGTCTCGGCGGCCGCATACGAATTCGCGCTCGACGCCAACACGGCCACGAACTGGTCGTGAATGGCTTCGGCCTGTGCACTGACCGCCTGATACCAGTGGGCGTGGATTGAGAACTGCGCTGCTGTCAGCGCCGACACCTCATCGGCGGCGGCGGGCATCAACGCGGTGGTGGGCGCGGCCATGGCGGCGTTCTGGGCGCTCCATGCCGAGCCGATGCTCGCCAAGTCGCCGGCCGCTGTGGTAAGCATTTGCGGCCGTATGGTCACGAAAGACATGAACCTCTCCTTCGGGAATTTGCCCGGCCCCGGAACGGTCTCCCACCGCCCTGTGCCCGTGCAGCCGGAGGCCAGCGTTAGGCGACGGGGGCACAAGCCAATTCGGGCGGCCAGATAACCTTTCGAGGGCCGGATCGGAACGAAACGGTTATCGATTTCGGTTAGCTGCGGGTCATGACCATCTAGTCGCTATCGCCCACCTCCTCAGCCGCGGGACGTGTACGGAGATGTCACGAGCAGAGTTGCACAAAAAGACACGAAAAGAGAAGAAAAAGAGAAGAAACAAAGATAATCGGCGTGAATCGCGCATCAACCCGAACCTCGCGGCAGGACGCCGAGCTCATCGCGGACACAGCGGCCGCCCGCAGGCGACGGGGAGGTCACTTGTTCGCTGGCGCTCCGTTCGCCATTGTTGCCCGCGCTGTACCTGAGAGAATTCCGCCCATACCCGAAATCAATATGACCGCACTGGGATTCACCAACATCTAGAAATCGTCGGAGTGGCGGAACGCCTTGACGGACCGCGCGCCCTAAAGCTTTTCCATCGTGAACGATATCGGGTTAGTCGGGCCTGGGAATCCGAGAGGACATCCGATGTGGTCATAGCCAGTCGACTTGCCCTTGAGGTTGGTCGGGTTAAACGTAAGCGTCATGTCGCCGTCGTGTCTGGTGCCGTCTTTGCACTGGACCGAGTCGGGCACGTTCTGCTGTGTCATGGTCCATTGACCGTGGATGAGGTGGAAATCGCCCTGCCAGCCGTAGTCGCTGGTCAGATGGAGGCAGCCCGGGCCGCATGGCGTGAGGGTCCACTGATAAACATCGTCGGGGTATCCGGTGTGATGGTCGAAATCGACGTTGTATGTTCCGCTCGGGTCGGCGGGACTCGCGGTCGCGGTTCCCACAGCGGCGAACATGGCCGCCGCAAAGGTTGCCGCCGTACCCAACTTCTTCATCAGCCTCTCCTCTCCTGAGCCGGATTTATATAATGGATTGCGTCATTATGCGCTTCAGCGAAACTGCGCCGCGTGAGGTTTTGCCAGCATGACGGCCCCGTTTCTTCGACCGTCAACTAGTATGCCGACGCATACCAACACTGCGCTTACGGGACAGCCCAAGATGGCACCGGCAACGGTCCGGCCACAATGGTCTGGACGGCCGGAAGGAAGGCACGGACAATGCCGCTGGTTGAGGGTGAAGCCTTTGCCGGATACACGATCGTGCGCATGCTGGGCGCCGGCGGTATGGGCGAGGTGTACCTCGTCCAACACCCGCGGTTGCCGCGCCATGAAGCCCTGAAGGTGCTGCCAGGGGAGTTAACGAGCGACCACGAGTACCGGGAGCGGTTCGATCGCGAAGCCGCTATCGTCGCGGCCCTATGGCACCCAAATATCGTGGCACTCCATGATCGTGGCGAGTTCGACGGTCAACTGTGGATCTCCATGGATTTCGTCGACGGCACAGATGCCGCGCGCCTCCTGCAGGACCACCCCAATGGCCTGCCGCCCGACGAAGTCGTGCGGATCGTCACAGGGGTCGCTGACGCCCTGGATTATGCGCATGACAATCACATGTTGCACCGGGACGTCAAGCCGGCCAATATCTTGATCGCACAATCGAATACCGGAGCGCGAGCGCTCCTGGCCGACTTCGGCATCGCCCGCCGCGAAGACGACCCAGGCACCCTGACCGCCACCAACATGACCGTGGGCACCGTTTTGTATGCGGCACCGGAGCAGCTCTTGGGCGAGCCGCTTGACGGCCGAGCCGACCAATATGCGTTAGCGGCCACCGCTTTTCATTTGTTGACCGGCTCACCTCCATTTCAGCATTCCAACCCCAATGTGGTCATCAGCAATCACCTTTCCAAGCCGCCGCCGGCGATCAACGATCGCGTGCCGGAACTGTCTGCGCTCGGACCGGTGTTCGTCAAGGCGCTCGCCAAACGCCGCGAAGAGCGCTTCGACCGCTGCCTTGAATTCGCTCACGCACTCGAACATGAACTCGAAGCCGTCGCTCGGGATTTTGGTGTGGGGCAGCCGACGGCGTCGGCGCCGGTGGCCCGGCGCCCGAGACATCGGAAACGGAAAGTACGTTGGCCCATAGTTGTGCCCGCGATCCTGGCGGTGGTGATCATCGCCGTTGCGGCCGTCGTGGTCACTGGCGTATTGCATCATCCGCGTTCCTCCCCGGGCGGCGGCCCAATGGGAACCGTTGCATCGATCGCAGCGACCGTGCCCGCAGACATCAAGGCGTCGGGCCATCTAGTGATCGGCGTGAATGTGCCCTACACACCAAACGAATTCAAGGATTCGCAGGGACATATCGTCGGCTTCGACGTCGACCTCATGAATGCGATAGCAAGGACCCTGGGGTTGGTCCCGGACTACCGCGAGATGCCGTTCGAAAGCATCATTCCCGCGCTGCAGGGAAAGCAACTCAACCTCGGGATGTCGTCGATGACGGACACCAAGGCCCGCGAGTCGCTGGTCGACTTCGTCACTTACTTCAACAAAGGCACGCTGTGGGCGCAGCGGCCCGGCCCGCCGATCGATCCCAATGCCGCCTGCGGGCGCCGAGTCGGAGCAAGGGCGGGTTCCATCCACGACACCCGCGAGCTACCAGCCAAGAGCGCTGTTTGCGTTGCCGCGGGCCTGGCGCCGATCGACAACGTGGCCTTTGACCATCAAGATGATCTCACCGCGGCATTGATCGCGGGCAAGCTCGATGCCATGACGGCAGATTCCCCGAATACGGGGTTCGCGATCAAGCTGAGCGGCGGCGCGCTCGTGCCGGCGGGCGAGGTGTTCGACATCGAACCGTATGGCTGGCCGGTGCCCAAAGGCTCGGGACTGGCGGAATCGCTTCGGCAGGCGCTGGTGCACTTGATGCAAACCGGCGAATACCGGACCATCGCCACCATGTGGGGAGTGGATAAGGGCATGATCGACACGCCGAAGATCAACGGCGCGATTAGATAAAGTGCCAGTCGGCGACGGCGACGTTTATGTCGGTGGGATCTCCGCGGAGAATTTCAGTGTCCTGCACTTTGACCACCATCCACATGCAGGATCTCGCCGGTGACGAACGAGGCGTTCTCCAGGTAGACGACCGCGTCGACGACGTCGTCGATCTCACCAAGGCGGCCGACCGGGTGCAGCCGGGCCAGCACGTCGTACGAGGACGGATCGTGCATCGGTGTGCGGATGACGCCAAGCGCGACGGCGTTGGATCGAATCCCGCGAGACGCGTACTCGACCGCAAGCGCCTTGGTCACCGCGTTGAGCCCACCCTTCGTCAGCGAGGCCAACGCGGAGGGCACCTGGGAGTTGGCGTGGTCGACCAAGCTGGTCGAGATGTTCACCACGTGACCGCCGCCATCCCGGGACAGCATCGCGGCGACCGCGGCGCGCGAGACCTCGAAGAAACCGCGGAGGTTCACTCCGGTGACGGCGTCGTAGTCCTCGTCGGTGTAGTCGGTGAAAGGCTTGGGGATGAAGATTCCCGCGTTGTTGACCACCGTGTCGACCCGGCCGAACCGCTCCATGGCCGCGTCGATGATGCGCTGGCCGACACCGGGCTGCGCGACGTCACCCGGCACCGCCAGTACCATCGGGTCATCACTGTCGGCGATCCTGCGGGAGTTGGCGACCACCGCGTAGCCGAGCTTGCGGAAAGCCGAAACCAAGCCCTCGCCGATGCCCTGAGAGGCGCCGGTGATGATGGCGACGCGTTGGGGGTTACTCATAATCGAATCCCTTCCTCTTTCGGATGCACGCTGCAACGCGGACGTCGGCCATTCCATGCCTGGTTGCGACCGAGCTCACGCACGATATCGACGGCTGATCCCGGTTTGGCGTGCTTGAATGCCACACCGGCCCACAGGGCGACGCCGTGTGGGTCACCGATCTTCAGGGCGGCGGCCTGGATTGGGCCGGTCATCATCGCGACTTCCGGAAAGCCGAACACGGCGTCGTGTTCGTGTTCGTCGATGAACCGGTTTCGCAAGGCTCGCGCGTAGCGTCCGGTGAACGCGCGCGTCACCGCCGTTTGGTCGAATTGCGCTTCGCACAACGCGGCGCGATGCACCGGGTGGGGTCCTGCCTCGTCGGCGAGCAAGAGCGCCGTACCGATCTGCGCGGCCGTCGCGCCGTTGTCCCGCACCCGCTGCACATCACTTGCTGTCGCCAGGCCACCGGCCGCCACGACGGGACAGTCAAGGCCAAACGTCAACGCGGCCACCAGAGCGTCGAGCGGATCGTCGGCAGGCGCCGCGAGCGGGTCGAACGTCGCCCTGTGCCCACCGGCGCCCGGACCCTGTGCAACCAGAGCATCCACCCCGCAGAGCAGTGCGATATCGGCTTCACGGACGGTGGTGACGGTGGCGACCGCCAAGATGCCGGCGCTCGCGAGTCGGCGGCACTCGGCCTTCGTCGGCGAGCCGAAGGTAAACGACACCACCTCGGGCCGTAGCTCACACACCACATCGAGCTTGGCGACGGTGTCGTCCTCACCGCGACGCGGCTCTCCTAACGGCACGCCATAGCGCTCCGTCTCGGGCGCCAACGCCGCAGCGAAGGCGTTGAACTCCGACAATGTGCTCAAATGCGGTTGTGGCACAAACAGATTCACGCCGATCGGACCCGAAGTCAGCTTGCGCGCCGCGACAATGTCGTCAGCCAACCGCTGTGCGGAGACCAAGCCTCCGGCGAGAAAGCCGAGTCCCCCAGCGTTTGACACAGCGGCGGCCAGCGCGGGCGTGGACGGCCCACCCGCCATTGGCGCACCGACGATAGGAACGCTCAAGTCGCTCAGGGCGAAGCGGTCAGTAACACTCATCGGTCAATCACCATCCTGCCGCCGCAAAAGCTTTGTCAGGATATGAAAATCGACTTGATGTGCTGGAATCCCCGCAATCCCTCGGGACCCAGTTCGCGGCCCATGCCGGAGTTCTTTATCCCGCCATAGGGCGCGGTGATGTCGGGCAGATAATGGTTGATCCCAACGGTGCCCGAGTGGATGCGGGCGGCCACCGCTACGGCATGGTCGCGGTCGGGTGACCATACGGTGCCGCCCAGACCGTATTCGGAATCATTGGCGATCCTGATCGCGTCGTCCTCGTCGTCGTAGGCGATGACGGCCAGTACCGGACCGAAGATCTCTTCGCGGGCCACCGCGCTGTTGTTGTCCAGTCCGGCGAAGATGGTGGGCTCGATGAAGTAACCGTGTGGCAGGTGCGGAGGTCGCTTGCCGCCGGTGGTCACCGTGCCACCGTCGGCGAGACCTTGCGCAATGTAGCGTTCGACCTTTTGTCGTTGCGCCGCGTTGACGAGTGGACCGATCTGCGTGTTGGGGTCGAGCGGGTCGCCGATGGCCAGCGACTGCGCCATGGCCGTGCAGAAGTCGACTACCTCGTCATAGCGCCTGCGCGGAGCGAGGATCCGCGTGCTGGCGAAGCACATTTGGCCGGTATTGAACAGCGTCGCTGCAAACAATCGCTCGGCGAACTCGCTGAGGTCTAGGCCGGGGTCGTCGAGGATGACCGCCGCCGATTTCCCGCCCAGCTCCAGCGTCACCGGTTTAAGCAGCCGCCCGCAGGTGCTCGCCACCTCGCGGCCGGCGGAGGTCGAGCCGGTGAACGAGACCTTGTCGACACCCGCGCTGGCCACCAGGGCGCGGCCGACGTCGGTGCCACCGGGTAGCACATTGAGGACACCCGCTGGCAGCCCGGCTTTCTCGGCGATTTCGGCCAGCAGCAGGGCGTCCAGCGGCGTTTCGGGGGACGGTTTGAGCACCACAGTGCAGCCGGCGGCCAGTGCCGGCACGTACTTGAACGCCGCCTGTGTCTGCGGAACATTCCACGGAGTGATCGCCGCGACGACACCGACCGGGACGTGTGAAACGAGGGTTCGGGTACCGATCGGGGCCTGTCTGGTCTCACTGACTGGGAGCTCCCCGATGAGACCGGCGTAGTAGGTGAGCAGCCAGCCCGGCACCGCGCCCTCCAGCTGCGCGGCTTGACTGATGGGCATTCCGTTCTGCTGGCACACGGTGCGCACCATGTCCTGTGCGGCCAGTTGGTACTGCCGGGCAAATTCATTGAGTACGGCGGCGCGGTCGGCCGGTTCCCAATTAGACCAGCCGCTTGGATCGTCGAATGCGGCGCGGGCCGCGGCGACGGCGCGGTCGACGTCGTGTTCGCCGGCGGCAATGACGGAACCCACCCGCTCGCCGGTGGCCGGCGACTGGATGGCAATTTTGCTGCTGGATGACGGGACAACCCACTGTCCGCCGATATAGATGGTGTCGACGTCGATGCTCATCGAAGTTCCCTCCTGTCGTTGACGCTTCGAGTCTGGCGCCGGAAGGAGGGCCGCGACGTTCAAGATCTGGACACGGGCGTCGTGATGATGTCGTAGGTGCGCAGGGCGGCGTACAAAGTCGTGCGACTGATCCCGAGTTGGGCCGCCGCACGCTTCTTGTCGCCGCCCGCACGCTTGAGCGCGTCAATGATCGTGGCGCGCTTGGCCTGTTCCATGGGCGTCAGCCGGTGCCTCGTAGACCGCTGCCCGTACGCTTCGGGAAGATCCGCGCGGGTGATGTCGCCGACGCGTCGACGACTCACCGCCTGCATGACGACCGTATGAAGTTGGCGGACGTTACCTTCCCACTCGTAGGCAGCAAGCGCCTGAAGCGCCGCGGGGGTGAACCGGACGGTGTTATGCACGCCCAGGTTCCGCAGCATGGACCCGACAAGTTCGGGAATGACGTCCGGCTGATGACGCAGTGGGGTCAGATCGACCCGCTCGGTGCATCGCGAGATCAGCTGCCGGGTCTGCGGTGTCAGCTCCGTCGGAGGCAGGATCGTCGACAGGATGACCGTCCCTGCGTATCCGTCCAGGATTCCGGCCAGCGACCGGGCCGCCTGCGCTGACAGGAGATGGATCGACTCGACCGCCACAACGGCACTTTCCGAGTCGCTCTCCGAGGCGCTCTGCTGCACGTCGCTCAACCACTCGGTCACAGTCTGTGCCGTGCAGAGCGCGGCGTCGTGAATCCGCAATGATCTGCCGGCAGCCACCCTCTGGATGGTGGTCGTGTGCCCCGCGCCGGGTTCGCCGCAGATCAGGATTTCGCGGGCGGCATCGGGCAGCGGCGACAAGAGCGCGTGCGGGGTATGGGTTTTCACATCGGTGATGGTCAGCACCGCTCCGCCACATGGCCTCAACAAGCGGCACGTGATCTCAGCCTCGCGGTTTCCGCTCAGTATCACGTGTGCGGCGGTGGCCGTCTCATCGGTGCGCGACGCGGCGATGTCGCGGATGAGCGCATGATCGGCGGCGTCTAGGAGTTCGACGGCAGCGGTGTTGGCCAGAAAAATGTCGCGACCGATCGCAACGGTCGGGCGATCACGCCCCCCGCCGAGCTCGCGCCGCAGTGCGGCGAGCAACGCTCGTTCGTTCTGGCTGCGGCCTTCGAGAAGCAGCTGCTCGACCTCACCCGCCGCGCTGCCCACGAAGGGAGCGAGCAATGGATTTCGCTCGCCCGCCAAGCAGGTGATATCGAGGACACCCTCGAGCCGGCGGGTGTACGGATCGATGATCGGCTGGCCGTAGCAGGTCAGGCCATGCAGCTGCCCGATGAAATGCTCGTCGCCGTGAACAGCCACCGCCCGACGCAGTTCGTAGCTGGTGGCGATCGAGTTAGTGCCGGTGGTCTCTTCGCGAAAGAGAGTGCCGTGCAACGCCTCCCCCAGCAGCTCGAACTCCCTTCGCATGCGCGGGCTGCCCCAACGCGTCGCCACGATGCGGGCGTCGCGATCGGCCAACATGACGCAGTATTCCCAGCCGTCGAGTGCTAAGGCCATCTTGTTTAGGACAGGGTCGGCGGCGCGTAGCAGCCGGCTGGCCGTGTCGTACTCGTCCACCTTCAGGGCATCGACAGTGCTCGACGGCGACAGTCCGCTCAGCCGCGAACGCCGCCACGAGTCCGCGATTACTCCGCTGGCGCGCCGTGGCGAGGACACGATCGAACTACCGCCCGCGGGCGCCGGCACACAGCGTCCAACAACCGCTCGGGACTAACAACCAGCCACCCAGCATCACATCACCGTCAACCTCGTACATTCCTGCCGACCCACATCATCTCTCGTCCTCAACCATCGCGCAGTGCCAGTCGATTCCGGTGGCATGTATCAATTGTGTAAATCGCACCTGTTCGAGCGCGCCCATCAGCTCCAGCAGTCGAATGCGCTCTCGACGATGTGGCCGCTCACCG
>Ga0318542_10000279_pt1 | contig 12038 bp, 13 predicted proteins | sample GRESIP168b4f23_FD_202530 | JGI IMG/M metagenome (GOLD analysis project Ga0318542, IMG submission 202530) | Tropical soil microbial communities from Luquillo Experimental Forest, Puerto Rico - GRE.SIPMG.168b4f23 | ecosystem: Environmental > Terrestrial > Soil > Tropical forest > Bulk soil...
CGGTGGCGCACCAGGTCTCGGCCGGCTTCGTGCCGATCCGCAAGAAGGGCAAGCTGCCGCACAAGCGGGTGTCGATCGCCTATTCGCTGGAATACGGCCTCGACGAGATGGAGATGCACGAGGACGCCGCGGAGAAGGGCGACCGCGTCATCCTGGTTGACGATCTGATCGCCACCGGCGGCACGGCGGAGGGCGCGGTCAAGCTGCTGCGCCAGTTGGGTGCGCAGGTGCTCGCCGCCTGCTTCATCATCGACCTGCCCGACCTCGGCGGCGCCGCCAGACTGCGCAAGCTCGACGTGCCGGTGCGCACGCTCATTTCCTTCGAAGGGCACTAGGCCGAGGGACGATCGTGAAACCTGCCCGGCGACGATTTCTGCATCTGGCCGTTGGCGCTGCCGCGCTGCCGGCAATGTCGCGGATCGCAAGGGCGCAAAGCTATCCGTCGCGGCTTGTCACCATCATCGTGCCCTTCTCCGCCGGTGGGACGACCGACGTGATTGCCCGCATCCTCGGCGAGCACATGTCGCGCACGCTCGGCCAGCAGTTCATCGTCGAGAACGTGGTCGGGGCGGGCGGCACCACCGGCTCGACGCGTGCGATGCGCGCAAACCCCGATGGATACACCATTGAATTGGGCAATATGGGAACGCACGCGGCTTCGGTCGCGCTCTATCCCAGCCTCGCCTACAACCCGCAAGTCGATTTCGCGCCGATCGGCATGGTCGCGGGTCTTCCGGTCCTGGTCGTGGGAAAAAAGGATCTTCCGCCGAACGACCTAAAGGAATTCGCAACGTATGTGAGAGCGAATGCCGAGACGTTGAACATGGCGCATGCCGGTGTCGGCTCGATCACGCATTTCACGTGCCTGCTGCTCAATTCGATACTCGGCGTGAAGCCGACCTTGGTGCCCTTCAACGGCGCCGCGCCCGCCATCAGCGCGCTGATCGGCGGCCAGGTCGATTACATGTGCAACGTCGCCCCCGACGTCGTTCAGCAGATCCAGGGCGGGGCGTTCAAGGCCTATGCCATCGGAAGCTCCAAGCGCAATTCGGCGCTGCCAGACGTGCCGACCTCGGAGGAGGCCGGGCTTCCGCAATTCCAGGCGTCCGCCTGGAACGCCTTGTTTGCGCCCAAGGGAACGCCGAAGCCGATCCTCGACAAGCTCAGCGACGCGCTCGACCAGGCGCTCGATGACGAGACTACGCAGAAGCGCCTGCTCAGCCTCGGCAGCGAAATTCCGGACAAGGCCCGGCGCGGTCAGCAGGCCCTCGCGGCGCTGGTGAAGGACGAGATCGCGCGCTGGACGCCGATCATCAAAGCGGCGGCCGTCAAGACGGAATAAGCAGGCTTGATAAGCAAGCTTGCGGCCCGCACCTTCCGCGAGGGGACCACGATGAAGCCTCCCCGCCGCAAAGTCTTGCATCTTGCCGCGGGCGCTGCCGCGCTGCCGGCCGTCTCGCGCGTGGCGCGTGCGCAAACCTATCCGACGCGGCCGGTGCGCATCGTCGTCGGTTTCGCCGCCGGCGGCTCCACCGACATCGGCGCGCGCGTGATCGGACAATGGCTGCAGGAGCGGCTCGGTCAGCCATTCGTCATCGAGAACCGGCCGGGCGCGGGCACCAATATCGCGACCGAGACGGTCGTGCGCGCGCCCCCCGACGGCTATACGCTGCTCATGGTCGGACCGTCGAGCGCGGTCAACGCGACGCTCTACGATAAGCTTGATTTCGTGTTTCTGCGCGACATCGCGCCGGTTGGGAGCTTGATCCGGCAACCGCAAATCATGCTGGCCAATCCGTCGGTCATGACCAAAACCGTTCCCGAACTGATCGCCTACGCCAAGGCCAATCCGGGCAAGATCACGATGGCATCGGCCGGCGTAGGTTCGGCCGGTCATTTGGTCGGCGAATTATTCAAGATGATGGCCGGCGTCGATTTTGTTCACGTGCCCTATCGCGGCGCGGGACCCGCATTGGCCGATCTGCTCGGCGGACAGGTCATGATCTCGTTCGCCGGGATCGCCGGATCGATCGAGTATATCAGGGCCGGCAAGCTGCGCGCGCTCGCGGTTACGACCGCGACGCGGTCGCAGGCGCTGCCGGACGTCCCTACCGTGGGCGAATTTGTGCCTGGCTTCGAGGCCGGCGACTGGCTCGGGGTCGGCGCGCCCAGGAATACGCCCGCCGCGATTGTCGATAAGCTCAACGGCGAGATCGCGCTTGCCCTCGCTGATCCCAAAATCAAGGCGCGCTTTGCCGATCTCGGCGGCACCGCGCTTGCGCTCACGCCGGCCGAGTTCGGCAAGCTCCTCGCCGACGAAACCGAGAAATGGGCCAAGGTGATCCGCGCCGCCCATATCAAGCCGGAGTGATGTCGGCCGTCAGCGCCGATCTTCCACGCTATTTCCGGTGCGGCCCCCACGGGCCGGGCTCGCCATCGGCCGACGGCGGGGAGCCGAGTTCGACCGGCGGCCGGCTCGGCAGGAACGGCGCGCCGCTGGTCTCCGCGGGTTGCGATCCACCCCACGGCCCGGCGGGAGCGGGCTGATCCGCATCGTCGTTCTCGCCGGCTTCCGTTTCGCTCGGCGCGGGCAGCGCGAGCGGGCCGGGGTCGTGGCCGCCGGCGAATTTCACCAGCGCCGCCACGCGCGCATCGACCGGCGGGTGGGTGTCGAAGATATTGGAAAACGCCTCGCGCGGATTGTCGATGCACATTTCCATGACCGCGGAGGTCGCACCCGGAAGCTCGCCGCGGCCCTCGATCTTGCGCAGCGCCGAGATCATTGCGTCCGGGTTCTTGGTGAGCTCGACCGAGCCGGCGTCGGCCAGATATTCGCGCTTGCGCGACAGCGCGAAGCGGATGACGATCGACAGTATCCAGGCGACCGCGATGAGAAGAATGGCGATGAGTAGCGCCACCCCCGCGCCCTTGCGGTCACCGCCGCCGCGTCCGCCGCGCCAGCTGAAACCGCCTTGAAACAGCAGGCGGAAGACGAGCTCGGCAAAAAACGCGATCACCCCGGCGATGATCACGGCGATCACCAGCATGCGCACGTCGCCGTTGCGGATGTGGGTCAATTCATGGCCGAGCACCGACTCGATCTCGGCGTCGTTGAGCGCATTGATCAGCCCCGAGGTGACCGTGATCGAATATTGCTTGTCGTTCATGCCGGTGGCGAAGGCATTGAGGCTGTCGTCCTCGATCACCTTGAGCTTGGGCGTGGTGATGCCGCGCGAGATGCAGAGGTTCTCGAGCAGATTGTAGAGCCGCGGCTCCTCCTGCCGCGTCACCTCGCGCCCGCCGGTCACCGCGTCGATCATGCTTTGATGGAATTTGTAGGCGATGAAGATCCACAGCGCCGTGCCCAGCGTCGCCCAGGGCGCGGCGTAGAGCGCGTCGCTCAGCGCGCGGCGCAGGAGCACGTCGGGCGGCGCGTCGATGGTGAGCGCCTCGCCGGCGAGCGCACCGGCGTAGACCAGGAGATAGACGAGAAAGAACAGGCCGATGAGCAGCGCGACCGATCGCCGCTTGTTCGACTGGATGTGGGTGTAAAGTCCGTAGGCGGCCATTGCCGGCTCAACATCTTCCTGGGCGGGTGCCGCAACCCCTCATGGGTTCGAGACACGTCGCTTCGCGACGCTCCTCACCATGAGGGATTGCGATTTCCGGCCTCATCCTGAGGAGCAGGCCGAAGGCCTGGGTCTCGAAGGATGGGTCGGCCATTGTGCTATCCATACAGGATCAAAACTTCACCTGCGGCGCCTGCTCGAGCACCTTGCGCTCCTCGACGCCGACGTCGAAGAAATCCCTCGGCGCAAATCCGAGCGCGCCCGCGAGCAGCACGGCGGGGAACTGTTGGATGCCGGTGTTGTATTCCTGCACCGCGTTGTTGAAGAAGCGGCGCGCGGCCGCGATCTTGTTCTCGATGTCGGAGAGCTGGGCCTGGAGCTGCTGGAAGTTCTGGCTGGCCTTGAGATCGGGGTAAGCTTCGCTCAGGGCGAACAGTTGCCGCAGCGCCCCGGTGAGCGCGTTCTCGGCCGCCGCCTGGGCGGCGACCCCACCCGACTGCGCCGCAATCGCGGCGTTACGCGTCTGCACCACGGCCTCCAACGTGCCGCGCTCGTGACCGGCATAGCCTTTCACCGTCTCGACCAGGTTGGGAATGAGGTCGTGGCGCTGTTTCGTCTGCACGTCGATGTCGGAGAAGGCCTGGTTGACCCGCTGGCGCATGGCAACGAGCCCGTTGTAGATCGTGATGATCCACAGCACGAGCACGACGATCACGCCGATGACGATCCAGGTGACGACGGTGGAGGACATGGAAAGCGTCTCCTCGGAAGGCGAAGGTTTATGGCCGGCCTCAATCTATGGCGCGGCAGGGGCGAAGGGAAGCGGCGCAACCCGTGCGGCGCCCGCGGAACGCGGCGGCGCGCAAATCGTTGGCTTAAACGGAACAGTGCGTGGTGCCGCCACGATGAGGCGATCATGACGATGACGGTCCCGGTGGCGGCGCCCGCGCCCTCGCAAGCAAGCGCGGCGATCGTCGCGACCGATATCCCGGCGCGGCTCGACCGGCTGCGGTGGGGCCGCTTCCATACCCTCGTGGTGGTCGCGCTTGGCATCACTTGGATCCTCGATGGCCTCGAGGTGACGCTCGCCGGCGCCATCTCGCCGGCGCTGAAGGAAAGCCCGCAGCTTCAATTCTCCAACGCCGACGTCGGGCTTGCCAGTAGCGCCTATCTCGCCGGCGCGGTGCTGGGCGCGCTGTTCTTCGGCTGGCTCACCGACCGGCTCGGGCGCAAGCGGCTGTTCTTCATCACGCTCGCGGTCTATCTCATCGCCACCGCGTCGACGGCGCTGTCCTGGGGCCTCGCGAGCTTCGCGCTGTTTCGCTTTTTCACCGGCGCCGGCATCGGCGGGGAATACACCGCCATCAATTCGGCCATCCAGGAGCTGGTGCCCGCGCGCTACCGCGGCTGGACCGATCTCGTCATCAACGGCAGCTTCTGGATCGGCACCGCGCTCGGCGCCGCGGGCTCGATCGTGCTGCTCGATCGCAACGTGCTGGCGCCGGATCTGGGATGGCGCGCGGCGTTTCTGATCGGGGCCGTGCTCGGACTCGTCATCTTCCTCATGCGCCTGTGGCTGCCGGAATCGCCGCGCTGGCTGATGACGCACGGCCGCGTCGCGGAGGCAACGGCGGTGCTCGATCGCATCGAGGCCGAGTTCCGCGCCCGCGGCCACGACATCCCTGACGAACCGCTGCCGGTGATCCGGCTGCGCGCGCGCCGCTTCACCCCGCTCACCGAGGTCGCCGACACGCTGTTTCGCGTCGAGCGCCGGCGCACGCTGGTGGGCTTGAGCCTGATGGCGGCGCAGGCGTTCTTCTACAACGCGATCTTCTTCACCTATGCGTTGGTGCTGACCGATTTCTACGCCATCCCCGCCGATCATATCGGCTGGTATCTGTTGCCGTTCGCAGCCGGAAACTTCCTCGGCCCCGTGCTTCTGGGCCGCCTGTTCGACACCGTCGGGCGCCGCCCGATGATCGCCACGACCTATGCGCTATCCGGGGTGTTGCTGGCGGGCGCCGGCTACCTCTTTGCCGTTGGCGTGTTGTCCGCGACCGGCCAGACCATCGCCTGGATGGTGATCTTTTTCTTCGCCTCGGCGGCGGCGAGCTCGGCCTATCTCACGGTGAGCGAAACCTTCCCGCTCGAAGTGCGGGCGCTGGCCATCGCATTCTTCTATGCGCTCGGCACCGGCATCGGCGGCGTGGCCGGGCCGTGGTTGTTCGGCGCGCTGATCGATACCGGCTCGCGCTGGAGCCTCTTCGGTGGCTACCTCGTCGGCTCGGTGCTGATGCTCGCGGCGGCGTTGATCGCGGCGCGCTACGGGGTTGCCGCCGAACGCAAGCCGCTGGAAAGCGTCAGCCGCCCGCTCGCCGCCGCCGATTGAAAGGCGTCGCGGCCAAACATTTGCGCCAAGTTGTAATTTGAGCAAATAGACGCTGAATCGCGTATACCGGTGGGGATGGACGCGAGCACATATGGCGGCGAAGGCGACATGTCGGCGCGCAAGCGCGACACCCGCCGCCTCGCCGACGCGAGCGCGCCCGAGCGCAGGAAATGGCTCGCGCGCGCCGCCTTCTTCCACCAGGAGGATCTGCGCTACCTCAAGTTCCTCATTCCCGAAGGCGCCCGCGTGCTCGAGCTCGGCTGCGGCACCGGCGACCTCCTCGCCGCGCTCAAACCGTCGTTCGGCGTCGGCGTGGATTTCAGCGCCGGCATGATCGCGCAGGCGCGCCATGCGCATCCCGATCTCACGTTTTTGGTCGGCGACATCGAGGACGCCGCTTTCGTTCGGTCCTTGCCCGGCCCGTTCGACGTCATCGTGGTGGTCGACACGCTCGGCGCGCTCGACGATTGCCAGGCGATGTTCGCGAACCTGCACGATTTGTGCACGCGCGAGACCCGCGTCGTGGTCGGCTACTTCTCGCACTTGTGGTATCCGGCGCTGAAATTGGCCGAGGCGACGGGCATGAAAATGCCGCAGCCTCCGCAAAACGTGCTCTCCCGCGCCGATGTGCGCGCGCTCGCGGCGCTCGGCGATTTCGACGCGATCAAGGACGAAACGCGCGTGCTCTCGCCAGCGCGGCTGTTCGGGCTGGGGCGCTTGGTCAACCGCTTCCTGGCGCCGTTGCCGCTCATCGGCAGCCTGTGCCTGCGCCATTTCACCGTTTGCCGCTCGCTGCGGCGATCCGCCGAGGTGAGATCCGTCACGGTCGTCATTCCCGCGCGCAACGAGCGCGGCAACATCGAGGCGGCGGTCAAGCGCATCCCCCGCTTCGTTGAGGCGCTCGAAATCATCTTCGTCGAGGGCCACTCCCGGGACGGCACCTGGGAGGAGATCGAGCGCGTCGCCGCCGCTTATCCCGATTGCAACATCAAGGCGATGCGCCAGTCTGGGACGGGCAAGGGCGATGCCGTGTTCGCCGGCTTCGACGCCGCGCGCGGCGACGTCCTGATGATCCTCGATGCCGATCTCACCATGCCGCCGGAGCAATTGCCGAAGTTCTGGGACGCGATTTGCTCCAGCAAGGGCGAGTTCGTGAACGGCTCGCGGCTCATTTATCCGATGGAGCAGGAGGCGATGCGGGTCCTCAACCTCATCGCCAACAAGGCCTTCTCGTTGCTTTTCACCTGGTTATTGTCGCAGCGCTTCACCGACACGCTGTGCGGCACCAAGGCGCTGCGGCGCTCCGACTATGCGCGCATCAAGGCCGCGCGCAGCTATTTCGGGGAGTTCGATCCGTTCGGGGATTTCGAGCTGATCTTCGGCGCGTCGAAGCTCGGCCTCAAGGCGGTCGAGATTCCCATCCGCTATGCCAGCCGCACCTACGGCGAGACCCAGATCTCCCGCTTCCGTCACGGCTTCATGCTGCTGCGCATGGTGTTGTTCGCGTTCATGCGCATCAAGGCGATGTGATGGAGCGGGACACATCCGCTCAGCTCGCGGATCGCCGCGGCGTGTGGGATCGCAAGCCGGTCCTGCGCCTCGTCTACGAGGATTTCTACGATCGCATTGCCGCCGCCTGCCGGAGCGGCCGCACCATCGAAATCGGCGGCGGCATCGGCAACCTCAAGCGCCGGCTGCGCGAGGTGGTCGCCACCGATATCCAATCCGCGCCGTGGCTCGACTGCGTCGCGGATGCCCAGCGGCTGCCGTTCGCGGACGCCTGCGCGGCCAATATCGTCATGGTCGACGTGCTGCACCATCTCGAATTTCCGCTCGTCTTCTTCCGCGAGGCCGCGCGGGTGCTGCGGCCGGGCGGGCGCGTGCTCATGGTGGAGCCGGCGATCACCTGGGGCAGCACGGTCTTCTACCGGCTCTTTCATCACGAGCCCGTCCGCGTCTCGGCCGATGTGCTCGCGGACGGCAGCCCGGACCCGCGCCGCGACCCTTACGACTCCAACCAGGCGATCCCGACGCTCCTCGCCACCCGCGACCGCGACCGCTTTCATCGCCTCTGTCCCACGCTGCGCATCGCAGGCGTGCAATGGTTCGCGCTCGCGGCCTATCCGCTGAGCGGCGGCTTCCAACCCTGGAGCCTGATCGGTGAAGGCCTTGCGCGCCACCTCATACGCCTCGAACGCGCGCTCGAGCCGGCGCTCGGTCGCTTCACGGCGTTTCGAATGCTGCTGACGGTCGAGAAGGCGGCGGCCAGAACTGCGGCGCGTTGCGTCGAGTGACGTGGAGAATCAGCCGGCTCCGAGCCGCTCCGCCGTCGTATCCGTCCGCGCGTCGTTCGGGCTCTCACGCCAGTCGCGAGCGCTGGGCGCGGGCGCGAACGAGGACGGTGGGCACTCCGTCGTCTCGCCGGCAGCCGCCGCGGCCGAGGATTCGTATCGCCTTGCCGCGCTGAGCCATGAATCCCGAAACCTGAGGAAAAGCTCGCGCGTCTCTTTGTCGGTGGCTTCTTGCGCGCGTGCGGCGCACTCGGCCGCTTTCTGCCGGCAATATCCGATCTTTTGCCACATGACGGTTCCCCCTTCGGAGCCTGCTGCGCGCTCGAACTCCCCCGGCAGGAGCCTCGAGAACGAACTCGCGGGATGCTCCATCATGTTAAGTCGCGAGGAGGGCTTTAAGTTCCAGCGAGTAAGGTGGGCAAAGCGAAGCGTGCCCACGCGTGAATCGGCATGCCGGGAAAGACGCGTGGGCGCGGCGCGAAGTCGCGCCTTTGCCCACCCTACGCTTCTTCTGAGAATGGCAAATCGTGGGTGGAAACCGAAAGCGTGGCTGCGCGTTCTATCCTCCCGGGGAAACGAGCGTAGAGTGCGAGTGCGTTATGAAGGATGAACTCACGACAATTCTGGACGCCATGCGCGCCGCCCAAGCCGAGCTCGCGGACTATCTCGCGTCCGCCGATCGCAACGCCGAACTGACGATCGCCAAGCTCGTGGGCATTCTCGACCGTCGCGACGTCGTCAGGGCCATGCGGTTGCTGCGCGCCTTGGAGCGCCCAGGCGGCGCGCCGCAAAGAGCGTTAGCCGAGGCGAGTTGACGCGGTTCACCGGCAAGAGGCTTTGCGAATCAACTTTCTATTTTCTGCGATGCCGCATGAAAAACCCCGCCTAGAGGCCACACCGGCGGGGTTTGACAACCGGTCGCCGAGGGCTGGGCGCCCCCCGCCGGTGTCACGCCGACAAACATGGCAGCCAAAACCTCCGCCGTCTGCCCGGTCTGCGACTCAAGCCGCGTGAAAATCTCGTAAAAGCAAGGTGGGCGCCCGGAACGTCAGGCGCGCTTCCGCGTTGCGGTAGATCAGCGCAGGGGGCCCGATGGGGCGATCCGACGAGTACCGACGCTACGCCGCGGAGTGCTTAGAGATGGCGAGCGTCATCCATGACCCGAAAGCTCGGGCCACCTTATTGCTGATGGCGCAGGTGTGGCTGCGCCTGGCAGGCCGGGGCGAGCTCCAAGACGCAGAGGAGGCCGACGCGGATCAGGGCAGCGCGTGAGAGGCTTCTTCGTCAGCCTCGGTGGCGAGCTTGTCCCAGGCTCGAGCCATGTCCTCCATGATCTTGCGATGCCGCTCGGTCTGGGCGTCTCGCGCCAGCCGGCGGCATTCCTGCGCAAATCTCCGGTATTCCGTTGCTGTTTCCATGCCGGAATAACCGGCCGCTCAAGCGCGCCGTTCCGGATGCATGGAGGTCATGCCGGCGGAACCGTTTCGCCTGCAACAGCTAGAGCACGATTGTGTGCCGTGAAATCAATACAAGCGGAGGCAAAGCAAAAACCCCGCCGAGTGGCCGGGGCGGGGTCCTGAGACCCGCAACCACTCCGGGCGAGGAGACGCGGCTGAGGGTCCGGCCATTTCAATTCGCTCGCGCGCGCTAGGTTCCACCCGCGCGTGCGTATTTATTTAGTGGGGGGGCCGGAAACACCTTATCGAGGTTGTGGCGGACCACGGCGTAGCATTCACAAGAAATGTCTTCGAGCGCTGGCCGATCGAGGATGTGGATCAGGCCGCGGCGGTAACGGATGAGGCCGGCGCTCTGCAGCAGGCGGGCCGCGATCGTCACCGTGGTGCGGCGCACGCCCAGCATCTGCCCGAGAAATTCCTGCGTCAGCGGGATCGCATCGCCGTCGACGCAATCGTGCGTTTGCAGTAACCAGCGGCAAAGCCTGGCCTCGAGCGCATGGAGCGCATTGCAGGCGACCGACTGTTGAACTTGCGCCAGCAACAGATCGTTGTAGCGCACGACGAGGTCGCGAACGGCTTGGCTTTCGTTGGCAGCCGCACGAAACTGCGTAGCCGAGAGCCACGCGGCCGCGCCCGGCAATTGAACGACCGCCCTGCCGAAGGTCCATCGTGCGCCGAGGCCCGCGCTCGCGCCGATGACGCCGCCGCGTCCAATGGTGGCGGTTTCGACCGTCGCGCCGCTCTGCATGACCGCCACCAGCGAGACCATGCCGGTGTGGGGGAAATAGACGTGCTCGATCTCTTCCCCCACGTCGTGCAGCATCACGCCGCGCTCGAGAGCAATCATGCGCAGATGCGGCGCCAGCAGGGAAAAGTCATGCGGCGGCAACGCCGCCAAGAATCGGTTGGGCTTGCCTTGCTCGAGCTGGCGGGCAACAGGGGTCGTGCCGTACGGCATCGATGGCGCTCCTGCTCTAAGGCGCGACGCGCGCGTCAAGCAAAATCAGGTGAAAATTGCCTTTACCGATAGCGCCCTGCGTTCAGCGTATCGATCGGATGTACAATTGATCTATGTTCAAAAAGTTCCGATGACGGCGCTGCGGCGGCATCGGACGAGACTCTATCACCCGCCCGGTACGACGACCAGATGCGGGGGGAGAATGCCGCCGCAGCTTGTTTGCGAGGCGGTGCGCGTCAACGTCGTCCGCTGGTGGCGGCTGTCGTGGCTGGCCGGATTGGCACCAACTCGGGCCGTTCGGCGCGAGGCTCGTGGGTATCCGGCGTCACGACCTCGAGGGCAGGATGGCCTATGGGCATACGCAGGAATTCGCCCCCTTGGTCCGCCACCTGCAAGAACCAGCTCGCCCAGCGCCGCGGATTGCCCGCGACCTCGGGACTGGACAGGTCGCGGATGACTGCCAACGCCTCTGCGCGGGCGGCCGACCGGTTCGGCAATTCGACGCCTTCGTCGTCCGGCACGGTGCGATCGCCGAAGCTGAGATGGAAGAAGTAGAGCGGCATGACCCTTCTCCGTTTTAACAAGGAAAACGGACGGCTTTATTTCGTTCCATCGCGCGTCAGCACGCAAGCTTAAAAATAGGTCGCGCTGAGTCGTCGATCGAACAGACGCCAGCCGCGAGCGGCATATCATCAAGGTTCCGGGATGCTGACAAACAGAGAAGGCAGGTCGATGCGATCGAAATCCGACCACGCATGGCGGATGGCGGCCGAGTGCGCAAAGCTTGCGCAGGGCGCCGACGAGAAAGACGAGCGCGACTTCTACGTGAGGATGCGCGACTCCTGGATCACGGTGGCAAATCGCTACGAGTTCCTTGACGCCGTCGACGAGCAGGGCGCGCCGGCCGAACGGCCTCGCGGTGCCGCCGGGCAATACATCCCTCACCCCGTGAGCCGCAGCCTGGACCGGCGACGAGGATCGGCTTCGCGCCAAGGACGGTGACATCGCGGCCGCGAAGCCCTGGATTCCCGGCATAAACGCGTTCACGCGCGTCCATAGCCCGTCGAAGACGGGCGTGAACGCCCTTAACGACGCGCTATGCGCGGGAATGAGCGGAGTTTGCGGCTTTAGACGTCAGTCCCGCGATGCGCTCGTTTCACACCGCCTCGCGCAGCTTCACCGCGCCTTCGAGGTCGACCGAGACGAGTTGCGACACGCCGCGTTCGGCCATGGTGACGCCGTAGAGCCGGTTCATGCGCGCCATGGTGATCGGATTGTGGGTGATGATCACGAAGCGCGTGTCGGTCGAACGCGTCATCTCGTCGAGCAGGTCGCAGAAGCGCTCGATATTGTGATCGTCGAGCGCTTCTGCGA
>Ga0318542_10000288_pt1 | contig 11943 bp, 8 predicted proteins | sample GRESIP168b4f23_FD_202530 | JGI IMG/M metagenome (GOLD analysis project Ga0318542, IMG submission 202530) | Tropical soil microbial communities from Luquillo Experimental Forest, Puerto Rico - GRE.SIPMG.168b4f23 | ecosystem: Environmental > Terrestrial > Soil > Tropical forest > Bulk soil...
TCAGCGTCGGGGAGAGGGTACCCAGATGACGCGAGGGAAGGCGCAGATGGCGCGAGCGCCAATGGTGGTCGGGGCGGGCATTGACGGGCGCCGCGCGTCCGGCGATGGTGAATTGCCGGGGTCAAGGGACAACCATCAGGGGTCATGGCGTCGCATCGCGGGCACCGGCTGCGCCTTGAGGACATCAGCCATCGCTTCGGCGAGGTCGTCGCCGTGCGCGACATCAATCTCGACGTTGCGGGCGGGGAGCTCGTCGCGCTGCTGGGGCCGTCGGGCTGCGGCAAGTCCACGCTGCTGCGCATCGTTTCCGGCTTTATCCACCAGACCCAGGGCCGCGTGCTGTTCGACGGCGAGGCCGTCGACCATTTGCCGCCGAGCCGGCGCGGGGCTGGCATCGTGTTCCAGAATTACGCGCTGTTCCCGCACATGACGGTGGCGCAGAACGTCGCCTACGGCCTCGAGGCGCAGAAGTGGCCGCGCCAGCGCATCGGCCCGCGCGTCGCCGAGATGCTCGCGCTGGTGCACATGAGCGAGTTCGCCCAACGCAAGCCGCGCCAGCTCTCGGGCGGCCAGCAGCAGCGCACCGCGCTCGCGCGTTGCCTCGCCACCGACCCGAAGGTGCTGCTGCTCGACGAGCCGTTCGCCGCGCTCGACAAGAATCTGCGCCTCGACATGCAGATCGAGGTCAAGCGCCTGCAGCGCGAGTACGGCATCACCACCATCCTCGTCACCCACGACCAGGAGGAGGCGCTGTCCATGGCGGACCGCATCGCGGTGATGGCGCGCGGATCGATCGAGCAGGTGTCCTCGCCCACCGAGATCTACGATCGGCCGCAAACGCTTTTCGTCAACCAGTTCGTCGGGACGGCCAATGTCGTCGCGGGCGAGTTCGTGAGGGCGGACCACGGCGTCGCCACCGTTCGCGTGATGGGTGGCGCCGTGCTCAAGGCGACGGAGACGCCGCAACTTCTCAGCGGCGCGCCGGTGTTGGTATCCGTGCGTCCCGAGCAGTTGCGGCTGGAATCCGCGCCCGGCGACGGCCGCATCGCCGGCGTGGTGAAGGCGGTCATGCCGCTCGGACCGCACGTCGTCTACGAGGTGGAGACCGCGGGCGGCGCCTCGCTCAAAGTCAGCGAGCCGCGCGCGGCGGCCGCGGCGTTGCGCAGGCCGGGCGAAAGCGTCCACGTGGCGGCGGCGTCGGAGGCGGCGTGCCGCGTGTTTCCCAAAGCATGAGAATGAACGGCAGAGGAGTCATGACCATGGATCGTAGACGCATGCTGGCGGGAGCGGCCGCGCTCGGCGTCGCTTCCTTCGTTCCCGCGCGCGCTTTCGCGCAGGGAAAGACGCTCGTCGCCGCGACCTTTCCCGGCACCTGGAACGAGGCCCACCGCAATATTCTCGCCCCGGCATTCCGCCGTGCCACCGGCGCCGCTGTGACGCAGTCGATCATCCTGGGCACCGATCAGGTCGCGCGCCTGCAAGCCGCCAAAGGGAGCCGCCCGCCGTTCGACGTCGCGATCTTCGATTCCCCCCAAGTGCTCGACGCCGCCCGCGAGGGCTTGATCGTCGAATATCCGGCCGCCAAGTCGCCGCGCTACGGCGAGCTGCTGCCGGCGTTCCAGGACAAATGGGGCCCGAAGATCACCATGCAGGTCATCGGCATCGGCTACAATCCGAAGAAGATCGCGGCGCCGCCGAAGAGCTGGGACGAACTGTGGGAGCCGAAATACAAAGGGCGCGTCGGCTTGACCGCGCTCAACAGCCAGCTCGGCATCGCCTTCCTCGCCGAGCTCAACCGGCTCAAGGGCGGCGACGAAGGAAATTTCGAGCCGGCCTTCAAGGCGCTGCGCGAGCTGTTGCCCAATGTCGGCGCAATTGCCGCCAACCTCGGCGCATACGCGACGCTGTGGCAGCAAGAGCAGATCGACATCGCGCCCTATAATTTCAACTTCGTGCAGACGCTCAAGGGCAAGGATGTCCCGGTCGAGCTCGCGATCCCGACAAGCGGACCCGTCGGCTGGTCGACCAGCCTGCATCTCGTCGCCAACGCAGCCGAGCCCGATCTCGCCGTCAAGTATATCGACGAGCATCTCGACGCCGGCATCCAGGCGCAGATGCTCAAGCCGCCTTATGATGTGATTCCGACCAACTCGAAGGTGAAGCTCGAAGGCGCGATCACGCTGGCGATTGCCAAGACCCAAGACGATCTCAGCAAGATCCGCACCATCGACTGGGACAAGCTCAATCCGCAACGCGGCGCGCTGATCGAGCGCTTCAACCGCGAGATCAAGCTGTAGTCTCTTTCATGACGACCGACGCGACCGGCGTTCGAGTGGTCGACCAGGCGCGTCGCGATCTCGATGCGCTCCCTCTCCCCGCTTGCGGGGAGAGGGCGTCACAAGCGCCAGCGCCCCGCGCGGGCAAGCCGGATGAATCCGCGTGCGCCGCACATTTCCAGTTGACTCGCGTAACGAGAATTTTCCAGAAAAGCGTATTCACCAAAATTGCGCCGGCCGGGGCGGGCGGAACATGGCTTCCGGCCTTGTTATTGCCCGCGCGCGGGCGTCGCTGCGCCGGCGTCTCGAACGCAACCTTCAGGTGCAGGACGCGGCCGCCGGCGCGGTTCCATTGTTTCCGGATTGTTATTTACAATGATTGGCGCCACTCACGCGTGTGCCGCCGTCTGTCGCGGCTCGGCGAGCAGCAATGACATCCGCGCCAACTCCTCTCCTGCTGCCGCTCGCCGCGCTGTTCGTTGCATTCTTCGTGGCGCCGCTCATCGTGCTGGTCGCGCTCTCGCTCAATGCCGACATGGCGACGGCGACATGGACCGCCGCGAACTACGTCAAGTTCTTCACCGATCGCTTCAACTACTCGATCCTGTGGGACACGCTCTTTCTCGGCGTGAAGGCGACGCTGGTGTGCCTCGTCTTCGGCTATCCGATCGCGTGGATTTGCGCGCGCGCGAGCGCGCGCTGGCAGAGCGTGCTCGTCTTTCTCGTCATCCTGCCCATTCTCACCAGCGTGGTGGTGCGCACGTTCGCATGGATCGTGATTCTCGGCCGCCAGGGCGTGCTCAATCAGGTCGCGCTCTCGCTCGGGCTTGCGCGGGAGCCGCTGCGCCTGCTCTACACCGAACCGGGCGTGGTCATGGTGCTGGCGCAGGTGCAGATGCCGCTGATGGTGTTATGCGACGTTCTGTTCATGTCGCCGTTGCTGCTGCCGGCGCTCGCCTTCGGTTTCGCCGCCCTCATCTTCATCCACAAGCTCGGTTTTGCGCCGAGCATTCCATTTCTCATGCTCGGTCATACCGTGGTTTGCGTGCCGTTCGTGCTGCGCACCACCATCGCCGCGCTGTCGCAGCTCGATCCTGCGCTGCTCGATGCGTCGCAAAGCCTCGGCGCCGGCGGCTGGATGACCTTCCGCCGCGTGACGCTGCCGCTGATCGCGCCCGGGCTCGGCGCCGGCGCGTTCCTCGCATTCATGGCCTCGTTCGACAACGTGCCGGTCTCGCTGTTTCTCGCCGACGAGCGCAGCGAAATGCTGCCCATCCACCTGTGGCAGCAAATCGAAACCAACCTCGATGTGCGCACCGCCGCGGTCTCCGGCCTGATCGTGATTTTCACCTTGATCCTGATGCTGCTCGCCGAGCGCCTCGCCGGCCTCACGCGGCAGATGCGGTAAGGAGCGTGGGCCATGCCGGGCGTATCGATTCATGTCGTCGATGTGTCGCGCGGTGTTGTCGCGGCGGGGATGGAGGTCGAACTCCACGCGGTCGATGCCGGCGGAAGGCTCGCGCTCATCGGGCTTCTGGATGCGCCGGAATTATCGAAGACCTTCGCACCCGGCGGCTACGTCGCGGTTTTTCAAGTCGCCGGTTTTTATCGCGCGCAGGGCATTGCGTTGCCCGCCGTGCCGTTCCTCGATGTCGTCCGCTTCCACTTTGGCATTTCCGACCCGGCGCAGCACTACCACCTGCCGTTCAAAGCACGCCGTGGGGCTACTCGTGCTTCCGCGGGGGTGCCTAGCGGATGTGAGCGGGAGCAAGATGCGGCCGACGGTTTGCCCTCACCGCCGCCCGATGTAGCTCCCGAACCGCGCGCGCAATTGCGTCAGCCGCGCCTCGTCCGACACCAAGGCCCGATAGCCGCGGTCGATGTTGGAGGAGGAGAGCGGCTCGAGGCCCGGAGGCGGGGCAACGTCGCTGCGCGGGGAGAAGGTGCCGCTGCGGCTCTGCTGCTCTTTCGCCAGATACCAGGTGAGATAGAGCTTGGCCGCGTTGGGGTGCGGCGCGTGCTTGAAGATCGCGGCGCCGACCAGGAACGCCGGCGTGGGGTCGCCTTGCGAGAACACCGGCTCGATCGGTTTGCCCGCCTGCTTGAGCCGCGGCGTGGTCGAGGTGGAATCGAAGGTCGCAAGCTTCTCGCCTGAGGCGATGGCGTTGGACACGGTGGCGTGCCCGCTGGTCACGAAGACGGGCTTCTGCGCCATGTATTTGTCCATGTAATCCCAGCCGTATTTCCCCACGATCATGGTGAAGGCCGCCAGCCCGGCGTCGTCCTCGGTCGGATCGGTGGTGATAAGGCCGCCTTGAAACCGGCTTTTGAGGAAGTCGAGCGCCGACCTCGGCACGTCGGCGGAAGGAACGAGGTTGGTGTTGTAGGCATAGACGATGGTGTTGACGCTGACCGCCGTGAAGGCGCCGTCCTCGTCCTTGTACGCTGGGTCGATCGCGTCGGCGCCCTCGGGCTTGAAGGCGAGCAGCGCGCCCGCCTTCTTCCACTTGCCGAAGTCCTGAATAGTTTGGAGGATCGCGAGGTCGGCCTCCATCGTCCCGCTCGCGAGCTGCCGCTCGATGCGTTGGTTGAGGCTGGTGCTCAAGCCGCCGGTGAAGGCGACCGTGACGCCGGGAAAGCGTTGCTCGAAATCCTTGATCCAGCGGTCGTGGGAGCCGGTTGGTCCTGCGCCGTAGAGCACGAGGGTCTTTTCCAGTTTCGCCTGCTCATAAAGCGCGTCCATGCTCTCGGCGCGCGCCGCTAACGCGCAACACGCCAGTGATGCGGCGAGAAGGGCAGGGATGCGCAAGAGGCTCGAGTGCGCGGTCACGTTATTTTCTCCGGAATGATCTCCGCCCTCATCCTGAGGAGGGCGCGCAGCGCTCGTCTCGAAGGACGGGGGCGGCCCCACGCTTCGAGACGGCGGCTTTCGCCGCGTCCTCAGCATGAGGCCGAATATCGCCCGTGCGGGCGAAGAACGCCAAACACGACGCCGGCCCCGCGACATCGCGAGGCCGGCGCAGATTTCAAGCACACAATACGCGAAGGTAACGTTGCTCAGTTGATGCTGTCCGCGGCGACGGCGGCGCGGTGGCCATTCATCGGCAGGACCACCACCTTGGCGCCGACGTGGACGCGATTATAGAGGTCGATCACGTCCTCGTTGACCAAGCGGATGCACCCCGACGACACGCGGCCGCCGATGGTGGAAGGATCGTTGGTGCCGTGAATGCGGTAGACCGAGCCGCTGAGATACATGGCGCGGGCGCCGAGCGGGTTGCTGGGGCCGCCGGCCACGAAGCGCGGCAGGTAGGGCTGGCGCTGGATCATCTCCGGCGGCGGCGTCCAATCCGGCCACTCGGCCTTGCGCTCGATCGTCTTCACGCCGGCCCAGGTGAAGCCTTCGCGGCCCACGCCGATGCCGTAGCGCATCGCCTTGCCGCCGCCCATCACCAGGTAGAGGTAGGTGTTCGGCGTGTCGATGATGATCGTGCCCGGCGCCTCGCTGGTCCGGTAGTTGACGATCTGGCGCTGCAGTTCGCTGCGCGGGTCGGCCGCATCGTCCTGCGGGTTGGCATAGGCCGGGGCCGTCACCGGCTCGCGGTGCGGGCCGAACAGCGCCTCGAACGGATTGAACGGATTGGCGGAAGCCGCGGTGGTCGAGATGGCGCTCGCGGCGACGAAGGCAGCGACCGCGGCAGCGGTCTTCAAGCGGGCAAAATTGTACATGGCACGTCCCCCATTGATGTCCATTGGTCGAACGGGGGGTTGCCCGGGTTCAAAATGCTGGCCGAAAATTAATCTCACGGCTTGGTTACCGGCCGCGGCGGAATGAGTTAGCTAACTGACATCGCTTGGCTTTCTACGTCTGCCGCAGTGCGGCGAGCGTGGCAGTGCGGCCACACCTGCAGCGGGGCGAAAAAGGCCGCGACGGCGTCATGATACCAGCGCCGGGCCCGCCCGTTACGGGCGGGCGGCGTGCCAGCCGACCACGGCGTCGGCGACCGCGTCGGTCGAGGCGAAATAGGGCTTGATATCGAGCAGCGGGGTCTCGTCGAGGCAATCGAGGCCCACGACCGAAAGCCTCGTCCCTTCGACCTGTAAGAGCCGCGCCACGCTCATTGCGATCGGGTTGGGCCGGGCTGGAGACCGCAGCGCGAACGTGCCCCGCCCCACGCCGTAGTGCCGCGGCACCTGCAGCACCAGATCGCGCCGCGACCGGCTCATCCAATAAAGCACCACCAGGTGGGTGCAGGTCTCGACCCCCGTGAGCGCCTGCGCCCAGCGCTGGTCGATGTCGAGGGTGCAAACGGCGTCGGATTCGCGCGCATTTTTCGGGCAGTCCTCGCGCCGCGTCCAAGGCGTGCGGATACGGCCGATGAAATAAAGCGAGGCGTCGAACTTTGCCGGCAGTTCAACCGCGATTTCGCCATCGCGGATACCGAAGGCGTTGTCGTTCATGGGTGGTCCTCGCAGTCCATCAAAGGGTTTGGCGGACAAGATGGACGGCCGCCTCAAGTCCGGCAATGACGGCGGGTGGCAGGGCTGCCCACCTCGGCCTTGCAATTGCCGCTTAAGCGTATAAAGATATCTTTATATGCCAGCCTGACATCGTTGCCATCGACCAGAAATGGGACCACGGCCCACACCCCATGCCCACGCCTGCCCACCTGCGATTTGAGGCGCTTTACGGCGCGCTCAAGGCTGCCGCCGAGGCCACGCGGCTGCGCATCCTCGCGCTGCTTGGGGAGGCGGAACTGACCGTCTCGGATCTCACCGCCATCCTGCGCCAGTCGCAGCCCCGCATTTCCCGCCATCTGCGGCTCCTGGTCGAGGCCGGGCTGGTCGAGCGCTTCCGCGAAGGGTCGTGGGCCTTCTTCCGCCTGGGCGAGCGGGAGGATGCGGCCAAGCTCGCCCGCGAACTCGTTGCCCGCCTTGACCCCGACGACGCGACGCTCGCGCGTGATCGGGAGCGGCTGACGGCGGTGCGAGCGCAACGCGCCAGCGCCGCCCAAACCTATTTCCGCCGGCACGCCGCCCAATGGGACCGCATTCGCAAGCTCCATGTCGCCGACGAGGCGGTCGAGGCGGCGATCATCGGCGCTCTGGCGGAGCCTGCGATCCGCGCGCTGCTCGATCTCGGCACCGGCACCGGGCGCATGCTCGAACTGTTCGGGCCGCAGATCGAGCGCGGCCTCGGCCTCGACCTCTCCCTCGACATGCTGGCGCTCGCGCGCGCGCGGCTCGACCGCGCCGGGCTGCGGCATTGCAGCGTGCGCCAGGGCGACATCTACGACCTCGCGCTTCCCAAGGACAGCTTCGATGCCGTCGTCATCCACCAGGTGCTGCACTTCCTCGACGACGGCGCGCGTGCGATCCACGAGGCGGCGCGCGTACTGCGGCCCGCCGGCCGTTTGCTGGTCGTCGATTTCGCCCCCCACGACCTCGAATTTCTGCGCGACGAGCACGCCCACCGCCGCCTCGGCTTTGCGTCAGAGACCGTGACGCAATGGATGAAGGCCGCCGGCCTCGACGTCGTGCTGCAGCGCAGCCTTGCGCCCGAGCCCGCGTCCGAAGGCAAGATCGCCGTCTCGCTCTGGCTGGGGCGCGATCCGCGCATCGCGCTGGCCGCGCCCGCGCGAGAGGTGGCCTGATGCAGGCCGAGCCGCGCGCCAGCCGCTTCGTCCAACGCCTCGGCGATGGCGGGCAGCGCCGCATCCACGTCTCCTTCGAGTTCTTCCCGCCGAAGACCGAGGAGATGGAAAAGACGCTGTGGGACTCGATCACCCGCCTTGCGCCGCTCAAGCCGAATTTCGTTTCTGTCACCTACGGCGCGGGCGGCTCCACGCGCGAGCGCACGCATTCGACCGTCAAGCGCATCCTGGCGGAGACCGCGCTCACCCCGGCGGCCCATCTGACCTGCGTCGCCGCGACCTGCGAGGAGATCGACGCGGTGATCCGCAACTACTGCGCCGCCGGCGTGCGCCACATCGTGGCGTTGCGCGGGGATCCCGTCGGCGGCGCCGGCGAGCGCTATGCGCCCCATCCCGGCGGCTATCGCAACGCCGCCGATCTGGTCGCCGGCATCAAGCGCCTTTCCGACGTCGAGGTGTCGGTCTCCGCCTATCCGGAAAAGCATCCGGACAGCCCCACGGTCGAGGCCGATCTCGACATGCTCGCGGCCAAGGTCGACGCTGGCGCCGCGCGCGCGATCACCCAGTTCTTCTTCGAGAACGACCTCTACTTCCGCTACCTCGACCGCGTGCGCGCCCGCGGCATCGACGTGCCGGTCGTGCCCGGAATCCTGCCGGTGCAGAACTTCAAGCAGACCAAGGCGTTTGCCGCGCGCTGCGGCGCCTCCGTGCCCGACTGGCTCGCGGAGCGGTTCGAGGGCCTCGACGAGGACGCCGCCACGCGCAAGCTCATCGCCGCCGCGGTCGCCGCCGAGCAAGTGCTCGATCTCGTCGATCGCGGCGTCACCGACTTCCACTTCTACACCATGAACCGCGCCGACCTGGTCTACGCGGTGTGTCACCTGCTCGGCCTGCGGCCAGACCATGGGGCGAGCCACGAAGCGAGCCGCGAGCACGGTGCGCTCCCTCTCCCCGCAGGGGAGAGGGCTGGGGTGAGGGGGGTCGGATGACGCCCGAGGCGGCCATGTCGATGCCCATGTCTCGCACCGAGCAAACGCTCCGCCGCCTCGCGGCCGAGCGCATCCTGGTGCTCGACGGCGCCATGGGCACCATGATCCAGTCGCTCGGGCTCGACGAGCAAGGCTATCGCGGCGCGCGCTTCGATGCCTGGAACCGCGAGGTCCGGGGCAACAACGACCTGCTCATCCTCAGCCAGCCCGCCAAGATCCGCGACATTCATCTCGCGTATTTTCGTGCTGGCGCCGATATCGTCTCGACCAACACATTCTCCTCGACGCACATCGCCCAAGCCGACTACGGCATGGCGGGCATTGCCTACGAGCTCAATGTCGAGGGCGCCAAGCTCGCCCGCGCCGCGGCCGATCTCGCGCAAAGCGAGGACGGCCGCCCGCGCTTCGTGGCCGGCGCGATCGGGCCGACCAATCGCACCGCCTCGATCTCCCCCGACGTCGCCAATCCCGGCTTCCGCGCGGTCACCTTCGACGAGCTGCGCGGCGCCTACGCCGAGCAGGTCAAAGGATTGCTCGAAGGCGGCGCCGACCTGCTGCTGATCGAAACGATCTTCGATACGCTCAACGCCAAGGCGGCGATCGCGGCCGTCGCCGACGTCACCGAGCTGCGCGGCGTGCGCGTGCCGGTGATGATCTCCGGCACCATCACCGATCGCTCGGGGCGGCTGCTCTCCGGCCAGACGCCGGCGGCGTTCTGGAACTCGGTGCGCCACGCCGCGCCGTTCTCGATCGGATTGAATTGCGCCCTCGGGGCGAGAGAAATGCGCGCCCATATCGCCGAGATCGCGCGCATCGCCGATACCTTCGTCTGCGCCTATCCCAATGCCGGCTTGCCCAACGAGTTCGGCCGCTACGACGAGAGCCCGCAGTTCATGGCCGGGCTGCTCGGCGAATTCGCGGACGCCGGCCTGGTCAACGTGGTGGGCGGCTGTTGCGGCACCACGCCCGAGCACATCGACGCCATCGTGCGTGCAGTGAAGGGCAAGCCGCCGCGGGAGATTCCGCAAGTGCCGCGGCTGCTGCGCCTGTCCGCTCTCGAGGCCTTCGCGCTCACGCCGGAAATCCCGTTCGTCAACGTGGGCGAGCGCACCAACGTTACCGGCTCGGCCAAGTTCCGTAAGCTCATCACCGCGGGCGACTATGCGGGCGCGCTCGCCGTCGCCCGCGACCAGGTGGAGAACGGCGCGCAAATCATCGACGTGAACATGGACGAGGGCCTGCTGGATTCCGAGCAGGCGATGACGACCTTCCTCAACCTGATCGCGGCCGAGCCCGACATCGCGCGCGTGCCGGTGATGGTCGACTCGTCGAAGTTCTCGGTGATCGAGGCTGGGCTCAAGTGCCTGCAGGGCAAGGCAGTGGTGAACTCGATCTCGATGAAGGAGGGCGAGGCGGCGTTCATCGAGCACGCCAAGACCGTGCGCCGCTACGGCGCCGCCGTGGTGGTCATGGCCTTCGACGAGCAGGGCCAGGCCGACACGCTGGAGCGCAAATGCGCGATCGCCAAGCGCGCCTACGACATCCTCGTCGCACAGGTCGGCTTTCCGCCCGAGGACATCATCTTCGATCCCAACATTTTCGCCATCGCGACCGGGATGGAGGAACACAACGGTTACGGCGTCGCCTTCATCGAGGCGGCGTGCTGGATCCGCGCGAACTTGCCGCACGTCCACGTCTCCGGCGGCGTATCCAACCTGTCGTTCTCGTTCCGCGGCAACGAGCCGGTGCGCGAGGCCATGCACTCCGTCTTCCTCTATCACGCGATCAAGGCCGGGATGGACATGGGCATCGTCAACGCCGGGCAGATCGCGGTCTACGACGATCTCGATGCCGAGTTGCGCGCCTGTTGCGAGGACGTGGTGCTCAACCGGCGCGCCGACGCCGCCGAACGGCTGCTTGCGCTCGCCGAGCGTTACCGCGGGCATGGCAAGGAGAAGAAGGAAGCCGATCTCGCCTGGCGCGAGCGGCCGGTCGAGGAGCGACTGTCCCACGCGCTCGTGCACGGCATCACCGATTTCATCGAAAGCGACGTCGAGGAGGCGCGGCGCAAAGCCGAGCGCCCACTGCACGTGATCGAAGGTCCGCTGATGGACGGCATGAACGTGGTCGGCGACCTGTTCGGCTCGGGACGGATGTTTCTGCCGCAGGTGGTGAAATCCGCGCGCGTGATGAAGCAGGCGGTCGCCTATCTCATGCCGTTCATGGAGCAGGAAAAGAAAGAGAAGAGATTCGAAAAGAAGAATTCCAACGGCAAGATCGTCATGGCCACGGTCAAGGGCGACGTGCACGACATCGGCAAGAACATCGTTGGCGTCGTGCTCCAGTGCAACAATTACGAGGTCGTCGATCTCGGCGTGATGGTGCCGGCGGCGAAAATCCTGGAGACGGCGCAGCAGGAGAACGCGGATATCATCGGGCTCTCCGGCCTCATCACGCCATCGCTCGACGAGATGTGCCACGTCGCCGCCGAGATGGAGCGACAAGGCTTCGACGTGCCGCTGTTGATCGGCGGCGCCACCACGAGCCGCGTGCACACGGCGGTGAAAATCCATCCCAATTACCGGCGCGGGCAGGCGGTCTACGTCACCGACGCCAGCCGCGCCGTCGGCGTCGCGGCCAATCTGATGTCGGGTGAGGCGCGGCCGTCCTACGTGGCCGACATTCGCCAGGAATATGCCCGCATCGCCGCCGCGCATGCGCGCGGTGAAGCGACCAAGCAGCGGCTTTCGCTCGAGGATGCGCGCGCGAACGCGCTCAAGCTCAACTGGTCGGGAAATTATGTTCCGCCGCGGCCGAGCTTTCTGGGAACGCGGGTGCTCGAGGATTATTCGATCGCCGAGCTTCGCGACTGCATCGACTGGTCGCCGTTCTTCGCTACCTGGGAGCTCACCGGCAAGTTTCCCGCCATCCTCGACGACGCCAAATACGGAGCGGCCGCGCGCAGCTTGTTCGACGACGCCCAGGCGATGCTCGAGCGCATGGCATCCGAGCGCTGGTTGCGCG
>Ga0318542_10000296_pt1 | contig 11862 bp, 5 predicted proteins | sample GRESIP168b4f23_FD_202530 | JGI IMG/M metagenome (GOLD analysis project Ga0318542, IMG submission 202530) | Tropical soil microbial communities from Luquillo Experimental Forest, Puerto Rico - GRE.SIPMG.168b4f23 | ecosystem: Environmental > Terrestrial > Soil > Tropical forest > Bulk soil...
CGGAGTTCCCCGATCGCGCCCGCGCCCAGGAATTGCTCGGACTCGCCCGTGAACGCTCGGGGCAATTGGCGCACGCCAAGGCGGAGTACGAGGAATACCTGCGCCGCTACCCGAATGGCGAAGCTGCCGAACGTGTCGCCTTCCGCCTGAAGACGCTGCAGGCTGCAGAGGCCAAGGCACGCACCGGACGCGAGGTGGGCGTGGAGGGCCAGGGCTGGCAGATAAGCGGCGGCGTCTCGCAGATGGGACGTTACGACGGGTTACGTGTGACCAACAGCGCACCACCGCTGCCCACCTCGGTGCCGCTCGCCGAGCAGACGGCGCAGCAGAGCGCCCTGTTCACCGACCTCGACCTGGTGGCCCGGCGGCGCGGTGCGACCTTCGACTTCATCGGTCGTCTGAGCGGCGGGTATGACAAGTCATTCATCCAGGGCGGCTCGGTCATCGATCCCACTCGCGTGAGCCTCGCATCCGTCGAGCTGCTCGATCGATCGCTTGGACTGCTGGCGCGCCTGGGACGGCAGGCCAGTAACAGCTACGGCATTCTCGGCACCTTCGACGGGCTGTTCCTGTCCTGGCAATTCTCGCCGTCGTGGGCGCTCAATGTCGCCGGCGGCTATCCGGTCAACCTGCTGAACGTCGCGCCGCAGACGCAGCTGAGCTTCGAAACGCTGGCGCTCGTGTACACACCGCGCAACGCCCATTGGGATGCCAACCTTTTCGTCGCTGGCCAGCAGTTCGACGGCATGCGCGACCGCCAGGCGGTCGGCGCCGAGGGCCGTTACCTGGCCTCGCACGGCTCGTTGGTCGCTGTGGTCGACTACGACGTCTTCTATCACGCGCTCAATACCGCGAGCCTCCTCGGCACCTTGCAGCTCCCGGCGCGCTGGAATCTGAGCTTCGACACCGAGCGCCGTAACTCACCGGTGCTCACGACCGGCAATGCGCTCATCGGCCAGCCGTTCACCGACCTGCACCAGATGCAGCAGGTATTTACCGATCAGGAGATCTACCAGCTGGCGCGGGATCGCACGCCAGTCACCTCCTACTACAGTCTTACGGCCACCCATCCGCTCGGCCAGCGCTTTCAGTTCACGGCCATAGCCTCCGCCACGCAAAGCGGGGCGACGCCGGCCTCCGGCGGCGTGCCGGCGCAGCCCGCCACCGGAGTGCTTCCCAACTATCAGCTGCAGCTCTATGGGTCGAACCTCTGGAGCCAGGGCGACTTCAGCGTGCTGACGCTGCAGCACGGCGACACGCAGATCGGCCGCATCGACTCGGCGAGTCTCACGCTGCGCTTCCCGCTCGGTGGTGCCTGGCGGCTCGCGCCGCGCTTCACCGTCGAACGACTCAGCCAGCTGAGCGACGGGGGCAACGAGACCAGCTACATTCCCTCCGCGCTGCTCGACTACCAGCGTGGCAACTACCTGGTGCAGTTCGAGACCGGCGCCCAGCTCGGCAGCCGCGAGGCGTTCCTGCAGCTCGCGAACGGACAGTTCGTACAGACCCAGAACACGACCAGCTACTACGTGAGCTTGTCGTATCGCATCAGCTTCAACCACTGAGCCGAGCGAGGTGTAAGCGCGGCGTACCGGCGGTTTGCGGCTGCGCCCCCGGTTGCGCCTCCTGGCCTTTTCCGTGATTTTGCGGTGCGACCTGCGCGATACTCCGCACCTTCGCGAGCCATGGGGTGTGGCCATGCCGGTTCGCAGCACTGCTTTCGGGACTCTGGCGACAGCGCTCTGCTGCCTGCTGCTGCCCACCGCACAGCCCGCCCATGCCAACACCGAGCCCAGCCGTAGTCCGGAGCACCACAAGCCGGTACAGACGAACGCTGCCGCGGTGCAACTGCCCGTGTTCCAGGCGGGACTGTGGCAGTACCGCCGAACGGTGGTGAACAGCGACTCGCCAACCCCGCACGTTTCGATCCTCAAGAAGTGCGCCGATCCCAGCACCGAGATTCGCGAGAAAATGGCGCAACTCGGGCACAACGGCTGTCAGTTCGCCCCCCTCGCGCGCCGGCACGGGCGGTACATTTCCAGCTGGACCTGCCCGACACCGCTCGGCCCGACCACGTTCCGCGCTGTGCTCATCGTCCGGGGTGCCGTCCGCTACACAGACCTGAGCGAGATGCGCGCCGCGAACCACTTCGCTCGTCAGCGAATCGAGGCCGCATGGATCGGTGAGTGTTCCACGAGTGGGCTCGGGCGACAGTTTCGCTAGGCGATGTGCCCGACTCGTTCGCCGCGCCGCCACCATCTCTGGCCGGTGACTTCGTCTACGGTGTGAGCCAGTCGCTGTCGGCGACCAGCTTAGAGCCGCTGGCGTCTGCGAAGTGGGCGAGGTAGCCCCCCTTGGAAGCGAACCGCTGGTGAGTTGCCAGAGTCAGGCGCGGGTAGTAACCCGTGACGATGCGGTGCTCCATCATTGTCTGCAGTCGTTCGATCAGGTAGGCACGATTGAAGTTGTCGACCATGTGGCTGAGCGCCTCGGAGAGCAGCCCGCACGCCAGGTACGTGTCGGCCTGCACCTGCTCAGCGACGAGGGGAATGTGTCGGATCGCAAACCAACCGAGTGGGTAGTCGACGCGCACGCGTCGCTTCTCGGGCAGGTCGAAGGGGTACGCGAGCTCGGTGTGCGGCCGCCAGTCGGGGGGCAACGGTGCGTGCTCGAGTCCTGCGAGCAGACCGGAAATGTAGACCGCGCTCAGGGTACCCGGCGCTGGCCCGAGCGCCGCCACATCGCTCGGGCGGAGCCAGAGGATGAGCGTTGCACTGCGGGTTTTCTTCACGGCTGCGGCGACGTCTCCGCGCTTTGGCCCATAGGGCAACGCATTGTTCCGGACCCTCACACCGTTCGCGGCGAGCCGCTCCGCGAGCGCTGCCGCTGCCACCTCGCCGCTGTCGCCCGCGCGGTACACCTGCTCGATGACCGCGGGCTTCTCTGCGGCTTGCTGGGTGAGGATCCGATCGGCGATGAGCGCCGCCTCCAGCAGCACACCGCGCGAGAAATAGAGATTGAAGAAATCGTCTCCGGACTCGACGGGTACCTCGGCGTTCGGAAAGAGACACGGCACGCCGTTCTCCTCGCAGAACTCATGCACGGGTCGCCAGCTGCTGCCCCCGAGCCCCGAGAGCATGGCGAATACCGGCTGATGCGCCATCCGCTCCCTGAGCTGGCTTTTCCAGGTTTCGGGGGCACCGGTCAGATCCCACTCGTGCAGCTCCCACTGCCGATGGACCATGTACATCGTGTCGGCATACATGGTCCTGCCGGAGGGCTGCAAGCGACGGCTCGGCACCATCTGGCGCACATTGCGTTCGGCAAAGTAGTGCCGCATGACATCCAGCATGCCGGCGCGCTTCACGCCATCTGCGTCCGGCGTAACGACAGTCGCGAAGTGCAACACGCCGTCCGTGACCCCCGGGGCACGTCCGACGGGAAGGGAGCGCAGATACTCGATGAGTGCGGCCATGTCGGCCTCGCCCAGCGCAAACCGTGGCATCAGGTAAGCGAGTGGACGGCCGTCCGAATCGATGCCCTCACGAATGGCGCGCGCCAACGTTTCGATGCTGTAAGGCTCGCGATCGGTGTGCATTCCATCCACGTACGGTAGATCGTGGTGCTCGGTCGGGCGAGCGCGCGGGCGAAGCAGGTAGCCGCCAGCGACTGGGGGAATGTGCGTCAGCCCCTCGGTGGTGCCGTAGCCGCTGCGCTGGTGGCAGTTCACACAGGCCGCATCCTGACCCGTGGTCCGCGACCCCTCCGGACCGCGGGCACCCTCGAGCCGCTCTCCTGAACTCAGCACCCCGTGCAGGTAGATCGCGCGGCCTACCTCTACGGGGGTCCTGACCGCCGTCGCCCCATCGCAGATGGCCGCAGCAGTCAGGAGAAGTGCCGCGGCCGCTCCGGCCTTTCCTCCGCTCATGGTTCCAGAGCCGGTAGACGCATCACCGAGGGCTAGGCGCGCGGCTTCGCAAACAGGGCGTCATCCATCTTCGGATTGACGGTCGCCTTCTCGATGATCATTTTGTGCGTGTCAGGGTAGCCAGCCACTGCAGTTTCCAACAGGAAGGGAATCGTCACGCCCTCGACCTTACGGAAGTCGCGCTGGTATACGAACACCTCGTGCATCTTGCCATCCATGCGACGCGGAACTCCGTCCATTTTGACGTCCAGGAAACTCCTGGCGTCCACCCATACGTGCTTCACATCGCCATTCTTCTGGGTGACCTTCAGCTTGTATGCCGGCTGCCCGTCCACCAGTTCGGTGCCATCCAAGTCCACCTTGGCGCCCTTGGCGGCCGACCCGATCAGCGGACCGTCCAGATCATCGCGCGCGGCCTCGGTCCTGGCTTCTTCATTCGTGAACGGCTCGGAATCCGTTCGGTTCAGGAATGGCCGCAACTTCCACCCCTGCTGCCCGTCGTACACCTGCACAGCCGTCTTGCCGGCCACCAGGATCTCCAGCCGCATCTTGTTCGGGCGCTTAACGTCGAGTGTGAAGGGCAGCTGCACTTGCGCCGCAGCTTCCGTCGGGCCGTTCGCGGCCGCGATCTCGGCATTGGTGCCGCGGCCGGTCGCCTTCTTGCTGGATTCCACGACCTTCATGGCGCGCGCGTAATTATCGCCCCTGCCAGCATCGATCTTACCGGTGAGCCGCAGTCCCTGGACCGCTTTCCAGGCCTGTGCGCCACCGCGGGCAGCAATGTGTTTCTCGAGGACCTGCGCCGCCGAGAGACTGGGCACCCGTACCTGCGGTGCAGCCGCTGTAGCGCCGGGCGCATCCGCGGCGATGACCTGGCCTGTTGTCAACAGCCATGAAGCGACACCGACGGCCAACGCCGTGAACAGCGGTCTAACTGGGGACATTATCAACACTCCTGAAAAATGCGCCGGCAACTGACACGGGTCAATCGACGGCGAGGAAATTGGCTTTGAACGTGCCGATCACCACGTCGACGCGGTCACCGCGAACAACGTGGCCACCCTTGTTGGAGAAGGTCATCCAATAGGAGCGGCCCGCCTCAGGCGACGCCGTCTGGCGCAGCTGCCCGACCTTCTCCATGGTAGGGACCGCGAGCCTGACACCGGCCTGCGGATCGATCAGCGACGCCTCGGTCTGCTTGTCGTTCAACAAGCGCGCCTTGACCGGATCGAGCACTCGGTAACTGAAGCGGACCAGCTCGCCCGACTCCACCAGCTTGACGTTGAGGGAGTCGACCCCCCAGGTCAGCTCGTAGAACTTGCCCGCGCGCCCCGCGAAGCGGTCCGGCGCGTAACGGGTCGGATGTGCCTTGCCCGTTGCTGCCGTGGAACTCCGCGATGTCTTGGAATTGGCGCTCTGGGCTGATGGCGATGCGGCGGCCTCGCCCGCGGACGCTTTGACGGGCTGCGGCGGAATCTGCTGCGCAGCAGTCTGCTGGGACGCCTGTGCCGGAAGCGGCGCATCAGCCGCCCAAACGCTTGTCCCGGACACCAAGCCGGCCAGCAAGCCAACCACAACCCCTGCGTTGCGTGCGGAGCGCCGCACGTTCTTCTTGGCCATGATCCCCACGGTAGCCGCTTCTGGCGGATTTGAACTCATCATTTCGACTCTTCCGTATCCTCTCGTCGTTGCGCATCACGCACATCGAGCCAGTGCTCGAGATCGGCTCGCGTCGCGGCGGTGACCTCGCGCGGCACCTCTGTCGAGTACTGCTTTTTCTGCTCTTCGTTCAGCATTTCCCGGATTTTTTCCCGGGTCCGGTCCGCAATCGCGCGCATCGCCCCTGCGCGGTCCGTGCCGGGAGCTGACTCGGTGCGAAGCTTCATCAACTGCGCATATTGGTCCACCAGAATCTCACGCAGCCTGGCCTGCTGTTCTTGATCCAACTTCAGTCCCTGGGCGAGCCGGCGCACGTTGGCGTCGACGACCTGTGCCGGGGTGAGGTGTGAAGGCCGATGAGATCTCGATCTGGGCGCGGCGTCAGCAGGCGTGCTGTCGGGGGCCTCATTCGCACGAGGCTCGTCCGTGCTGGCAGCAGCAGGAGGCGCACTGCCCTGCGCGGCCGCTCCAGCCGTGCCCAGTGCGAACATCAGTGCCACCAGTACCGTCCGTCCGGTCAGAGTTGTCTTTGGATTCAACCGCAAGGCCTTCTTCCGAGGCTCGATATGCGCTGACATGTCGCCTGTCATTGTTTTGCCGCCGCCCGCGCCGGAGCGTATCAAAATTGCCTCCCGCCTGACTGTGAAGGAGGTCTCTCTTCCTTCGCGCCCTTTTCGGCGATCAACCTATTATCTCGTTACGGTGCGTCAGTAGAACCTGCAAGAAGTCTTGGTGTGGTCTTGTTAGTCGGGGCCTTCCCGCAGGGACCGGCTCAACGCCGGTCCCTGGGATTCGTTTGCCGTCAGTTCACCGTGAAGGTGACGACGCCAAGCGAGGTGCCAGCGGGCGTAGCAACTGTCACCGTCCTGGTCGAGCGCGTTGCAGTAGACGCGATCGAGCAGTTCGCGGCGACGCTGGTACCGGCGGCGCTGGCTACGGTGCAGGTCACCCCCGCACCGGACATCGTAACCGCAGTCGCGCCGCCCAGGTTCGTTCCGGCAACAGTCACCGGGACGCTCACCGAGCCTGTCGCAGGACGGGCAGCGGACGTCGGCGCGATCGACGAAATCTTGATGAAGTTCGTCGTGTCGGTCGCCGTGTTGTTGGCGGCGTTGGAATCCGTCACACCGGCCGGTGGCGCCACGGTGACCACGTTCGACATCGAGGTGGTACCGGCCAGCACAATCGCAGCCGGCGCCAGCGCCGACAGGCTTCCGCGCAACGTGTACGTCGCCGTACCGCCAGCCGGGAGCGTCATAGTTCCCGTCCGCGTCGAGTTGCCGGTTCCGGTCGCCGTGCAGGACGCACCCGCACCCGTCGTAGAGCAAGTCCAGCCGTTGTTGCTGACCGTCAACAGCGGAAGCGCGCCGAGCGCAGGCAGTGTGTCGGTCAGTGTGGCACCCGTCACGGTCTGCGTTCCGTTGTTGGTGACAACCACGGTGTAGGCGATCACCGAGCCGGTGCCGAGCCTGCCGCTCGTCACCGTCACACTGCTGCCGCCATGGTCATCGACCTTCGTCACCGCGAGATCCGTTACGGCTGCGACCCCGGCTACTTCGATGGCGCCGATGTCGTAGCCGCCTCCAGACGGACGCGTGTTGCCGTAGAAGTCCGTCGTCGGCGCACTCACCGTGACGGCGCCGCCGCCAGTTCCAAAGGTCACGCTGGCCGCGCCCCTGTCGATCGCTGAGGATCCGGTTTGCGGAGTGTAGTCGGCCAACGGGCTCGCTCCCTGATACGACGGGGCGTTAGCCGGCGCAATCGGATAGAGCGACAGCGGGCCCCAGCGCAGGTTGACCCAGTTGTTGCCTTCGTCGACCACGGCCGCGGGCGTCAGGTTGAACACCGGATTCGGGAACGCGTTGGTCTCGTTCGTGCCCGGGGGAACCTGCCAGCCGGTACCGCCGGCCTCCGGCGGCGTGCGCGAGCCGTTGCAGTACTGGCTCGTGAAGGCCGGCGAGCCCGTCTGGTTGCCGCTTCCACCGTAGATCGAGCTGGACAGCACAGAGTTCGAGGCCACGAAGCCCTGAGAAATGTGCGAGCCGGCTTGTGAGTCACCGCGGAAGCCAATCTCCCAGTAGGTCGAATTGCCGGGGCAGGCACCAGTCGTCGTCACGTTGGAAACTGCTGTCCCGGTGCCCGTCGTCGTGCCTTGTTGGTTGCCCGTCTGCGCGGCGTTGTACAGCGACACCAGGTGCTGCTGGTTTTGGCCACTCGTCGGCGGACCGAAGCCGCCGACGCCGATGTAAAATGAGCGGTTCTGCCAGATGGCATCGTTGAACATCAGCGGAATAGAGTGGCTGAAGCATGCACCGGAGAGCCCATGGCCTTGCGGACAGCTCTTTGTTCCGAGCGTCTGGTTGACGTTGGCCACCAGCACCGGACTGTTATCGACGCTCACCAGGCCGGAGACCTGCGGGCAGGACTGGCCGCCCGTGGCACCGCACGTAATGTTGGCCACCGGCGTTGAGCTCGCCAGGGGCGCGAACAGCGTCTGGAACAGCGTGCCGGAGGAGGCTGTCGAGTCATTGGCTGCAATCGTGTTGTTGACGATATTGACCGCCAGCGAATCGAGCAGCGAGACCCCGGCGCCGTCCCAGCCCGCCACGTTGTTGACGATGATGTTGTTGGTCACATTGGCCGAGTTCCAGTAGCAGTGATGCCCGGTTGCTGTGCCAAGGTCAGCCGCGCACGCCGAGGAGCCGTTCAGGAAGTTCAGCACGTCGTTGCCGTTCACCGCCTGCATACGCACACCGCCACCGCTGCCGGAATCGGCCGCGTTACCCAGGATCAGGTTCGCGTTGATCATCAGGCCCTGGCCGGTACCGTCGCTGGGGGCGATCGTTCCCGGAGGCGGCAGGCAGTCCTGGTCCGTCGTCGTGCCGCAAGTGGTCGGATCGGCATCCGGCGCACCCATCACCAGCAGGCCGCCACCGTTGGTCGTAATGGTCGGATTCGTGCTCTGGTTGAAGATGATGGTGTTGTTCTCGATGTCGCCGTTCTTGGTGAAGCCGATGTGCGAGAAACCGCCACCGTCACCGGTGCTGATGTTGCCGCACACCCAGTTATTGGTGAACTTGTAGTAGTCGGCGCCGGTGTTGATGCTGACGCCGCCCGCGCCGGCCGGGGTCGACGAGAAGAGCTCATCGCCCATGGACGAGTTGCCCACCACCGCGTTGTTATGGATGTTGACGCGCATGTTGAAGCAGAACGGCAAGGCCAGGTTGGTGACGTTGCTGGTCTCGCACGACTCGGGGTAGGTCAGCACGTTGGCGGCGCCGGCAAGCTCCACATCCGGGTGCTCGCCCACACCGATCGTGATGCCGCCCGACATCGTGCCGGTGTTGTTGTGGACGCGGTTGTTGGCGATCTGCAGGTTGTGCGCGTAGCCGTGGACGAAGATACCGCCGCCGCCCTGCGAGCTGTCACGAATGCCGAGGCCATCGATGCTCGAGGGGTTGCAGTAGTAGTTCGTCGGGTACGGATTGGCTGTAGTCGCGGATGGGTTGCCGCAGTCCGACGCGGTCAGCAGGACTGTGTTGGCAGGGAACGCTGCACCGGTCGTCGCACCGAAGGCATCGTTGATGGCCGTGCCCCTCGGGAACTTCACGCCCTTGGCAACCACCGTGATAGCGGCGCCTTCGTACGCACCCAGGAGGCTCGGCTCGCTCAGCTGTTCGGCCAGATTGCCGTTCAGGCTCGCGTCCCAGCCGAGGGTCGCTTCGAAGGGCAGACGGTCGACCGTCATGGTCGCAAAGTTTTGCGTCGTGTCGCCGATCAGTGCGAAGTTCATGCCGCTGTCGCAGGCTGTGTCGGATGTAGAGCGCGGACGGCCGTCGACCGTCAGACCGAACAGGCACACGATCTTCTGCCGCCACGGAGTGAGCAGCTTGCCGGCCGGCTGGGTGTTGGCATCGATCACTGTGGAGGCCGCGCCGACGCCTTGCAGGCGGACCGGCTTCCATATCACGACCATCTCGTTGTAGGTGCCCGGCGGGACGATGATCATGTCGCCCGGCTTGGCCGCGTCGATCGCAGACTGGATCGTCTGGCCGGCCGCGAGCAGTGTCGGCTGCTTGCCGCCGATGGTTACGGTAACCGTGTCGATCGATTGTTTGCCAGCCGCCGTCGTGATCACGAGCTCGCCGCAATTTGCCGCCGAGACGGGCGGGTTGGCGCCCGCGGGGCCGCCGTACTTGCTCTGCTGCTGGACGGCGCAGGCCGACACGCCCGAGGGGGCCGGGAAGGAGATCGTCGTGTCGCCCCACGTCACGCTGGCCGCAGGCACCGTGATGTTGCCGACTTTGACGGTCCCCTTCGCGGTGCCAAACCCGTAATGACGCTTGCTCTTCGGCTGGTTGTACGGCGCGTTAGCAGCAGTCATCGTAGGTCCGGTATAACCGTACCACTCGACCGACTGGTCACCCAGCGCGTTGACGATGATCGTATGACCGGGCGCCGAGACCCACGGACCCGCCGCGTCAGCCGTTGTGACGCTGCCGATCGCCGGCGTCGCATCCGGATAAGAACAGTCTGGATGGTTGTAGCCCTCCGAGAAGGCCTGCACCGGAACGACCGGCGTGTCGAAGTAGCCGGTCTGGCCGGGCATCGACGGCAGCTCGTAGCAGAACTGGCTGTAGCCGGGCTGGAACAACGAGTCCGGCGTGGACTGCCCGTTCGCACCGTTCGTCATGCCCGCATCGTTCATGCAGTAGACCATCATCGTCGGCCCGTACCCGGTCGGGTTGGGCGGATTGACTTCCCAGGTCGAGTAGTTCAGGCCATTGTACAGACCGAACTGATCCGAGTAGACGCGATTGACTTCGTTGCCCGTCCAGTCCTTGACGCCGATCGGCAGGTACGAGGGCGCGAACTTCTCACCGAACTGCGGCGAGAACGGATCGAACTCCGCGGTGAAGTCATCCAGGATGATGCCCTGGAAGTGCGCCGCGACGTGTGTCGAGGTGAAGAGGTAGAACTTGACCAGCGCAGAGGACTGCTCGGTCAGGTTGACTTCCTTGCGGTCGCACAGCGGCCGCATGGCACCGGCGAACGGCGAGACCTCGCCCGACTGCGGGTAGAGACTGATGAAGTCCGGCACCTGGCGCACAGTACCGACGCAGGGCCAGAACGACTCATCACTACCCGTATCACCCTCGTGGCTCACGAGGCTGGGGATGCGGCCGAGGCCGTTCGTAGCGTTCTGCGCGTTGGTCGAGTTGTAGTTGGCACTGAGCTCGGCCTGGTCAGGAAGGATGAAGACCGAGCCACCGAGGCCCGGGAACTGGACCGTGGCCGGCGCGATGTAGTTGTCGCCGATGAGGATGTTCTTGTCCTCTTCCTTCACCAGCTCGTAGCCAGGCGGCACGACCACTTCAACGACGTACTTGCCCGGCGGCAGCATGGGCGTCCCAGAGCGATACGGATCGCTCGTGTCCGGGTTCGCGGTGCAGACGGTGCAGTTCGTGCCGACCGGCTTGCCGGTCGTCGGATCGAGCGTGTTCACGCTGGGGAAGCTGTACATGCCGTCGTACGGCGCCGGCTGCAACTGATTCCAGCTATGCATGCCGTCGTAGCACTTGTACTGCGAGTCGTACGGCAGAGGCGTTCCGGTCGCCGAACCGTTGAGGGTGCCCGGTACCGCATGCTGCTTGTTGTACAGATCCAGATAGCTCGGCTGGTCCTGCAGCGCGTAGTAGAACGGATCGGATATGGTGCCGGCAGCATTCGCCGTCTGACCCGGGCAGCTGATGTTCGGGATATACCCTCCCTTACCGTCTGCGGACAGGACCGGGTTCCCGCTGGCGTCCTTACGGAAGCCCTGCGCCCAGTCGTCGAAGCTGGTCGTCTCCGTGTGGTCGACCAGGGTCAGCGTCGGGGTAACGCCGTCGGCGGCAACACCCTCCTGGTACAGGTTCACCCGGACGTGCGGGATCATCGGCTCCCAACTCAACTGCAGCAGCAGCTGCGGGTCGTCGAACGGCCGGGTCGAGGCGTAAATGACGTGCCCATGGATCGGGCCCGTCTCCCCGGGAGCGAACGGCTTCTTACCGAACTCCAGGAAGTTGCCCTGGCCGATGTAACCCTGCCAGCCGTACGAGCCGAACCAGTACGGCGGATCGATGCGGCCGGTCGAGTTGTAGACCGTCGTCGGGAGCTGCAGACCGTTCGCGATGGTCTCGCCGTTCGAGCAGTCTGCGTTGGCGCACGGTAGGGACCCGGGCGGCATCAGCTCCGCAGGCAGCGGGAACTTCTCATACGTGTTGGCGAAGAAC
>Ga0318542_10000305_pt1 | contig 11753 bp, 9 predicted proteins | sample GRESIP168b4f23_FD_202530 | JGI IMG/M metagenome (GOLD analysis project Ga0318542, IMG submission 202530) | Tropical soil microbial communities from Luquillo Experimental Forest, Puerto Rico - GRE.SIPMG.168b4f23 | ecosystem: Environmental > Terrestrial > Soil > Tropical forest > Bulk soil...
GCAAGCGGCAATCGATGACCGTGCTTTCTGCCGCACGATCGGAGCCATCGCCGAACTTGCCGCGGAAGCACTGCGCGCCGGCGGCAAGCTTCTCCTCGCCGGCAACGGCGGCAGCGCCGCCGACGCGCAACACATTGCCGGCGAATTGGTGGGCCGGCTCAACTACGATCGTGCGCCGGTTGCGGCGATCGCGCTGACGACCGACAGCTCGGTGCTGACCGCGGTCGCCAACGACTACGGCTACGAGAATGTCTTCGAGCGGCAGATCCGCGGCCTCGGCCGGCCTGGAGACGTGCTGATCGCAATCTCCACCTCCGGCCGAAGCCCTAACATCCTGCGGGCGATCGCCACCGCGCGCCAACAGGGGCTGACGGTCGTCGGCCTTACCGGGAGGTCCGGCGGCGAGATGGCGCCGCTCTGTGATCTATGCCTGCAGGCGCCGGCGGAGGCAACACAGCTCATTCAGCAGATCCACATCACCGCCGCGCACATCATTTGCGGCATCGTCGAAGAGCGCCTGTTCCCGCGCAGTGGGGAATCGGGATGATTCGGCAAGCGGTTATCTTGTGCGGCGGGATCGGGTCCCGGCTCGGAGACCTGACCGCGCACAGGCCAAAGCCACTGCTCGAAATTGCCGGTGATCCCTTTCTCGACGTGCTTTTGTTCGAGCTTGCGCGACACGGCGTGAGGCGGGTTCTGCTGCTCGCCGGTTTCGAAGCCCGCCAGATCGTCGACTATGCGGCCGTGACGCCGTTGAAGGCCCGGTTCGGCCTGCAGATCGAGCTCTCTGTTGAGCCAAACCGTGCCGGCACCGGCGGGGCCGTGTGGTATGCTCGGGACCGCCTCGACGACCTGTTTTTGCTGCTCAACGGGGATTCGTGGTTCGATGTCAACCTGCTGGAATTGGCCGTTCGCGTTGCGGGGGAGCCCACCTCGATCGCGGCTATCGCGCTGAGGCGTCTCGACGATCCCTCGCGCTTTGGGGTCGTAGCGGTCGACGGCCAACGAATCACGAACTTTCATCACCGTCCGCAAAGCTCGGGACGCGGCCTCGTCAATGGGGGCGTTTACCTCTGCCGCCGTACCTTCGTCGAAGCTCTCACCCCCTGCTGTTCGCTCGAGGAGGAGGTGTTTCCGGCGCTTGCCCGTGATGGGAAGCTGATCGGAATACCCTTTGACGGCTATTTCATCGATATCGGGGTGCCTGAAGCTCTGGCGCGCGCCCAGCAGGACGTGCCGCGTCGGCGGCGCCGACCGGCTGCCTTTCTCGATCGCGACGGTGTACTCAATCACGATGACGGGCACGTCGGTTCGTACGCCCGCTTTCGGTGGGTCGATGGAGCGAAGTCGGCAGTCAAGTTGCTAAACGATGCGGGGCTTTTTGTCTTCGTCGTGACCAATCAGGCCGGGGTCGCCAGAGGTTACTATACCGAAGCGGATGTTCTCGCCCTTCATGCGCAGTTGGCGACCGATCTGACAGAGATGGGAGGGCATATCGACGACATCCGCTATTGCGCCTTTCACCGGGATGGCGTGGTCCCCGAATATTCCCGAGCAAGCGACTGGCGTAAGCCCGCCCCCGGGATGATCCTGGACTTATTGCGGTGCTGGCCGGTCGACCAGGCGGCGAGCTTCCTTATCGGGGACAAGGAGAGCGATCTCGCGGCGGCCAGCGCCGCCGGGATTACCGCGCACCATTTCCCGGGGGGTGATCTTGCTGCTTTCGCCGCGGGATTGCTTCCGTCTCGCCGCGCTGCTCGGTCGACCTGATGACCAGAGACGGTACCGGCGAAGCCGCAAGACAGCAATGAACGCTTTAAAAGGTTCGTTCGATGAACCGGTCGCGCTTCTCGCTGGGGACCAAAAAGAAGTCCCAAAATACCCATCGACATCTTCAAGCTCTTTGGTGAAAGTGATCAATTCCACGGGCGATCGGCCATAAGCGAAATAGCCGGGATATCCGAACTCTACAGAAATAATCGGGCACCGGCGCTTGATCATGGTTCTTGCGCCGTCTTGACCACGATCCTGTTAAGCTGAAGCATAACCGGCGTTGACGAGGTAGTTGGCGCATTCCTCGAGTTTGAAACGATCGAGGAGTGAGCCGATGCCGCGCCAGGTGGCCTCAATGGTGCGCGGATCGGTTTTGCGCAGCAGCCAACAGCAGCAAAGGGGGTACATCTTCACCTTACGAGCCCACTCCTATGGTCCACCGCCTCGGGTCCGCCGCGGTCCAACAGATGGGGACGAGCATGCGGTCGATCTCGACGGCCATGTCGGGTGGCGGTGCCACCCATCCTCGACCGTCTCGTCTACAATGTCAGCGGCTCAACCATAGACGGCCAGGAGGAAGACATGCCGTTCATCGCGTCGAATGGCCTCACCGAAGAGGGCACCGGCAAGACCATCGCCATCGGCGGCATGACCGTGCACTACCACGATGTGGGCGCGGGTGAACCGGTGCTGTTCCTCCACTCCTATGGTCCCGGCACCACCGCGTGGATCACGTTTTACAAGACGGTCGGCGCGTTGTCGCAGCACTTCCGCTGCATCCTGATGGACCTGCCGAATTTTTCGAAGACGGGCCCGATCGTTTACCGCGAGGGGGTGCACGCCGTCCAGGCGCGGACTGCGGTGGCTTTGCTGGACGCTCTCGGCATCGCACGGGCGCACTGGGTCGGCAACTCGCAGGGCGGGCAGTCGGCGATGGTGGCGGCCATCACCTACCCCGAGAGGGTCGGCAAATTCGTCATGGGCGGCTCGCACATCGGCACCGGCGGCGATCGGTACCTCTTGGCCAATCGCCCCTCGGAGGGCAGCCGGGTCACCCGCGAGGCCCTCGACGACCCGAGTCGCGAGAATATCCGGCGCTACCTGCGTGTGCACATCGACGACGAGAGTCTGGCGACCGACGAGTTGGTGGATTACATCCACCGGGCGCACACCTGGTCGCCCGAGTTCATGGAGGCGCGCCGGCAATCGGTCAGCCTGCCGCACGACTACACACAGGACCTCGCCAGTATCAAGGCGTCCGTCCTGCTAATCCACGGGCGCTACGACCGGATGGTGGCCTTCGAGGTCAGCATCGCGATCCTCAACCACATCGCCGACTCGCGCCTCGTGCTGCTCAACAATTGCGGCCACTGGCCGCCCTTCGAGAAGCCAGCCGAGTGGACAGCACAGGTCCTTGCGTTTCTGCAGGGCTACTGAGAGGGACGTCTAGTCTAGATAGTGTTCTAAATCAAAGGTTAGTTTAACCAGTCTCGGCATAGTAAAAAGAGTCTACCTCGGCAATAATTTATGTGAATCATGCCGAGTTGGCTTTGTACACGGCTGACCCATGACCCGATGTGTACTTCGCGACGATCAGTGGGAACGGATCAACGATCTGCTTCCCGGCAAGCCAGGTGATGTCGGTGTCATCGCCCGCGACAATCGCGTTTCATCGAGGCGGTTCCGTATCGAGATCGCGCTGGAATACAGTGGCGCGACCTGGCGGAGCGCTTCGGGGATTGGAAGAACACGCACCGGCGGTTCAGTCGCGGGGCCAAAACGGGGTATGGGAGCGCGTCTTTCAGCATCTCGCAACCGATGCCAACAACGAATACGCGATGATCGACAGCACCATCGTCCGGGCGTACCAGCACAGCGCCGGCGCTCCCAAAAAAAGTAGACGATCAGGCGCTTGGCCGCAGCCGCGGCAGCCTGAGCACAAAGATCCATGCCCTGGTCGACGCGCTCGGCAATCCGCTGCGCTTTCTGCTGACGCCGGGACAGGCGCACGACCTGACCGGCGCCGATGCGCTGCTGCCGCACAGGGCCGTACTATCATCCGGCAAAACAGCCGACGAGGTGACTTTGAATCCCGAGATTGGAATTGGCCGGCGCGCCGCGAGGGGGAGCGCCAACCGGCTGAAGCTGGGCTTGTTCGGTGCCAACTGCTCCTCCGGGCGCGCGGTGACGATGGTGCCGGAGCACTGGTCCGGGAGCTGGACCAATTGCGTCAGGCTCGCGCAGATGGCCGACCAAGCCGGCATTGAATTCATGCTGCCGATCGGACGCTGGAAGGGGTATGGCGGCGATACGGATTACCAAGGCGAGACGTGGGAGACGGTGACCTGGGCCTGCGGCCTTTTGGCCAAGACCGAGCGGCTCACCGTGTTCGGAACCGTGCATGCACCGCTGGTCCCACCACTGATCGCTGCCAAGGAGTTCGTCACCGCCGACCACATCGGAGAAGGGCGTTTCGGCCTCAATGTCGTGTGCGGCTGGAACGAGGGCGAGTTTGAGATGTTCGGCGCGACATTGCGCGATCACGAGGCGCGCTACGACTACGCTCAGGAATGGCTCGATATCGTCAAGCTCGCCTGGTCGCGGCACAAGGATTTCGATTTCGCCGGGCAGTTCTTCACATTGAAGGGTGTGCGGGCCAAGCCCAAACCCTACGGCGGGACACGTCCGTTGATCATGAATGCCGGCGCATCGGCGACCGGGCAGGCCTTCGCGATCCGCAACTGCGACGCGCTGTTTTCGACGATATCGCGCGGCATCTCGTTTGAGGAGACGGCGCATCACATCAGCAACGTGCGGGCGCAGGCACGACAGGCGGGGCGCGAGATCGACGTCTATACGGTGGGTGTCGTCACCTGCCGGTCCACGTCGCGGGAGGCGCAGCACTACTACCGGCACGCTGTTGTCGACAATGCCGATTGGGCGGCCGTCGACAACATTCTGGCGATGAAGAACATCATGCCGCAAATGTACGCGCCCGAGGAGTTCCAGCGCATCCGCGACCACCAGGCCAACGGCATGGGCGGGTTGCCGTTGGTCGGCGACCCGGATTCGGTGGCGCGTGACATTGCACGGTTGGCCGCGCTGGGGCTCAAGGGCATCGCGATTTCATTCGTCAACTATCTCGACGAGCTGCCATACTTCTGCGCTGAGGTGTTGCCGCGCCTGGCGCGGGCGGGACTGCGCGACAACGAAGCTAGCGGGGGGCCGGGTTCGTTTTAAGCCACGATCTGGCCGAGACAGTTGCCGGCGAACGAAGCAAAGAACACCTGGCTGTCAGTATCGACACCACGACCGGCACCGCCAGCATCGGCCAAGTCGGATCACGGGAAAGCTCCTAGTGTTCAGACCCACATTATCGTCATGGCCAGCACAAGCCGGACACGGCCGACCATCCAGATCTTTGCTTCGCGCCGCCCCGGCGGATGCGTGGATGCCCGGATCAAATCCAGCATGACGAAGTTGGTTGGCATCATGCACCATCTGAATGAAGCAGTAGCCGAGAGCTGCCAAATCCCGCATGTTTGCCGTAGTCAACACGATCAAATATAGTCGGCGCGAAATATCTTTGACTGTGCTAGCGGCGAATTCTGAGATGGACATTGAAATTAGACCCTGTGCTTCGGCGGAAGAAGTCAAGCAGGCGATCGCGCCAATCGGGTACTACTTCGGCCGATCCGCGCCCAATGCGGACCAAGCCGAGCGAATGACCCGCGTGTTGCCCGCCGGGCGAGTGTACGCGGCGTGGGAGGGCGGACGCGCCGTAGGCGGTCTGGGCGCTTTTCCATTTCAGCTGACGGTTCCCGGCGGAAGGGTGTCGGCGGCTGGCGTGACTGTCGCCGGAGTCCTCCCCACCCACAGGCGACGCGGTATTCTTCGAGCAATGATGCGGGCCCTGCTCGATGCTTGCTGTGAGCGCGGCGAGCCGGTCGCCTATCTGTGGGCCACCGAGGACACGATCTACGGCCGCTTCGGCTTCGGCTTGGCATCATTCACAGCAGAGATCGATTTGGCGCGCGAGCGATCGGGATTCCACGCACCGTTCGCGGGCTCTGGCCGTGTTCAACTCGTCTCGCCTGCCGCTGCCGAAGAGTTCCTCGCCCCTATCTACGAACGGGTGGCGGTAGAGACCCCAGGCATGTTCGCGCGAACCTCAACGTGGTGGCAGGTGCGCGCGCTTGCCGATCCGGAATGGCGACGCGGAGCCAGTGGGGATTTGCAATGTGCCGTCCTCGAGAACGAAGGTCGGCCGAAAGCCTATGCTCTCTATCGGATGAACTCGGCGTTTGAGCGGGGCCTCCAGACCGGCTCAGTCGCGGTAATCGAGGCTATGGCCGACTCACCGGAGGCGACACGTGCGATCTGGCGATACCTGTTGGACATCGACTGGATGGCGCGTGTGAAAGCCTGGCTCTTGCCGCTGGATCATCCGCTCCTTCTGTTGCTGGCGGAGCCGCGGCGGCTCGGTTTCAGTATTCGGGATGGCGTTTGGGTACGGCTGCTCGATATCGAGACTGCGATGTCGGCACGGTCATATCAGGCTCACGGATCCGTGATAATTGATGTGATTGATGAATTTTGCCTGCGCAATGCAGGCTGCTGGCGGATCGGTTCTGCAGGTGTCGAGCGCACCGACGAAGCCCCCGGTCTGCGTTGTGACATCAGCGTCCTTGGCTCTGTATACCTGGGTGGATTTACGTGGACGCAGCTTGCGCGTGCTCTGCGCGTTCAAGAGCTGCGCTCGGGTGCGATTGCCCATGCCGATAACGTCTTCCAAACAAGAAGTGCGCCCTGGTGTCCTGAAATTTTCTAAGCGCCTGAGAAATGGTCTGGTCTTATCCTTGCCACGGCGAAGGTACTCCGGGAGACCAATACCGGCCGCATACTCCTGGAGCGAGGCAATCGAAGAGATAGAGGGTGGTGCGTACAATGGACAGTTTTGGTGCTTTGATCCAAGATCTCGTGACCGCCAATCGGATCCTCGCCCGCGAGGAGGTCGTCGACGCCTACGGCCATGTCAGCGTCCGCCACCCGCACAATCCAAACCGCTTTCTGATTGCCCGCTCACTCGCTCCCGAGCTGGTGGGTCCCGAAGACATCGTCGATCTCGACCTGGACGGTCAGCCGTTACGCGACGAGAACCGCAGCCTTTATCTCGAACGCTTCATTCATGCGGCGATCTTCGCGGCGCGGCCGGATGTCATGGCCGTCGTCCATGCCCATGCCGAGGACACGCTGCCCTTCGGCATCGCGCAGGAGACAAAGCTGCGGCCAGTGATCCATTCCGGAAGTTTCATCGGCACCGAGGTCCCGGTATGGGACATCGCTGATAAATTCGGTGATACCAACCTGCTCGTCACCAATATGGCGCAGGCGAGCGATCTCGCGACATGCCTTGGCGGCAACAGCGTTGCGCTGATGCGCGGTCATGGCTTCGCCGCCGCCGCGCGCTCGCTGATCGAGGTCGTGCGGCTTTCGGTCTATCTGCCGCGCAACGCCCGCGCGCTGATACGCGCCAGGCAACTGGGCGGCGAACTCAAATATCTCTCGCAAGGTGAGATCGACGCCCGCAACCGGGGTTACAGCCCCTACTCTGTCGAGACCTGGCGCACCTGGGAATATTGGGCGAACAAGGCCGGTTGCGGCCATATGCTCACCCGGCCGGAAGATCACACCGCCAAGGATGCTAGTCGCGACAGATGAACGGTTCCCCGGTTCCACTTAACGAGCGGAGCAAGCTAACATAGGCGCTCACAAGGGCTCCGGCGTACCCGTCGGCCGGAATCGGGCATCGGTATCAACAGCAAGAATGCGTGCGTCATGGACAAAGCAACGGTAGAGCTGCTGGCGTGTCGCGCCGGCCTGGAGAAGGCTCTCGCGGAATTTCCGGAAGATGTTGCCGCCGCTGCCGAGCAGGCGGGTAGATCGGTGACAAGGCTGAAAGCACCGACCGACCCGCGCGCCGAACCTTGGCCGCCGATGCGCGCCGGAGCCGGACTGTGAGCGACCTGCACTGGATGACTGCCGTCGAGGCGGCCCGCGCAATCGCCGCCCGGGAGCTTTCGCCGGTTGAACTGATGACTGCGCTGCTGGAACGGATCGGCCGGCTCGATCCGAAGCTGAACGTCTTCATTCGCCTCGACCGGGACGCCGCAAGGGACGCAGCCAAGGCCGCGGAAGCGGAGATTGTCGGGGGCCGCGTGCGTGGACCCTTGCACGGCGTGCCGGTCGGCATCAAAGACATCATCGATGTCGCTGGCCTGCCGACGACTTGTCATTCGAAGATCCTGGCCGACAATATCGCCGTGGCCGACGCGGTTTGCGTGTCGCGTTTGCGCGGCGCCGGCGCAATCGTGCTCGGCAAGCTCTCGACCCACGAATTCGCGATCGGCGGCCCCAGCTTCGATCTCCCATGGCCGCCGGCGCGCAATCCATGGAATCCGGATCATCACCCCGGCGGTTCATCCTCGGGATCGGGCGCTGGTGTTGCTGCCGGCTTGTTCCCGATGGCGTTGGGCAGCGACACGGGCGGCAGTGTGCGCAACCCTGCCAGTGCCTGCGGCATCGTCGGGCTCAAGCCGACCTACGGTCTCGTCTCACGCCGCGGTGTCTTTCCGCTTTCCTTCACGCTCGACCATGTCGGGCCGCTGACGCGCACCGTCGCCGACAACGCGCTGATGCTCGATGTAATCGCCGGCTACGATCCGCTCGATCCGGGTAGCGCCGCTGCACCCGCCGGGCACTACGCGTCCGGCCTGGAACGCGGGGTGCGAGGATTGCGCATTGGCTTCATCCGCCATTTCCATGAGACCGACACGCCGGCCGATCCCGAGGTGGGGGCCGCACTGGAGCACGTCGCAGGCACCTTGCATAGGCTCGGCGCGGAGATCCGCAATGTCCGCGTGCCGTCGCTCGAAGAATTCGCTGCCGTCAATCGCGTCATCCTGCAGAGTGAAGCCTGGACCATTCACGGACCGTGGCTGCGCGAGCGACCTGGCGACTACGGCCAACTGGCTCGGCGGCGCCTGATGGCGGGGGCGTTCGTCGGCGCCGGGGATTACGTGCAAGCCTCACGGCGGCGCCTTCAGATGATCGAAGCTGTCGAGGACGCATTGCGCGACGTCGATGTGCTGCTCTGTGCCAGCGCCATGGATCCGCCATGCCGCATCGACAAGGCCGACGAGATAGCGCGCACCTATCCGCGGCAAGCGCGCACACCGTTCAACGTCACCGGCCACCCCGCGCTCGCGATGATGGCCGGGATCTCGACGGGCGGCTTGCCGCTGTCGGTGCAATTCGTCGGCCGCTGCTTCGCCGAGGCGACGCTCTTCCGGGTCGCGCGGGAATGGGAGCGCGCGGCTGGCACCGGCGAGAAGCATCCACCCGTGATGTAAGTTACGGATATATCCCTGATGGGGAGAACGCTCATGCCTCGACAGGTCCGTGCCGTCGTCGTCGATCCGGGCGCGCCGGCGAAGCTCGCGATTAAACCGGTTGAGCTGCGCGATCCCGACCGCGATGAAGTCGCGGTCCGGGTGAGCGCAATTTCGCTCAACCGCGGCGAGACGCGGCGCGCTCTGCAGCAGGCCGAGCCGGGGTGGCGGCCGGGCTGGGACTTCGTCGGTGTGACCGAGACCGCTGCGGAGGACGGCAGCGGGCCCAAACCCGGCACGCGCGTGGTCGGCATCCTGCCATCCGGTGCCTGGGCCGAGCAGGTCAATTGTCGTACCCACGCCGTCGCCGCATTGCCCGATGCGGTCGGGGATGCCGAGGCAGCGACGTTGCCGGTGGCAGGCCTCACCGCATTGCACGCGCTGCGCCAGGGCGGGCTATTGCTGGGGCGCACGGTACTGGTGGACGGCGCCTCGGGCGGGGTGGGGCACCTCGCCTGCCAGCTCGCAACGGCGGCCGGCGCGCAGGTCTGGGGTAGTGTGCGCCGTGAGGAACATCGCGCCGCCGTTGCTGAATGGTGCAGCGGAGGAGTCGTGATCGGCCGCGAGCTCGCCGCCGCCAAACCGCACGGTCCGTTCTGGCTGATCCTCGATTCGCTCGGTGGATCGGCCCTCGCTGCGGCGCTCAGTATGCTGCAGCCGGGCGGCACCTGTGTGACATTCGGGGTGTCGGAGTCTGCTCAGACGACCTTCGAAAGCCGTGATTTCTTCGGAACCGGCGGGGCGCGTCTCTACGGGCTTACCCTGTTCCACGAGCTGATGAGCGTCGAGCGAGCCGGGATCGGGCTGGCGCTGCTCGCCGACCTAATCGCAGCCAAGAAGTTGCGGCCGCAGATCGCGGTGGAAGCACGATGGGGCGAGATCGGCACTGTCGCCCGCCGGCTCATAGATCGCGAGTTCACCGGCAAGGCAGTGTTGCACGTTCCCTAGGGATCGCCACCTCAACCGAGCCCCGATTGAGCCGCATTTAAATCTCGGGACGGCGGATCGCAGCATCCGCTTCGGGCGCGGTGTCTGCCAGGAGAGTCTCATCGGCCCGGTCTGGATATGCTCCTCAACCCTTCTGGACCGCCGGGATGGTGGCAAGCGCGTCGACCCAACGCAGCGCGGACCGCCGCCAGCTCTGCCGGCGCGGTGAGAAGCCGGCGCGCTGCGTGATCGTGCCGACGCGCAAGCCATAGCTCTGCGGATTATCCACTGCACAAGCATAGATTGGCGTGCCGCAGGTACCGCAGAAGGCGTGGAGGCGTTTGTTGCCGCTTTCGGCCGTCTTGATATACGTCTTGGGTGTGCCATGAAGCACGAAACGTTCGGCCGACGCCGGGATGTTGACGCGAAATGCCGATCCCGAGAGCGCCTGGCAATCGGTGCAGTGGCAGATGTTGAGCGCATCTGGATCGACTTCCGCCTCGAAGGTGATCTCGCCGCAATGGCACCGCCCATCGATTTTCATGCGTGTTTTCCTCGCGAGTATCTGAGCCAGGAAATTTGCCTGAGCACGCCAATCATAAATGCTGCTGGGCTTGGCGTCAGCAGATCGACCATCGAGCCCAACCGCGTCGGCGCCACCTCCGGGGCGCTTCGAGCCGCGCGTCGACGGTGCCGCTTTTTGAACGAACTCGTTTCACACTGCGACGGCGGGTCACCTGACCCATCGCCAGGGCGAACAACCGATGCGGGTTTTTGCGATATTCTTACCGGTAGGGACTCTCTGCCGTAGGGACGCCACAAATGAGTGAGAAGCCACCGCCGAAATCAGCCAACCTTCAGACCCTGATTCATCGCCGAGACAAGGTTCTGGCCGTTTTGCATCCGCCGACCGCGGCGCATGCGCGGATCATGGAGAGGGCCGGTTGTGAAGCGCTGTTCGTCGGTACCGGCGGGGTGGTAGGTGCCTATAGGGGCCTGTCCGATGTCGGCACCGCGACGATGACCGAGTGCGTGACAATCGCCGGGTGGATTGCCGACAGCGTCTCGATCCCCGTCATCGTCGACGGCGACACCGGTCACGGCGGCATCATGGCGGTGCGTCGCATGGTGCGCGAATGCATCCGCGCCGGCATCGCCGGGATCCGCATCGACGACCAGCCCATCGAAAGCAAGCGCGCGACGCAGAGCGCCGGCGTCGAGGTCGTAGCACTTGACCAGGCGATTGCACGGTACCGCGCCGCCGTCGACATGAAGAATGAACTCGATCCGAATTTCGTGGTGATGGCGCATTGCTACGCGCGCGATGCGTCGAACGGCACACTGAAGGACACGATCGCTCGGTTGCGGGCTTACCGGGAAGAGGCTGGCGTCGACTGGGTACAGTTCGAATCGCCCCATTCGGTCGACGAAATTAAAGCCGCCCGCGCCGCCGTGACGGGGCCGTTTTCTTTCATGAAAGGAAAACTTGGCCGCTATCTCGGTCTCGACGAGCATTTGGCGCTCGGCGTCACGATCGCGTGGTATCCGAGTTTCACGCATCATGTGACCTGGGCGGCGCTATGGGACTTCATGACCGCTTTC
>Ga0318542_10000316_pt1 | contig 11573 bp, 12 predicted proteins | sample GRESIP168b4f23_FD_202530 | JGI IMG/M metagenome (GOLD analysis project Ga0318542, IMG submission 202530) | Tropical soil microbial communities from Luquillo Experimental Forest, Puerto Rico - GRE.SIPMG.168b4f23 | ecosystem: Environmental > Terrestrial > Soil > Tropical forest > Bulk soil...
ATTCCTCTGGCGCGCGCCCTGGCCATCTGGTTCACGCCGCGCATCGAGCTCTTGCCAATTTCGGGGAACGTCTTTCCCTTGGCCGAGATGTATGATGAGGATCCCGCGGATCAGGGATTCACCATTTTGTTTTTCTTCCTGAACGTAGCTTACGTGGGCCTGGGGGCGTGGGGCGCCGGTAGACTCTGGCGCGCGGGCTCGGCCGTCCGGCCCGTTGTTGCTTTTTTGGTTCTCTACATGCTGCTGCGCACGGCGTTCCTGACCACGCTTGAAACGCCTGAGCCCCGCTACGTGCTCGAATGCTTCCCGGCGCTCATAGCCCTGGGAGCCGCCGCAATCGTCGGCGGAAGAGGTGTGGATGAGACTCAGCGATCCTCGGCAGGTTCCGGGTGAATGGTGACGCGATAGATTTGTTGAAACTTTTCCTTTACGCGATCTTCCAAAGCGGCGGTCACATCGTGGACTTGCGTGATGGGCAGCTCGCTTTTCATGGTGCAGTGGCAAGACACTAGAATATGACGCTCGACCTGCCGCACGCGGACGTCGTGACAGTTCACCAATTCATCGAACTCCGACGGCAGGCGGTTCAGGAAATCCTCGATGGCCTTGGCGAGTTGCTTCATTTCGCCGAGGCCTGCGTCGGGCGTGGCGATGTGGCGCCCCAGCGGCTCGATGTGGATGTTTACGTCAACAGCGCCGTCGCGCAGTTCGCGGATCTGGTCTTCCAACTCACTGGCCTGGCGATGGGCCTCGCGCAAGCTCAGATTCTCGTCCACTTCCAGGTGCAACTCGATGAAGAGCCGGCCGTCCTGCTGCGAGGCTCGCACCTCGTGAATCTCGAGTCCCATGCGCTGGGCGAGCGCGCGGATCGCCTCGAAAAGATGTTCGCCAACGGGCGCGCGCGGCTCCACGTGCACCATCACATCCGAGGGAACAATTTCGCCGATGCGCTTCTCGATCGCATCGGTCAGCGTATGTACCTGTTCGAGGCTGGCGGACCGTGGCACGCTGACGGTGGCGTCCACGAAGTGACGGTTGCCGGCTCGGCGCACCCGCACTCGCACCACATCGAGCACGCCTGTCATTCGTTCGAGCGCCAGGGCGATCTCTTGCTGCAACCCCTTCGGCGCCGCGTCCAGGAGCGCGTCTAAAGTGCGCCGGCCAAGCTGCGAGCCAACCCATAAGATCACGGCTGCGACCGCCAGGCCGGCAAGCGCGTCCGCGTAGACAAGCCACGGCAGATCCCAGGTTTCGCCGGCCCACACCAGCCCGATGCCGACCATGACCACGGTGGTGCTCCATACATCGGTCGAAAAATGCAGCGCGTCGGCCTCGAGCGCTTCACTCGAATACTTTCGTGCCGCGCGCTCGAGGGCGCGCGCGCGGGTCAGGTCAATCGACAGTGCTCCGAGCAGCACCACGATCGCCATCAAGCTAGGCTGAATATGCACGGTGCGGAAAAACAGCCGGGCGAACGCTTCGTAAATGATGTACAGGGCCGTCAGCAGGAGCAGGCCGGTCTCGACAAAAGCGGAGAAATTCTCGAATTTCCCGTGCCCGTAGGGGTGGCGTTCGTCCGCAGGCTGGTCCGACATGCGAACGGAGAGGAACGTAATGATGGCGGCAAGCAAATCCAAACCGGAGTGCAAGGCCTCGGAAAGCACGCCAAGACTTCCCGTCCGCACCACCAGAAAGGCCTTCAGGGAGACCAAAAGCGTGGCGGAGCCCACGCTCAGGAGCGCAGCGCGCTTCTTCCCACGCGCCTCCTCGATTGGAGCAACCACTTCCATCGAGGGTCTAGATTATCCCAGATTCCGCATTCCCTCGAGTGCCAGGGAACAACCAGGAATCGCGTGGATTATTTCGCCGCGGTCATGGGGGGTGGCGGCAGCAGCGCCAGCCGTTTGGCTTCGGCGCGCTCGCCACGTATTTCCACTTCGTCGAACAGCAAAGAAGGCGCGACGATCGAAGCAGGCAGGCCCAATTGCGCCGAGCCAAACGCGCTGAAGGCCGTGCCAGCGAAGCCGTTGGCCTGGCTTTGCACATGATTGAAGACAAAGTCGTCGTTGGCGATCCCGGCGATGTTCCGCAGCGTGCGCGTATTTACGCCGATGATGCGTGCTCCCCGGACCATTTCCTCGCGGCCGCTATCGGGATAAACGCGATAGACGACCAACGGCAGGCGGTCGCCCGTTCCAGCGCCGCCTCCGAAGCTCGCCAGCAGCTCCGAGAAATCGTCCTGGTGGAGCAAGCTCAATGCCGGATTGTCCATCTCGCGGACCACCAGGCAGTACTTGTCGCGTTCGGATTGTTTCTCTTCCCGGCATTCCTTCAGGAATTTCTTGCGCAACTCAGGGGATGAAACCGCTTCGGTCGAAGAAAAAATCAAATTGCTCATGGTGGGTTTGGCGTCGTTCAAAAACGCGGCGCGCCCGTGGCCGTTCGACTGGTCGAAATCCGGACCAGGACGGCGGGACATGAGCTCGCCCTTAAGAACGCCGTTTTCGACCAGCGTGATTTTCTGGCCGCGGACGCCTTGTTCATCCACGGTGTATCCGCCGACGAGTCCCGTGCCTTTGAACTCCTTTGCTCCCGGGTCATCCACGAGCGTCACCGTCGGTGGCAAAACCCGTGCACCAATGCGCCCGACCCAATCGCTCTTTCCCCCGAGACCGGTCAGCATTTGTTCGAGCACCGGGCTAAAGGATATGGGCGGCCGCGCTCCGTTGATCGCCGGGCTCAACACCTGCGCCAGCAACGATGCCGCCGCGCGTGCTTCAAACAGCACCGGTCCGGTGTAATCCTGCGCCGGAGGCGCGGCGCGCAGCGCCATTAATTCCGTGCACGCGACGTTCAGGCCCTTGCGCACCGTGTCCACGTTCGGCAGGTCCGCGGGGCGCACCGCGTAGGTCGCATAATAATGATTCACCGGCACGCCATCGTCGGCCACGGCGTTCATGCCCGCCTCGATGGCCGCAAGACTACGATTCTGGCGGATTTCCGTCCCTTCGCTGGTGAGCAGGTACTCGGTCGCGTAAACCTGGTAATAGCTGACGCGCGACTCCTGGATTTGCGAAAACGCGCGCATCACCGCGGAAGCCTCCCGGGCTTCCTGTTCCCAGTTGCGGTTGGTCCAGTCCGGCGTCCCGAGCGGTTGGATCAGCTGGACAGGCGCGGTCTTCGAAAAGTCATCGATATCCGATTGCCGCGCCAGGCTGCTCAGGTAGCCTTTCTTCCTCGAGTACGTATCCACGGCTTCCTTGAAGGCTTGATCGGTTGCGATCCACAGGTCCTGCCGCAGCGAGTCGTAGTCGCGGTCGACGCCTACCTCGCCGGTCGGACCGATAAAGCCTCGAAAAGCGTCGTCGCTGACGAAGTTCGAGCTGTCCAGTTTGTAGTTCCCTACGCGCGCTTCCACGTTCATGAAGCGGTTCCGCGTGCGAGTGCTCGAGAGCATATCGCCGAACTCGGCCACAACTTCGCGCACGTCCAGATCGAGCAAGCGGTATTCGATGTAAAACGGCCGTACCGTTTGATCGGTGTTCGGAATCTGCAATTCCAGCCGGGCCTTCGAGCGGGCCATTTCATCCCGCATGGCCTGAAGGGTATGGTCGTTATCCTGTTGCGCCCGCGCGACTTGCGAACTCGCACCGCTTAAAACCGCCAAGAGAAATACCGCTTTGACCATTCTTCCCGCGCGCCTCACTTTGCTCCTCCCGTCTTGACCACGTCATGGGCGGGCGGCGGCAGAATCGGCGGCCGGTCCGTCGAAGTTTCCTTCTTCTGTACTTCCATTTCGGAAATGAGAATCGCCGGCGAAGCGGCCGCCACCGGAACGGAGCCGGATTCGGCGCCGCAATAGCCGTTGAACACCTCCGCCGTGTCGCCGGTGGCCACGATCTTTGTCAAAGCGGCTAGCGGCGTGCCCACGATGTCCACTCCCCGCACCAGTTCGTCGGGCCGCCCATCGGGAAAGACTTCGTAAACCACCAGCGGCTGCACCTGAAAAGCCTGCGGTTGCCCGCGCCCGGTGAATGTGAACCCTCCGGCGATATCGTCGATCAGCAGCCCGTAGGGCTTGTGTTGTGCCTTGATCAATTCGATGAATTTCGCGCGAAGGTCGGCGTTGCTCACGGTTTTGCTGCTTTGCACGATCAGGTTGCCCTGCCGCGAGACCGGGGTCGCACCCAGCTGCCTGCGCCCGTGTCCGTTCGAGTTCGGAAAACCCACCAGCGGCGACCGGGACATCTCGAAACTCTTTAACACGCCGTGATCGACCAGCGTCACGCGCTGCGCTGGGACTCCTTCGTCATCGAACTGGTAGTAGCCGAGCAAATCCTGCCCCTCCAGTTTCCTCATGGTGGTGTCGTCGGTGATGCTCAGGAAAGGCGGCAGAATTTGTTCACCGACTTTTTTCGAGAAGGTTTGTCCTTCGTTCACGTCTTTTTGCCGGTGGCCTTCCGCCCGGTGGCCAAAAACTTCGTGGAAGAACACCGCCGCGGCGCGTCCGGTGAGAAGCGCCGGGCCAACGGTCGGGTCGACAATCGGCGCCTTGACCAGCCCTTCCAGCTCCTTGCGCATGGTCGATTCCGCAGCGTACACGGCTTTGTCGTCCGGCGTTTCTCGCGGATCCACCCAGTCAAAATTATAATAGCGGTCGATGTCCATCCCATCGGGCGCTTTCCCCTGGATAAACAGTTCCAACCGGTAGCGAATCTGTCCGAATTGCAGTTGCGTGCCTTCGCTCGTCACTTGCAGCACGTTTTGCGCCTGCGCGCTGAAGGTCACGATGGAATTGATGATGGCCGCCGACTCGCGGAACGCTTTCGTGTACGCGCGGACTTTTCCTTCCCACGGCGTGCGGTCCACGTTGATGGAAACCTGCGGGCCGATGGAAACATGCGGCTGCTCGCGGGAAAAATCCGGCGCCTTGCCCTCGGCAGTTTCTACCTTTACTTCTTTTCCCGTCTTGATCTTAATCAGTGCTTCTTCGGCGGCGCGGTACTGTTTGTCGGTTTCGAGCCAGGCGGCGCGACGCAGCATTTCGGGATCGTTATCGACGGGCACGGCCACGATCGGGTTCTCGCTTTGTGCTTGCCGTTCCCCGACCTTGTGGGTGTCATCCAGCTGATAGCTGCCCGCGCGAACCGCAACCTCTAGCCAGCGGGTGCGCGCCTCGCTGCTATTCAGCAATGCTCCGTTCGAACCCGAGACGTCCACTCGCTGCGTGTCGGTGACGGTATAGCCGAGGTAATACGCCGGAGGGTCCTGGGCGCTGTAGGTCTTCAGCGAGCGGTCCAGCTCCGCTTGCAGGGCGGCCAGCAACGGGGAACGCTGCGCCTGGGCGTCCGGCGGGTAAGCAAGGGCCTTCGGCGCCAAGGGAACAGCTAGGCCCGCAAGCAGACTCACCCCGATAAGGTAGGAAATCCATCGACTTCGATTGGCATTCATCAAGGGCAACCTCATTCATTCTTGACGGGACTCGTGAAACATCCCAGTGTACGCTAATGGAGAGGGCGTTCCAAACACCGCGGACGCGCAATCTTCACTTTCCAACCATTCGTTGGACGGCCGGTTTGTTCTTTCCGTTGCACGCCCGGCGGGAGGCTGCGCTTGGCCGCAGCCGCGGAAAAGCCGATAACCTTTCCCGGCGCGGGCCCTGGTCAGCCTTAGGTTTGGGCTCGCATGGTCAGCAAGCTTTGGCGGCGATGCAGCCATTCTGGGGCGGCTTCGGGCCGCCGCCGCGCGTCAACCCCACACCCAGCCCGGTTCCTACCGCCCCGGCGACGATTGCCACGGTTCCCCACAAGCCGAGATGCGGCCCGGCTGCAGCGGTTGCAGCCGGCGGTACGCCGGGATTGGTGTCGTTGCCCGAGGCCACCAGTACATCGAGGGTGGCTTGCTGTGGCGGCAACGGCGCGGAATGATCCCCGCTGCGCACGCTGGTCATCTGCCCGGCCTTGGCCATCACACAAACAGCCGCAAGGTTGCAGACCTTTACCAGCCCTTCGAATACGACTACGTTCATGGTGTTGTTCGCATATTCCACAAAAAAATCCGTACCTACGACACCCGCGACGCCGGCTGGCGTCCGTACTTCGAATTTCCCGTCGGGCTTGGCGACTTTTTGCGCTTGCGTCCGCAGTTTCCCATAAGTGAGTTCCAGCTCGGTTTGCTGCGCTCCGGCATCATGCTTGCTCACCTGGATCGAGGAATCCGAGCCAACGTTGAGCACCGAACCGTCGTCGAGCGCGATGCGCGCCCGCGCATTCACCTGCGTGTTCACCAGGTCCCGCCAGTTCACAACCGTCCTGGCCGCGGCAGGAATGGTTTTGCCGCCGCGCGCAAGGTTCACCGCCGGGATCACCCGCGAAACTTCGCCCGCGCGCTCTCCCGCCCCCGCGGGAACCGCCCAGCTATCCGAAGGCATCGCCACGAGCCAGGAAAGCAGCATCGCCAAAGCCACGGCACACGGAGACTTCTTGGTCATCATCTCGGATTCTCCTCGGAGCTCACGCTATCTATCGTTGTTACTGGAGGGTCGGGAGAAGTGTCAATCGCTCCGAGGAAACCGCTTGTCCACTCTCTACATGACCGCGAGGGCACAAAGGAGATCTAATTCTCGAGAGCACAAGCTAGAAACCGCTCCGGCAACGGGCGTGACAGTCTCATCGGCGGGGTTTGGCGGCCTCAGGATTTTTCGCGCTGAAAGATATTCCGTTTTGGGAAAACCGCGCCCTCGCATTTCGCGCGGAACCTTCAACCCATTGAACCGCTCTGGTCGTTTTCACGCCGTCCGGCGTTTCCGGCGCGGCCCGAACCATCCCGAGCCCTTCCACCACTTCTGTGCAATGTGGGCTAAAACTTCGCTGATAGGGAGGAGTCCACGATTGCCCTGTCTTCGCTTGGTGCCGACCGGCGCAGGGTCCTGGCTCCCGCGGGCGGAAAGGATATCTTCCAAAAGTTTGCCGGAGGCGTCAGAAATGCGAACCCCACGATGGTCTTTCCATTGCCCCCTGGCCGCAGCGACACCACTCGGCATTCCGCTTTTTGTTTGCTGTGGTTGTTAACCAGGATGAGCGACTGCCCCAGCGACACGGCGATGTCCAGAACCGTCAGCCCGCCATGCTCGCTCACGGAAAGGGAGCGGCTGCGGACCTTGAACCTCTCGTTTTGTTTATTGATTCCTTGTACTGTCAAATCGGCGAAAACGGATATACGGGCAGTTCGGCGGCGTTCGCCCTGCCGACAACGGAGCGTGGGCATGATCGATCAAGTCCTCTGCTTTCTAGCGATCTCGAGGTCCTTACTGCTTGTCCTGTGACGAGTCGGGAACCGGGCTCGAACCCGACGTGGGTGCCAGCACCAAGTGCCGGTTCGAATGAGAATAGTCTTCCTCGTTTCGCGGTGGAATAGCTTGTCCGTACCAACCTCGCGTTTATTCGGGCAGTACCTTCCGACCAGCACGCCCCAGAGTACCTCCGGCGCCGACTTTCGACTGGCTTGGAACTTTCGAGGAGCCGTTTCCGTACCTCCAGTGCAGGCGATTCCCAACATGCGCCCCAAGGCGCTTCCAGGAACAAGGAGCAGGGTATGGACGGAGAACTAATCGGGTTGGTGGCGGTCATTTTGGGGATGGGCATTCCCCTCGGCGCCCTTTACACCTATTACCGAGTTCGCAAGCTGCGGAGCGAAGAGCGGCTTGCCGCCATCGCACGGGGCGCCACGATACCCGTGGAGCCGGAGTTGAACCAGGCGGGGCGTTCGCGCCGGGCGGGCATTTTGCTGGTCAGTGGCGCCATCGGCTATATCGTGACGTTCGGGCTGATCGCGCAAATTGAGGCGGACCGTGACGTGTGGACCGCCGCCGCGCTTGGCATCATTCCCTTGGCGGTGGGTGTCGGCTATTTCGTCGATTGGAAACTGATTCACCGCGACGCGCGGACCTAAGCCTCAGATCGCGCTGACGGTCGCTTGAAGGCGGGGTTCCTTTCCCTTGGCAAGGGGCCTCGCCTTTATTGCTGCTAGCGGGCCCCGGAAGTTCAGGGCGCGCGCTTCTGATCTGCCACCAGAAGATCGGCAGCCCGAATCTCTCAGGGCGCGCCTTATTCTTCAACAACTTACCTCCCGCGCACTTCATGTAAAAACGCGAATTGTCCGTGTTTTGTCCGTGTTCTCGCTTTCGGTGCGTTGATTTTCTTGGCTGGGAGAATGATCCGGTCTTCGGCCGCCATCCGTCACCAGCAAAGCAGGCAGGAATCAACCTGGCGTTCTTCGCCGGCGAGTCCGCACTCTTCTACTTCACCGAACACAGTCGCTATGCGTGGATCCGCTGGACCGGCCGTGCCTTCTTAGCCCAAAGCATCATTGAGCATTCGCTTGCTGCCGCATGCAACGCGGGAATCAGTCTGCATGCGCCAGGTCCGCAGAATTGCGGCCCATTGGTTTTCTGAGAAGTAAGCGGGCTGGCCGACTGCCTATCAGCCGACAAGCCCCTAACTCACACAGGAACAACGAGGTCCTCCACTGCAAGCTGAGCGCAGTGACCGGGAAACGATGGAAAGAAGGCGATAAGGGCTGGTACGTGGTTCGCACTGGCAAGCAAAGGCTGTTTTGGTGCTCTGAGCCGTTTACTGGTCAGATGACGCTGCAACGCTCGAAGCTGGTCTGCTCTTTCGAGGTTGCTTTGAATCTGCTCAGAACCTGGGGCGCCACAACGGAAAGCGAGCCGAAGCCTGATTTGCGGGCCAGCAAACTTCCGGGACGAGAGTCGTGGTAACGGTGGGGATGAGGTCTTATGCTGACCCCTACAGCTACGGTCCTTCCTGGACTCTCCGATGCAACGAAGCAGCCCCTCCATGTATGAGAATCGGAGAGAAAAGCGCAATCCAGAGAAACTTCAAGTGCTCCTGTCAAGCGTGGCGGACCCTTTGTCCGTAGAGTCAGCTTTGACGGAAAATGCTAGTTCTCGTGGTCTACGCGTGCGAACGGAGCGACCCTGGGAGCGGGAGAGTCTCGTGATCCTCCTACGTTGCGAAAGCGAGCTTTGGGCGCGTGCGAGAGTCGCCTACTGTCAGGCCATGTCAGACGACACATTTGCTATTGGACTGGAACTGCTGGCCCAGACAGGCACTTCGACCACCTGACTCATCGCTGAGAGTCAGCTCTAACGAACGAACGAGTTGGTAGGCGGTCCCTTGGCCGATGCCAGCAGTTGGAATGGCAGGACTATTTGATTTTCCTGCTCAGGATGAGCCCGCTGCAGAAGTGTGGTTGGACGCGCCCAATCTGTGTTGAACGACCACGGACCGATGGCCCCCTTCGCTTGGCCGACTGGATTGAGGGCAAACCACTTACGGGATCGGAGCTTTGGTCCACGGCTTGCTTCACTCAAGCTGGGCGCCCTGACAACTCAATGTGCCCAACTCCGAGGATGAAACAACCTCCACTGTCTTGGGTGCCCAATTTCTCGACGATCGGGGATTGCTTTCATGGCCAAGATTTTCTACTGCGGCGGATCGTCAGGGCGTCTCGGTATCTTGCGGGCTGTCATTTCGACTGCTGAGTTGTCTAGCGTCCTGTCAAAAGAGGCAAAGTACTTGGGCAAATCGTTCCCCAAAATGAAGGAAACTGACCCCCAAAGCACCGTTATCGAGGTCTTACGAGATGAGCAGGGACAATGGAAAGCGGGCTTCTATCGGGCGGCAAAGGGGCCGCTTCAGTTTGAGGGCCACTTGCGAGCCTCCTGAGACAGGGATAAGTGCACGGTCAAGTAAGTGGCTCAACGAATCGAAGGCCTATTTACCTACCTTCTGGGATCGCGCCGCTTCAGCCTTGCCGAGAGGTCGAGACTTTTGGAGAGCGCCCAGTGCCGCAACGGCGCGCCTGTGATGTTCCTCCGTGTACCACGTGGGAGCGTAGCTCCTCCAGAAGGTTGAACATCTCCTGAAAGACCTCCACAAAGAGAGCGAACTGTGCCTGGAAAACATCCAGTTTTTCGCGCTGCCCCCCACGCAATTCATCAAATTCGGCCATGGTGCGAACGCGAGGGTTCGGGAGCGGAGGGCAACCATGACGCATAAGACGCTCAGGGCAAGTCCAACAGTCGAAATAGTCCCCCAAAGGAAACGAATGGCCGCTACGTTCCCCATCCCCCGAGTCCCGCGCCCGGGTGTAATTCTCGCCAAACCCGTTCGGCGTATCGTACTGACTGACATACGCCCTACTTGGCACGCCTTCAGCAAACGTGAATATTTTCGCGTTTGGCCTTGCCGTCCTCGATCAACACCGCCGTCACGCGCTCGGCAATTTTTCGCTTTTGTTCCGGGCTACGTCCCCCGACCCAGGTGATCTTAAGGTGCGGCATTCCTTCCTCCTTTAAACCTAGGACCTTCCTTACAAGTCCTTACCGACAGGGCCTCCGCATTCTAGCCGCTTTTCTCTGGGCATTCTCTTCATCATGGTCCTCGCATGGGCGCGAGAGGAAGGCCCGCCGTGGCTCTGTGATAGAATGGGCGTTCCATGCACCCCTCGATTCCCCATCTGATTGAGCTGCAGCGAGTGGACCACCGGATTGCGCTTCTTCGCGCGGACCTCGAATCCTTCCCGAAGCGCCTTCGCGAAGCAGACGCCCAGCAGAGCGGCGCCCGCTCGGAAATCGCGTCCACCAAAGAAGCGCTCGCGAAGATCAACGCCGAGCGCAAGAAGTTCGAATTCGAAGGCCAGGAATGGACGGATCGCGTTCGCAAATACCGCGACCAGAGCGGCGCGGTGAAAACCAACGAAGCCTACCGCGCGCTCCAGCATGAAATTGCCAACGCCGAGGCGGAAATCGCGAAGGCCGAGGACCGCCAGCTCGAGGTCATGATGAGAGCCGAGGAGGCCGAGCGGCGCCTCAAGCTCGCGGAATCCCGGCTGAGAGAAGCGGAACAAAGCCTCGCGGCGGAGAAAAAAACGATCGAAGCGCAAGCAAGCGACATCAGAAAACAGCTCGAAGCTGCCGCCGCGGAGCGCGAAAAAATCGTCGCGCCCGTGCCCGAAGATTTGCGCGACCTCTATGCGCGCATCGCCAAGCGCCATGGCGGCACCGCCCTGGCTCAGGTGCGCGACGATCAGTGCCGCGGCTGCGGCCTGCGCGTCTTGCCGCACATCGTGCAGGAGCTGCGCTCGGAAACGAGCGAAGAGGTGTACCGCTGCGAAAGCTGCGGCCTCATTCTCTATTCGCTCGAGCCGGTCCCTTACGCTAAACCGGCGGGCGGCTCCGCGAATGCCGCTTCACCGCCGTCGACCAGTTGATGCCGCGCCGCCCTTCTACTACCCGCGGCAAAAGCCTCTTCGGCGATGCCGGTCCGGAGACGAAGCCCGTCGCCCGCGCGGCCTATCGGATCAACATTGACGGCGCCTCGCGCGGCAATCCCGGCCCGGCGGCCTACGGCGTGGTGATACGCGATGCGCGCGGCGAAACCGTCGCCAAGCTCAAGAAGTACATCGGCCGGTTTACGAACAACGTCGCGGAATACTACGGCCTCATCGCGGCCATGGACTACGCGCACTCGCACGGATTTCACGCGATT
>Ga0318542_10000324_pt1 | contig 11487 bp, 10 predicted proteins | sample GRESIP168b4f23_FD_202530 | JGI IMG/M metagenome (GOLD analysis project Ga0318542, IMG submission 202530) | Tropical soil microbial communities from Luquillo Experimental Forest, Puerto Rico - GRE.SIPMG.168b4f23 | ecosystem: Environmental > Terrestrial > Soil > Tropical forest > Bulk soil...
GGCATATGGCGCGCAAGCCGCGATGCCGGATGCAGAGGCAATCGACGTGGCGATGGTGCGGCTGCCAGTCGTCGCTCCTCACCTCAGCAGAATGCCGTGAGAACTATGACTTATCGTTGTCCGGACTCGCGATGCAGTGCTCACGAAATTCGGCGAGGATGTCGAGATAGAGCTGGCGCTTGAACGGAACGATCATTTCGGGCAGCCGCTGCGGCAGTACCCATTGCCAGCGATCGAATTCCGGATGTGCAGTAGCGACGTTGATATCGCTGTCGCTGCCTGTGAAGCGCATTGCGAACCATTTTTGCTTCTGGCCGCGGTAACGCCCGCCCCAGACGGTACCGCCGAGCTCGGGAGGAAGGTCGTATATCAGCCACGTTCGGCTTTCGCGGAGGATCTCGGCCTTGTCGGTGCCGATTTCCTCCTTTAGCTCACGCAGTGCCGCTTTGCGCGGAGTTTCTCCCGGGTCGATGCCGCCTTGTGGCATCTGCCATGCCGGAACCGAGGGTATGTCGATACGCCGACCGACGAACACTTCGGCGTGCCGGTTCAGCAACATTATGCCGACAGAGCGACGATATTCGAGCATATCGCGCGCCCGATTGTACCGTTCGGTCGCGTCAAAACCAACACCGGCTCAGTTGACGACGCGTCCATTGAACAACGCAATGCCGCGCAGCATGTCGACCACTCGAGCTAGCTGGTAGTCGGCCGGCGTACCCATGATGGTGGGATCAACAGAGGTTAGCTCCGGCGGCTCGCCAGTATCTTCCTTCTTCATGTCTGTCGCGGTAGCGATCTTGTCGCCCTTGTCCGATGGCTTTTCGATCTTCGCAGCCTCGACAACGATGTCGGGATCAATCCCCCTGGCCTGTATTGAACGCCCCGACGGCGTGTAGTAACGCGCAGTCGTGAGACGCATCGCTCCGTGGCCGGGAAGCGGTATAATCGTTTGCACCGATCCTTTGCCGAACGATTTCGTGCCAAGCAGGATCGCTCGATGGTGATCTTGCAATGCGCCGGCGACGATTTCACTGGCCGAGGCAGAGCCGCCATTGATCAGGACCGCCATTGGCAGCCCGGCCGCGATGTCGCCCGGACGCGCATTGTAACGCTGTGCATCCTCGCTGCGCCGGCCGCGGGTCGATACGATCTCGCCCTTGTCGAGAAACGCGTCCGCGACTGCGACCGCCTGATCGAGCAGACCTCCTGGATTGTTGCGCAGATCGAGGACCACGCCGATTAGCTTGCTGCCGGCCTGCTGCTTGAGGTTCTTCATTGCGTTGTTGAGACCGACATCAGTCTGCTCGTTAAACGTCGTGATCCGGATATAACCGATATTGTCCCCCTCGAGATGCGAACGGACCGACTGGATTCTGATCGTCGCGCGCGTCAACTTGACGTCGAAGGGTTCCTTTCCCTCTCGCCGGATCGTCAGCTTGATTTCGCTGTTGACTGGACCGCGCATCTTCTCGACCGCTTCCGGAAGGCTCATCCCCTGGACCGCGTCGCCGTCGAGATGAGTAATCAGGTCACCGGGCTTCAAGCCGGCGCGGGCAGCAGGGGTGTCATCGATCGGCGAAACCACCTTGACGAGCCCGTTCTCCATCGACACTTCGATACCGAGCCCCCCGAACTCGCCGCGGGTCTGGACTTTCATGTCGTTGAAGTTCTTCGTGTTCAGATAATTCGAGTGGGGATCGAGAGAGGTCAGCATGCCGTTGATCGCCGACTCGACCAATGTGTCGTCGGCGACCTCATCAACGTATTCGGAGCGCACTTTTTCGAACACTTCGCCGAATAGGTTGAGTTGTTTGTATGTTTCTGCAGAATTCGCCGTGGCGGGCGGCGCTGCTCCCACGTCCTGGTGCAGCGAAAATACAAGAACCGCGGCCGCGGCCACGGCGACAAGCCCCGAACGCTTCATCCAATCACCCTATAGCCTCGGATTTGACCGGCTCGATTTGCGGATCGCTCATGATATCCGGTGGCGCGTTTATTAATCAACCGAGCAATCAGCGACGAAATAGCCTCTCATTAACCCGCCGTCGGGTGTCGGGTGTCGGCGGACACGATCAGCGAGCGACCTGTCATCGCGGCCGGCTTCGGCAAGCCGAGAACGTCGAGTAAAGTCGGGGCAACGTCGGATAAGCGCCCATCATGAAGGAGCCGCACATCTCTCGGCGGATTTACGATGATGAACGGCACCGGGTTGATAGTGTGGGCGGTATGCGGCTCTCCCGTTTGCGGGTCGCGCATCATCTCGACATTACCATGATCGGCGGTGATGACGAGCGTCCCGCCAGCGTTTTCGACTGCGGCGGAGAGGCGGCCGAGGCACGCGTCGACCGCCTCGACCGCCTCGATCGCGGCGCCGAGCGAGCCGGTATGCCCAACCATATCGGTGTTCGCATAGTTGAGGACGATCACGTCGAAACCGCCGGATCGAATCGCCGCGACAACCTTGTCGGTCACCTCAAGTGCTGACATCTCGGGCTGCTGGTCGTAGGTCGGGACCTTCGGCGATGGCACCAGTATCCGCTCCTCGCCGGAAAAGACGGTCTCTCGCCCGCCGTTGAAAAAGAAGGTGACGTGCGCGTACTTCTCGGTCTCGGCGATGCGAAGCTGAGTGAGCCCGGCGCGCGATACCATCTCCCCGAACGTGTCCTCGAGGTCTTCGGGCGCGAACAGGGTGGCGAGAAAGCGGTTGAGCTCGGTGGAATACTCGACGAGGCCCAGCGCCGCGGCAAAGGCGATCAGCTTGGGTCGAGAAAAGCCGGCAAAATCCGGGTCGAGCAGCGCGGCGGCAATTTCGCGCACCCGATCGGCGCGAAAGTTCGCAACAAACAGACCGTCGCCGCCGCGCATACCTCCATACCCGGCGATCGCCGTGGGTTCGACGAATTCGTCGGTCTCGCCTCGGGCGTAGGCCGCTTTGACTGCCTCGATGGGGTTTGCCGCATTGCGGCCAATACCGTGAACAATCGCCTGGTAGGCCCTTTCCAGCCTGGCCCAGCGCTGGTCGCGGTCCATCGCATAATAGCGGCCGCACACAGTGGCGATGCGTATGTCTTTGAGGCCCGAAACATCCTCTGTGAATTCTGTAAGATAAGAGATAGCCGACTTAGGCGGCGTATCACGCCCATCGAGGAATGCGTGAACCGCAACTGGGACTGCGGATTTGGCGAGGATTCGGACGAATGCAGCGATCTGCTTTTGGTGCGAGTGAACCCCGCCGGGCGACATCAGCCCGAGAAGGTGGGCCGTCCCGCCGCTGTCCCTCAGTCTGGCGGTGAAGTTGCAAAGCGCCGGCATCGTCCCCAGCTTGCGCTCGGCGATCGCCGCATCGATGCGCGGCAGATCCTGATAGACGATCCTCCCGGCGCCGATATTCGTGTGGCCGACCTCGGAATTCCCCATCTGCCCGTCCGGGAGCCCGACAAATTGCTCGCTCGCTTGCAGATGCGTATGTGGCCACCGTGTCATGAGGCGGCGCCAGTTGGGCGTCCGCGCCCTCGCGATCGCGTTGTCGTCACCTTCCGCCCGCTCACCCCAGCCATCGAGGATGCACAGCACCAGCGGGCGCGAACGGGAGTTCATGTTGGGAGCCTTTGGGCAGCTGCTTGGCCAATCTGTATACGCGAAACTGAACTCGAAACGTTAGCGTTCCCGAACCGCTGGCTGTTACCCGCAGTCCATAGGTCGAGCGCAGCCCGGCCTAGACCCGAACTACAGATGAACCGCGTCACTATCGGGGAGCGCCTCGCCCCACATCTTTTCAAGATTGTAGTAGGCGCGGATTTCCGGCCGGAACAGATGCACGATTACATCACCCGCGTCGATCAGCACCCAATCGCCCTGGGCTTTGCCCTCAGTCGAGATCCGGATGCGGCGGGAAAGCACATCCTCTAGACGCTCGGTGAGCGCCAGGACCTGACGCGACGAGCGGCCGCTTGCGATCACCATGTAGTCAGCGAATGTAGTCTTCCCGGCGAGGTCGATCGTGACGACGTCCTCGGCCCTGCCGTCTTCGAGGGTTCCACGGACGAGTTCGAGGATTTCTGCTGCCGCGCTGCCAAGCCTCATCGGCCTGGGGCGGGGTCCGAGAGCAATCGTCGGCAATTCGGGTCTTTCCTCCTTTGAGGCTTGGGGCGGGTAATTGGTTGCTCTGATCTGGGTCGCCGAGCGAGTATCGTGCGGGGTGTGGAAGAATACCCAAGCCGGCGGGCTCATTTCAGCTAACCGCCGCGCTGCGGCAACCGGGATACGCCGTCGGGCAAACCGCTGCGCGGCTACGCCGGAGAGTGCCTTCAAAGAATAAGAAGGGCGATCGAAGACGGCAACCGCCGCCATCCGAAAGATTTCGGGCCATCGCTCCCAGCGGGGAATTTGGAGGAGATTGTCACTGCCCATCAGCCACACGAAACGCAGGCGCGGAAATCGTCGCCGGAGCGCTTTCAGAGTATCGACGGTGTAGCCGGAGCTTCGTAGCCGCCCTTCGAGATCAGTGACGCGCAGGCGCGGGTGCGGTGCGGCAACGCCGCAAGCCTGTTCCAGGCGCGCTGCGAGCGGTGCCATGCCCTTAACGGGCTTCAGCGGATTTTGCGGCGACACCAGCCACCAGACCTCGTCGAGATCCAGGCGTTTGAGAGCCAAGAGGCTCACATGCACATGCCCGCCATGGGCGGGATTGAAGGAGCCGCCCAGCAGCCCGATCCGGCGATGCCGGCCGAAGCGCTCTGTGCAACCGCTCAGGGGCGTACCTGCCCCGCGCCACGCACGAGGTATTTGTACGTCGTCAACTGCTCGGTCCCGACCGGGCCTCGCGGCGGGAGCCTTTGCGTCGAAATCCCGATTTCGGCGCCCATGCCGAACTCGCCGCCATCCGCGAACTGAGTGGAGGCATTGACCAGCACGATGGCGCTGTCGACCTCGCGCAGGAAGCGTTCAGCGGCGGCCTCGTCCTCGGTGACGATTGCGTCGGTGTGATGCGAGCCGTAGCGTTCGATATGGTCGATCGCCTCGTCGATCCCGCCGACCAGATGCACCGCGAGAATGGCGTCGAGGTATTCGGTGCGCCAATCCTGTTCGGTCGCCGGCACTGCGGCGGGATCGATCGCCAGCACCTCGGGGTCGCCGCGCAACTCGCAGCCGGCAGAGCGCAGATCGGCGAGGATTGGCGGCAGCACCGTCTTCCCGACGGCGCGGTCGACCAGCAATGTCTCCGTGGCACCGCAGATCGAGACGCGCCGCATCTTCGCGTTGAGGACAATGGCGCACGCCTTCGCCGGGTCGGCGGCGCGGTGAATATAGGTGTGGCAGAGACCTTCGAGATGCGCGATGACCGGTATGCGGCTCTCGCGGTGCACGCGCTCGATCAGCGAGGCGCCGCCGCGCGGCACAATGATGTCGATGACGCCGCTCATCCGCAGCATCATGCCGACCGCCGCGCGGTCGCGGGTCGGCACCAGCTGGATGGTGGCTTCCAACAAACTGGCGCCGCGCAATCCCTCGGCGAGGGCGGCGACCAGGGCGTGCGAGGAGTGATAGCTCTCCGAACCGCCGCGCAGGATCGCGGCGTTACCTGATTTGAGCGCAAGTCCGCCGGCGTCGGCGGTGACGTTGGGCCGGCTTTCGTAAATGATGCCGATGACACCGAGCGGGACTGACACCCGTTCAATCACGAGGCCGTTCGGTCGGGTCCGGCGGTCGAGGATGCGGCCAACCGGTTCGGGCAACGCGGCGATGCCTTCGAGCCCGGCGGCAATCGCCTCCAGCCGTTTGGGGTCGAGCGCGAGCCGATCGCGCAATGCCGGGGCGAAACCCTGTGCCTCTGCCTCGTCAAGATCGCGGCCATTCGCATCGAGGATTTCCGCAGCTCTTGCGCGCACCACTCCGGCGGCGTTGCGCAGGGCCGCCGTTTTGGCTGCGGGTTTCGCTCGCGCAAGAGCGGCGGACGCTTCACGAGCGCGACGACCGATTTCGGCCATGACGGCAGGCAGATCGGCCTCTGATGTGGCAGTTCGGTCGGGGAGCAACGTTTCGGTCGTCATGAAGTTCCGGTCACTACCAGATCGTCTCGATGAATGATCTCATCGCGACCACGGTAGCCGAGGATGTCAGCAATTTCACCACTCTTGTGGCCGGCGATGCGGCATATATCGACGCTCGAATAGCCCGACAGCCCACGGCCGACCTCGGCGCCGGACCGCTTTCGGATGATCACAGCGTCGCCGCGTTCGAAAATACCTTCGACCGCGACCAGCCCGGCGGGCAGTAGGCTCGTACCACGGCGGAGCGCCCTGGCCGCGCCATCGTCGACGATGACCGCGCCCGACGGATTAACCGCTCCGGCGATCCACGCCTTGCGCGCGGACCGCGGCTCCCCGTGGGGCAGGAACAATGTGGCTCTGCCGCCAGCCTCGATGGCGGCGAGCGGGCCCGCTACCGAATCCGCGGCCCTTCCCCTGGCGATCAACATGCGGCAGCCTGCATTCATCGAAATGCGAGCGGCGGCCAGCTTAGTCACCATCCCGCCCGAGCTGTAGCCCGGGGGTGCCTCACCTGCCATTGCTTCGATCTCAGGCCCGATCTCAGAGACCAGGGGGATGTGCCGGGCCGTCGGGTCCTTACGCGGATCGGCGGTATAAAGGCCGTCGATATCCGACAGCAACACCAGCATGTCGGCGCTCGTCATCTGCGCCACTCGGGCGGCGAGCCGGTCGTTATCGCCAAATTGGATCTCGGCTGTGGCGATCGTGTCGTTCTCGTTAACCACCGGAACCGCACCGAGCGTCAGGAGCTGGGCAAAGGTGGCGCGTGCATTCAGGTGTCGGCGCCGCTCCTCCGTGTCGTCAATGGTTAGCAAGATCTGCGCGATGGTAATCTTGTGACGGGCGAGCGCCTCCTGATACGCGTGCGCGAGGCGGATCTGCCCGGTCGCCGCGGCGGCCTGCTTTTCCTCGAGTCTCAGCCGCCGACCGGCGAGCCCAAGCTGGCGGCGTCCAACGGCGATTGCGCCGGACGATACGAGGATCAGCTCCTGGTCACGCTTGCGGCAGCGAGCGACATCCTCCGCCAGGCCATCGAGCCACGTGCGGCGGACTTCGCCACTTTCCGTTGCCAGTAGTGCCGAACCGATCTTCACCACCAGCCGCCGCGCCGTTGCGAGCGCTTCGGCGGCGCTGGGCGAGCCTGAAAGGGCCTTCGTCATAGTGTCGAGGCAAGGGGTTCGGTCGTCGGCGCCTCGCTGTCTTTTCCCGGCGTCTCTACACGACCACGTCCGGTAGAGAGCACGGCGAGTACCGCGTCTAAAACATCCGGTACGCCAGCGCCAGTCGCACCCGACAGCGGCAAGACCTGGATCCCGACGCCGGCAGCGCGCCGCAACTCACGGCATTTCGCGTTCACTGCCTTGGGTTCTATCGCATCGATCTTATTGAGGCCGATAATTTCCCACCTTTCGGGGAGGCTGTGACCATAGCGGGCGAGTTCCTCGCGAATAGTGCGATACGCTCTGGCGACGTCCTCGAGGGTGCCGTCAACGAGGTGGAGGATGACCGCGCAGCGCTCGACGTGGCCGAGAAAACGAGTGCCGACCCCGGCCCCGCCGCTCGCTCCCTCGATCAGCCCGGGAAGATCGGCAAGAACGAACTCCTTGCCGTCATGCACCCGAACGACCCCCAACTGCGGCTTCAGGGTCGTGAAAGGATAGTCGGCAATCTTGGGCCGAGCGTGCGTTACTTTGGAGAGGAACGTCGATTTCCCGGCGTTCGGCAGACCAACGAGGCCGGCATCGGCGATCAGTTTGAGGCGCAACCAAACCCACGCCTCGCGTCCCGGCCAGCCCGGATCGGCGCGGCGGGGGGCGCGATTGGTCGAATTCTTGTAGTGGGCATTGCCGAATCCGCCATCGCCGCCCTTCAGCAATACGAACCGTTGGCCGGGACGGGTCAGATCAGCGAGCACTTGCCGTTTGTCCTCATCAAGAACCTGCGTTCCGACAGGGATCCGCAACTCCAGATCCTCGCCGCCGGCTCCGCTGCGCTCGCGTCTGGCGCCTGGTCGGCCGTTTTGCGCGCGAAAATGCTGCCGGTATCGGTAGTCAATAAGTGTGTTGAGGTTTTCCGCCACGATGAAGACGATGTCTCCGCCCTTGCCGCCATCGCCGCCGTCCGGACCACCGAACTCTATGTATTTCTCGCGACGAAAGCTCGCCGCGCCGCGGCCGCCATCACCGCTCTTCAGATAGATCTTACACTGATCGAGAAACTGCACGGCAAGACACTGAGAGGAATAAAAAGGGGAACAGCGGACCGCTCCCCTCGGGCTTTGTTGCTGTTGGGGACGGCTATTTAGTGACCTCCGCCGCGGGCGGCGCCGCCGGGGGCACGATCGAGACGAAAGTCCGTCCGGCAAGGCCCTTGTGGAACCTGACGGCTCCGGCTGAGGTAGCGAAAAGCGTGTGATCGTGGCCGATCCCGACATGCGCGCCCGGATGGAATTTGGTGCCGCGCTGACGCACGATGATATTGCCGGGAATGACGATCTCCCCGCCGAATTTCTTGACGCCGAGGCGTCTGCCGCGACTATCGCGCCCGTTACGCGATGAACCGCCGGCTTTCTTATGCGCCATCTGCGGCTCCTTCCCTGCGCTGCGGACTGCTCGCGCTTCGGATGTCGGTGATGCGCAGGACGGTCAGCTGTTGGCGATGGCCCTTCTTGCGACGATAGTTGTGCCGCCGTTTCTTCTTGAAGACGATGATCTTGGGCGCCCGCGTCTGCTCGACAACGGTGGCGCTGACCGAGGCGCCGTCGAGCAGTGGCGAACCGCTCACCACCTCGGCCCCTTCGCCGATCATCAGCACGTCGGTGAGTTCGACACTCGCGCCGGGCTCGACCGGGAGCTTCTCGACCGAGATGACGTCCTCTTTGGAGACCTTATACTGCTTGCCGCCGGTGCGGATCACTGCGAACATGATAGCCGTCGATATAGTCTGCGGCAGAGCGGGCGCAACCGCCGCGGTGCGCGGAAGCGGCGGATGGGCCCCTTGGACCGCGAGGGGGCCGCACTATAGGTTCCTGCCCCGGCCTGTCAATCGCCTAAGTCGCGGCTTTGACGGCCTAAGTCGCGCTCTTTAAACTAACGCATTGAGAGGCGATCGGCCCAGGGCCGATCCGGGCTTCATTTTCACGAGGAAGCATGGACACCGGCATCATTCGTGCCACCGAAGACGAGGCGCTGCAGTTCCATGCCAGCGGGCGTCCTGGAAAGCTTTCAATCGCGCCGACCAAGCCTCTGACAACACAGCGCGATCTAGCGCTCGCCTACTCGCCCGGCGTGGCGTTCCCGTGTCTGCACATCAAACGCCAGGCGAGTGCCGCCTTCGACTACACCTCCAAGGGAAATTTTGTCGCGGTGATCTCGAACGGCACCGCAGTCCTAGGGCTCGGCGATCTCGGTGCGCTTGCGGCAAAACCGGTCATGGAAGGTAAATGCGCGCTGTTCAAGCGTTTCGCGGATATCGACTCGATCGACCTGGAGATCGACACGCGGGATGTCGACGAATTCGTCAACTGCGTGCGTTTTCTGCACCCGGCCTTCGGTGGCATCAATCTCGAGGACATCAAGGCACCGGAATGCTTCATCATAGAAGAGCGACTACGTGAGCTGCTGGAGATTCCGGTGTTTCATGACGATCAGCATGGCACCGCAATCATCGCGGCGGCCGGCTTGATCAATGCCCTCCACCTGACCGGGCGCGAGCTCAAAAGCGTCAATATGGTCGTCAACGGCGCCGGCGCGGGGTCGATTGCTTGCGTCGAGCTATTAAAGACGATGGGTTTGCCCTCTGAGAATGTCGTGTTGTGTGACACGCGGGGGGTCATCTATCGCGGCCGCACAGACGGCATGAACCAATGGAAGTCGGCCCACGCGGTCGAGACGAAGGCACGAACCTTGGCCGAGGCGCTCGAGGGGACAGACGTCTTTTTCGGCCTTTCCGCGAAGGGCGCAGTCGACCGGGCCATGGTGCGGTCGATGGCGGACAAGCCGATCATCTTCGCGATGGCGAACCCAGATCCGGAGATCACGCCCGAGGAGGTGCGCGCGGCGCGGTCGGACGCGATCATCGCTACGGGGCGTTCTGATTACCCAAATCAAGTCAACAACGTCCTTGGTTTCCCGTACATTTTCCGGGGGGCTCTCGAGGTGCACGCCTCGACGATCAACGACCCGATGAAGATCGCAGCGGCCGAAGCCCTCGCTGGGCTCGCACGCGAAGACGTCCCGGATGAGGTTGCCGCTGCCTATTCCGGGGTGCGGCTGCGATATGGTGCGGATTACATCATCCCGGCTCCGTTTGACCCGCGCCTGATCTGGGCGGTGCCACCCGCTGTCGCAAAAGCGGCGATGGATTCCGGTGTAGCGCGCAAACCTATCCTCGAAATGGAGGCCTATAAACGGAGTTTGCGCGCCCGCCTCGACCCGACTGCCGCTGGCCTCGAGCTGATCTTCGAACAGGTGCGGGCAGAGCCGAAGCGCGTCGTGTTCGCCGAAGGCGAGGAGGAGAAGACGATCTGCGCCGCGCTGGTGTTCAGAGATAGCGGTTACGGCGCGCCGGTGGTGATTGGCCGCGAGGAACGGATCAAAGCGACGATGTCGGTGATCGGCCTGACGTCACCCGAGGGCCTCGAAATCCACAACGCGAGGCTCTCGCAGCACAACAAGCGCTACACTGATTTTCTCTATGAACGTCAGCAGCGCAAAGGGATGCTTTATCGCGACTGCCAGCGGTTGGTGAACCAGGATCGCAACGTCTTCGCCGCCTGCATGGTCGCCTGCGGCGATGCCGATGCGATGGTGACGGGGGTCACTCGCAACTCATTCGATGCGCTGGACGAGATATCTCGGGTGATTCCGGTGAAACCGGGCTCCGTGCTGTTCGGCTTGACGGTGCTGCTCGCCCGTGAGCGCACCGTGCTACTGGCCGATACGCTCGTCCATGAGGCGCCCAGCTCGGCGCAGCTTGCCGATATTGCCATCCAAGCGGCGGCCAAGGCGCACGAGCTGGGATTGGTGGCACGAGTGGCTTTGCTGTCGTACTCGAATTTCGGTAACCCGATGGGCCAGGACGGTAAGCGGGTGCGCGATGCAGTCGCGTTGCTCGACCAGCGGGCCGTCGGCTTCGAATACGATGGCGAGATGAGCGCCGACGTCGCCCTCGACGAGCGGCTGATGCGCCAACTCTACCCGTTCTGCCGGCTTGGCGGGCCGGCCAACATCTTGGTGATGCCTGAACTGCACAGCGCCAATATAGCGGCGAAGCTGCTGCCGGAGCTTGGCGGGGGCACAGCGGTTGGCCCCCTTCTACTCGGCCTTTCCCACCCCGTTCAGATTGTCAATATGGGTGCCACAGTGTCCGACCTCGTTAATCTGGCGGCCCTGTCGGCCCACGACGCGATACGCTGATCGCGAGGCTTCTCGGC
>Ga0318542_10000342_pt1 | contig 11335 bp, 5 predicted proteins | sample GRESIP168b4f23_FD_202530 | JGI IMG/M metagenome (GOLD analysis project Ga0318542, IMG submission 202530) | Tropical soil microbial communities from Luquillo Experimental Forest, Puerto Rico - GRE.SIPMG.168b4f23 | ecosystem: Environmental > Terrestrial > Soil > Tropical forest > Bulk soil...
TACACGGTGCGCACGGATGCCGACGCCGCGCGGCTGCAGGCCGCGTTGGCTGCCCGTCCGCGCCGGGTGCTGATCATCGGTTCCGGGTTCATCGGTTCGGAGGCGGCCTCGGTGTGCCGCGACCTCGGCCTGGAAGTCACCGTCACCGAGCGCGGTCCGGCACCGCTCGCCGGTCCGCTCGGCAGGGTTATCGGCGAAATCGCGGCCGAGATGCAGCGCGAGGCCGGGGTGGATCTTCGCACCGGTGTCTCGGTGCTGGCGCTGGACGGTGACGCGGGCGGACACGTGCGGCGCGCCCGGCTGTCCGACGGCAGCACGCTCGACGTCGATGTGGTGGTGACGTCATTGGGGTCGATCCGCAACGTCGAGTGGCTCGAGGGGGCCGGACTGGCGGCCGGGTTCTGGGGGGTGGGTTGCGACGCCGGCTGTCGCGCGTTCGATATCAACGGGGTGCTCACCAGCCGCATCTTCGTGGCCGGCGACATCGCCCGGGCCCCGCATGTGCTCTACGACTACCAGTTCCTGGCGATGGAACATTGGGATAACGCCGTGCTGGGTGCCCGCGTCGCGGCGCACAACATGGTCTGCGGCGAGGTCGATCGCTGGGCACACCTGCTGATCCCGCAGTTCTGGTCGGCCCAGTTCGGTGTCAACATCAAGTCCGTCGGCGTGCCTTCGTTCGGCGACGAGATCGTCTTCACCCAGGGTTCGGTGAAGCAGCGCCGGTTTGCCGCAGCCTATGGCCGCCACGGCCGCATCGTCGGCGCGGTCACCTTCAACCACGCCAAGTGGATCGACTACTACCGAGACGAGATCGCGCGGTCGGGGCCGTTTCCGCCGCATCCGCCCGGCTTTGACTTTCCGGAGAACATGCGCGTGATGCCCGCCGACTTTCCCGCGCGCGGCGTGCCGACCGAAACCCCGGACGTGGTGTTGACGGGCCACGACCCCAGCGAACGGCGTGCCGAGTTCCGCGTACGGCAGCGATGACCAAGGAACTCACCATGACCCCCGAGGAAGCCTTCGACGCCGCGATGCGGCACGAAAACCGCGCCAATCCCTATCCGTTCTTCGATGAGTTGCGCAAGACGCCGGTCGCGCGGGTGACCAACGGGATCTACGCCGTCACGGGATACGAGGAGCTGATGGCGCTCGCCCACGACCCCCGGGTGAGTTCTGACCTTCGCAAGAGTCGCCCGCCGACGGCCGACGATCGGCGGGTCGCCGCCGAGTCGGTGGTGGAGGCCCCCGAAATTGCCGGGGCCTACCGGCAGGAGCCGAGCTTCATCGCGCAGGACCCGCCCGAGCACGACCGGGCGCGCCGTCAGTGCATGCGTTTTTTCGGGCCACCGCATGAACCGGACCTGATCCCCGGCCAGGAGCCGCTGTGTCAGCAGATCGTCAACGAGCTGCTCGATAAAGCGACAGGCAAAACCCGGATCGACGTGGTCGACGAGTTCGCCTACCCGCTGCCGGTCAACGTGATCTGCCGGATCATGGGTATACCCATCCAGGACGAACCGCAGTTTCACGCCTGGGTCACCGACATCGCTTCCGGCATTTTCGATCTCGGCCCCGACATCCAGACCGAGGAGGGTCAGGCGCGTCGCGCCCAAGGTGAAGCCGCTAACTTGGAGCTCAACAAGTACATCGCCGGGCTGGTCGAGAAGGCCGCGAAATCGCCGGGCCCGGATATGATTTCGCAGTTGGTTCACGATGACGGTCCGGACGGGCGGATGTCGCGGAGCGCGATCGTCAGCAACACCATCCTGCTCTTCGTCGCCGGCCATGACTCGACGGTCAACCTGATCTCGCACTGCGTGCTCACCGTGCTGCGCAACCCCTGGTCGATCGAGCTGTTGCGCGCGCGGCCGGAGTTGATTCCCGGCGCCATCGAGGAAGTGCTACGGCTGCAGTCGTCGGTGCAGTTCTTCCCGACCCGATCGGCATTGGCGGACATCGAAATTGGCGGTGTCACGATTCCGCGAGGTGCCCCCATCTATCTCATGTACGGCGCCGCCAACCGGGATCCCCGGCGCTTCCCCGACCCCGACACATTCGATCCCCAACGCGCCGACAACGAGCACGTGGGCTGGGGCCGCGGCATTCACGTCTGCTTCGGCGGACCGTTGGCCAGGCTGGAAGTCAACACCGCCTTCGAGGCGTTCCTTCGCAGGGTGGAAAACCCGCAGCTGGTCGAGGACCCACCGCCCTACCGCATCAGCCAGGTGTTCCGCGGCCCCCGGCATCTGCTCGTCGATTGCGACGACGTCCGGCCCTGAACTCGGATCACCAACGCCCGTGACGGACGACCTCGGAGAAGGGCCGCCGATTCGGCTTGCGGATCGGGGTGAGCGGACGATCGGCGGGATATCCGATGCCGAGCAGGAAGGCCACCAGGTGGTCGTCGGGCACACCCAGGATGGCGCGCGCCTTCTCCTGGTCCCCCACCGACGAATGACCCGTTCCGATCCCCAGATCGGTGGCCGCGATCATCATCGCCATCGTGGCCTGACCGATGTCGTAGGTATCGGTTACCAGCCGGCGATCATCGGGGGGCACCGGCACAACCAGTGCGATCGCCGCCGGAGCCGAGGCGATGTGGCCCGCGCCGCGCCAAACGGTGGACAACTCCTGCAGCTGAGCGTGGTCGGTGACGACGACGAAGTCCCACGGCTGCCGGTTTTTCGCCGACGGTGCCCGCCAGCCGGCCTCGGCGATGCGGTTCAGGTCGTCATCCGGGACCGGATCTGGCTTGTATTGCCGCACATTGCGCCGGGCACAGATCGCGTCCCAAGCATCCATGCTCTCAGGCTAACCAGACGGGATTCGTCAACGCGACCATCGCACCTAGCCTGCCGCCCTGCGCCTCTCGAACCTCCAGTCGCGCGAAACGCGCCTTGGAAGACGCAGCGGCGTCGAGCTCCCACTGCAACCGGGCCCGCCCTGACGTCACCGTCGCCCGTCCCGCGCGGCCCGTCGCGGTGATCAGAGCGGCGTTGGTGCCGGCAGCGCCGCTGATCACGGCGGTGACCGTCACCGCGGTCCCGGGCAGCACCCGCAGTGTCTGCCCCGGACCGGCCATGTAGGCGGCGCCGCCGCTCGAGCAGGACGCGGTCAACTCGCACGCCACGTCCCGTGATCGGGCGATGTACGAGCGGCCGTGGCGCAGCCCGTCGACGATCGCGCATACCGAGAGTTCACCCGCGTGCACGGCCGTCTGCGGCGAGCCGACCCGCTGGTGTTTGCCGTGGGAATCGCTGCCGCCGACCGCCGCGACGCGCCGGCCCCGTCGCAGCAACCGTTGCCAAATCCGAAGGGACAGTTCGTCGTCGACGTTCCATCGACCGTTCCAGACCTCGAGCGCCTCCACGTCGGCAAAACCGAACTCCCACGCCGATCCCGGCAACGGCACGGCGGGATGGGCGGCGATCACCAAGCCGCCGGCTTCGCGGACTTCGGCGGCGAATCGCGGGAACACCCGGTCGCGCGGCCCATATCGCCAGTCGACCCAGGCGCGTGCCGACAGTCCGACGGCAAGCCAATGTCCGTGCCGGGTGGTGACCTCCTCGCCGGGAATCACCAGGAGCGATCCGGTGCGGCACATCGGCCACACCCGGTTGGCCGCGTTGGTGTTGTGTTCGGTCGAGACGATGAAATCCAGCCCACCGGCTTGGGAATCCGACACCAGTTCACCGGGATGGCGCTCGCCGTCGGAGTAAACGGTGTGCAGATGCAGATCCCCGCGGTACCAGCGCGCGCCACCAATCGACGCGGCCGGGCGCGCCGGGGCGCCGTGTGCGGCGGGCAGCTTGCCTTCCGGACCATCCCCGACAATGGGTTTCCCGCGCTCCAAGGTGACGCGCACCTGCCAAGCCATACCCCAAGGGCTCAGCACCACCGGGCCGAGGGCCACGGCCCATACGCCCGGCTCGATAGGTCCTGCCAGGTAGCCCGGGGTGGCATAGGCACTTGAGATCACAAAGCCGTCGCGCGCGCCGCCCGACCAGCCCCTGAACCCGGCTGCGTTGCCCAGGTCGTGACCGGCTGGGCCAAAGATGCCCAGATCCAACACGTTTCGCGCCACCCCGGCCACGGCGAACCGCTCGTGGGAGGTGGCGACCCGGATTTGCCGCACACCAGGCGGCACATCGAACGGCAGGTGGACCCACCGGTAGATGCCGAAGCCGAACCGCCCGGAAAACGTGACCTCGATCGTCTGGCCGTCGCGCTGCTCGGTGACGGCGGTGGGTGCGACCGTCGCGGTGCTCATGGCCCTAGCATCCGCCACGTTGGAGTAACCACCCGTTACATCGACACCAACACCTGCCGTCGGGCCGCTGAGCGTTTTCTCCACGCCAAAGCGCGACGTTGTCAGAGTGGAGTTCTATGGTGGCGGTCGATGACGCTTCACCTCCACCGTGCCGAACGCACCGACCTGCTTGCCGACGGTCTCGGCGCGCTGCTCGCCGACCCGCCGCCCGACCCGTTCGCCGAGGAGCTGGTGCTGGTGCCGGCGCGCGGCGTGGAACGCTGGCTGAGTCAGCGGCTTTCGCACGTGCTGGGCTGCAAGCCCGGAGATGGTGACGGCGTGTGCGCGGCGGTCGCCTTCCGCAGTCCGGCTTCGCTGCTCGCCGAGATGACCGGCACGGTCGACGACGATCCGTGGTCGCCCGAGGCCATGACATGGCCACTGCTTCAGGTGATCGACTGCTCGCTGGATGAGCCGTGGTGCCAAACACTGGCAACGCATTTGGGACATGGCCTCCCCGACCTGGAAGCCGAGTTACGGCGGGGCCGGCGGTACTCGGTGGCCCGACGGCTGGCGGGACTGTTCGCCTCCTACGCCCGGCAGCGTCCGCGGCTGCTGACCGACTGGCTGGACGGCCACACGGGTGACCTCGACCCGGACCTGGCCTGGCAGCCGGAGCTTTGGCGAGCGCTCCTCGAGCGCATCGACGCCGATCCCCCGCATACCCGGCACGAGACGACCGTGAAGCGGCTGCGGGAGGGGCCCACGGATCTGCCGAAGCGGCTATCGCTCTTCGGGCACACGCGGCTGGCGTGCACGGACATCGAACTGCTCGACGCGCTGGCCACCCACCACGATCTGCACCTGTGGCTGCCGCACCCCAGCGACGAACTCTGGCGCGCGCTGGCCGGCACCCACGGCGCCATTCCCCGTCGTGACGACGTCAGCCACCGCGCGGTGGACCATCCGCTGCTGGCGACGCTCGGGCGAGACCTGCGTGAACTTCAACGCGGCCTGCCTACAGATCTGCAGACCGACGAGTACATTCGCAGCGCTGAACGCCCCCACACGCTGCTCGGCTGGCTGCAGTCCGATATCGCCGCCAATGCCGTTCGGCCGCAAGGGCGCACGCTCGCCGCGGATGACCGCTCCGTGCAGATACACAACTGCCACGGGCCGGCCCGTCAGGTCGATGTGCTGCGCGAGGTGCTGCTCGGCCTCCTGCAAGACGACCCGACGCTAGAGCCGCGCGACATCCTGGTGATGTGTCCCGACATCGAGACTTACGCCCCGCTGATCGTCGCCGACTTCGGGCTCGGCGACATGATGCACGGCGCACATCCCGCTCACCGCTTGCGAGTCAAGCTCGCTGACCGCTCGCCGATCCAGACCAATTCGCTGCTGGGCGTGGCCTCGCAGTTGCTGGCACTGGCCGGCGGCCGGGTGACGGCCAGCGAGGTGCTCGACTTCGCCGAGTCCGCGCCGGTGCGCGCCTGCTTCGGGTTCACCGATGACGATCTGGAGGCCATCACCCGCTGGGTCCGCCAGGCGAACATCCGCTGGGGCTTCGACCAGGAGCATCGGAGGCCGTACCACGTCGATTTCGTACACAACACTTGGCGTTTCGGCATCGACCGGGTGCTGGCCGGGGTCGCGATGTCCGACGACTCGCACGCTTGGATCCACTCGACTCTTCCGCTCGACGATGTCAGCAGCAACCGCGTCCAATTGGCGGGCCAATTGGCCGAATTCGTCAGCCGGCTACAAGGCGTGGTCGACTCGCTCACCGGCGCGCGGCCATTGCGTGAGTGGCTGGCCGCCCTGACCGAGGGCATCACCTCACTCGGGCGAATCGACGATTCGGACCTGTGGCAGACCAGCCAGATGCAGCGCGAGTTCGCCCAGGTGTTGGCCAATGCCGGTCCGCGGGCCGACACCCTGTTGCGGCTGCCCGATGTCCGGGCGCTGCTCGACCGGCACCTCTCCGGGCGCCCGACGCGGGCCAACTTTCGAACCGGCACGCTGACGGTGTGCACGATGGTGCCGATGCGTTCGGTGCCGCACCGGGTGGTGTGCCTGGTCGGTCTCGACGACGGGGTGTTCCCACGCCTGGGTGTCGTCGACGGTGACGATGTGCTGGCGCGCAACCCGATGACAGGTGAGCGCGACATCCGTTCCGAGGACCGGCAATTGCTGCTCGACGCCGTCGGTGCGGCTACCGAGAAGCTGGTGATCACCTATACCGGGGCCAATGAGTACTCCGGCCAACCGCGCCCGCCCGCGGTACCCCTGGCCGAGCTGCTGGACGCCCTCGACGTGACCACGCCGGACAAGATCCGCGAGCGCGTCGTGGTCGAGCACCCGTTGCAGCCGTTCGACATTCGCAACGTCATCCCCGGGGAGCTGGTGCCGAAGGTGCCATTCAGCTTCGACCCGACCGTGCTGCGGGTGGCACGGGTGGCCACCGGCGAACGGCGAGAGCGGCCGAGACTCGTCTCCGGACCGTTGCCGCCGCTACCCGTCGGGGACGTGATCCTCGCCGACCTCGTCGACTTCTTCAAAGACCCGGTGAAGGGCTTCTTCCGCGCACTGGAATTCACGCTGCCGCGCGACGTCGACGGTGTGCAAGACGCCATTCCCGTCGACATCAACGCCCTCGAGGAGTGGACGGTCGGCGACCGGATGCTGAGCGACATCCTGCGGGGGATGTCCCCGGATGACGCGCGACAGGCCGAGTGGCGCCGGGGCACGCTGCCGCCGGGCCAGCTGGGGTGGCGCAAGGCAACCGAGATCCGCGACCAAGCCGCCCAGTTGGCGAGCGCGGCATTGCAGCACCGGCGGGCGGACGCGCGGGTGTATGACGTCGACATCGATCTCGGCAGCGGGCGACGGCTTACAGGCACCATCTCGCCGGTGTACGGCGAGCGGTTGGTGTCGGTGACATATTCCAAGCTGGACGGCAAACACCTCCTCGAATCGTGGATTCCGTTGCTGGCGTTGATCGCTCACGATCCATGCCGCGAATGGTCCGCCGTGTGCATCGGCCGCCCCAAGAGAGGCACCACTCCGCGGGTAGAGGGCCTGGGGCGGCCAGGCGGCGACGCCGTCGAGGTGCTGCGTGAGCTGGTGGCGATCTATGAGGCGGGGCGCCGCGAGCCACTTCCGTTGCCCATCAAGACATCCTATGCCTGGGCGACCGCCCGGCACTGCGGTGACGATCCGGTACGTGAGGCGCAATTCCGGTGGAAGTGGGAGGTCGAGGAGCCCGCCCACGTACGGGCCTGGGGCAAGAACCGGCGCCTGGCCGACCTCATGCAGCCCACGCGCCCGGGCGAGGAGTGCGACGGCGAAGACAACCGGCTTGGTGCGTATGCCGCCCGGCTTTGGCTGCCGATGCTGCGCGCGCAGAGGGAGCCGACATAGATGGAACGCTTTGATCTTCTCGGCCCGCTCCCCGCCGAACGCTCCACCACGGTGCTGGAGGCCAGCGCGGGAACCGGCAAGACGTTCGCCTTGGCCGGCCTGGTGGCCCGCTACCTCGCCGAGGGGAAGGCGACGCTGGACCAGATGTTGCTCATCACGTTCGGTCGTGCCGCCAGCCAGGAGCTCCGCGAGCGCGTCCGCTGCCAAATCGCAGCTGCGGTAGTCGCTTTCGATGATCCATCCACCGTCGGCGACAACGAACTGGTGGCTTCCCTGCTCAAGGGCACCGACGCTCGGCGCGCGGTCCGCAGACAGTACCTGCACGACGCGCTGGCCGGGTTCGATGCGGCGACGATCGCCACCACCCACCAGTTCTGTCAGCTGGTGTTGAAGTCGCTCGGGGTGGCCGGCGACACCACCGCCAATGTCACCCTGCTCGAGAGTCTCGACGAGCTCGTCGTCGAGATCGTCGACGACCTGTACCTCGCCCACTTCGGGCAGCAGCGTGACGACCCGGTGCTGCAGTATCGGGATGCGCTGCGGGTGGCGCGCGCGGTGGTCAACAACCCGTCGACGGAGCTGCGGCCCCGCGACCCCGAACCCGGTTCGCGGGCCGCCGTCCGCGTTGGCTTCGCGGAAGAGGTTCTCGCCGAATTGGATACGCGGAAGCGGCGTCTGGGTGTCCTGGGCTACGACGACCTGCTGAGCCGACTGGCCGACGCGCTGGCTACCGACCACTCCCCCGCGCGGGCGCGCATGCATCAACGCTGGCCGATTGTCATGGTCGACGAGTTCCAGGACACCGACCCCGTGCAATGGCAGGTGATCGACCGCGCGTTCAGCGGGCGCTCCACCGTCATCCTCATCGGTGATCCCAAGCAGGCCATCTATGCGTTTCGCGGCGGCGACATCGTGACGTACCTGCGGGCGGCCGAGACGGCGGGCGAGAAGAAGACCCTGGTCACCAACTGGCGCAGCGATGCGGCGCTGATCGACCGGCTGCAGGTGGTGCTGCGCGGCGCGCAGCTCGGCGACCCCGCGATCGTCGTGGACGAGGTCGAGGCGTACCACCAGGGTCACAGGCTCGCGGGCGCCCCGCGCAACCACCCGTTCCGGTTGCGGGTGGTGCGACGAGAGACGCTGGGGCGCAACGGCCTTCAAAACCTGCCCATCGACGAGCTGCGGGCGCACATCGGCGCCGACCTCGCCGCAGATATCCGCGCGCTGCTGGCCGCCGGCGCAACATTCGACGGTAAACCACTGCAGGCCCGGGACATCGCCGTCATCGTGGAAAGGCACAAGGACGCCAGCGCATGCTTCAGGGCGCTATGCGACGCCGGCATTCCGGCGGTGTACACCGGCGACACCGACGTGTTCGCCTCGGACGCCGCCGACGACTGGCTATGTCTGCTGGAGGCATTCGACCAACCCCACCGCCCCGGCATGGTGCGCGCCGCGGCGGCGACGATGTTCTTCGGCGAGACCGCGGAATCGCTTGCGGCCGGCGGTGATGCGCTGACGGATCGGGTCGCTGAAACGCTGCGTGAATGGGCCGGCCATGCCCGCGAACGCGGCGTCGCGGCCATCTTCGAGGCCGCGCAATTGCAGGGCATGGGTGATCGCGTGCTGTCCTGGCAAGGCGGCGAGCGTCATATGACCGACCTGGCACACATCGCGCAGTTGCTGCAAGACGTCGCGCACCGCGAGCACTACAGCCTGCCCGCGCTTCGCGACTGGCTGCGCAGGCAACGCGACGAACGCGACGGCGCAACTGAACGCAACCGGCGGCTGGACAGCGACGCGGCCGCCGTGCAGATCATGACGGTGTACGTGAGCAAGGGTCTGCAATACCCGATCGTGTATCTGCCGTTCGCGTTCAACCGCAACACTCAGGACCGTGAGATAGTGCTGTTCCACGACCGCGGCGCGCGCTGCCTGCACATCGGCGGCAAGGATAGTCCGGACTTCGGTGAAGTCGAGAGACTCGGCCGCCAGGAGGACGCCAGCGACGACAGCCGATTGACCTACGTCGCGATGACCCGCGCCGAGGCGCAGGTGGTGGCGTGGTGGTCGCCCGCCTTCGACGAACCCAACGGCGGCCTGTCACGACTGCTGCGTGACCGCCGGCCGGGAGAACCGTCCGTCCGCGACCGATGCGAGCCCGCGAAGATCTCCGATGACGACGCGATGGCGCGGTTCCGGGAGTGGGAGGAAGCGGGGGGCCCCGTGATCGAGGAGTCGGTGGTGATCGCGTCACCGTCGATGCCGCCCGAGCCGGTGCCGTCGAACCTCGACAGCCGTCACTTCCACCGCGGCATCGACACCGGCTGGCGGCGCACCTCGTATTCCGGTCTCATCCGGGTGACGGAGACCACCGGGGTGACCAGCGAGCCCGAGGCCACCGAGCTGGACGACGAAGTCGGTGATATTCCGTTGACCCAGGCGGCATCCGGGCCGGACGTCCCGTCGCCGATGGCGGATCTGCCGGCGGGCGCGAAGTTCGGCACGCTGGTGCACGCCGTGCTGGAGACGGCCGACCCGTTGGCCGCTGATCTGGCAACCGAGTTGGAGTCTCACATCCGGAAGCACTCGACGTGGTGGCCTGTTGACGTGGCTCCGGAGGTGCTCGCCGCGGCGATGGTGCCGATGCACGACACCACGTTGGGCCCGCTGGCCGGTGGTCTCACGTTACGCCAGATCGGGTTGCGGGACCGGCTGCGCGAGCTGGACTTTGAGTTGCCGCTGGCCGGTGGCGATTTGCGCTCGCCTGCCCCCGAGATTCGTCTGGCCGATCTGGGAACGTTGTTGCGCGCGCACCTACCGGCCGATGATGCGCTGGCGGCCTACGCCGATCGGTTGATGGGCGGCGCGCTCGGCGCCCAGTCGCTGCGCGGATACCTCACCGGATCGCTGGACGCCGTGTTACGCGTGCCCGACGGGGCGGGGCACCGGTATCTTGTGGTTGACTACAAGACCAATTGGCTCGGCGATCCGGAGCGACCGTTGACCGCCGCCGACTACGATCGGCCGCGACTGGTCGAGGCGATGCTGCACTCGGATTATCCGCTGCAGGCGCTGCTCTACAGCGCTGTGCTGCACCGGTTTTTGCGTTGGCGGCTGCCGGACTACGATCCCGCCCAGCATCTTGGCGGTGTGCTTTACCTGTTTGTGCGCGGGATGTGCGGCGCGAATACACCGGTGGTCGACGGGCACCCGTCGGGGGTGTTCAGCTGGCGGCCGCCTTCGTCATTGGTCGCAGCCTTGTCGGACCTCCTCGATGCGGGGAGGGCGGTCGCATGACCCTGGTGGCGATCGGCGCCGCGGGAATCGTGCGGACGTTCAGCGAGGCCGGCGTCTTCGAGGCCGCCGATGTACAAGTGGCGCAACGGCTTAGGGCGCTCGCCGGTGAGACCGACGAGCGGGTGGCGCTGGCGATCGCTTTGCTGGTGCGCGCGCTGCGGGGCGGTTCGGTGTGCGTCGACCTACGGGCGGTTGCGGGACAGGTCGGCGTCCCCGAGCTGCCCTGGCCCGATCCCGAGGACTGGATGGCCGCCGTGCGGGCGAGCCGATTGCTCGGAGAACCACCGGTGCTGCGGCTGTTCGGTGATCTGCTGTATCTGGACCGCTACTGGCTCGAGGAAGAACAGGTGTGCGCGGATC
>Ga0318542_10000344_pt1 | contig 11327 bp, 7 predicted proteins | sample GRESIP168b4f23_FD_202530 | JGI IMG/M metagenome (GOLD analysis project Ga0318542, IMG submission 202530) | Tropical soil microbial communities from Luquillo Experimental Forest, Puerto Rico - GRE.SIPMG.168b4f23 | ecosystem: Environmental > Terrestrial > Soil > Tropical forest > Bulk soil...
TGTCGTCGCGCGCCAGTCCGGCAGCACGTTCGATTTGGCCGATGATCGGATAAAGCGCACTGTCAGTATGCTGCGGGGAGCAGAAATAGCGCAAGCGCATGTGTGGCTCGCCAGCAAGAAGTTCCACAAATGCAGTCGTGAGTCGTGATTTCCCGATACCGGCCTCGCCGGAGAGCAGCACTACCTGGCCTTCACCGTCCGTTGCCTTGAAGAAGCACCGCCGCAGCAATTCGAATTCTTCGTCGCGCCCGACGAGAGCGGTCAAGTCAGTCGCGTGCAGCGCCTCGAAGCGGCTTGCCACGGAACTCGCCTGCAGCACCGCCCACGCCCGCACCGGCCCGGCAATACCCTTGAGGCTCCTCATCCCAAGGTCATCGAGCTGGAAGAAACTGCCGAGAAGTCTTCGCGTGCTCTCGGCGATGACGACCATATTCGGTTCGGCGATGCTTTGCAGGCGCGCCGCAAGGTTCGGCGTCTCGCCTACCATGACGCGCTCCTCCGACTCATCCGATGCTATGAGGTAGCCCACCACGACCAGTCCGGTTGCGACACCAACGCGGATTTGCTGGGGAGCGTGCGTGTTGAGCCGAGTCACCGCGGTAACCAGCTCAAGCCCAGCCCGTACCGCTCGCTCGGCGTCGTCCTCATGGGCCTGCGGATAGCCAAAGTACACGAGGACGCCATCCCCGACATACCGGGCGACGAACCCGCCGAAGTGGCGCACGGTCTCGGCGACGCATTTCTGATAGGCCGAAATGATCTCTCGCAAGTCCTCCGGGTCCATGTCGGTGGAAAGGGCGGTCGAACCGACCAGGTCCACGAACATCACCGTGACTTGGCGGCGCTCGGCTTGGTCCCGTGGGCTCGATTCGGACCCAGGCGCAAGCTGGGGCGTGGTGGAGGCGCCTCCGGCAAGCTCGGCAATCGCCCGGAGCAATTTCCGACGATCGCCAACGCGCACGACGCCAATCCCCCCCTTGAGATCCTCGTCCGTGAGGTCCCGAAGGATCTCAAAATCGATCCGGTGCTCGGCAAAGCGGTCCGCATACTCGGCCAATCCGAGCGAAGCAAGCCACTCTCTGACCGAAGGCATTGTGCTACGCATCTCGTCGCACGAGGTAGTCTACGCAAGCGCGCAGCCATTCGAGATCGGGACTTGCTGGCACGCCAGCGAATGCCGAGGTGTCGAACTCGCGCGCCGCAGCTTCTGCGAATGCGGCAGCCGCCTGCTGCGCCCACTTGATGCTGCCGCTGCTCGCGATGATTTCGTGAAGCCGCAACACTTCGCGCGGTAGGCGGCGCTCGCGCGGCCGGGCCAGGAAGCCGGAAATCCACGCCCGGTCTGCGTCATGGGCGCGGTCGAGCGCGCGCGTCAGCAGCAAGGTCCGTTTGCCCTCCCAGAGGTCACCGTTGATTTCCTTGCCGTATCGTCCAACGTTCCCCTTCAGGTTCAGAACGTCGTCGGTGATCTGGAAGGCGAGCCCGAGCAGGTAGCCGAACCGATTGAATCGGCTGAGATTCCGATCCTCGCCATTGGCGACGAGGGCGCCAATTCGCATCGGGTGAATGAAGCTGTACCAAGAAGTCTTCTTGAGTACAAGCCGCAGGTAGTCGTCCGCCCCAAGGGTGAGATCGTTGTCTCGTACCCAGCCGAGCTCCATGGCCTGCCCTTCCAGGGTCTCGACGACCATATGATCGACTTCATCGAAGATGCGCATCGCCGCTGCCGGTCCGAGTCGCTCGCCGGTCCTGCGAAAAAGCCGCATGGCAAGCGCGTTCATGGAATCGCCGGTGTTCAGGGCAATCGGGATCCCCGCGTGGCGATGCATCGTCGCGACCCCGCGCCGCAAGTCACTGCCGTCTTCGATATCGTCGTGCACGAGAAATGCATTGTGCAGCATTTCCAGGCCGGCGGCGGCGGGAAACGCATCCTCCATGCGGCCGCCCAGCGCCCTCGCGGTCGCGATGCACAGGGCAGGGCGAAGACCCTTGCCTGACCGACCGATGAACTCCTTCACGAGCCCATACAGGTGCCGCTGCGGCTCCCACGTCGGTACGCCTTCTGCCAGCGTCTCGGTGAGCATGCCGCGATACCAGACCAGGCGGTCCAGGAACCCCGCCGGGCCCACGATATCGCCGGCGGCTGGCACGTCGTCGACGGCCTTTATCAGCACATCCTGCAAAGTGGGCACATCAACCAAGCGGCGCCCCGCCGCCGTCGGGTCGACTATGTCGAGCAGGCCGACGTCCCCCGCGGCGGCACTGCGCGGGTCGAGCGTGTCAGCGATGGTGTGGCCGAACGGCGCGACCTGTTCAAGCAGGGGGCGCGCCTGCTCGAGGAGCGGCGACGCACCGCGTATGGCGTGGGCAGCCACCTGCACGAGCGAATGGTCCCACGGCAGGCCGGCCTGGTATCGCGCTGCATCGTACAGCCGCCACGGCGCGAGGACTTCGGGTTCGTGCAGCGGCCATAGCTCACAGCGGCTTCCATCGAAGTTCACGGCGTCCAGCAGCCCGTTCACCGCGCGCCGCGCTGCCTCATTGGCTCCCTCCATGGTCGCCAGGTCGGTATACGTGCGTACGTAGTCCGACGCCAAAAACAGGTTCGGAATGGCCGTGGTCGCCTGGGGACGCAATGCCCAGCTGTCGACGAGGTTCACCAGCAGCGGCTCGATATTTCGCAACCACCCCGGGCGTGCGGGATCGCTCTCAATGGACGGATCGAGGAACCACGACTGCAAATCCTCGTCGCGCAGCACTTCGTCACCGGCGTCATTGAGCGAGCGCTTGAGCTGGCTCCATGTCTCGCGCACCACCTCTTCACGCGAGCACTGCATGGCCGGGCGTCCATTCGACCCTGGGGCCGTCCAGTCGGAAATATCGACCGAGAGAATGCCGTGCACGTCGCTGTCTCCGAACACCTCGGGCGGCGCGTTGCGCCAGAACTGGAGCTGCGAAATGCTCGTGAGCGCCCATTCGGTGTCGATGTGGGCGACATGGCCGTGCGCCGACGGCACCGCGCGGTGCAGATAGAACTGCACGCCGCTCATCCACTCCAAGTTCACGGCCAGCGCGCGCAGCTTGGCGAGCGCCGGGTCCGCTGCCGCCAGTCCGCTGTTCACCATGGGGGCTATGTCCTCGAGCGGCAGCGCCGCCACGTAGTGGTCGCCACGCACCACGGTGCGCTTCCCCTGTTGGCGAGCGACCGCGCCGGTGATCCGTCCGTTCTCGCACAGGATTTCCTCGACCTCCGCGTTCTTGATGTACTCCACGCCGCTCGATTCGAGATACTTGAGCCATGGATCGATCCACACGAGGTTCGTTGGCCCGTCGAGCAAGCGGTCGGTCGATCCCGCGATCGGATTGAGGATCGTGAGCACCAGCTGCACAAAGATGTCACCGATGGTTCGCGTGCTGGCCTTGCGTGCCTTGGCGGCCACCAGCGAGCGTGTTATTCCCGTCGCCAGGAACTTCTGGTACCCCACCGACCGCTCCTCCGCGCCGACGAAGTCCCACCAGCTCGCCCGTTCGTACTCCCCGAGCCGGCGCTCTTTGCACGAGGTGAGGATCTGCCAGAGGCGCGCGCCGAAGAATGCCAGATCGTCGGGGGTGAGGTCGGCGCCCGGTGCGAACAGCAGCAGGGTGTCCCGCAAAATGGTGCCGGCATCGCGGGGCGAGGCCGGAAAGCCGGCCGGTACCACGAATGGGGGTTCGTCGTACTGGGTAAATTCCAGCCGCGTCGCCGGCACGAGGTGGTCCGCCACTTTGGCCCCATCAAACGATGGTATGCGGCGCATGGTGTCGATGACGTGCTTGTAGAAGCCCGGGAAGAACCGAAACCCGTGCTCGCCGGGCACCCGGTGCCCAATCGGACCTCCGGCCCCCTCAGGAAGCTGGACTCCGCTGGTGTCCTCTCCCTTTTCAAGGACGGGAATGCTGCGGGCCTTGCCTCCCGCAATATCGCCGCTCTCGAGCACCACGACCTCGAAGCCGCGCTCGATCAGCTCGTGCGCGGCGCTCATCCCCGCAACGCCGCCGCCGAGGATGATGACGCAGGTGGCCATGCCTCACTGTTTTCGCCGGCGGCGGGCTGCTCGGGTCCCGCCACCGGATGGGGGTGGGGGTGCGGCCGGTGGAGGTACCGTTACATCATCTGGCGGATAAAGCCTGACAATCGCGTCGCCCTCTTTGATGCGCAGCGCGATCCTCTCACGAACACGGAACAGGAAGATCGGCTCCTCCGTAACCTGTAGGAACTGGAGCGACATGTCGGCAGCAACCACAAGTTCGACTGGCGCGCCGCCGAGCGCTACCACCACGCCGCTGTATCCATCGTAACGGTCAAGGGTGGACGAGCGGAGCAGCGGGCCGCCGCCTAGGAACGGAATGATTCGGTCCTGCGGCAAAACCATGGAGGCCCTTTCGGGGGTCTGCGCGATTACGAACAGTCCCTGGCCTAGCACCACCGCGAACGGGCCGAAGTGGCCATGGTCCTCCAGCTGGCCGATGGCTGTGGACACCGCCGTCACCAGCCCCTCGCCTGCATCCAAAACGCTAGTCCACCGGACCGGAACCCACTGCCAGCCACTGGGCGCCGGGAATGGTGGAATGGAGGGCCAGGGTGCCGGGGGCAAGTCTTGCCAGAGACCTGGCGTTCCTTGTGCACCATGGATTTCCCAAATTGCAGGTAGCCCGGTGAGTCCTCCTGGCGGTTGAACGGGCGGTGGCGGTACGGCCGGTCGCAATCCCCTGAAGACTACCGCGTCCTCTAGACGAGCGAGCACATTGGCGGCGCGTCGGAACAAGGCTAGCACGCTTCTCAATTCTGGATCCGCCATCTGCGCGCTACGCACGCGCACTTTCACTTGCAAGGTCGCGAGCTGGGTGACTTCCCTGTCCAGAATCTGCAGCGGTGGATCAGCGGGTATAATTTCCCTTCGTACAAAATCGCTGTCCGCTGACAACGGCCCGACCAACGGCAGGAAGGTTGCCGCCACGCGTGCGCGGCTCGCTTCCTCCTGAATGACCTGATTGACACGAGTCCACTGCTCGTCTGTCCATGGCACTTGCGGGTCGTCTGCTGACATATCAGTACCCCGTGGATCAGCAAAAGGTCTCTTGTGATTGCAAGCCGAAAGGTGTTGATGTTTCTCACGCTTCTATTGACGTGAGACCGTGCTCGCGAATCAGCTCTTCGGCAATTTGCTTCGCGTGCGCCGGTTTGAGATCCGCGAGCTTCTTCGTAATGTCTATTTCAAGCTTTTTCGTCCTGTCTTTTGGGTCTTGCTTTATTACCTTTATGCCGTCGGCGGGCTCTGAAATTTTTGGTGCGACTTCAATTTCAACTGCTCCCTCATTAATCTCAAAACGTATCTTTTCGAGCTGGTGATCCTTCCCCGTTAGAAAGCGATGTGAAAGGCCCATTGAACGCGCCTCCTCAGTGCCGGCAAAGGGAATAAGAATGTTCTTGATTGCCATCTTCGCACACCGCCATTCCTTTTCCTTCGCTATTCGCCTTGCTTCCTTCGCCACTAGCTCCTGCTCGACTGAGCTTAGGTCCAAGTCCTTTACCAGTTTATTCTGTTCCGTCGGCGCCTTCGCCGGTTTCGCATCATCCCGAGATTGCGTGGGCGGGTTGGTCGCCATGTCGATGCTCCGTTTTATCAGGTTAGGGATAGTGGGGGAGTGCTTTGAGCGTTCGGAAGAGCCATTGCATACGATTCATGCCTTACAAATCCCGTTTCTAATGCCAGTGAAACGCTTGTGCCTGCCGTTCCCCCACCAAGCATGTGAACCTCATCCTTCACGTTTGCGTCCCCCCACCCGCACCACGTAGACATCGTACTCGAGCCGCCCCGGCTTCATGTAGACCCTGCCCACGCCGATGCACTGGACGCGGTTGAGCCACGCAAGCTCTTTGTCAGCCGTCGCGTAGGTGGGAGCAGCCACGAACGGAGGCAGCGGATCGAACTCGTCGCGCTGGGCGCGCGCGTAGCCGTCTTCACCAAGGTCGAAGGTGCCACCATACGAGCAGTAGAGCCGCGCCCCCGTCCGCGTTTGCAAAAGCTCCTTCACGTCGACGATGCCAACGCCATCCTTGCGGATGCGCATCCAGTCAGACGCGCCGGGCAGCACCACCCCTTCGTGGCCGGGCCCGACGAACCACCCCTCCTTGAGGTGCCAGTTGATCCGCAGTCCATCCGGTACGGCGCCAACCACTTCTTTGCGAACTGTGACCGTAATGGTCCAGAGGAACTTGGTGTCCCAGTCCCAGCGAGGCTCGCCCGCCAATTCGGCAGCCGGTGTCCCTGATGAGCCCGCACTCGCGCCCGGCGGTGCTACGCCCGGTGCTGCACCGCCCACCTGATAGCGGGGATAGTCGGCCGACTCTGTGAGGCGGGGCGAAATCGGCTGTCCGGCGAAGCGGAGGACCGGTAGGAAGTCCACTAGCCCGCTTGGCTGCGCAGGCAAGAGCGCCCGAAACAGGCGCGCGGGCGCGTTATGGGGGCCCGGCACAGGGACAGCGATCGTCTGACGGACGGGGCCACCGTTCGATCGGTATTCCACCGCGACGGTATGACCCGGCCGCACGGGGGACACTGCGACTGTAATTGGGGTTGGGAGTCCGGCAGAAACGACTTGTGGCGGCCCAGGCGTATCCGCTTTTCCCCACCAAAGAACCGAGCCGTCACGCGCTTCCCGCCTAGAGCCTGCAGGTACTACTTCTTCAGGTGAGCCAATGTGTCGGTCTGTTAGGCGAGAGATTGTCGTCGGCTCGATCAAAGACATGGTCGCTCCCAGCTTAATCATACCACAGTTCGTCATCCCAGTCAGAGATTATTCGCGAGGTCCGTCGGAGGGCCTTCCTGCGGTCTCGTGACGCAGCCGCTTTGGGAGGCATGGCAGGATCTGACAGCCAGCAAGCCACTGCGATCAGGCGAACCTTGCACTAGTAGGAATCCGAAGGTGCGGGCGGCTAAAAATCATTCAAAGCAAATGTTCGATCCGGATTGGTAGATTGCGCACGCGGCGGCCGGTCGCGTGATAGACCGCATTGGCGATGGCTGGTGCGACGCCCACCATAGAGACTTCCCCCAGCCCTTTGACGCCGGCGCTGTTGAACTTGAAGTCCGGCTTGTCGATGAACTCCACCTCGATGCAGCCGATATCAGCGTTTACTGGCACAAGGTATTCGGCAAGGTCGGTATTGAGGAAACCGCCGTACCGCGGATCGACCTCGCTGGCTTCGTGCAGCGCCGCCCCGATGCCCCACACCACGCCGCCTCTGACCTGACTGGCCGCAGTACGCGGACTGATGACCCGCCCACAGTCCACGACGCTGACCACGCGCGGTATTCGCACTTGATGTGTGGTCGGCTCGACGCGCACCTCCACGAAATGCGCGCTGTAGCTGAAGGTAACGAATTCCGGGTAGACTGGACCCGCAAACGATAGCTGGCCCGCAGCTATCCGGCGATAGACCTCATCAGATTGCCCGGGAGCTTTCGTCTTGATTTCCACTTCCAAGGAAGTGCGCCCAGCTGCCTTCAAGATTTCGGCCGGGGTTCGACCGGTAGCGCCGCCCGGGTTTAGTTTCGCCATAGCCTTGAGCATTGCTTCGGCGGCCTCGTTAGCATTTGGAATGGCCGAGGCAGTGCCCCAAGATCCGGCGGTCAAATGCTGGGGCGAGCCGCGTGTGTCACCGATTACGGCCACGACATTGGTTACGGGAACCCCAAGCTTGCGGCCCACAGCGGCGGCGAGCGCAGTGCGAATGCCTTGCCCCATCTCGTGGGTGCCGATGCTGATGAATACCCCGCCTTCGACAGTAACCCTGAGCCACGTCACGGTGGGTGCGATGCAGCAGGGGTAGGCGCCTATGGCGACACCCCAGCCAATGCATGATCCATCGGGGGCACGCATGGACTGGGGCGTCATGATTCGCTTGTTCCACCCAAAGCGTTCGGCGCCGCGCCGTAGACACTCGCCGACGTGACGCGACGAGAGCGGCAGCTTCGAGATGGCATCGGTTGCGGTGTCGTTGGCCAATCGCAAAGCGACGGGATCGCGACCGAGCCTATAGGCCAGTTCATCGACACAGCATTCCAGCGCGAAGCAGGCAGCGTGCTCAAATGGTGCACGCATGTAGCCGGGTGTCTGGACGTCATTGCCTACGAACCGTTCGCGCCCGCGGAAGTTTTTGATTCCGTACAAACGTGAAGAAGCAGCTGCATACTGAGCTGGAAACAGATCATGCCGCGACGTCTGCGCGTCTACCTCGTGGATCGCGGCCACCATATGGCCGGAGCGATCGGCGCCGAGCCGTACCCGCTGTCGAATGGCTGGGCGGAAACTGGAATCATGGAAGATCTGGGCGCGAGGAACCACCAGCTTGACGGGTCGACCGAGGCGCTGCGCGGCCACGGCCGTCAACACTGTCTGCATCTGCATCGAGTACTTCTGGCCGAAGCCCCCGCCGACAAAAGGAGATATGACCTCCACGCATTCCGGCGTGAGGCCCAGGGCGGCGGCCAAGCCATGGCGAACACCCTCTGCGTTCTGAGTGCTTTCGTGCACGGTGAGCTTGCCGTGCTTCCACTCTGCGAGCGTCGCCAGCAGCTCGATCGGATTGTGGTGCTGGGGGGCGGTGACGAAGCGCGCGTCGATTTTTACCGGGGCCTCTTCGAACGCCTTGTCGGCGTTGCCGGCAATGATCTCGGAACGAAGCTTCTTCGCCGACGCATCCGATTGATCGACGGTTTCAGCCCCGGGCGCATCGAGCGTCACACTGGCAGGTTCCGGCGCATACGTGGCTCGGATCAGCTCGGCAGCCTCGATTGCCATTTCGAGCCTGTCGGCCACGACCAATGCGATCGGCTGGCCGCGATAGGCGATGGCAGGCGATAGCATCGGTTGGAGGCTTTGAAAGGCATGGCCTCCGGCCATCACAAAGCCGGCAGACTTTACATGGCCGAGATTTTCGTGCGTCAGAATCAGCCGAACGCCGGGAACGGCGCTGGCGCCCCGGGTGTCGAGACTGGTAATGCGTCCTTTCACTATTGTCGCGACAGCGAGCGCTGCGTGGAGCATGTCGGGTCGCCTCTGGTCGGCGCCGAACAGAATCGCACCGCGGACTTTGTCATGGGCGTCGACGCGTGGGGCATCGGGGAACGGCGCATCGCTCATTGGCCAAGAGCCCTTTGCTTCGCAATCATCAGGGCGTCGGCGACGGTTCGGGCGCCCAGTTCGATCCTGAAGCGGTTTTCGTCGCTGGCCTTGGCACCATCCAATGCAGCCTCGCCAGCGGCGCGAGCGGCCTGCGCGGTTAGCGGCCGGCCAACCAATGTCTGCTCGGCCGCGCGGGCGCGCCATGGACGGGTAGCAAGACCGCCAACGGCGATCCGCACGTCGCGCACCGTGTCTCCGTCCATCTGCAAGGCAACCGCTGCCGAGGTGAGGGCGAAGGCAAAGGACTCCCGGTCCCTTATCTTGTGGTAAGTCGAAGCACGGCCCAGCGGCGTCGTCGGGACACGAATGCGTAGGATCAATTCTGCGAACTCCAGCGTGGTTTCAACGTCAGGCCTGACGCCCGGCTCCCGATGCAGATCTTCAAGCGCGATCGTCCTTTGACCTTTCGGCCCGAGGACATCTATCTTGGCATCGAAGGCGGAAAGGGCGACCGCCCAGTCGCCGGGATAAACGGCGATGCACGTGTCGCTGCCGCCGAGCAGGGCGTGACCACGGTTTATGCCTTCTCTCGCGGCACAGCCGCTTCCAGGCTTGCGCTTGTTGCAGGCGAACGGCTCGCCGCCGCGAAAATAGGCGCATCGGGTGCGCTGGAGCAAATTGCCGCCGAGGCTCGCCATATTGCGAAGTTGCTGCGACGCCCCCCTCCACAGAGACTCCGAGAGCGCCGGATAGTCGCGCACGAGGCGACCGTCAGCAGCGACGTCGCTCATCCGCGACAGGGCGCCGAACACCAGTTCGCTCGAACCGGAGGTGTCGAAATCGCTCAGCTCCGTCAGCGAATTGACATCGACGATGCTGGAGGGTGTCTCGACATTCAACTTCATCAGATCGTAAAGCGTCGTGCCGCCCGCCAGAAAACGCGCCCCGGGACCGGCGGCCGCAATCGCCCGAACTGCATCTGCGGCGGTCGCCGGCTTGATGTAGGTGAAAGGGCGCATCGCTGAGCTCAGACCCTCCGCATCTTCGGGGCAGCGTCCCGGATGGCCGCAACGATGCCGACGTAGGCCCCGCAGCGGCAGATGTTGCCGCTCATGTATTCGCGGATCTGTTCCGGCGAGGTGGCGTGTCCCTCGCTGACACAGGCCACCGCAGCCATGATCTGGCCCGGCGTGCAGTATCCGCACTGCAGCGCATCGTGGTCAATGAAGGCCTGCTGCATGGGATGCAAGTCGCCCCCGGGCGGCGAGAGGCCTTCGATCGTTATCACCTGACGTCCATTAACCTGGACTGCGGGCGTTAGGCACGCCAGCACACTGCGGCCGTCAAGGTGCACCGTGCAGGCGCCGCACTGACCGTGGTCGCAGCCCTTTTTCGCGCCCGTGAGGGCGAGTCGCTCGCGGAAAACGTCCAGCAGTGAGGAGCGCGGATCGACGGAGAGCATGTGCGACGTGCCGTTTACGGTCAGTCGCACCGAAACGGTGTGCGCTGGGTCGCCGCCGCCGGTTCCTGACTGAGCTTCGTTCCCGCCGGTAACCTTGAAGATTCGTGTTGCGGCTTGGCGCGCTCGCCATGTGTCTGCCTCCTCAGCGAGGATCGCGAGTGCACGCGCCACAAGGTCGTCGGAATCGGCCACGCCCGCGCTTGATTTGAACGGCGCGTGTTTCTGAACGGGTCGCAGGGCGTCGAATGTTTGGGCGGCAGCGTCGATAACGCCCCGCAATGGCGAAAGCGACATCGGCCTGCGGTCAGGTGGTCGTTGGTCTTGAGGCGGCCGGTTCAATTGACGCCCCTCGAGACAGCGTACTGACAGCCAGGGGCGACAAACCAAGCTTCGATGCGGCTTCTAAATAGCGATCCCGCCAGTTGAGCTTGTGGCTCTTCCGACTCGCCACACCAAATTGGCTTTAGATTCACTGAATGGCGACATCTTAAAACTGCCATCACGGCACTTCCCCACTAACTGGGTTTGTGACTCGTCCGACTCCGCGCACTCAGTTCAGATGGGTCGCCGAAAACGACACATAATAATGATGCGCCTCAGCTCCAATGACAGAGGGCACTGCTGAGAACGAGGACAGCATTATAGCATAATCGGTGCTGCCTGCGATGGATCCTTGTTGGGTCGGATAGGGCCATTC
>Ga0318542_10000348_pt1 | contig 11274 bp, 10 predicted proteins | sample GRESIP168b4f23_FD_202530 | JGI IMG/M metagenome (GOLD analysis project Ga0318542, IMG submission 202530) | Tropical soil microbial communities from Luquillo Experimental Forest, Puerto Rico - GRE.SIPMG.168b4f23 | ecosystem: Environmental > Terrestrial > Soil > Tropical forest > Bulk soil...
CCACTTAACACAGAGAGGCGCCAGTATCGCGCACCAGCTTCACAGCAGTTCAGAGGCACTTTCTGAAGCGACGAGTAGGGCACGTGAACTGATGCCTCTCGGTTAGGCCGCGATCACCTCATGCCCAGCAATTGGGAGCGGTGCGCCTTCAGAGCCGGCCGAGCAGTTCGGCCTTCTTCGCGGCGAACTCCTCGTCGGAGAGGATGCCGCGCTCATGCAGCCCGGCGAGCGACTCGATGGCCGCGACGATGGCCGCGGAATCAACCCCGGACGCGCCGAAAGCAGGCTCGGGTGCCTGCGTCTGAGGTGCGAATTGCGGTGCCGGTTCGGACTGGTACTGCGACTGGTGCTGCGGGGCATGGGCCGCGTGCTGCGGGGCATGGGCCGCGGCCGGTGTTCCGGTCACCCGCTGCGTACTGACCTCAGGCAGGCTCGATACGTCGAAGGTGCCGAACTCGCTGGTAAAGGTCACCGAGCCGTATGCGCCGCCCGGCTGCTGTTGTTGCACGCCACCGCCCTGCTGCTGTTGTTGCATGCCGCCGCCGCCCTGCTGCTGTTGCACGCCACCGATATGGTGCTCGCCTGTGTCAAAAACCTTTGTGACACCGTTGATCTGGATCGCGAGGCGCCGGGTACTCGGGAAGATTGCGTAGCGCACAGTGTTCTGCCCGCCGACCGAGCTCGGAACGCCGAGGTTGGCCGGCCACCAGGTGGCCGAGGGGGGAAACACTGCGGTGGTGGCAAGCAGTTGGGCCAACTCGCCGCACAGCGCATCGACGCGTGCCTTGAGCGCGTTGTCGAACATGTTGCCGCCGACCATCGTCATCCCGCCCTGCATCCATTGCCCAGACCCGCCGAGCTCGGGGATCGAGAACTGGGCCATGGTGCCGCCACCAACGTGCATAGCGAACAGCATCGAAAGCACAGCCTCGCGGGAGAGCCCGTGGCGCCGGGCGATGTCGGCGATGGCGCTTTCGACTTCGGGGTTAACCGCTGCCTTCATAATTGTCGATCTTTCGTCGTCAGTACCCATTTGAGACTACGCACTTGGGGACCTGCATAGGAAGACTCGCAGTGCGCCCCCGTCCGCGACACCGGATAGTGCTTGCGTTTTGCGGATCCGCGCATGCTTGAGATCGACACCATCGACTCCGAGCTGCGATTGGGGGCGGCTCCTCGCCGTGCGGCTCGGGGGCGCGGTGGGCCGCTGCCGTCGATAACGTGGCCGATGCGCTGTTGGATGAGCGCCTGCGGGTGCTCGCCAGCGACGAGCGCGGCATCCGGCTGGCGAATCCGGAACGACTGGCGCAGTATCGCGCTATGAGACGAGAAGTGGGCGCCGAGATCGAAGTCGAAATCACCGCGGCCACGACGCTGGAGTTTCAGATTGCTGTTGCACCGCACCCACGCGCTGAGGTCGTCGAGTCGCTGCGCTTCGTCTTGAACGGACGGCCAATCCGGCCCCTGGAAGTCAATGGTGTGCACGGCAATCGTATCCATAAGTTCGACGCGGCGGTGGGCACAGTGAAAGTCGACTACGCGGCGACAATCGTGGGTCAGACTGACCCGGCTCCGGTGACCGAATACGACCAGTCGATGTATCTGCGGCCCAGCCGCTACGCCGAGGCCGATAAGTTCTATGGCTTCGCCGCAACCGAATTCGGCAACGACAGGGATTCGGCGAGTCTGCTGGAGCACGTGAGCTCGTGGGTGGGTACCAGGCTGAATTATGTGCCCGGCTCTAGCGATCCGATCGACGGTGCGGTGGACACGTTGCTCGCCGGCGAAGGTGTGTGCCGCGACTACGCACATTTGGTGGTGGCGCTGCTGCGTGCGGTCCACGTCCCGGCCCGCTTGGTGTCCGTATACGCGCCGGGCGTATATCCGATGGACTTCCACGCGGTCGCCGAGGCGTTCGTCGAGGGGCAATGGCGGGTGGTCGATGCGACGCTGCTAGCGCCGCGGCAGACCCTGGTGCGCATAGCCACCGGTCGCGACGCCTCCGACACGGCGTTCCTCGATAATCACAAAGGCGCGATCACGCTGAACCAGGTGGAGGTGACCGCCGTCGTCGACGGCGACTTGCCTCGGGATTCGATCGACCAACTGGTCTCCATCCGCTGAGTGCGCTCGCGCCCTGGTGCGATCAGCCCAAAGGTCACACCGGTGAGACTCATTGATCAGCAAGAAGAGGTGCAGAATCATGCGCGGGTTTGAGGGTGTGGTGGCGATCGTTACCGGCGGAGGCATGGGTTTGGGCGAGGCGCTGTGCGAGGAGCTGGAACGCCGGGGTGCGATGGTTGTCGTCGGCGACATCGATGAGGATGCGGCCGCTCAGGTTGCTGAACGCCTTGAGCGCAGCGGGGTATCGGCGCGGGCCGTCCAAGTGGACATGGCCAACCATGTGGACGTGGCGCAGCTGATCGACGGCACGGTGGCCGATTATGGACGCCTCGATTACATGATCAACAACGCCGGCATCGCCATTGGTGGGGATGCGCGCGATCTGTCCATCGAGCAGTGGCGGCGTGTGCTCGATGTTGACTTGTTGGGCGTCGTCTATGGCACGGTTCACGCGTATCAGACCATGACACGCCAAGGCCACGGGCACATAGTCAACATCTCCTCGCTCAGCGGGCTGGTTCCGCAGCCCGGCAATAGCGCCTACTGCACCAGCAAGCATGGGATCGTCGGGCTTTCACTGTCGCTGCGATTCGAAGGAGCTGACCTTGGTGTGAAGGTGAGCGCTGTGTGTCCCGGCGACATGAAAACCAAAATCTACGACAACATGGTCATGGTGAACATGCCGCGTGAACAGGTAGCGGCGTTGAGCAGGCGCACCAACTATCTGATGCCCCAGATGAGCGCCCAAGAAGCCGCACGCGCGATCCTGCGGGGTGTGGCGCGCAATCAGGCGTTAATCGTGTTTCCCACTGCGGTCCAACTCATTTGGCGGCTTTATCGCTTGTTCCCGAGTGTGTTTTACCGGATCTCCATCCATCGCATGAGATTGTTCCGCGGCATTCGAACTGTTCCGGAAGTCGGAAGCACCACGCAGTAGGAACTAAGAATGCGGCGCGTCCCAGACCGGTGTCGCTGATTGAGGGTTCGGTCCCGCCGTGCGGCTCGGGAGCGGGGTGGGCCGCCGCCGTCGATAGACGTGGCGGATGCGCTGCTGGATAAACGCCTGCGAGTTGACCGAAGTGGGCTACAACCCGCAACGGAAGTTTCTCAATTCCCGATGTGGGTAACCGCGCAGAGAAATCTAACGGAACCAGATCGTCTTAGTCCGTGTCCAAACAGTTGATCGGGCCGCCCCTGCTCTCCTCGGTGGCGGCCCGTGGCCGGTTTAGCTGAGGGCTGAGCTGAAGAGCCAACGCCCCCGCGCCGGCGAATATGGCACACGGTCCCAGTCTTTGTGCTATAGCGCAGCTATGAGTTGAAACCCCGGCTCAGAGGAGGCACAAGATCATGACGATCACACGAGCGATTGCCGCCGCCATCCTCGCCGGTTTAGCTGTCGGCGCACCAAGCGCAGCGTGGGCTGACCCGCCGACGATGAACGGCCACTACGTCAGAACCGTGACGAATGCGAAAGGGCAAGCCGTTACCAACGATTGGTACTTCACGCCCTGCGGCGACGGATGCGTCCAATTAACAACCCCCCGACTGCCCAGGCACAGTTAGTCAACGGCCAATGGACAATGGACCTGGTATCTGACGCAGCTTGTCCCGACGGCTCGACAGTTCCCGCCGCCCGCGGTGCGCACTACATGTGGGACCCAAACACCCTCACAGGCACGGTGCAAATTACCGTCAACGTGCCCGCCTGCGGCGAAGCGGTAGGGCAATTAGGAACGGCGAAATTACAACTGCGGCAGGCACCCCGATGATGAGATCACCAGAAGGACGGGCAGCACGACCAGGACAAGGACGCCAACGGATCAGTCGTTGTCCACGTCGCTGATGATTTCATAATTGCTGTCACCACTAGCGGCGACATCCATGCACATGCCTATTCGATTGATGACATCCTGAATCCGACCACGACGCCGCCGAAACAACTCGGGCTGGTAGTCGGTTTCCATTAAATTCACTCCGCGAACGCGGTGGAATGACGGCTAGTTACGGTGGCTCGATCACTCGAAGGGAACTCAGCTCGATTTTCTACCGCTGGAGTCCGGAATGGCGCGTGCGAACATCATCATCGCTTTCTATGAAGGTCCATAGAGTTAGTGGCACGAGGATGACCACGCCAACAAAGCAAAAAATCGTCAAGAAGATGCCGATGATTCCCAGGCAGAGTTGAATTACTGCGATGCTGGTTGATCCGATGTAGAAGCGTCCGATGCCGAACCAGCCGAAGAACAACTGCAACAGGCCGGCGACAGCAGCAGACCTCGGAGGCTCTGGCACCGCGGGCGCACGGTTCTCGGACCAACGGTATCCGTCGAAGTATCTTTGCCCCGCTGCGCCGCTTGGGTCTGGATACCAACCAGGTGGGGGTGATGGAGCAATGATCAGAACTTGTGGATGGCCCTCGGCCTGGTGACGTAGAGGGGCGCTCCTGCCCGAGGATGATCTGAGAGTCCGAGTAGGTCTGATCAAGAGCCGGCGTTGGCGCGCTGGTTCGGGAAGGTACGCCCATGCTCAAGGTAGTCCACGACGCGGTTGCGTCCAACGAGAACGGCACCGCGGGCGGGTCGTTGCTTGACGAGATCGTGCGTGATGGTGCAAGGGCGATGCTGGCGGCGGCGTTGCGGGTCGAGGTGGCCGCCGATATCGATGCCCATGTTGGCGAGGTCGACGAGAACGGTTATCGGCTGGTGGTACGCAATGGCTATCACGGCGAACGCGAGGTGCTGACGGCCGCAGGTGCGGTGGCGGTGCGGGCGCCGCGGGTCAACGACAAGCGCATCGACGTCGAGACCGGGGAACGTCGCCGGTTCTGCTCGGCGATCCTGCCCGCGTGGGCGCGGAAGTCCCCGCAGGTGGCCGAGGTGCTGCCGCTGTTGTACTTGCATGGCCTGTCTAGCAGCGACTTCGGTCCGGCGTTGGAGCAGTTCCTGGGGTCGGCCGCGGGTCTGTCCGCGGCGACGATCACCCGGCTGACCGCGCAGTGGCAGGATGACGCCGAGGCGTTCAACAAGCGTTCGTTGGCCGACGTTGACTATGTGTACGTGTGGGTCGACGGGATCCATCTCAAGGTCCGCTTGGCGGCCGACAAGGTGTGTCTGCTGGTGCTGATCGGGGTGCGCGCCGACGGCCGTAAGGAACTGGTGGCGCTCGCCGACGGCTTCCGCGAGTCGTTGCAGTTGTGGGCTGATCTGCTGCGATCGTGTCGCCGGCGCGGGATGACCGCTCCGGTGTTGGCTGTCGGCGACGGCGCGTTGGGGTTCTGGAAGGCCTTGCGCGAGGTGTTCCCCGACACCCGAGAGCAGCGGTGCTGGTTCCATGTCAGCTCGAATGTTCTTGCCGCCCTGCCGAAGTCGGCGCACCCGGGTGCGAAAGCCGCGCTCGCCGAGATCTACAACGCCGAGGACCGCGACCACGCGCTGAAGGCGGTCAAGGCGTTCGAGGCCGGCTTACGGCGCCAAGTGGCCCAGGGCGGTTGCGAAGATCACCGAGCACGTCGACGTGCTGCTGGCGTTCTACGACTTCCCGTCCGAGCACTGGATCCACTTGCGTACCACCAATCCGATCGTTATCTGGAGGCCGTTGGGCGGTGTCCTTGATGTCCGACACGCAGGGTCGAGGTCGCTGATTCTGCGTGCTGGACGTGGTTATCTGCAGTCGTCCAGGAGGCAGAGCCCGCGGAGGGACGATGCAAGTTGCACGAGTCATCTCCCCGATTTCGTCGCGTGAGTCGTGGACCGTTCTTGGCGACGACGACGTTCCGGTCGCCCCGATTGAGCGGTATCTGGCGTATCTGTCCGACATCGAGCGGTCGCCGAACACGGTCAAGGCCTACGCGCACGATCTGAAGGACTGGTTCGGTTTCCTCGCCGAGCGTGGGCTGGACTGGCGGGCGGTGCGACTCGACGACGTCGGTGAGTTCGTCGCCTGGCTGCGGCTGCCACTGCAGGCTCGCGACGGGAGCCTCGCGGTGTTGCCGTCGGTGCCGCATCACTGCACGGAATCGACTGTGAACCGTAAGCTTTCGGCGGTCGCGGTGTTCTACATCCACGCCGCACGCGACGGCGTGGATGTCGGCGAAATGTTGACGTCGTGGCAGGTCGGCGGTACGCGCGGCGGCTGGAAGCCGTTCCTGCACCACGTCAGCAAGAGCGAGCCGAAGCCACGGCGGGTGATCGCGTTGAAGACGCCGAAAAAGCTGCCGCAAGTTCTGTCGCGGGATGAGGTGCAATCGATCCTGGATGGCTGCGACCGGCTGCGCGACCGGTTGCTGTTCGCGGTGCTCTACGACACCGGGATGCGCATCGGTGAGGCACTGGGGTTGCGGCACAACGACATCGCCGCTGCCGAGCGCCAGGTGGCGGTGCGGCGCCGCGACAACGCCAACGGTGCTCGCGCCAAGTCGCCGAGCACGCGCACGATCCCGGTCAGCGCCGAGCTGATCCGGCTGTATGCCGATTACCTGCATGCCGAGTACGGCGACCTGGACAGCGACTACGTGTTCGTCAACCTGTGGGCACACCCCTACGGGCGTCCGCTGACCTACACCGCGGTCTACGACCTGGTGCGGCGGCTGCGCCGCAAGACCGGGATCGACTTCGACCCGCATTGGATGCGGCACACGACGGCGACCCGGTTGCTGCGCGACGGCGTGGGCATCGAAGTGGTCGCGCAGCTACTTGGGCACGCGCATGTGGCCACGACGGCCGCGATCTATGGGCACCTCACTGTTGAGGATGCGCGGCGGGTCATGGAGCAGGCGGGCTGGTTCAGCGAGGGGCAGGTGCGGCTGTGAGCGCGCCGTCGCTGAAGGCTGTCGGTTCGTCGGGACTGCTGGGCAAGCTGATGGCCGCGGTGCGCAGCGAATTCCGCAGTGACGTCCTGGAATTCGGGCCACAAGACCCGGTGTTCGGTGCAGCCGCGTGTCGGGTCGCGGTATGCGAGCGAACCGCCCGCGGCCGCGGTCTGTGTGAAGGGCATCGGCAACGGTGGCACGAAGAGGGGTGTCCGTCCATGGAGCGGTTCGTCGCGTCGACCGATCCGCGGTGGCGGCGGCAACAACCGAACCAGCGCTGCCGGGTGCATGGCTGTGGTTATGGTTCTGCCCGTGGCGGCCTGTGCGTTCTGCACGCACAACGATGGGAACGCGCCGGGCGCCCCGACCTGGACGGGTGGCTGGCCAACCCGCCGTCAGTCAAGCGACCCGCAGCGGGTGCGACCTGCCGCATCCCGCACTGCGAGCTCTGGCCGCAGGCGAGGTCACCGCTCTGCCAAACCCACACCAACACCTGGAAGGTGAACGGGCGACCCGACATCGACGAGTTCACCGACCGCTTCGCCGCCGAGACCCCGCTGGCCAGCGAGGTGATCCGACTCGACCGGCTGACCGGTCAGCTGAAGCTGGAGATGCAGTATGTGCTGCAACGCCGCCACGATGACCGGCAGGGCAAGCTGACTCCCGACGTGGTCATGCGCGTAGTCCGCGCACTCGCCGCCGCGGACGTGGGCTCCCTGCTCGACCACGACGAGGACGCCTGGCAGGAACGAACTCGGCCGACGATCAACGACACTCGCGCCCGCGGGTTTTTCGGCTACGCCTTCCGGGTGATCGCAGACCTGGCCGAGGCCGGCGGCTGGGAAGCCGAGTACCCGCGCGACGTCTGGCGGATGCGGCGACTCGGCTTCGACGGCGACCGCACACTGCGGTTCACCGGGATCGGCCAGCCGTGGCTGCGAGATCTGACCAAACGCTGGGTGCGGTGGCGGCTGTCGACCGGGCTGGGCCTGGAAGCCAGCGGCGGCCGACCGATCGTCGTGATCACGCGCTTCGCGCAGTTCCTCACCGCCATCGGCATCGAGAACATCGGGCGGATCGACCGATGCGTGCTGGAACGCTACCTCGCCGACCTACGTGGCGACTCCATCGGTGCACAACGTCGCGGTACCCACATCGGGCTGCTCAACCGCTTCTTCGCCGCCGTCCGCCAACACCGTTGGGACATGGCCCTACCCGCAGACGCGACGTTCTTCGCCGAGGACTATCCGAAACGCGAAGAGCGGCTGCCCAGAGCGCTGGCCGAGCACGTCATGGCGCAGCTCGAGGACCCCGACAACCTCGCCCGCTTCGCCGACCCCGCCCACCGGTTGATCACGATCATCCTGATGCGCTGCGGGCTACGGATCACCGACGCGCTGCGGCTGCGCAGCGACTGTGTGGTCACCGACGCCGAGGGCGCGCCGTATCTGCGCTACCTCAACCACAAGATGAAACGCGACGCGTTGGTGCCGATCGACGAGCAGCTGCGGGAGCTGATCGCCGAACACCACACGCGCATCGCACAACGCTGGCCGGCAGGCACACCGGGGCTGTTCCCGCGCCCCACAAAGAACATCGACGGCAGCCACCCGATCGCCAGTCCCACTTACCGCATGGCGCTGCTGCGCTGGCTGGCCGCCTGCGACGTGCGCGACGAGCACCGCCAGCCGGTGCACCTGACACCGCACCAGTGGCGCCACACCCTGGGCACCCGGCTGATCAACCGTGACGTTCCGCAAGAGGTCGTGCGACGAATCCTCGATCACGACTCCGCCCAGATGACCGGGCATTACGCCCGGCTGCACGACACTACCGTGCGCCGCCAGTGGGAAGCCGCCCGAAAGGCTGACATCCATGGCACCACAGTCACTTTCGACCCGGCCGGGCCACTCGCCGAGGCCGCCTGGGCCAAACAACGACTCGGCCGCGCCACCCAGGCCCTGCCCAACGGCTACTGCGGACTGCCCGTGCAGCAGAGCTGCCCGCACGCCAACGCGTGTCTGACCTGCCCCATGTTCCTCACCACCGACGAATTCCTGCCCCAGCACCACCAGCAGCGACAACAGACCCTGCAGCTGATCACCGCCGCCGAAGCCCGCGGACAACAACGACTCGCCGAGATGAACCGCCAAGTCCTGCACAACCTCGACAACATCATCAGCGCCCTCGACCAACCAGACCCAGGGAAGGCGAAACATGCGGGCTGACAACAGCATCCATCTCACCACCGCCGCCCGGCAGCGCCACGAACACACCCGAGCCAAGGCGATCGCGGCAATGCACGAACTCGACCGGGCCGGCGCAGTACTCACCTTCGAATCCATCGCCCGCCACGCCGGCGTCTCCCGCTCCTGGATCTACACCCAGACCGACATCAAGGACGAGATCCGCCGACTACGCGAACTGAACCGACGCCAACCGAGCCCGACACCCTCCTCGCAACGAGCGAGCGACGACTCCCTGCGACAGCGTCTCGAAATCGCCAACCGGCGCAACCGCGAACTCGCCGACGAGAACCAACGGCTACGCCGCCAACTCGCCTGCGCCCTCGGCCAGAACCGCGACAATGGTCGTCTCCAAACCGCAGACCAGCCCCAAACACATCGCAATTCGGTAACAATCCGACCGTGCTGACCAGCGACTTGGCATCGCCCACCGCTGCATCGACGACACCATCCACGACGCAAACCGCCAGGTCACTGCCCTTCTCGATCACAGCGCTCCAGATAACGATCGAGTCGACCTTCGCGACGGTGCGATTGCGTCAGCGCGTCACCAAGGGACCCGGCTCACGGGCGGCCGGAATCGCGATGGCGTTCAAGCTCATCGAGTCCGCACAAGTCCGCTGGCGTGCCGTCAACGCACCCCACCTCGTCGCTCGGGTCCGCGCGGGCGCCCGCGTCGAAAAGGACAAGCTCTTCGAACGACCCGACGAATTAGGACGTGACCAACAAGTCGTCGCCTAACCCGCCGATCCACGAGTCTTGACCCCTCTTCCATGTGAATGTTTTCTCTCCGCGGCGAGGACTACTGCACCCAGCTCCGCCCCGAACGAGCCAAGACGCGGGCACTCCACCAACTCGAAGCCATGGGCTACCACGTCACTCTCGACCGCGCCAACTGAGCCCAAACCTCTGACGCGACAGGAACCTTCGCCGTCAGCAGGCCTCCGGTGAGTGTTGAGGCTACGAGCGTTGGGTTGGACGTGCACACGCTTTCGGTCGTTGCGCACGCGGTTGATGAGGTGACGAACCGGGTCTCACAGGCGCGGTTATTTCCGAATCACCGCGAGATACTCGGTTTGCCGCCCGTGCTCACTACCGTTTGAGCGCCCGCGTCATGAGGAACGACTGGCGGACGCGATTGTGGTGGAACCATTTCTCTATCAGGGCATCGAGTTCTGTTCGGAACGCCGCCAGGCGTTGCGGATCCTCGGCCGATGTCGCGACGACCGTTGTGACGGGCGCGATCGTCTGTTCCACACTGGCGCGGTAGTGCTGCGGGCTGAGCGCAGGGGTGTAAATCTCGTCGCGATCGAACTCCAGATCGGTGACCGCATCGCCCAGCAGCTCGCCAACCAGCTTCGGATCGCCCCAGGCCTGCGGCGGCGGTGCGCCACCCGCAGCCGGCCGCGAGTATCTCTCGGTGAGGGCGAAGAGCTGGCCCATAAACAATTCCGGCGGCCAGGTAGAGAACGCGATCCTGCCTCCGGGCTTGAGCACGCGCAGCATCTCGCGGATGGCGACCTGCGGTCGCGGTGCAAACATATGGCCGAACTGGCTCAGGACGACGTCGAAGGTCGCATCGGCGTACGAAAGTGCCTCGGCGTCGCCCTCGATGAATTCAATCTGCGCGCCGATAAAGTCTGCGTTGCGCCGCGCCTGCTCGATCAGCACGGGTGACAGGTCCAGCCCTCGCACCCGCGCACCGCGGCGCGCGGCAGTCACCGCAACGACGCCGCTGCCGCAAGCCACATCGAGAACCTCCTGCCCGTGACTCACTCCCGCGTAGTTGACGAGGGACGCGGCTGGCGGCGTGGTAAAAGCTGCAAACGGTGAAAACGACGCCCAGGCTTCCCGCTGCACGGCCTTGAACTGCGCAAATAGATTATCGGACATGGCATGTGCTCCAGGAAACCTTGGCTACAGAGATCTACAGCGGGACGCTACCAGCGAGGCATCCCGTGACGGTCGCGCCCGAACGCTCTCGATCCACAGACCTCCGATCTTGTTAAGTGGGGTTGACCCCTGATGGTGGACACCTGACTGGAGGGACTACGGGTCCCGCGGGAAGGATGTCCGTATGTCGGGCAAGCGTCGCAA
>Ga0318542_10000351_pt1 | contig 11243 bp, 11 predicted proteins | sample GRESIP168b4f23_FD_202530 | JGI IMG/M metagenome (GOLD analysis project Ga0318542, IMG submission 202530) | Tropical soil microbial communities from Luquillo Experimental Forest, Puerto Rico - GRE.SIPMG.168b4f23 | ecosystem: Environmental > Terrestrial > Soil > Tropical forest > Bulk soil...
CGGTGGGTCCGCGCCGCCACCACCCGGGCGTGCTCTCCCGACCGATTCCTACACCCCTTGGGCCACGAGGGTGATCGCGGCCCTCATCGACAACATCCCAGTCGCCATCCTGGTCGGCATTGGTTACCTGATCCAGATGCTCACCATGGAACAGACGTGCGTCAACGGCGCGTACGGATACGGCCAGTACTGCGTCAGCCAGCCGAGCGCGATCGGCAATGCGGCCTACTACGTGTTGTGGCTGGTTGCGGTGGTCTTCGCGTTCTGGAACAACGGGTACCGCCAGGGCACTACCGGCCAGAGCATCGGCAAAGGGGTAATGAAGTTCAAGGTGATCAGCGAGAAGACCGGGCAGCCAATCGGTTTCGGCATGTCCGTCGGGCGCATGTTCGCGCACATCGTTGACGCCATCCCGTGCTACGTCGGTTATCTGTTTCCGCTGTGGGACTCCAAGCGGCAAACTTTGGCCGACAAGATCATGACGACGGTGTGCGTTCCTGTCTGACAATCCTGAGCGGCGACTGACTTCTTTGACAGGAGGACGGCGCGGGTGTCGCTAGGCTGATCGCCGATGAGCGAAAAACCAAAGGGACATCCCGCGTTTACCGGTCTAGCCACCAAAGCCATTCACTCCGGCTACCGTCCGGATCCGGCGACCGGGGCGGTTAACGCCCCGATCTACGCCAGCAGCACGTTCGCCCAGGACGGCGTCGGTGGCCTGCGCGGCGGATTCGACTACGCACGGACTGGCAACCCGACCCGGGCCGCGCTGGAGGCCTCCTTAGCGGCCGTCGAGGAGGGTGCCTTCGGGCGGGCGTTCAGTTCGGGGATGGCCGCCACCGACTGTGCCCTGCGGGCGGTGCTGCGCCCCGGCGATCATGTGGTCATTCCGACCGACGCCTACGGCGGCACCTTTCGGCTGATCGACAAGGTATTCACGCAGTGGAACATCACTTACACGCCGGTGGCGTTGTCCGATCTCGACGCTGTTCGTGCCGCGATCACGCCACAGACCCGGCTTATTTGGGTTGAAACGCCGACCAATCCGTTGCTGTCCATCGTCGACATCGCGGCCATTGCTGAAGTCGGCAAGCAGAATTCGGCAAAAGTGTTGGTGGACAACACCTTTGCGTCGCCGGCACTGCAGCGGCCGTTGACGCTGGGCGCCGATGTCGTGCTGCACTCGACGACCAAGTACATCGGCGGCCACTCCGACGTTGTAGGCGGCGCATTGGTCACCAACGACAACGAGCTCGACGACGCCTTCGCGTTCCTGCAGAACGGGGCCGGCGCGGTGCCGGGCCCGTTCGATGCCTACCTGACTATCCGCGGCCTGAAGACTTTGGTGCTGCGCATGGAGCGACACAACGAAAACGCCTCGGCCGTAGCCGAATTCCTGGCCGGACATCCCTCGGTGAGCACGGTGCTATATCCGGGTCTGCCCACCCATCCCGGACATGAGATCGCCGCGCGGCAGATGGCCGGCTTCGGCGGCATGGTTTCGGTGCGCATGCGCGGCGGCCGCGCAGCCGCGGAGGATCTGTGCGCTCGCACCAGGGTGTTCATCCTGGCCGAATCGCTGGGTGGCGTTGAGTCGCTGATCGAGCATCCCAGCGCCATGACGCACGCGTCGACGTTCGGTTCGCAATTGGAAGTGCCCGACGACCTGGTGCGGCTCTCGGTGGGCATCGAGGATGTCGCCGACCTGCTGGCCGATCTCCAACAGGCCCTGGGCTGATTCCTCCCGCGCCGAGCGTGAATCTGACGACGCGACACGCCGGTCAGCCGTCGGCGGATTCACAGTCGAGGCTCACGGCAGAGGTTTAGGAGTGGTACGGCTCCGCGCTGACCAACGTCACCTTGACGGTGTTGCCGTTGGGCACCGTGTAGCTGCGGGACTCACCCACCTTGGCATCGATCAGGGCGCCACCGAGCGGTGAGTTCGGCGAGTACACCTCGAGCTTGCCTTCGTTGACGCCCTCCTGGCGGGTGGCGATCAGAAACGTCTCATGGTCGGACTTGTCGTCGTTGTAGTAGACCTTCACCACCGAACCGGGCAGCGCGACGCCGGACTGCTTGGGCGCCTCGCCGACCTTGGCGTTGTTGAGCAGGTCCTGCAATTGGCGGATGCGCGCCTCCTGCTGGCCCTGCTCTTCGCGGGCGGCGTGGTAGCCGCCGTTCTCCCGGAGGTCTCCCTCCTCGCGGCGGTCGTTGATTTCCGCGGCGATGACCGGACGATTCGCGATCAGCTGATCGAGCTCGGTCTTGAGCCTGTCATGTGACTCCTGGGTCAGCCAGGTCACCTGAGTGTCCGTCATCTCGTCGTGCTCCTCTTTTTGTCGTTCCGCGTATCCGCGTAAGCCTCTGAACGCCGCCGCCGCGAGTGTCCGGGCCCGACCCGCTGATCGTTCTGCTCACAGCCATTAATGCAGCAATACACGGTCCCAGCAGGAACCGTGCATTCATCCATGTTACCACCACGCAAACAGTTAATGACTCCAATATTCGCAGTTCGGCCTTCGTCGCGCGGTCAGGACGGTCGCAGATAGCCGGGCACGTCGGTGCCGCACCCGTAGATGTCGGCCATCACCGGCGGCTGGGAGGATTTCACCGTCGTCGTCACCTGCACCGTGGTCTGATCGGACGGCGGTACCAGCACCTCTCGCCTGCCTGTTTCGCTGCCGTCTTTGGTCCGGACCCGCACGATGCAGTCCGCCGGCCGCGACGGGTCCGATCGCGTCACGCTGATCGTTACCGACACGGTCTCGTTGTCGATCACCTGGTAGCCGGCCAGCGAGCCGCTGATGTTGCTTCTGCCGAGCCGTTGGTAGCCGACGACGGCGACGACGACGCCGACCGCAACGACCAGCACGGCCAGGCCGATAACCACGCGGCGCCGCGATACGCGCGACAGCCGCGAGTGCCCGTAGCGGGCCTCGGGACGCGGAATGGGAGTCTCGGTCATGTTGGTTGTGTCTGGACGGTGGCTGCCGGACGTGGGCCGACAGGATGCAACGATCGGAACTGGAATTATAAGGTCGCTTCTAGCCCTTGGGGCGACCAGCGAACCGACAAGGGGGCATGTGAGCAAACTGCGGTTGATGGCGGTGCACGCCCACCCCGACGACGAGTCCAGCAAGGGCGCGGCCACCCTCGCCCGCTACGCCGACGAGGGCCACCGGATCCTGGTGGTGACGTTGACCGGGGGCGAGCGTGGCGAGATTCTCAACCCGGCGATGGACCTGCCCGACGTGCTGGAACACATTGCCGAAATCCGGCGCGACGAGATGGCGAAGGCGGCGGAGATCCTCGGTGTGGAGCACACCTGGCTCGGTTTCGTCGACTCCGGCTTGCCGATGGGCGACCCGCCACCACCGCTGCCCGAGGGCTGCTTCGCGCTGGATGAGTCCATCGAGGCGCTGGTGCGGGTGGTCCGCGACTTTCGGCCGCACGTGATGACCACCTACGACGAGAATGGCGGCTACCCCCATCCCGATCACATTCGCTGCCACCAGGTTTCGGTCGGCGCGTTCGAGGCCGCCGGCGACCCTGCTCGCTTCCCGGACGCCGGCGAGCCGTGGACGGTGGCCAAGCTGTACTACAACCACGGCTTCCTGCGTGCGCGGATGCAGTTGTTCCACGACGAATGCGTCAAGCACGGCCAGGAGGGCCCGTTTCAAAACTGGCTCGAGCACTGGGATCCCGAGCACGACCCGTTCGAGTCCCGGGTGACCACCCGCGTCGAGTGCTCGGCCTACTTCAGCCAGCGCGATGATGCGCTGATGGCGCACGCCACCCAGATCGACCCGAACCACGACTTCTTTGCGGTTCCGATCTCATGGCAGCAGCGACTATGGCCGACCGAGGAATTCGAGCTGGCCCGGTCGCGGGTCCCCGCCAAACTGCCCGAGGACGACCTGTTCGTCGGAATCGAGAGCAACGAGTGAATCACTATCTTGTCGCGGTGATCGCCGACGCCCCGCACAACCACGGGCCAGATTTTGGCAAGGCCAGCCCGGTGGGGCTGCTGATCATCGTGCTGCTGGTGATCGCCACACTGCTGCTCTTGCGATCGATGAACCGGCAACTGAGGAAGGTGCCGAAATCTTTCGACCCCGAGCCGGATCAGGCCGCCGACGAAGGCACCGACACGGTTGGCGAGCACCCCGAGCAACCCCCCGGGCGCGCAGACGGATCGAAGCCAGCACCGGGACCCGGTGATGAGCTCTGCTGAATCTGCCGGGACGAACACGCTAGGGCTGGCCACTAGCCCGTATTTGCGCCAGCATGCCGACAACCCGGTGCATTGGCAGCAGTGGACGCCGCAGGCACTGGCGGACGCGGCCGCGCGCGATGTGCCGATCCTGCTCTCCGTTGGGTACGCCGCCTGCCACTGGTGTCACGTCATGGCCCACGAATCGTTCGAGGACGATCAGGTGGCCGCCGTGATGAACGCGGGATTCGTGTGCATCAAGGTCGACCGCGAGGAACGGCCGGACATCGACGCGGTCTACATGAACGCCACCGTTGCGCTCACCGGACAGGGCGGCTGGCCGATGACGTGTTTCCTCACGCCCGACGGCCGACCATTCTTCTGCGGCACGTACTACCCGAAAGTCGGCTTCCTGCAACTCCTTTCGGCTGTCTCCGCCACCTGGCGGGATCGCCGTGGGGAGGTCGAGGAGGCGTCCGACCAGATCGCCGGCGAGCTGCGCAACATGGCGGGGGGGCTGCCCGGCGGCGGCCCGGACGTGGCGGCGGCGCTGTGTGACCACGCCGTCGCGGTCGTGCTGCGCGACCAGGACACGGTGCACGGGGGGTTCGGCGGCGCGCCCAAGTTCCCGCCGTCGGCGGTTCTCGAGGCGCTGTTGCGCAACTACGAGCGCACCGGGTCGCCGGAAGTGCTGGAAGCGGCAACGCGTACCGGCAACGCGATGGCCCGTGGCGGCATCTATGACCAACTCGCCGGCGGCTTCGCCCGGTACAGCGTCGACAATGCCTGGGTGGTACCGCATTTCGAGAAGATGCTGTACGACAACGCGTTGCTGCTGCGCGCGTACGCGCACTGGGCCCGGCGCACCGGAGATCCGTTGGCCAGCCGGGTCGCCGCCCAGACCGCGGGACTTCTGCTCGACGAGCTGGCCGACGGCGAGATGTTCACGTCGTCCCTGGACGCTGACGCCGACGGCAAGGAGGGCTCGACTTATGTCTGGACGCCGGGGCAGCTGACCGAGGTGCTCGGCGCCGACGACGGTCGTTGGGCCGCGGAGGTTTTCGCGGTCACCCAGTCCGGCACATTCGAGCTCGGGACCTCGGTGCTGCAGTTCCCCGCCGATCCCGACGATCCGCAACGACTGAACCGCGTCCGCACCGCGCTGCTCGCCGCCCGGCTCACCCGGCCCCAGCCCGGACGCGACGACAAGGTCGTCACGGCCTGGAACGGCCTGGCGATCACCGCGCTGGCCGAGGCCAGTGTCGCGTTGGGGGACCCCGCGCTGGCGCGCGCGGCGGGGCGCTGCGCGCAGGCGCTGTTGGACTCGCACGTCGTCGATGGCCGGCTGCGGCGCGCCAGCCTTGGCGGCGTGGTCGGCGACAGCGCCGCCATCCTGGAGGACCACGCGATGCTGGCCACCGGCCTGCTTGCGCTGTACCAGCTGACCGCCGACGAGACCTGGCTGACCACGGCAAGCGAGCTGATCGACATCGCGCTGCTGCACTTCGCCGACCCGCAGCGACCCGGCCGCTGGTTCGACACGGCCGACGACGCCGAGCAGCTGGTGCTTCGGCCCGGCGACCCGATGGACGGCGCGACGCCGTCGGGCGCGTCGTCGATCACAGAAGCGCTGCTGACCGCGGCGCACCTGGTCGACGGTGACCGCGCGGAGCGGTATCTGCGCGCGGCGGCCGACGCGCTGAGCGCGCATTCGGTGCTGCTGGAGCGCGCGCCGCGCTCGGCCGGGCATTGGTTGGCCGTCGCCGAATCCGCGGTCCGCGGACCGCTGCAGATCGCGGTCGCCTGCGACCCGTCACGGTCCCCATTGCTGGCCGACGCGCGCCGACTGGCGCCCGGCGGGGCGATCGTCGTGGGCGGTGAGCGGGACTCGTCGCCGCTGTTGGCCGGCCGCGATCGAGTGGCCGACGCCGACGCCGCCTACGTCTGTCGTGGCCGGCTCTGCGACCTACCGGTAACGCGCGCAACGGAACTGGCGGCGGCTCTGGGTGTCTCCGGGGAGTAGCCCGGGAGCTATCCTGCGTCCCATGCCGAACGCCGACAGGGTCCAAGCAATCACCGACACGGTCAGCTGTTACATCGAGCTGGTCGAAAAGGGCAGCGCCGACGAGTTGGCGGGGTTGTACGCCGATGACGCCACCGTCGAGGACCCGGTCGGAGGCGAGGTGCATATCGGCCGTCGGGCGATCCACGGGCCTACTGGTCCGCGGCCGACGTCACGCGGCTTTAGCCGGGCAATCCAGCTCTAGAAGACGACGAACCACATCGCGATGTAGTGGCAGATCGCCGCTACCGCGGTGCAGGCGTGGAAGAACTCGTGGTAGCCGAACGTCGACGGCCACGGGTCGGGCCATTTCAGCGCGTAGAGGATGCCGCCGATGCTGTACAGGGCGCCGCCGACGAACAACAGCACCATGGCGGCCACGCCGGCGTTGTGCAGGATCGTGCCGGTATACCAGACCGCCACCCAGCCCAAGAGCAGGTAGAGCGGCACGCCCACCCAGCGCGGAGCCGACGGCCAGCACATCTTCAGCAGGATCCCGGCCACCGCGCCGCCCCACACGATGGACAACACTATTCGTGCGGCGTCGGGCGGCATGGCCAGCAATGCGAACGGTGTATAGCTCCCGGCGATGAACACGAAGATCATCGAATGGTCGGCCCGCTTCATCCATTTCTGGGCGGTGGCGGACTTCCAGTGGACCCGGTGATAGGTCGCGCTGACGCTGAACATCACGATGGTGGCCGCGGTATAGAGAAGCGTGGCGAGCCCGGCGCGGGTGGAAGCCACCGCCCACGACACTGCGACCAGCGACGCCCCCGCGGCGACGGCGGCCCCGGCCGAATACACGTGGATCCAGCCGCGGAAGCGTGGCTTGGTCAGTGCCCGGGTGACGCCGCCGACCAGCTGCTGCGCGGTATTGGCCGCTGGCCCGTGGGATTCGGACTCGGGAGGGGTAACCGTGCTGATGTCGCTGCTCATGTCTCCTGTTGCCTTGCGGGTCGGGAAGTTGCGGGTGGCACGTATCCGCCAAGAATAGTCGGGAACGGTCACGACACGCTTTCGGACGTGCGGTGACATGCCCGAAATGCGGGCCGGAATTTGTTGCAGCTCACAGTAGGCTAGAACTTCGTGGAGATTATCCCGCCGCGGCTGAAGGAGCCGTTGTATCGGGTCTACGAGCTGCGGCTGAAACAGGGTCTGACCTCCTCGAAATCCGAGCTACCCCGCCACATCGCGGTCCTGTGCGACGGGAATCGGCGTTGGGCGCGCAACGCGGGTTACGACGACGTCAGCTATGGCTACCGGATGGGCGCCGCCAAGATCGCCGAGATGCTGCGATGGTGCCAGGAGGCCGGCATCGAAATGACCACCGTCTACCTGCTCTCCACGGAAAACCTGCAACGCGATCCCGACGAGTTGACCGGGCTCATCGAAATCATCACGGATGTGGTCGAGGAAATCTGCGCCCCGGCCAATCGCTGGAGTGTGCGCACCGTCGGCGATCTCGCGCTCATCGGCGAGGAACCCGCCCGCCGGCTGCGTTGTGCGGTTGAGTCCACCCCGGCCGTCGCGCCCTTCCACGTCAACGTCGCCGTGGGCTACGGCGGCCGCCGGGAGATCGTCGACGCGGTACGGGCGTTGCTGAGCAAGGAACTCGCCAACGGCGCGACGGCCGAGGAACTCGTCGACACGGTGACCGTGGAAGGGATCTCCGAAAATCTCTACACCTCTGGGCAACCCGACCCCGATCTGGTGATCCGCACCTCTGGGGAGCAACGGCTGTCCGGGTTTCTGCTGTGGCAGAGCGCGTATTCCGAGATGTGGTTCTGCGAAGCGCACTGGCCCGCGTTCCGCCGGGTCGACTTCCTGCGCGCGCTGCGCGACTACAGCCAACGGCATCGCAGGTACGGCAAGTAGCCCCCAAACTTGGGGGCCTTATCGGCCGGTCGGGTGCGTGCCACACTGGATGCATGGCTGCGTTGTCGGCGGTGGTCTTCACGCTGAGCGCGTGGCTGGGGTTGTATCTGTTGTCACGCGACCCCCGCAAGCCGGTGCTCGCGTTGGCCGCGCTCGGACTGTGTGGTTTCGCGCTCGTGGTGGCGCTCGACGCGGTGCGCATCACCAGCGGCGCGCACGCCCACCTGCTCAGCGGGCTTGAGATCTACCTGGTTGCCGTGCCCAGCGTCGCGTGGTTCGCGGTACTCGTCGAGCTGGCCCGGCCGTGCGATAGCTGGCGGGCGCGTACCCGGGAACTGTTGCTGGTCGGCGGTGTCGGCGCGCTGACCCTGTTCGGCGCGATGCTGGCCGGCGGCGTGGCCGGACCGCTGCGCGCCGGTCACCTGCTGATGTTCGCGGTGATCTCGCTGTCCACCCTGGGCGCCATGGCCGCCGCTGTACTACGGCCCAGACAGCCGGTACCGGTGGCCGGCGTGGTCGTCGTCGCGACGCTTTTCTTCGCATTGAGCAATGCCATCCTGATCATTCCGCTGGGCTTGGTGCCCAGCTGGCTGGCCTTGGCATCGACCGGTTGCGACGTGCTGGCGCTGGGTGTGGCGGTGGCGCTGTGGGATGCCTTCGACGAGGGCCAGGCGTTGCGCGCCGACATGCTGCGTTCGTTCGCCGGCTGCTCGGTGGTGGCCTTGCTGTTCGGCGGCCAAGCGCTGGTCGGGTTGGCGGTCACCCGCAACGAGCCGACAGCGCAGACCGCGCTGACCGTGCTTCTGTTCACCACCCTGGCAATCGCTATCGCGGTGCAGGTGCTGGCCGATCCGCTGTCAGGGGTGCTGGACCGGCTGGCGTTCTCGAAATCGCCCACGCTGCGAGCCGACCGGGCCGCGCTGCGGCATACCGGGGCGGCGCTGCCACTGCGCTCGGTCGACCCCCTCCAGGATCTTCGAGACGTCGACGACGAAACCTTCGCCAGGCTCACCCGCCGGGCGCTGGGCCACTATGGTGACCTCACCAAACTGGTCGCCAGCCCGCTGACCGCGTTGCCCGTGATCGATGAGCGACTGGCCGCGCGCGGTGCGCCGGATCACCCGGTTGACCGGGCCAACGAGCTCAAGGCCGTGCTCGCCGACGGTATCGCGCGGCTCAAACCGCGCGACGGCGGCGATTTCGGCACCACCGAGCAGTGGCGTTACTACAACTCGCTGTATTTCCCCTACGTCGTCGGTGTGCGCGCGTATGCGCAGAACGCCACCGCCGCCGGACTGGATCCCACCGCCCGGCAAGCCTGGCAATGGTTGGTCACCGAAGTCCCGCAGCGCTCCCTGCACAACTGGCAAAACGCGGCGGCCCGGCTCGTCGCTACTGACCTGCGCGGCCGGGTCCCGGTTCCCAGCGATTAAGCTTCCCGGTTTATGGGGTCGAAGGTCCCGCCCGCGAAGGTCGTGCGGGCGATAGAAACTGTCCGGCATCACCTCGGTCAGCTGCACCGGCGCATGGTGCCGCCTCCGATTGCGATGCTGGAAATGATCAGCGACGCCTGGGCGACACAGGCGATCACGGCGGCGGCGGACCTCGGCATTGCGGACGCCCTGGCCAAAGGCCCGCTGTCAGCCGATGAGCTGGCGAGTGCCATCAACGCCGACGCCGACGCTCTCAGTCGACTGTTGAGGGCCCTGATCACGCGAGGCATTTTCCGCCAACGCCGCGACGGCCGCTACGACCTCACCCCGCTGGCGGACACGCTGCGCAGCGACGCCGACGTGTCAATGGCCGCGTTCGCCCGGTTTCTGGGTTCGCCCCAGCACCGCGAGCATTGGAGCCACCTTACGGAGGCAGTCCGGACCGGCCGGGCCGTCATTCCCGCGTTACGTGGCAAACCGTTCTTCGAATATCTGGACGGCGAACCGGAACTCGCCGAAATCTTCAACGACGCCATGACGAGCATCTCCGAACTCGCGATCGCGGCGCTGATCGCCGGCTACGACTTCAGTCCCTATACGACGATCGTCGACGTCGGCGGAGGGCACGGCCGGTTGCTGGCCGCGATCCTCGGTGCGACCCCACGTGCGCGCGGCATCCTGTTCGACCAGCCCCAGGTGGTGGCGGGAGCCTCGGCCATACTCGAGGAACATCACGTCGCTGACCGGGTCCGGGTTGCCGAAGGGTCGTTTTTCGACGCTGTGCCCGAAGGCGGCGACGCCTACGTTCTCAAGAACGTGATTCACGATTGGCCCGACGAGGATGCCGTGCGCATCCTGGGCAATGTGCGGAAAGCGGCGGCCGCGGGCAAGAACGTGTTGCTCGTCGAAGGGGTGGTCCCCGGGCACAATCGTGAGTTTGCGGGCAAATGGGTGGACCTGGAAATGCTGGCTTCACTGTCCGCGCGCGAGCGGACCGCCGCCGAATACGGCGAACTGCTGAAGCGCGCGGGCTTTGACATGAAGAGGGTGGTCGAACTGGCGGGACCGTTCAGCGTCGTCGAAGCGACTGCGATTTAGTCCTAAATTCAGCCCCCCAAAAGGACAAAGCCGGGAATAGCCGGACGAACTACCTGGTCGTTGTATTCGTGGCAGTGGTTGGCAGTGCCACGCGTCGATCTGGCAGTGCTTCGACGGCACGCTCAAACCTGTTCGACCCAATCCGCCATCGCGAGGAGTAATCACATGACCGCTGTATCTGGTATGCCAACCAGGCCCCTGTACGACTCGACCGACTCGTTGCTGCGTTTCGCCATGCGTGCCGATGCCACGTTGACGGGATTGTGCGGCCTGGCCGTCGCCTTCTTCGCCGACCCGATCTCGTCCCTGACCGGCTTGACGTCCGGCCAGGAATACGCCTTGGGCGCCTTCTTCGTGCTCTACGGCCTGGTGGTCTTTGGCCTCGCGGCTGTGCCGAACCTGCGCCGTGTGGGGATCGGCGTCATCGCGGCCAACATCGCGTACACCCTGGCCGCCGTCGCGGCCGCCGAATTGGTACCGATGACCGCGACCGGAGTCGCCGCGACGCTGGCCACAGGGGTGTACACCGCGGCGTTCGCCGGACTGCAGTACCTGGGAG
>Ga0318542_10000359_pt1 | contig 11180 bp, 12 predicted proteins | sample GRESIP168b4f23_FD_202530 | JGI IMG/M metagenome (GOLD analysis project Ga0318542, IMG submission 202530) | Tropical soil microbial communities from Luquillo Experimental Forest, Puerto Rico - GRE.SIPMG.168b4f23 | ecosystem: Environmental > Terrestrial > Soil > Tropical forest > Bulk soil...
TAGCATCGGTCCGGCCACCGCTCGGGAACTGGAGAAAAAATGAAACACAGCGTCGATCGCATTCTAACGACTCACGCCGGAAGCCTTCCCCGCCCGCCGGATCTCCTTGAGCTTGTGAATAGCGGCGATAGCGCCGCCTTCGACCAAGGCAGCAATACGCAACGATTACGCTTTGCCGTGAGTGAGATTGTTCGCCGACAGGCCGAGCTCGGCATCGACGTGATCGATGACGGCGAATACGGCAAGCCGAGCTTCGTCAGTTACATCAATGAACGGCTCGGCGGCTACGAAGTCGACACCCGCGCCGGTCCGCGCAACAGTGGGAAACCTCTCGCGAGGGCCGCTCCTTTCCGGAGTTTTATGCACAGTCCAGTCCGGCCTCGACCCACACCCACATGATCTGCACCGGGCCGATCACCTATAAAGGCCAGGCGCAGCTCAAACGCGACATCGACAATCTCAAAGCGGCGCTGCAAGGCGTTGCAGTGCAAGAAGCGTTTATGCCGGCAATCTCGCCAGCCAACATCGAAGACTGGCAAAAGAACGCGTATTACAAATCACCAGAGGAATATCTTTTCGCGATAGCGGACGCGATGCGCGAAGAATATACGGCGATCGTCGATGCCGGTTTTCTGCTGCAGATCGACGACCCGCGTCTGGTGACCTATTACATCCTGCATCCGGAGGCGAGCATCGAGGATTGTCGCAAATGGGCCGAGCTTCGTATCGCGGCCCTTAATCACGCGCTACGCGATATCCCGCTCGAAAAAACCCGATTCCATACTTGCTACGGCGTCAATATGGGCCCGCGAATTCACGACATGGAGCTTAAGGATATCGTCGACCTCATCCTCAAGATCCGCGCCGGCGCCTATTCGTTCGAGGCCGCAAACCCGCGCCACGAACATGAGTGGAAAGTGTGGAAAAACGTCAAACTTCCGGACGGCAAAATCCTCATCCCGGGAGTCATCTCGCATTCGACTATCCTGGTTGAGCATCCCGAACTGGTCGCAGACCGGATCATCCGCTACGCCGAAATCGTCGGCCGCGAAAACGTAATCGCCGGATCGGACTGCGGCTTCGCTACTTTTGCTGGATCGAAGGAAGTGCATCCGTCGATCGTCTGGGCCAAGTTCAAGGCGCTCAGCGATGGGGCCCGGATTGCTTCCGACCAGCTGTGGCGACGCTAGCCGGCTGGCCCGGGCGCGCTTCTGATCCTCGCGATACATCGGGGCGCCGGCATAGATCACATAGCGCAACGACGCGCGATTGTATTTGTCGGCGGCCGGATGCTCGGCGAGCATTTTCAAGATCGTGGGCACAGTGAAGATATTGGTCACGCGCCAGCGCTCGATCAGCCGCCACGTCTCTTCGGCATCGAACCGATCGCCTGACAGCACCGTCTTGGCGCCGCGCGCAACTTGCGCTAGCGCGTGAATGCCGGCGCCGTGTGAAAGCGGTGCGACCGCGAGCGAAACGTCGTGGTGCGTTGTGCCGGGCATCAGATCGCACAGATGATTGGTGACGACGAATCCCATTTGTCCGTGCGTCAGCACGGCAGCCTTCGGGCGGCCGGTCGTGCCCGAGGTGAAAAAGAACCAGCAGGGATCGTCGTGTTCGACTGCGGTGTCCGGAGCAACGCGTCCCTGATGTTCGCCGACTATTGTCTCATAATCGTCGCCGAACGGCGATGCGCCGATCGAGACCACAAGATTGATCGAAGGCGCAGAGCCGGTGGCGCCTCGTGCATGTTCGGGAAATTCCCGGCCGCAGATCATCGCAGTGGCGCCGCTGACGCGGGCGAGGTAAGCGACTTCATCCGCCGTCAATCGAAAATTCGTTGGCACCCAAATCGCTCCGAGCCGGAAACACACGAACATCGACTCGAAGAGTTGATTGCAATTCCTAGCCAGTACGAGGACGCGGTCTCCCTTGCTTACGCCGCGCGCCGAAAGCGCTGCAGCCATGGCGTCGACGCGGGCGTCGAGCCGCGCCCACGTCCACCTATCTCACCCGACACCAGGCCGACCGCGTCCGGATATCGCTTTGCGGATTGCCGTAAAAAATGCGCAAGGTTCATCACCCGCCGCGAGCATGGCGCGATGCCGCCTTTTGGTACTGATGCGCTTATTCGCGCTCTCTCGCGAGATCAATTAAGAAACCCGGTCGATATCCATGGCACGGCCGCGACGATGATCGTTCCCATCACCAGCGCGAGCATATAGCCCCAGATTGGTCGCATGCCAGCGACTGGTTCGACCCGACCGATCGCGCATGCGGCATAGTAGCCGACGCCAAATGGCGGCGCGAATAGGCCGATGCCCATCGCTAGGATCACTACCATCGCGTAGTGGACCTCGTGGATGCCGACCGCCTTGGCGATGGGAAATAACAACGGCCCGAACAGCACGATCGCCGGAATGCCTTCGAGCACCGAGCCAAGCACAACGAAGGCGACGATCGAGGCGGCCATAAAACTCACCGCGCCGCCCGGCAGGCCAGTCATTGCGGCGGCAAGCGTGCGCGAGAAACCAGATTGGGTTAGCCCCCAGGCCATTGCGGTCGCTGTACCGATGATCAGGAGGATTGCGCCCGAAAGGGCGGCGGTCGCGACCAGCATCGGACGCAGCGCCCGCCAGTCAAAGCGGCGGTAAACCAGAAGGCCGGCAACGACAGAATAGGCGATGCCAATTGTCGAGACCTCAGTCGCGGTGGCGACGCCCTCGACGACGGCCGCTCTGATCAGGAACGGCAACGCAAGCGCCGGCAACGCGACGACGAAGCTACGGGCGATCTCGCGCTTGGCGGCACGATCGATTTGGCCGAGATCTTCACGCCGATACCGCCAGCGGATAACAAAACACAAGAGACACGCGAGCACGATCGCGGGCAACAAGCCGCCAGTGAAGAGTGCGGCGATCGACACTCCCGTCACCGACCCGATGGTAATGAGGACCAGGCTCGGCGGAATGGTTTCAGTCTGGGCGCCGGTGGCCGACAATAGCGCGACCAGGTCGCCGGATTTGGCGCCCCGCGCCTTCATTTCTGGAAACAGCACAGGCGCAACCGCCGCCATATCAGCGGCTTTCGAGCCGGAAATTCCCGAGACCAGATACATCCCGGCAACCAGGACAAAATGCAGCCCGCCGCGAACATGTCCGAGAAGATTCGCCAAGAAGCCGACCAAGGCCCGTGCCATTCCCGTCATTTCGATGAGCAGTCCAAGGAAGACAAAGAGTGGAACGGCGAGCAAGATAAGATGGCTCATGCCCTCGTCGATGCGGCCGACCAGCACCGTCAATGGGCTGTGGGTCGCCAAAGCAAGATAGCCGAAAATCGCAAGATCAGCAGATTGAGATTCCCAAGGCGATGAAACAGCGGCCCGGCAATCCAGAACAGCATCACCACGACAGCAATCACGGCGAGCGATAGCAAAACCGCTTTTAGGGATGCAGACCGCGCGAGGCGAAGCACGGCAAAAACGAGCATCAAAGCAATTCCGGCAGGCAGCGCGGCCGCCCGCCAGGCGTCGCTGATTTGCAGTGCCGAGGTGGTGATCGGCAATTCGTCGCGCGCATATTGGTAGGCTGGCCAAACGATCAGCAGCAGAAAGGCCAGCGCCGCCCCGATCGCGAAGCTCTCGACAACGGCCCGCGGCGCCCCATTGAGCATGCCCACACATGCTGTCATTCGCATGTGCTCATCGCGTCGAAACGCGATCACCGCGCCGAGCATGGCCAACCACAAGAACAGGATCGAGGCCAATTCGTCCGACCAGACCAGAGGTCGATCGAACACGTAACGTGAGATCACGCCGCCAAATAGAATTGCAATTTCTGCAAGCACGAGACCGCCCGCCCCAATCTCGACCAACGCGCCCAAGTAGGACTCGAACCTTGCCAGTGCGGATTGCCCGGTGGCCGGGCGGCTATCGGCGGATTGGAGAACTTGCGACCCGGCGCCGGCGGTCACGCGAGTTTACCCACCGACTTCTCCAGCAGCGCCCACGCCTCGTCGCCGTACTTGTTTTTCCATTCGGTGTAAAAACCGGTCGCGCGAAGCTTATCGCGAAATGGCGCCGGATCGGGCCGATTAAAATCGAGCCCTTTTGCCGCCAAGTCCTGCTGCAGCGTCGCATTGAGCTTGGCAACGTCATCGCGCTCTTTGAGACCGGCCGCGTTGATATGCTTGGCGACGACGGCGCGGACGTCATCCGGCAGGCTTTCCCATGCACGCCGATTGGCCAAAAACCAGAAGCCGTCCCGCATATGATTGGTCAGCGAGCAATATTTTTGCACTTCGTAGAGCTTCGCCGTTGAGATGATAGCCAGCGGATTCTCCTGACCATCGACGATTTTAGTCTGCAGTGCCGAGTAGACTTCGTTAAAATTGATGGAAGCGGGTGATGCGTCCAAGGCCTTGAACATCGATGTCCATAGCGGCGACACCGGCACTCGCAATTTCATACCGCGGAAATCGTCAGGCGTTTGGATCGGCTTGGTCCTCGTTGTGGTCTGGCGGAAGCCGTTATCCCAAATCTTTTCCATCGCGATAAGGTTCGCTTTGGCGATCTGAACGCGGATATAGGCGCCGAGCTCACCGTCCATGGCTTTCCACACGGTGTCGTAATCGGCGAACGCGAATCCCATGCCGTTGATCGAGGTCGCTGGAACGAGCGTCGAGAGGATCAGGCCGGAAAGGGTGAAGAACTCGACGCCGCCGGAGCGAATTTGGCTCAGTGTATCCGTGTCCGAACCCAATTGACTGTTTGGGAAAATCTGCAGGTCAAAACGGCCATTGGTCTCCTGTTTGATTGTCGCGGCCATTTCGCGTGCACGAATGTTCATCGGGTGCGTTTCCGGAAGATTGTTGGCATATTTGTAGACCCACTCGGACTGCTGAGCGCTAACAACGCGCGGGGCTGCCATGAACGCCAAAAGAACTGAACTTCCGCCAGCAAACAAATGACGCCGAGTGATTTTCCTTCGTGATGTCATCGCATCCCCTCTCTATTGATCGTCGATCGGCGGCTCCGCCCAATCGTGCACGCGCCATCCCTGCAAGCGCAAGCGGTACAGCGAGCATGCCCGAATGCGGAGTATCGTCACTCGCCCGGCAGCGCCAGTTCGGCGCGCAAGCCGCCGATCGGTGCCGTGCCGAGGGTGAGGACGCCACCATAGAGCCCGGCAAGTTCTACCACGATTGACAGTCCTAGGCCCGACCCTGGCTTGGTCTCATCGAGCCGTCGGCCGCGCAGCGCTACCTGCTCGCGTTGCGCCGGCGAGAGCCCCGGCCCGTCGTCGTCGACGATGACGCGCACCCGCGCCTTTTCGGTATTCGCCGTTGCCGGATCAGCCAAAACCTCGATCGCAACGCGCGATCGTGCCCATTTGCAACCATTGTCGACGAGATTGCCGACCATTTCTTCCAGGTCTGTTTGTTCGCCGCGAAAGTGTGCGTGCTCCGGGACGTCAATATCGATAGCGATTTCGCGGTCACGATAAAGCTTCTCCATGGTACGCGCCAGCGCTGTGACCACCGGCGGAACGTCAACCAATCCGCCAAGCCTTGTCGAACGCGCCGCCAGTCGCGCACGCTCAAGCTGCCGCGCGACCTGATCGCGCATGATGTCCGTCTGCTCCAACACTTTCTGAGCGAACGGATCGCGGCCGCGCGCCGCCGCTTCGTTGACTATGACCGAGAGCGGCGTTTTCAACGCGTGGGCAAGATTGCCCACATGCGTGCGCGCCCGCTCGACGATCTCGCGGTTCGCCTCAATCAGTGCATTGGTCTCACGCGCCAAGGGAGCGATCTCTACTGGGAACTCGCCCTGCAGCCGCTCAGCGCGGCCGGAGCGGATTGCGGCGAGACTCTCGGAAATTCGGGTAAGCGGAGCGAGACCAAAGCGCACTTGCAAAGCTGTGGTCAACAACAGCGCCAACGTAAGCGCCGTAAACGTAATGATGATGGCGCGATTGAAACTTTGAGTTTCGTCGTCGATTTCAGACGCGTCGCCGGCAACTGCCACCAGATAGCGGCCGTCGGCGCCGAGATCGATGTTGCGTTCGATCAAGCGCAGGGCCTGATCTTCGGGGCCGTTCGCGTAGCCTTGCCGATATTCCGGTTCCCCGGCCGATCGATCGGCCGCCAAACGCGGCAGATTGGAGTCCCACAGCGAACGGGAGGAGTGAACTTCCGGTGTTTTGCTGTCGAGGCGCGTGACCTGCCAGTACCAGCCCGACAGGGGCAATTCGAACAACGGCTCGCCAATCGACTGCGGGAATTTCTCGCCGCTGTCCTCAGGCGAAGCGACATCCGCCACCAACGTCCGCAGATAAACATCCAGCCGGCGGTCGAACGCGCGTTCAACAGCGTGGCGATAGAGCGTGGACAGCGCAATTCCGGTAGCGATGAGAATGACCACCGTCCATGCCGTGGCCCATAGGAACAATCGGACCGCGAGCGAATTAGCGCGCATCGGGCGGTGTCAACAGATAACCGAGCCCTCTCACCGTTTGAATCACATCGACGCCGAGCTTTTTGCGAATTCGCCCGACGAAGACCTCAATCGTATTGGAGTCCCGGTCAAAATCCTGATCGTAGAGATGCTCGACGAGTTCGGTGCGAGAGACGACCCGCCCAGTATGATGCATTAGATAGGACAACAGCCGGTACTCGTGCGATGTGAGTTTTACCGGATTGCCGTCAACGGCAACCCGGCCGGTACGGGTATCGAGACGAACCGGGCCGCAGGTGAACTCACTTTTGGCATGACCGGCCGAGCGGCGCAGCAGCGCGCGCACGCGCGCCAGGACTTCTTCAAGATGGAATGGCTTGGCAACGTAATCGTCGGCGCCGGCGTCGAAGCCCTGGACCTTGTCGCTCCAGCGATCGCGTGCCGTGAGGATCAAAACCGGCATGGCCCGGCCGGCGCGCCGCCAGGCCTCGAGCACGGAAATGCCGTCCATCTTCGGTAGGCCAATATCAAGGATCACCGCGTCGTAAGGTTCGCTCTCGCCGAGATAATGCCCTTCTTCGCCGTCGAAGGCGCGATCGACGACGTAACCCGCGTCCGTCAATGCCGTCGCCAGCTGCCGATTGAGATCGGGATCGTCCTCGACAACCAGAAGGCGCAAGACAAAGCTCCGCTCAGCGTTCGCCGACCAATGTGCCTTTAACCGCGTCGACGACTATTCGCGCCACTTTGCCATCGCGGGCAAGAACTGTCAGCACATAGACGAGGCCATCCTGACCGCGGCATAGCCGTGCCTGCACCACCGTGCCCGGCATCCGGCTCTTTGCCGCATGGATGGCGGCCGCGAGGCGAATGACCCCGCTGGACGCCGTTTCGGCTCGGCGCTCTTTCTGGTCCAGACAGGCATGCCCGGCTGGGGCGTGCGCCGGATGCGGTTCTTCGGCGCGCGCTGGAGCAATCGCGAAACCCATAGCGAGCAGCAACGGGGCGGCAAAACCGAATCGTTTCACGGCGGCCATGATATGTGTCCTAGGCGGGCTGCAGTGAACCCTCCGTGAACGGCTGGTTTATGGCGGATTTCCGCGTGGTCCATTGCGTCAAAGTGGGACAAATATCATGCGATTATGGGGATTGTGATTGAGGAGAATGCGAGCGGAGAGCGACCGTCAACGAGCCGGCAAGCGATTTGCGTTCCTATACCTCGCCGTAATGGCCGGATTCGCCGGATTGGCAATTCCGCTGGGCGGCCGAGCCATGGTCGGCGGGGCGCCCCCCGCAAGCCCGGAATTCGCCCGTTCCATCGTCATGATTCTTGGCTCTGCCGGGACGGCGTGTACGGCAACGGCAATCGGCCGCAACCTCCTATTGACGGCGGCGCATTGCGTGCAACCCGGCGCCGATTACAAGCTCGTCGGCAGCGAACCGAACCAACCGCCAGTTCTCAAGAGTGTCGCCCGCATCGAACGCCACCCGCAATTCGACATAAAGCGGCTCCTCAATCATCTTGCGACCGCCGATGTCGCCCTCATTAAGCTCGCCGAACCGCTTCCAGCGCGAATCCATCCCGCACGTCTTGCTAAGGAAACTCAAACCGTCGCGGTTGGGGACACCCTTATAATTGCTGGGTATGGCGTGACGGTGCGCGGCGATGGGCAGACCGGCGGCACGGCTCGCACCGCAACGCTTGTCGTCACCGGTCAGCCAGGGTGGCTGCAGATCAGGCTGTTCGATCCAGTGAGCAAAGGACGAGGTGCGGGCCTGGGCGCTTGCGCCGGCGATTCTGGGGCGCCAGCCTTTTACGGTTCCGGCGATGCGCTCTCGATCATCGGCGTCGTCAGCTGGTCGACGGGACCCAATTTGACCACCGGCTGTGGTGGCCTGACGGGACTGACGCCGCTAGCGCGATATCGCGCCTGGATCGTAGACACCGCTCGGCAGCTCGGCACTCTGCTTACGCCTTAGCGCACGGCACGCTGGGCTACTCCTCGGACAGGCGAGCGGGGCCGTGCAGTGGTCGCTCCTCAACCGCGAGCAAACAGCAAAACGCGATTGCCACGCAGACAATCGCGGCTATGAACACCCATTGGAATCCAGGCCCTAGATCGCCATGCGCGGTAGCGAGCCGCTCCAGTGTCGTACCTGCCGCGTCGCCGCCAAGCACAATGGCGCCGAACACGGCAACGATAATCGCGCCGCCCAGCGTGCGAAAAAAGTTCAGCGTGCCGGTTGCCGTGCCGAGCTGATGCGGTTTGACGGCGTTCTGCATGACGATGGTACTCATCGGGTACATCGGTCCGAGTCCGCAGCCGAGAATAAATAACAGCAGCAAGACCCGGTTGATCGAATCATTCGACGAATCGGCGGCCAGCACGGTGAGCGCGAGCCCGGCCAAAAACAGGCCCGCCAGCGGCACGCGCATATAGCGCGCGAGCCGCACCATCAGGCGTGCGGTGACAAGTGAGCCAACCACCGTACCTGCCATAAAGGCGATAAGCACCAGGCCGGACAAACTCGCTGAGAGGCCGAGCACGGTCTGGCAATAAAGCGGCGTATAGATCGTAAGGCCGATGATTGTGCCGACGCTAAAAAACGCCGCACAGGTGATCGTGCTGGTGACGCGGCCGTGCAATATCGTCAGTGGAATAAACGGCTCACGCGCGGTCAAAAGCCACACAACGAATAGGCCCCAAAGCACAGCCGAACCCGCGAGCAAGCCGAGAATAGGCCACGAGCGCCACGGATAATGCGTGCCGCCCCAGGCCAGGGCCAGCATCAGCAAGAGCGCCGCCCCTACCATCAACGCGGCGCCGATGACGTCGAGTTGATGCGGACGTTCATTGCGTGGCAATTGCCGGAGCGCGCGCTCGCTCATCACCAGCGCAACTGCCCCAAGCGGCAGATTGATCCAGAAGATCAATGACCAGTGCAGATGATCGGTGAGGAAACCGCCGAGCACCGGGCCGAGAATGCTCGCGCTCATGAACATAATGGAGGTCCGGCCTTGAACGATCGGCCGCTCCCGGGGCGACAACAGATCGGCAATAATCGTCTGCGCGATCGGCAGCAAACCGCCGCCGCCTATGCCCTGTAGCGCGCGCGCAACGACCAGAATCCAGATATTCGGCGCCAGCGCGCAAGCGATCGAGCCGCCGATGAAGATCGCGATCGCCCAGAGCAAAACAAGTCGCCGGCCATAAATATCGGACAGTTTTCCAAACAACGGCGTCGTCGCTGTTACCGAAAGCAAATAGGCGGTGACCACCCACGACAATTCGTCGACGCCGCCCAAACTCCTGCCAATGGCAGGCAATGCCGGCGCGACGATGGTTTGCTCAAGCGCAGAGAGAAACATCGCCAGCATGATGCCGGCGACGATCGCGCGGACTGCGGCGTGATCAATGGCGGCGATGGTATGCGAGTGCGTTGCTTGATCGGTCGGGGCGCCGGCTGACGCAATATTGGCGAGAGTTTCGGGAGCGGCGCGCGTGGTCATGTTGGGATGCTGGCTCGTGATCCACTTGGGCGTCACCGAGGGGCTTTGCAACCGAACTTTGCGCAGACCAGGGGTGCGCTTGTGCTTATTTGGTCACTGGGCGGCGACGCGCCCGCCGCGGCAGTTTCAACGGCCAGCTGACAATGTAGTCTTCCAGCTCCTCGTCCGGTACGTCGAGCTCGCTCGCTCGCACGCGCCCGCGCACCGAAACTCCGGCGGCGTGCACGGTCTCAGGATCGCCCGAAACCAAGGGGTGCCACCAATAGAGGTCGCGCCCGGCGGCCAGCAGCACATAGGCACAGGACGGCGGCAACCATTTAATCGTTTTAAGGGTCTCGGGCGTCAGCCGCACACAATCCTCGACCTGGCCCAGCCGGTGCTGGTAATCGCGGCAGCGGCACGTGTGACCATCGAGCAAACGACAGCCGACATCGGTGTAAAAGGTCTCGCTAGCCGATTCGTCTTCCTCGAGCTTATTGAGGCAACAGCGGCCGCAGCCATCGCAGAGGCTTTCCCATTCCAAATCGGTCATTTCGCTCAATGACTTGCGTCGCCAAAATGGAACTTGTTCGGTGCGTTCGGTATTATTTGCCATGGTGTTCTCGGCGCGAACCTATGCCAAATTTACCCCCAATTTCCATTCATTTTACGGGTCCAACTAAGTCATGGCCCGCAACAGGCGGGTCCGCTAGAAGGACAACAGCCTTGCTTGCTTCCGTTTCCCTGAGCGCCAACCGGAGCGCCATGCCGTGACAGATATGTTCCCCGATCCGGGCGAAGACTGGCGGCCCAGGCTCAAGCGGCTCCTGCTCGATATCGACGCGCGGATCGATTCCGCCATATTTCAAAGCGGCAAGTGGACGCGCGAGATTTATGAGCGGTTCACCGCGTTTATGGACCACGCCCATGTCGCTGGTTGGCGGCGATGGGTATTGGTAGAGCCATTTTCCGAGATGGCGACACTGGGCACGGGTGGACTGCTCCTGTTGCTGGCGCTTGCCATCCCGGCATTCCGACAGACCTCAGATGACGATTGGCTGAAGAAATCCGATCTGGCGGTGACCTTCCTCGACCGCTACGGCAATGAAATCGGCAGCCGCGGCATCAAGCATAGCGAGTCAGTGCCGCTGGAAGAGTTTCCGGATCATCTGGTCAAGGCTGTGCTGGCGACAGAGGATCGCCGTTTTTACGAGCATTTTGGCATCGACATCC
>Ga0318542_10000364_pt1 | contig 11132 bp, 13 predicted proteins | sample GRESIP168b4f23_FD_202530 | JGI IMG/M metagenome (GOLD analysis project Ga0318542, IMG submission 202530) | Tropical soil microbial communities from Luquillo Experimental Forest, Puerto Rico - GRE.SIPMG.168b4f23 | ecosystem: Environmental > Terrestrial > Soil > Tropical forest > Bulk soil...
GGGCGATACGATGACTGAGCGCGCCACTGCGCGGATCGCGCGTAAGCTTTTCCTGCTTGCGGCTTTGGCGCTTGCGGTCGTATTGCTGCTGACACCCGATCGCTCCGCTCGTCGGCCTGTCAATCCTCCGCTTGCTCACACTCAGGGGAATGAGCAGAGGTTCGAGGGGCTGGAACGGAGCCGGGGAGAACACGATGATCTCGTCATCCTTGCGTTCTCCGGCGGCGGCACGCGGGCGGCCGCGTTTTCCTACGGGGTTCTGGAAGCGTTGCGAGACATAGAGGTCAGCACTCCTGGCGGACGAAAGACCCGGCTGCTCGATGAAGTCGACGTGATCACCGGGGTCTCGGGTGGCAGCTTCACCGCCTTGGGCTACGGGCTGTACGGGGACAGGCTGTTTGATCTCTTCGAGACCAGCTTTCTCAAGCGCGACGTGCAGGGTACGCTGGTCCGGCGCATGTTGAACCCGCTGAATTGGCCCGCCCTGTGGTCTTCGCGTTGGGGCCGCTCCGAGCTCGCCGCGCAGCTGTACGACGAAATTCTCTTTCACGACGCCACCTTTGCCGACCTGGAGCGCGCCGCCGGGCCGGTGATTGCCGTGAGCGCAACGGAACTGACGAGCGGAGCCCGCGTGGTATTTCTGCCGCAGAACTTCGACGTCATGTGCGCCGACCTCGGCAGCTTCAAACTTTCGCGTGCCGCGGCGGCCTCGTCGGCCGTTCCGGTCGTGCTGTCTCCGCTCACGATCAACAATTACGGCGGCCATTGCGGCTATCGCGCGCCGGCGTGGCTGCAGGCTTTTGCGGGCCAGGCAAATCCACCGCGACCCGCCGGTCGCGTCCTCAAACGGCTGCAGGAACTGGAGCAACTGGACGATGCCTCGGAGGACCGATATTTCCATCTGGTGGATGGAGCTGTTTCCGATAACCTGGGTCTTCGCGGGGTATTGGATTTTCTCGAAGCGTTTGAGGCATTGCGGTTGGCGGGCCAACCGACGCCGCTCGACCACGTGCGCAGGATCATCGTCTTCGTCGTCAATTCTGCGTCGTCCCCGTCCTTCGACTGGAACGAGAGGGAGAACTCACCCGGCGCCGTGTCCATACTGGCCAAGACGGCTGGAGTACCGGTTGACCGCTACGCGAGCGAATCGATCGAATTGCTGAGGGATATCGCTGCGCGATGGACGGCTCTGCGCGCGATACGCGACTCCGCGGCATTTGACCCGAAGAAGGATCCCGCGGTGGGCTGGGTAGCCCATGCAGTCAATGCCGACATTTATGCAATCGAAGTCTCGTTCCAGGCGCTGGCCGACAGGAAGGAGCGCGATTACTTGAATCAACTGCCCACCACGTTCGCTCTGCCTGCCGATGCGGTCGACCGCCTGCGGGCGGCCGCGAAGCGCATCATCCTGGCGTCGCCGGACTTCCAGGAGATGCTGAAAGCTTCCGGAGGGCACGTTGCGGACAACCTGCCCAAGGCTTCCAGGGAACTGCCCTGAGATCAGCCGTTCGCCTGCGGAACTGAGTCGTTGACAAATGCGATATACAGATCGGCGGAGGTTGTATGTACTGAATGGACGCGCCGGCGCAGGGCTCCTACGCTGCCGCCATGCCCGAACCCTTTGCACTCCGCGAGCACTGGGCTGATGTGTCCCTGTCCGGGTTCGAAGCATTCCTGGGAAGCTACCCGAGACCGCTCGAGGCGCGACCGCCGCTCACGCGCAAAGCGAACTATCGCGAGTGGGTCGATCCAGCTTTGGGCACATGGCCGGGCAATGCGGTAGCGAAGTGCTGGACCCGCGGAGGTTGCCACGGTTACCAGGTCCGACTCGATCAATCAAGCCGATGAAGCACCGTATCCCATTTCGCGTACCGCCCATGCTCGCCACGCTCGTCGCCGAGCCGTTCGACAGGCCCGGCTGGGTATACGAAGAGAAATACGACGGCGATCGGATGCTCGCGTACAAGGAAGGCGCGCGCGTCGTACTCCTCTCGCGCAACGGCAAGGACAACACCGGCCGTTTTCCGGAAGTTGCCGCGGCGATAGCGAGGCTGCATCCGGCTACGCTGGTGCTGGATGGAGAGGTCGTGGTATTCGACCGGAAGCAAGTTTCACACTTTCAGCTTCTCCAGCAGCGTAGAGGCAAGCCGCTGTACGCGGTTTTTGATTGCCTGTTCGTCGACGGCAAGGACTTCCGTCACGAGCCACTCTCCGCACGGCGCGCGAGGCTGGAAGAGGTGGTGTCTCCGAAAGGCGTCCTGCTGCTCTCGCGTCGCCTCGCGGCAAACGGTCTCGCAGCCTATAAGATCGCACGGCGCCGGGGCTATGAGGGTCTCGTAGCCAAGGATCTCTCTTCGCACTATGTCGGCAAGCGATCGAGACTCTGGCTGAAAGTAAAGGTTCACCAGGAGGACGAATTCGTGATCGTGGGGTACACCCCGCCAGAGGGCGCGCGGAAGTATTTCGGCGCTCTGCTGCTCGGGGCCTACGAGCACGGCAAGCTCCACTACGTCGGTAAAGTGGGGACCGGCTTCGACGCCAGGACGCTTGCCGCGCTGTACAAACGATTCCAGCCGCTCGTCAGCAGCAAGACAGCGTTAGTAGACCCCCCGCGCGAGCGAGAAATTACCTATCTGCGACCGCAGCTGATCGCGCAGATTTCCTACCAGGAATTGACCGCTGACCGAAAGTTGCGCCAACCCGTTTACCTGGGCCTCCGCGACGATAAGCCTGCCCGAGACGTCGCGCTGCCCGGGACCGTGACCTGAAGGCTCCCAGGCTGACACATCGGACACGACCTGGAGGCTCGGGGAGGGCGATGAGTGTGCACTACCCGGCTCACGGCAGCCGGATAGATCTGCCAGTGTGTTCTGCCCACATTCCCGCCAGCGGCACGGCTGCGATCAGGATTCCGAGCAACATCGCGATGTAGGGGGCGTATTGACTCGAAATGTCCATGACATCCCGGCTGAGACGCGGCCCAGCCGTGACGACGGCGACCACCAGCAGGAGTGCGATTCCCAGCGTGTCGAGCGTCAGCAACCGCAGCAGCGACCGGCGAGAGCTCTGCAGCTCCAGAACCGTTCTCCGATATCGTGCGCGTTCCTGCCGGGCCCGCGCCGCCCGCTCGGTCGCGTCCTTTTGCGATTCGGCTCGCAAACGCGCCATGAGCCGGGCGTCGAAGTCTGCCCCTGTGTCGAGGCCACGGAAGAGCGCCTGCAGGTGCCTGTCGAGTTCGGAGTCAGGTGTGCTCATGAGCTCGTACTCATGTTACCGGCGGCAGCGCTCAGCCGGGCGCGGGCGCGATGCAACAGTGTCTTCACTGTTCCAACGGGCATCGCCAGCATAGCAGCGACCTCCTCGTGGGACTGCGCTTCCATATAGAAGAGCATCATAACCTGCCGTTGCTTTGTGGGGAGCTGATCGACGAGCCGCAGGATCGCAGCGCGGTCGACGATGACATCGGGCGACGGAGCAGGATCGATCGCTTCCACTGCTTCCATCACCTCCGGATCACTCAGTGAGGACTGGGCGCGTCGCGTCCGGAGCGCCGACAAGCTCGTGTTGCGGGCGATCGTGTAAATCCACGTGGACATCGAGGCGCGCCCGTCAAATCGCGACAGAGCCCGCCAGACCTTGATGAATACCTCCTGCGTCACGTCTTCTGCAGCCTCCCGGTCGCGAAGAAAGCTGTAAGCCAAGCCAAAGACCTTGCGTCGGAAGGCAGGCAGGAGCAGGGCAATCGCCTCATCGCGGCGCTCCGCCCGCACGAGCTCCATCAGGCTGGCATCGGTCAACACGGTGTCGCATTGCCCGTTTCGTCCGAGCCGATGTTCTCGCGCCCCTTTAAGTCAAGGCGTCTGATCGCCACCGGTCGCGGGCTCTTCAGATTTCGGCACCGACGCCCTGCGCCCTTCCACGAAATAGAAGATGAGGTAGGCGGCGCCAACGGCGACCGCGATCCAGCCGGCCCCTCCCAGCGGAGCCTGCAACCAGTCGCGCCCTCCGAGCGTGATGGCGAGGCCGACACCGAGCCAGATCAGCCCCCGCAGAAGATAGCGTGAGCGTGGCGGCATCCGGTCGGGCTGCGGAAGTGACTCCGGCGGCAGCTCGAGCCCTTTTTCGATGGCCGCCATTCGCTCCTGATGACGACAGTCAACCTCGTGCATTCGGCGCCGATACCACATCACGATCCAGACGATGAGTGCAGCCAAACTCACCGTGACCGAGAGAATGGGAATCAGCAGGGCCACTTGGTCAGTTGACATGGTCGCCGCCTCTTTTCAGCCGCTCAGTGTGCGCAAAATCCATTCGATCTCCGAACAGTGCCGCGCGATGAGATAGCCGGCGATCGCCCCGATCATCGCGGCTGACAGGGTATCGCTCATCGCAATTTTCGAGTGTAGCCATTCTCGCCCATCACCGGGTTGATACGCGCGGGCTACTCACCGGGTTTCAGGGTCGAGCGTTTTTCTTTGTGGCCATGGTGAAACCCTGCAGCCCGCAGGTGCGTATCAAGCAGGTGACTGTCGAGGACTGAGCTGTGGGATACCCATCGGAGGCTGCCTTATGAATGCCCAATCAATTCCGGTGAGCCGTTTCAGCGGCCACCACACTGCGTGCGCAGCTGCCATCGTGATGGCGTTGTTTGGGATTGCGCCCCTTGGCACGATTGCGGATCAGCGCGCCGCGACAACGCCGCCCAGCAGCGTTGCAGAGGTTTCGCTCTCGGACCTCAATCTGTCGACCCCGGACGGCATGCGCCTGGCACGGGATCGCCTGCACGCCATGGCAGAGCGCCTTTGCGCGGACCGTGGCGGCGGCCGCGAACCTTACTCGCGGCCCGCGCTCGGCGCGTGCGTTGACAGCACGGTAACAAGCGCGCTGCGGCAAATCGACGTCCTGCGCCAGACTCATGTGACGGTGCTCAATTCGGTGACGCTCGGTGCCGGTGTGCCGCTCGCCGACCTCGACCTGTCGACGCTCGAAGGGGCGGGCATCGCGCGCCAGCGGTTGGACGCGATGGCCCGGCGCCTCTGCGGCGAGCTCGCCCGGCGTCACGACGTTTCGTATCAGCCGAACTACGCAGCCTGCGTGCATGACACCCTGGCTGGGGCGCTCGCACAAGCTGACGCCATTGCCGCGGCCCGGAACACGCGTACCGCACGGCGCACCGCACCCTAGCGGCCTCCCCGCCGATCCCATGTGGGGCGACGCTCTGGCTTCTGTTCGCATATCGAAGCGGCGCTGCCCACAATGCGGTGTTGCATGCGCATCCGGCTTGCCACAACGAGTATCGCAGTCGCCGCGTTACACGGAACCGCCCAGGCAGGGCCTGTTGAAGCCTGTGCACAGGTGTCGGTTCTGGTCGATGCGGCAGTCCGTCCACTGCTCGCACATCCAGCTGAATCCGAGCCCGATGCCACTCAACTTCGCGCACAGTTCCGTGCCTGCCTGAGCTCACGCAACATCTGCAGTGTTGTCTACAGCGCTGGCGATGGAAAGGAAGCGCTGGTAGCGGGAGATGTTACCTCTGATCTGCCCATCCAGTACGTGTCCGCGCAGGGCAAGTCATCCGTAATATTCCTGGTGCGTTCGATACCGCGCGTTCGGAACGACACAAATCAATACTGCCTGGTTTCCGAAAAGTTCGGCGGAGCAACGTCTGTACGGCAATGGGGTGTGTACGGCTGGGTAATCGCACCGAACGCGAGCGAAGCCTTACCCTTGGAAAAGCAGGTTCTGGATTACAAACCGGTGTCTGACCCCGCATCCCTGCGCGCCCTGGCAGCCGCACTTTGGTTTTTCGCAGAGCGGATGTCAGGGCAACCACCTCGGTAGCGCGGCAATCACCGCTTCAGCGAATCGAAGCGGCTGCCTTCGGCGAACCTGCACCGGGACTCGTATTCTCGAGGCGCCGCACCTGCTCCCAGAGCTGCCATGCGAATTCCACGCCGGAGCTGCTGACAGGCAGGTTCGCCGATTTCAGCGCTTCCGCCGCCCAGGTGTTGCACGTGTGCAGCGCGGAGTAGCGCTGTACGGATTCGTAGTAAGCGCTGTAAGAGCCCACAGCGTGTGAGCCGGGGAGCGCCGGCACAATGGCACCGTCGCGCCACGCGAAGCTGCGGCCGATGAAACCTTGCAGGTCGCTCATCTGCCGGGGCGTCAGGGCCACCCGGACTACGTTGTCAGGCCCGAAGACCTGCTCCGGCTGCTGCCGGCCGACGCTCGTCACCAGGACAAGCCCGGCGCCACCCCAAAGTGCCGCAGCCATGTTTCCGGCACCGCCCTGCAGCAGATAGCGTCGGTCGCCGAAGCCGAAGAGGAGGTAGCGCGACGCCGGAAACGCTGCGGCAACCGGCTGAAGGAGCGGCTGCGCATCAGCCAGCGCGATACCGACATCGACATGCCATTCCCGCTTGACCACATACACGGGTAGTCGCTCTTGCGTCGTCGGCGTTGGCGGTGCCGGCGCGGTGGCGCGCGTGGACAGGCCGCCGCAGGCTGTGAGCAGGGCGCCAACAACCATGGCAAGGAGCGAGCGCGTGCGCGGCCGTCCAGGTATCGCGGATGGCAATGCCTGCTACCCCGAGCCCGGTGACCAGAGCGGCTTGGCGAGGTTTTCGGTGAAAGCGGAAAACATGATGTTAAAACTGATGCTGATTCGGTCTTCGCGACTCGCATTTGCACCAACCGAATGCCGCAGGTAAGCCGGGAAGAGCAACAAGGTACCGTCCGTTACTCTCACAACGACCAGGTCCGTGTTTTCGCCCGTGAGCTCGGTGACCGGAGGACGGATAATACCGGCCTGACTGCGCGGGTCATGAAAGTTGATGGTGTCTGCCCCGGCGCCAGTTCTCAGATAGTAGACACCGCTGAGGAAGTTGTTCGGGTGATCGTGCACTCGGTGTTCAGCACCGGGCGCCAGCACCGTAGCCCAGCAAGCCGTGATCTCGAAGACGTCATAGCCGATGCGGAGGAATTTCAGAATACCCGCTACGGCGTGGCGCACAGGTGATACGAGATCCTGGAATTCCTCGTGCAGGTGCAGCGTCTGGGCCGACTGCCACCCCTGGCCGGGTCTCAGCGGCGGCTCCCTGCTTCTCATCAGGGAAAGTGCCGGGAGTGCTCGTGCGCTGATAGTGTCGCACAGCCCCTCTTCGAGCTGGATTTTCCACACGAGCGTCGGGAACATCGGGATCACATCCGACGCGTGCAGCCATTGAACATTCTTCCCGACCATGGTTGCCTCGGAGCGATTGGGGTTGGCAACCGCCGCACCAGTGCGAGCGCGCGACTCAATGCTCGTCGCGCCGGTGTGAAAGTCAATGAGTCGCAGCGCCCTGCGGCGCCGCACCGCCGCGCGGCACTTCTTGATAAATGCCTGAATTTTTTCGTGATTTCCAGCACTCCGGGCAGGCAGACCCGGACGTGGCTGTGCCTGGGTTTATGCTCCCGGTCAGGTAGCGCACAATGGACTCGACGGAAGGAGGGCTGTCATGTGCTACGAGCAGGAATTCCTCAGCTACCGGGCAGCGAGGCGCACGGAGACGCGCCAGCGGACCGAGCCTGTAACCGAGCGTGATCGATCGCCACCAGGGCCCACTCGCCCGGCAGCGACGCCTGAAGTGGAACGCCGCGAAAAGGTTGAGCGCGAGTTGGAAGAGATCGTCTAGCGATCGTCACTGAAGGCTCAAAAGAACACGTCGCGGCCCGCGGGACGATCAGGGAGCGATCATGCCAACCACGATTCGCAAAGTGGAGTACGCGTATTTCACGGTGGCTAACAGGTCAGGGGAGGCCGCTCGCATTCTTGAGGCGCTGCGCGACTCGCACATCAATCTCCTCGCGTTCTCCGGGTTTCCGCAGGGACGCAACAAAGCGCAGATAGACCTCGTGACCGACGATATCGACGCCCTCAAGGCGATGGCAAAGCAATTCAAAATGAAATTGAGCCGACCCAAGCGGGCCTTTCTCGTCCACGGAACGGATGAGGCAGGAGCCGCGTTGCCACCGATCGCCAGGTTGGCAGAGGCGAAGATCAACGTGATTGCGGCTGATGCGGTTACGGCGGGGGAGGGCCGGTTCGGCATGCTGTTCTGGGTTGCACCGCGCGACTACAACCGTGCCGCGAAACTACTCGAGGTTCCCTGAAGCAAGTCTCAAATCGGTCGCGATCCTCAGAGAAGGCGAAGCCGGCGTCGCCAGCGATCGTGCAGCGGGGAATCTGGCTCGCGAGCAACCGGCTTCTCCGGCCGCCAGCCTGCGGCCGTGGCTGTGGCCAGCAATTCCAATACTCCACGCAAGACCCGCAGATCGGTCACCACGAAAGAGGCGCGCGTCGGCGCAGGCCCAATATGCACCGTCCATGCGCCATTTGGTGCCCGGTCGAAAAGATCCTCATCGGTGCGATCGTCACCGGCTGCCAGGATGAAATCAGGAGCGAGAAAATCTCTCAGCAGCCGTTCGATGGCTTCGCCCTTGTTCGCCCAGACCGGCTTTACTTCTACGATCTTTTCGCCGCGAAAAGCCCTGAGCTCAGTCTCCGCAAGCATAGCTTCTAACATCGACACCAATTCATTCGCGAGCCACTCGCCGAATTCCGGATCCGCCATCCGGTAGTGCCATACCAAAGCAGTTTTCTTCTCTTCAACGAAACTGCCGGGCGTGCGGTCGACGAAGTGCTCCAGAATGGGCATTACCGTAGGCTTCCAATCAGCCCGTGTTTGCGGGCGTAGCGACTCCCACGTGGAGATCGACGGCCTTTTGAGCTCGGCGCCATGTTCAGCTACGAGGCAGAGCTCTGGAATCGCTCCGAACCAGCGGTCGAGGTTTTCGGCCGATCTGCCTGACACCAAAGCCACGCGGTTTTTGGGATCGCTTGCCAGCGTAGTCAGAAGATCCCGCAGGCCCTGGGGCGGAACTGCCTGCTGAGGCCATTTGGCAAACGGCACAAGCGTTCCATCGTAGTCGAGAACCAGCAAACGACGGTCAGCCCGGACGTAAGCGTCGCGGATCTCGCCGGGTTGCAACTTTTTGGGTTGTGTGTCGATGTAGCGGCCGCGGTTCGAAACAGCGTCTTCGAGAGAAGCAAGAAAGCGTTTTCCCCAATGGAAGACATCATTCCGGACCACCCGATGATGAAGCGCCATCATGCGCAGCTTGCGTTCCTGGGCATCCATGGCGATAGCGCGGTTGACCGTGGCGGCCGTTCGTTCCTCGTCATAGGGGTTGATCAGCAGTGCCTCACCCATCTCGGCGGCGGCGCCGGCGAACTCGCTCAAGACCAGAACGCCATCACCGCGGGGCTTGCAGGCGACGTACTCCTTGGCGACCAGGTTCATTCCATCGCGGAGTGACCCCACCCACACGACATCTGCCAGCTTGTACAACGCCACGAGCTCGCTGCGCTCAATCGAGCGGTTGATGTAGACGACCGGGATCCAACCGGGCGTTCCGAGTTGGCCGTTGATCTCACCGACCAGCCGATTTACTTCGGTTCGCAATTCCTGGTAGGTGTCAATGCGTTCGCGCGTGGGCACCGCAATCTGGATCAGGACGACCCTCTCCCTGAGCTCGGGGGCAGTGCGGAGCAAATGTGCATAGGCCCGCAGTCGCTCAGGAACCCCTTTCGTGTAATCCAGCCGGTCCACCGCAAGGAGCACTTTTCGCCCGCGGTAACGCTGTGCCCATTCTGCGTATTGCCTGGCTGTCGTCGCATCGCTGTTCAACAGACCGGCATATTCCTCGGGGGCAATGCCGATCGGGAGTGCCTCGAGGCGCACCGGACGACTTCCCAGCGCGACGTCGGCGATCTTGCTCTCCATACCGAGCACGCGAAGCAGCGCGGCACGGAATTGCTGCAGATGCGTGTGCGTCTGAAAGGCGAGCAGGTCGGCCCCAAGAAGGCCTTCGAGCAATTCCTCGCGCCGGGGCAAGACGGAGAAGACTTCTGAGGACGGGAACGGTATGTGCAGAAAGAAGCCGACCGCAGCGTCACGAAGGCGTTCGCGCAACATCTGCGGCAGGAGCATCAAGTGGTAATCGTGAACCCAAATCAGATCGTTCGGCCGGTAGCGATTGACGACGGCCTCACAGAAGATCCGGTTCGCCTCGACATAGGACTCCCAGTGCCTCGCGTCAAATTTCAGTTGCGAGGGAAAATTATGAAAGACCGGCCAGAGCGTTTGATTGGCGTAGCCTTCATAGAATCCTGCCGCCACGTCCTGCGGCAGGTCGACGGCAAAGGATTGGTCGGTTCTCGCCCACTCAGAGAGAATCGCCTGACGCTTCTGCCGGTCTTCCGCGCCGCTGTCTCCGGCCCAGCCGACCCATGCCCCGCCCGTCTTGCCGAGCAGCGGGTTCATAGCGCTTGCCAACCCCCCGGAGCTTCGCGTCGTGTCCCAGCCTTGCCCGGTCCGCTTCAAGGTCAGGGGAAGCCGGTTCGAGACGACAATGATCCGAGCGCCTGCGGCCGGTTTGCTGGCTCTGAGACCGAGAAGCTCGCGTAGACTCATGTTTCTCTCACTCGCACGTAAGGGGTCGTCGGCCCTGCAGTGCTTCCTTAATCTGCTGCGCTGTTGCCGGCGAGCGCGTACTTGGTTGTTGCGGCGTGCGCTCCTGTGCAGCAGAGCCAATTGCGGCCGCTGCCTCCCGCATGCGCGGGAAAGCTACACCCGCCTCATGCACTGCCGCATCCGCCGCGCACGGATATCGGCGTAGGCCAAATCTGACACACGTTTGAGGCATCTTGGCGCTGATTGCAAGCGCACGGAGCAAGCCTCCCGGAGATGGATATGCCATGCAGCAGAAGCTGCGCACCGCGTCTTCGGGTAACGGAGTATTGTTCGCGCCGTGCGACGCCATCGAACCCGACCAGCCTGCGGAGCACAGGCGCTCCTTGAATACAGGCGCAGGTGTGCGTGAATGGGCAGACAGGTAGCTGTCGTGCTTTACGTGGTGGCGATGGCAGCACTCATAGTCGCTGTAGATTTCGTGTTCTTCCGAAATCGATTCTGGGAACGGCTGATGGTGAATGCCGGCATCGTGCTGGTCTTCGCAGCTTTCTACTTGAGATTCTTCGGGCGGCCATGATCGCCATGGACGTTACATAAACAGTCCCGGTCGTGTGC
>Ga0318542_10000371_pt1 | contig 11048 bp, 8 predicted proteins | sample GRESIP168b4f23_FD_202530 | JGI IMG/M metagenome (GOLD analysis project Ga0318542, IMG submission 202530) | Tropical soil microbial communities from Luquillo Experimental Forest, Puerto Rico - GRE.SIPMG.168b4f23 | ecosystem: Environmental > Terrestrial > Soil > Tropical forest > Bulk soil...
CTCAAAACAGATTGACGAACAAGACGTAGAGGCTGGCCGAAAGCGTGATGGCTGCGGGCAGCGTCAGCACCCACGCCATCAACAGGTTGCGCACCGTGGCCCACTGCAGCCCCGAGCCGTTGGCGGCCATCGTTCCGGCCACGCCGGACGACAATACGTGCGTGGTCGAAACCGGAAGCCCGTACATGTCGGCGGCGGCGATCGTTCCGGCGGCGACCACTTCGGCGCAGGCGCCCTGGCCATAGGTCATGTGAACCTTGCCGATTTTTTCTCCGACCGTGACGACGATGCGCTTCCATCCGACCATGGTGCCCAGGCCGAGCGCGATCGCGACCGCGACCTTGACCCATAGCGGAATGAACTTGGTCGCGTTGTCGAGCGATGCCTTGTAGGCGGAGAGCTTTGCGACCTCGTCCTTGCTGAGGTCGTTTTCCTTGTCCTTCATCAGGAAGCGGATCGCTTCCGATGCGAGATACATGTCATTGCGGGTATTGCCGACCGCCGCAGCCGGAATCCGTGCGAGCGAGCCGTATTCGGACACCTGCTTCGAGATATCCTGGATCAGAGCGGAGAGCGACGGGTAGGTACCTTCGTCGATCTTGCGCCGCGACACATAAAGCGAGACGGCCGGACGCGGGTTCCCGATGATGTTGTGACCGGCCGCTTTCTGCTGGACGACCGCCGCGGCGGCAGCGGACGCAGTCCGGAACTCCTCCATTTGACTCGCCGGCAATGCACGATTGAGCGCATAGGCCGTGGGCACGGTGCCGATCAGAATGAGCATGATGAGGCCCATGCCCTTCTGCCCGTCGTTGGAGCCGTGGGCGAACGACACCCCGGTGCAGGTCGCGATGAGCGTGCCCCGGATCCACCAGGGCGGCGGCTGATTGCCTTTCGGCTCGCGGTAGAGGGCCGGATTGCGGACCACGAATTTCAGCACCAGCAGCAGCAGCGCGGCAGCGAAAAAACCGAACAACGGCGAGAGCAGGAGCGAGTAGCCGATCTCGGTCGCCTTGCTCCAGTCGACGCCCGAAGTGCCGTCCTGCCCGTGCATCAATGCATTTGCGACGCCGACCCCGATGATCGAGCCGATGAGCGTGTGCGAGCTCGACGCGGGCAGGCCGAGATACCAGGTACCGAGATTCCAGATGATCGCCGCGAACAGCAGCGCGAAGACCATGGCGAAGCCCGCGCTGGTGCCGACTTGCAATATCAGCTCGACCGGCAGCAGCGAGATGATGCCGAACGCGACCGCGCCGCTCGAGAGGACAACTCCGAGGAAATTGAAAAAACCGGACCAGACCACCGCAACCGGTGCAGGCATCGAATGGGTATAGATCACCGTGGCGACGGCGTTGGCCGTATCATGGAAACCGTTGACGAACTCGAACCCCAGCGCGATCAGCAGCGCCACGAATAGCAGAAGGTATGGCAAGAAGGTCGTGGTCTGCGCGCCGGAGGCGTCGACGTCGACGTACACGCTGTACGCCATGTAGAGAATACCGGCCGCGAGGAACCCGAAGAACAGGATCAACACAATTGGATTTGACGGCGAGTCGAGCTTCGGTTTCTCTGCTGCCACCGCATGGTCGGGAGCGTGCAGCGTTGCAGCGATATCGGTCATGGTTGCCTCGGAGCTGATGGTCGTCGGAAAGCAAAGCCGTCCGGTGTGACAGGCGTGTGACGCACCGGAGCTTGCAGCAGTGCGGATGAGGGCGCAGCGGCTGGCGGGCGATCAAGCCCCCTCACCACGGCCGCGCTGACGCAAAAACCTTGGGATTGATGGGCTTGCGGGCCCACCGCTATCCCGCAGCCGCCGCGCGCTGCCCGCTCGCTCTAGCTTACTCGTGGTGCTCGGCGTGATGCTTCGCGGCCTCGTGGCCGTGATGGGTCGCATGCAGTTCATGCGCATGCGCCACGTGGGCGTGATGGCCCGCCTTCTCGTGATCGCCCGCTTCGTAGTGCTTGGCCGCTTCACGATGGTGGTGCGCGGCAGTCTCATGATGCTCGGCTGCCATCTCGTGGTGGCTGCCACCCTTGTGGGCTTTCGCGCTCATGTTGCTCTCCTCTCGCTCTGGTGCGTTGATGGCGGTCAGACTGCGACCGGAATCTGACATGCGTATGAATGTAACGATCGTGTCGGTGGATTAGCGGCTCCAGCAGCTACGCCGCAGATTGCACCTGCGGCAGCGGTGCGAAATGCTGTGCGTCAGCCAGCGCCCATTGCTCCGAATAGTGGGTATGACCGACACCGGAGATGAGCTCGCGGTGTTCCAGGAACGTGTAAACCTCCGCGAAGCTCTTGACCTCACTTGGCGAGACTCGTTTGAGGATGTGCATGGGCCGAAGATGGCTCGGGTGGGCCAATCCAGCCGCACCCACCAGCTCGCCCAAGGCGGCAAGCGTGCTTTGGTGAAATTGGCGGACGCGAGCGGCCTTGTCGTCGACCACGAGGGCCCTTTGGCGCCAAGGATTCTGCGTCGAGACGCCGGTTGGGCAACGGTCGGTATGACAGGATTGCGCCTGGATACAGCCCAACGCAAACATAAAGCCGCGGGCTGCATTGCACCAATCGGCTCCGAGCGCCAACAAGCGCGCGATATCGAAACCGGTCACCACCCGCCCGCTCGCGCCCAGGCGAATGGATTGCCGCAGTCCCGCCCCCACCAGGCAGTTGTGGGCGAGCACCAAACCTTCCCGCAGCGGCGTGCCGACGTGGTCGACGAATTCGAGCGGTGCCGCGCCGGTGCCGCCCTCCGACCCGTCGATAACGATGAAGTCTGGACGAATTCCAGTGTCCAGCATGGCCTTGCAGAGCGCCATGAACTCCCAGGCGTGGCCGATGCAGAGCTTGAAGCCGACCGGCTTGCCGCCGGACAAGTCGCGCAACTGCGCGATGAAATGCATCATCTCGACCGGGGTCTTGAACGCCGGATGGCGCGCCGGCGAGATGCAATCGACGCCGATCGGCACACCGCGTGCGTTCGCAATCTCCGCGGTTACCTTGGCGCCGGGCAATACGCCGCCGTGGCCGGGCTTCGCCCCTTGCGACAGCTTGATCTCGACCATCTTGACTTGCGGCTCTTGCGCCTGCGCGGCAAACCGGTCGGCGCAGAATGAGCCGTCTTCATTGCGGCAGCCGAAATAGCCGCTGCCGATCTCCCAGATCAGGTCGCCGCCGAATTCGCGATGATAGCGGCTGATGCCGCCCTCGCCGGTATCGTGCGCGAAGCCCCCGAGCTTGGCTCCCCGGTTGAGAGCGCGAATGGCGTTTGCGCTCAGCGCCCCGAAGCTCATGGCCGAAATGTTGAAGAGCGACAGGGCGTAGGGCTTACGGCATTCGGCGCCGCCCACCGTGATACGAAAGTCGTGACCTTCGACCGGGCAGGGAACGATCGAATGATTGATCCACTCGAAGTTGTTGCCGTAGATGTCTTGCTGAGTGCCGAACGGCCGCTTATCGAGCGCGCCCTTCGCTCGCTGATAAGCAACCGCGCGTTTCGATCGATTGAACGGCGTGCCGTCGGTTTCGCTCTCCAGAAAATATTGACGGATTTCCGGTCTGATCTTTTCCAGCATGAAGCGGATATTGGCGAGGATGGGGTAATTGCGCCGGACGCTGTGCTTGGATTGCAAGAGATCCCAAATGCCAATTGCACTCAATATTGCGCAAAGCGCAAACAACGCGATAAACACGACGTTATAGGGAATAAGGACTGCAAAGACGACGCTTCCAACCAAAGTTGCCACTAGCGCTGCAAATCTCATGGCACTCCCCATACCGCCGTTTGTTTTCGCGGGTGCTGTTGCGATTCTCTGGGAAGGATGTGCGCCCGCCGTCGATCGGGCGCAGGACGGCGGAATGCTACGTTCGGTGGATGACAGTTCCGTGTCAGCGCGCGCGCCAGGGTGGCGGCTAGGCGGAGAAGGCTGACCTATCGAAGCATTTTTCGAGACGCGACCAGTCTCCCTTGGGAAAGCGCCAAAGCCCTGCCTCGTCCCTATCGGTCGCTCTCGCGATGGACGTCGTGCACGACAATGCCTGCGCCTTCAACCGGCATTCTTAGCCACTCCTGCTTCTTGAGCGTGCGCTTGGTATCCTCGTAGCCGCTTTGCCAATGCTCGCGCATGGAGGTGCCCGAAAATTCATAATCCTTGGCATGCCCTTCATAAGCTTTCTGCTGGTAGATCAATTGCAGGATCGTGATCTCAGGGAGGCTTGCGAGCTCCTCTCGCAGCCGGCGCTCGTCGTCCGACAGCCGGTCATCGGAGATTTTCCGCAGCGCGGTATGAAGGCGGGCCTTCCACGTATGGATCCGTCGATAGACGTCGGTGTTGTAGCGCGTGCGCGAGGAATACATGATGTCTTTGTGACGCGCCATGACATCCTGGATGTCGCGCGGAAGCACGCCGCGCGCGCTGAAAAGATCGACCTGGAAGATGAGAGTGTTGAGCGGGTCGTCCTGGTCGAGGATATATTGCAGCGGGGTATTGGAGACGATCCCTCCGTCCCAGAAATGATCGGTTCCGATTTTGACCATGGGCAGCGCCGGGGGGAGGGCGCCGCTTGCCATCACGTGCTCCGATCCGATCGTCTCGTGTTGGTTGTCGAAATACACGAAGTTCCCGGACAGCACGTTCACCGCGCCCACCGAAAAGCGTGTTCTCTTTTCGTTGAGCAGCGAGAAATCGACCAGCTCTTCGACCGTCTCGCGCAGCGGCGCATTGTCATAGTAGCTCGTGGCGCTTTGAGCCCCGGCAAAGCTGAACCACGGGGTTGGATGGCGCGACGCGAAGAACCCGGGCTGGCCTTGAACCAGAGTCATCCACGAACTGGCCGCGTTGCGTGCCTTGCGAAAGACGTCGCCATCCGGCGTGTAACTCCAAATCTTGCGTTCGGTAATGCGCTCCCAAAACGTTCTCAGCCGCTTGAGCCGCCATTGCTTCGAGTTGCCGGCGATGATTGCGCAATTGATGGCTCCGATGGAGACGCCCGTCACCCAATCGGGCTCGATGTCGGCCTCGCTTAAGGCCTGAAACACCCCCGCCTGGTAGGCACCCAGCGCTCCTCCGCCCTGCAGAACGAGGGCGATGCGATCGCACCTTTCAGGCTTCCAACCGCGCGCCAGCCGCTGGTAGTCAATGCCTGTGGCCGCGACATCCATGGAGCGCTCCCGCTGACGCCCGCACCATGGAAGACGCCCTATGACGCCATCATGACACCGAAATGTCTTTGTCCGGCGCTGTTCGTCCGTCCGTCACATTGTCGCAAATTCTTGACCACGGCACCGATCCGGCTGTGCGCTTCGCAATCTCTCAATCCACGACGATATTGTTCTTTTTGATGACCTCGCCCCAGCGCTGCGCTTCCGCCTGGATGAAGGCCGCCATCTCGGCCGGGCTGTTGCCGATCGGCTCGACGCTCGCGGCGCGGAACCTGGCCTGCACGTCCGGCGCCTTGATCACGTCGACGGCGGCTTTGGCGATCTCGGCGGTCAATGCCGGCGCTGTCTTCGGCGGTGCCGCGAGCGCGAACCAGCCGGTAGACACGAGGCCCGGCAAGCCGGCCTCGGCCGTGGTGGGAATCTCGGGCAGCACCGGCGAGCGGCGGGTATCGGCAATCGCCAAGATCTTCACCCTGCCATCGCGGAAGGGCGGGCTGCCCGCCGCGATGTTCCCAAAGAAGACGTCGACGTGGCCGCCAATCATGTCGTTGAGCACCAGCGTTTCGCCGCGATAGGGCACGTGCACCATCTGCGTGTCGGTCATGCCCTGGAACATCATGGCGGTGAGATGGGGCGTGGCGCCGTTGCCCTGGCTGCCGAACGTCACTTTTCCCGGGTTCGCCCTGACATAGTCGATCAGTTCCTTGAGCGAAGTGACGGGCAGCTCCTTGCGCACGATGACGACGTTCGGCACTGAGCCGACCACGGTGATCGGCACGAAGTCCTGGGGTTTGTAAGAGAGGTGCTTGTAGAGCGCCTGGTTGATCGCGAGCGGGCCCGGCGGGCTGAGCAACAGCGTGTAGCCGTCGGGCTCGGATTGGTAAGCGAGGTCGGCGCCGATATTGCCGCCCGCACCGGTCTTGTTCTCGATCACGACCGGCTGTCCCCACTTGGCCTGAAGCTTGTCGCCTATGATGCGGGCCAGCACGTCGTTGATGCCGCCGCCGGGGAAGGGAACGATGAACTTCACAGTGCGGGTAGGAAACGCGCCTTGCGCAGCCGCGGAGGTCGCAACGAGCGCCGCAAAGATTGCGGCGACCCATGCCGCGACGAGTCCTTTCATTCCTGCCTCTCCCGCTCCGGTGACGTCTCGCAGTCCGCCATCAAGGTTGGTAACGTCCGCCGAAGGCCGGTTGGCTCTGGCCCAATCCAGGAAGCTCCCACACGCCCGCGCCGCCCGGATTCTTGTCGGCGCCGATATTGGCGTTGATCAGATACGGCCGGCGTGACGTAAGCGCGGCTCGCAATGCATCGGCAAGATCGGCGGCGCGGTCGACGTTCACGCCCGCGATGCCGGCCGAGCGCGCCATCGCGGCAAAGTCCGGATTGTAGGGTGCGCCGGTGTCGGGGTGGCGGAAGTCGGTCGCCAGCTCGCGACCGCCGAGATAGCCGCGCTGCAATCCGCGGATCGAGGCATAGGCGAAGTTGTTCCACACCACCCAGATGACCGGCAGATCGTATTCGACCGCGGTTCCCAGAACGCTCGCGTGCATGAAGAAGGCGCCGTCGCCACACACCGAAACGCAAGGCCGCTCGGGTGCCGCGAATTGTGCGCCCAAAACGCCGGCGACGCCGAATCCCATCGGGCCGAAGCCCATCGATCCGATGAGCGAATCCGGCCGCCTCGGATTGCAGAACTGGATCAGCCAGTTGTGGTGGACGCCAATGTCGCTCACCAGAATGGCGTCCTCCGGCAGCACTTTGTCGATCTCGTGGGCGGCGCGCTGGGGATGGATCGGCGAGGCGTCCTCGACAAATCCCGGCGCGATGAACGCGTTCCATTCACGGCGATAGCCGTCGATGGTGTCGAGCCATTTCGCGCGCGAGACGGCCGCGTCTGCAAGACCGTCACGCGACTCGAGCTCCGCCAGCACTTGGTGGAGAAAGGTACGCACGTCCGCCATCAGCCCGAGCGCGACTGGATAGTTGCGGGCAATCTCGTCGGGGTCGATGTCGACGTGAATGAGCCTGGTGGGCGGGATCGTGAACGAATAGCCAGGCAGCCACGAGCTCGACGTGCGGTCGTCGAAGCGCACGCCGAGCGCAAGCAGCACGTCGGCGGTGCGCGCGGCGTGGTTGGCCTGATAGGGGCCGTTGCGGGCGATGAGACCAAGCGCCAGGGGATGGCGGGAATCGATGGCGCCGGTGCCGCTCGCCGACCACGCGACCGGAATGCGCAAGCGTTCCGCCACCCGCAACAAGTCCGCCGCCGCGCCGCCGTATTTGACTCCCTGGCCGACCAGGATGACCGGCCGCTTGGCCGCGATCAGCATGTCGACGGCTTTCGTCACGCCCTCGGGATCGGCGCCGCAGCGGCAGGAGATGTTGGCGTTCCACTCTTCCGGCTTGGGGGTTTCCTCGGCGGCGGCTTCCTTGAAGATGTCGAAGGGAACATCGAGCACGACCGGCCCCGGCCGCCCGGTCACCATGGTCTTCCACGCTTGGCGGATCGCGAGCGGAACCATGTCGCCGCGCGTGGGCTGGAACACGCGTTTGCAATAGGCGCGCACTGTGGAAGGAAAGTCCGCCTGATAGTGGCGATAGAGTTCTTGAAACGCGCCGCGGTTGAATTGGCTGGTCGGCACGTTGCCGGTCACCGCCAGGAACGGCACGGAATCGAGATAGGAGTTGGCAAGCGCAATCGGCAGATTGGCCGAACCGGGACCGCAGGAGGTGAACGTCGCCGTCGGCTTGCCGCCGACGCGGTAGTACACGTCCGCCATGAAACCGGCGACGCTTTCGTGGTGGACGGAGACGGTCTTGATGTCGTCGGAGCGTTCGTAGAGCGCGTCGAGGAAGCCGATATTGCCGTGGCCGCACAGGCCAAAGACGTAAGGCACCTTTTCCCGCACGAGATAATCGACGATCACCTGACCGCCGTCGAGCATGTTCTTGGACATGGGCGTTGGTCTTCGCTGTTATTCCGGTTTGATATTCGCGTCCCTGATGATCTTGGTATAGCGCGCCAGCTCGGCCTTGAGGTAGGCGTCCCATTCTTCCGGTTGTGTGGCGAGGGGCTCCATTCCCTGCGAATCGAGCTGCGCCACGACGTCGGGCGCAGCGACCGCCTTCGCCACCTCGTCGCGGAGGCGCTTGGCAATGGCCGGCGGCGTGTTGCTCGGCGCGAGAATCCCGAACCAGCCGGAAATCTCGTAATCGGGCACTCCCGCTTCCATCACGGTCGGCACCTCGGGCAGCGCGGGCGAGCGCTTGGCGCTCGTGACCGCGAGAGGGGTAACCTTGCCGGCCTTGGCCTGCGTGACCATGACCGGCATGGCGTCGAACATCCCGTCGATATGGCCACCGAGGAGATCGTTGAGCGCCGGCCCCGCTCCCTTGTAGGGCACGATGGTCAGCTTGATGCCGGTCTTGGCCTTCAACAGCTCGGTCGCGAGGTAGAGCGAGCTCCCCGTCCCGCCGCCCGCGCCGAAGGCGAGCTTTCCCGGATTTCTGTTGGCGTGGTCGATCAGCGCGTGCACGCTCTTGATCGGCAGATCATTGCGCACGACCAGGATCAGCGGTCCGGTCGCCACTTGGGTGACGGGCGTGAGCCTGGTGAGGTCGAATGGATAATCGGGATGCAACGGCTGGGTGATCAGCACGCTGGTCGAAATGAAGAACAGCGTGTGGCCGTCGGCTGCAGAGCCCGTGAGTTCCCGCAACGCCGGAATGAAATTGCCGCCGGCTTTGTTCTCGACGAAGACCGTCGTGCGGAGGTTTTCGCTCATCTTCTGCGCCACGAGCCGCGCCATCACGTCGGTCGCACCGCCGGCCGCCAGCCCGACGAGGAGGCGGATCGGCTTGCCGGAAAGGTCCTGCGCGGTGGCCGCCGGCGGCGGGACGCAGAACAAGATCGCGCACGCGAGGAGACCTAACACCGTCCGACGTTGCATGCGGTCCTCCCTCGCTATGCGTGAGGCACAGCTTTTGCTCGACGGCGTCGCCGTCATGCGGCGCGAGAGCGCGGCTTACTCCGGCTTGATGCCATGGGCGTCGATGAACTTCGTCCAGTTTGCGATCTCGTTTTCGAGCTTCGTTTTCAGCGCATCGCCGGGAGCGTAGCCCGGCTCGATATCGAGATTGGCCAACCGTTCGCGCACGCGCGGATTCGACAGGGTGGTCGAAACGGCCTTGTCCAGCTTAGCCTTGACGGCGTCCGGAACTCCTCTGGGAGCGAAGAGTCCGAACCAGAAGCGCAGGTCTACGTCCGCGGTCTTGACCCCGGCTTCCTTGAGCGTTGGAACGTTCGGCAGGACGGGTGAACGCTCGGCGCTGGTGACCGCGAGCCCCTTGATCTTGCCCGCTTCGATGAGGCCCTTCGCGACCTGGATCGATGCCATGTTGAGGGCCACGTGCCCGGCGATCACGTCGTTCATGGCAGGCCCGCCGCCCTTGTAGGGAACGTGAACCGCGTCCATTCCCGTGCCCGCCTTTATTACTTCAAACGTCAGATGCGAGACGCTGCCGATGCCGGCGGAGGCGTAATTTATTTTCTGAGGCACCTTACGTGAATACGCGATGAGCTCGTTCACCGAATTGGCTTTGACATTGTTGGCGACTGCCAGAACCAGCGGCGATGTCGCGGCCGTTGCGATCGGGTCGTAGTGCTTGACCGGATCGAAGGACGAGGAGGTCTTCTTATAGAGGGCTTGGCTTATGCCGATCGCGTTTTCCGCCATCAGCAGCGTATAGCCGTCCGGGTCCGACGCCGCGACGTAGTTCCAAGCGATATTGATTCTCGAACTTTCTTTAGGAAGACGCGCATCTTGGCACGGATAGGGCACGGAAACGGCTAAGTGTGGCACAGAAATGTCACACCCCCCTGCTCGCCGCCACCAACAACGTCACACCTCCGCCGCTCGTTTCTGCCAATCGGGATGGTGCTTTGCGTACTGCCGCGTCAGCATCTCGACGCTCATGCCGAGGTGTCCCGCCGCTTCCCATACCGGTACGCCGGCTTGCATCAGCCATGTTGCTCTTGTGTGCCTTAGGGTGTGCGGCGTGACCCTCTCCAAGCCGGATCGCTGGAGCACAGTTGCCCACGACGCCCTGAACTTCTGTATTCGGCGGCCATCGTAGTGGCACACATACCCCTTATCGCCGGCGGCACCGTCGAGTCTTCGCCAGCGTCTCAGATGCGAGATTATTCGTCGGCCAAGGCGAACTTCAGGCGAGCGCTTTTTTGCATCCTCGATCTCACCGGGTGCCCTGCGGCGCATCACGCCGGCCCGCAAATCGATCCAGCTCCATTGCATCCCCAAGATGGCATTGGATCGGCTGCCGGTGTGGAGCGCGAGCAAGATGAAACGCCGGAGGTGCTGCTGCCGGCGGGCCGCCCAGAGGAGACGCGCGGCTTCCGATCGCGTGAGCCAGCGGTCGCGCGGCTCGGCCTTTGGAGGCAGGACCACGGTTGGTAGCGCACTCAAAGGCCCGGCTTCACGATGGTAGAAGCGCGTTGCTGCGCGCAGCGTCTCCAGATCCCGCCGCGCCATTGAAGGCGAGCGCCCACGGGCGTACTCGCGGCAGCTTGCGGCGGTAACAGCGCTCACACGTCGCGTGCCCCACCACTCTATCAGGTTCATAAGAGAATAGCTGGCGTTCCTGGCTGACTTGGTGTGCGGGAGGTGCTCGCTCGCGTAGATGCCGATCACGTCGCAAATGAGCGGATCCGGCCCGACTTCGGGCACGTGCTTTTGCGTTAGATACTCGGCCAACCGACGCTCGGCTGCAGCGCGCTCGTGCTCGGGCAGGCCGGTGCGGATGAAGGCGGCGCCGTCGCGGATCACCCAGTCGCGGCGCGTCGGATCCAAATACAAGCGCGGC
>Ga0318542_10000375_pt1 | contig 11009 bp, 13 predicted proteins | sample GRESIP168b4f23_FD_202530 | JGI IMG/M metagenome (GOLD analysis project Ga0318542, IMG submission 202530) | Tropical soil microbial communities from Luquillo Experimental Forest, Puerto Rico - GRE.SIPMG.168b4f23 | ecosystem: Environmental > Terrestrial > Soil > Tropical forest > Bulk soil...
GCAGCTGGCGCAGAGTGAGCCCGAGATGGCGCGCGATCGATTTCGCTTCCTGGAGCGTAATTGGTTTTTGAATCGTCATCGGGAAGCAGTTGCTGTCGAGTTGCCAGCTAAGCCTCGCAGTTGAACCGGCTTGCCAGCTCGTGCCTCTTGCTCGGAAACAGCATCACACTTGAATTGCGTCGAGGATCTCGATGGTGTCGACATCCGGTTGTTTGCGCCAGCGATTGGCATTGCGTTCGGCCAGCGCACGGCTTTCTGCCCATTCGGCGTGGCTGCAGGCCGCGATGCCCTTGGGCCAGAGGTTGCTCGGCGAGTGCGCGGCGAAATGGATCACGAGACAGTGCGAATAAACATGGCTCGTGCTGCTGCGCTTGTGCACCTTGCGGCTGGCATCGGTGGCCTCGAACTTGATGCGCACGATTACTCCGTCATGAGATAGCCGGTGGCGCTGAGCCGTTGGCCAACGCACGAAATTGTGCCGCGCCGCCGGGCGCTTCTGAAACTCTTGTCGCTTGGCCTCGTCTCAGCGACTTGTTACTTTGAGCCAAATATTTGCCCGTCGGAGCCATGGTGGCAGTTTTTGCTCGTGCCGGGGATCAAACATGCCCAATGGGACCTCTCAGGTCCTGAATTCCGAACAGGATTTGGCTTCGATCCCGACAGCGCAGGGCGGCCTTTCCCGCCTGGTTATCGCGCGCCTCAAGAGCGCCGGAGTACCAGTGGAGCCTTTTCTTAGACGTGTGGGACTGACGCCCGAGGTGATCGCCGACCCGGAAGAACGACTGAGTGTCCGAAGCCAAATCGCACTTTTGGACGAGGCAGCGATTGCTCTGAAGGATGACTGTCTTGGCTTCACGCTGGCTCGCGATTTCGATCCGCGCGAAATCGGGTTGCTTTATTACGTAATGGCATCGTCGCAGACCTTAGGTGATGGACTGAAGCGGGTTGCTCGATACAGCAGGATTACCAACGAGGCCCTTGTGGTCGGATGTCGTGAGGGAAACAGGCTCGTTGTCAGTCTGAGTTACTCCGGCGTCCGCGGCACTCGGACAGACATCAAATGGAATTTTGCATGTTTGGCCTATTACGGATTTGCCGCATGCTGACGGGGCAGAACCTCGTACCGCAATACTTCTCGATTGCTCATCATCGATCGGGAGCAAACTCCGAAATGGCGCGATTTGTCGGAACGAAAGTGGAGTTCGGCGCTCACACAGACGAGTTCGCGCTAAACGTCGACGCACGTGAGTTGCCGCTTATTCACGCTGATACTTATCTCAATGATCTTCTCCTGAAATATTGCGAAGCGGCGCTAGCCGATAGAAGAGGTGATGTGAACCAGTTGTGCACGAGAGTTGAGAACGCGATCTCGTCGTTGCTTCCTCATGGAAGAGTGCTCGTGGAAGACGTTGCTCGCAGTATGGGAATGAGCAAGAGGACGCTTGCACGAAGGCTTTCGGACGAAGGGTTGAACTTCACTGAAATACTTCAGCAACTGCGGCGCGATCTGGCGGTTCGTTACCTCGATGACCGCAAGCTTCATGTATCCAAGATTGCGTGGCTGCTCGGGTTTAATGAGGTGAGCGCATTCACGCATGCGTTTAAACGCTGGACCGGAAAGACGCCGAGGCGGATGCGGACAGCCGGCGCTTATTGACCAAACGCCATGGCCGCGAGCAGTACTCCTCGTTAACGGTTGCGGAGTTGGGACTGGCTTGGCTAACAGCTGTGCAAACGCCCTGATACCACCTGACTGTTTGCTGCTAGTTCGATATTCTGCAATCCGGCCCTGGGAGGGGACCGAATGCAATTCGATCAGTTGAAACGTCGCGAGTTCATCACGCTTATCGGCGGCGCAGCAGCGTGGCCGCTCGCGGCGCGCGCGCAGCAGCCGACGATACCTGTGGCCGGATTTCTCAATGGCTCATCCGCCTGGGAATATGCATATGTCGTCGGTGCTTTTCGCCAGGGCTTGAAGGAAACCGGCTATGTCGAAGGCCAGAACGTGGCTATCGAATACCGCTGGGCTGAGGGTCATTACGAACGATTGCCGACACTCGTGGCCGATCTCCTTAGTCGCCACGTAACTGTGATTGCCGCGAACGGTCCTGCGGCTGTGGCTGCTAAGGCCGCGACCTCGAGCATACCGATTGTGTTCGCGATCGGTGCCGATCCCGTGAAGTTCGGCCTCGTTGCCAGCATGAATCGGCCTGGGGGCAATGTCACCGGCGTTGCCCTGTTAAGCGTAGAGCTAGGGCCGAAAAAGCTACAGATGCTGCACGAGTTGATCCCGACAGTGAGAACGGTTGGGCTGCTCGTCAACTCAACCAATCCCAACGCCGAGACCCAATCGAGAGATCTCCAGGTTGCGGCCCAGGACCTGGGGCTGCAACTCCATGTCTTGCACGCAAACAGCGAAAGCGACTTCGATAAGGCTTTCGCAGCGATGGCTCAATTACGGGTACGCGCACTGGTGATTGGCACGGATGGTTTCCTGAATAGCCGGAGCGAACAGCTTGCCACACTTTCCATGCGCCACGCGATGCCCGCTATCTTCCAGTTGCGCGAGTTCGTCACGGCCGGCGGCCTGATGAGTTACGGAACGAGCTTAACCGATGCGTACCGTCTGGCCGGCGTTTATGCTGGCCGCATTCTCAAAGGCGAGAAGCCCGCCGACCTGCCGGTGCAGCAGGCGGTAAAGCTCGAACTGATCATCAACCTCAAGACTGCGAAGACGCTCGGCCTTGAAGTGCCGCCTACGCTGCTCGGCCGCGCCGACGAGGTGATCGAATGATGTAAGAGGGAGGTTCAAGTTGAAACTTCCCCGCCGAAATTCCACAGCACAGCATTCCCAAATGGCGAAATTCGCGCATTCTTGGCCGTGCTCGGTCCCATCGCCGGTGCTGGACTGCCCGGCCTGATCTTGGCTAGTGGTGGCCTTCTCGGCTGGTGGCGACGGCGGCAGAACATCGCCTGAGCATCAAGCGCAATCTGTACACGTCGTTTGCGGTAGCCAGCGATTGCCGAACAATCGCGATTTACCTTCTAGGGCGCACTCATAAATCGGCTTTCTGTAAGCGGCTCAGTCAATTTCCGCTTCGCTCCGAAAGCGACGAAGTGCAGCGTTACCGCGAAGTGACGCGATGTGGCATTCGTTCAAACTAGCTGGGCTATGGCGGGGCACAAAACTGCGAGCGTACCCAATCCGAAATCACCTTAGCGCAGTCCTGATGGTCGTAAATTCCGTGGCGGAGTGACTTTACGTAGGTACGCCGGACTAAGGTGACTATCTCCGATAGACCCTTGGCGTCTGGTGTGGACTGGGTATTGATTTGACACTCCATCGGACTTCGAGCGAGTTCTCGGCCATGTGCTGATCGCGCTACCGAGAGCAGACCAAATAGAAAAAGGATTAAAGCAGAGAATACTACCTGTATGGCATCTTCATACCATTCTTGTCGTTTGAGCATGTCTTCTTGTTCGAATGATAGCTTGAAGAACTTTATTACAAAGACCGACAATAGTATTGCTGAAATTGGTCCGAATATAATCCAACGTGTGTACCTTATCGCTCTTGATATGAAAGAGTTAGCAATCGTGCTGAAGGCTAATACTAATGACGCTTCGTCGTCAATCGCTCTGATTATCAACAATCGTTGAGCTTGGGGTGACACTATCTCGCCCAATCGCGTAGCGGTTCTCAGGATTTCAACGTGGTTCTGTCGTCGTCGAGCAGCTATTTTGGAGAAACAATACCACCAACTAAACCCACCAAAAACAAGAGTAACCGCTCCGCCTATGAGCAGAGGTGTCCCAAACTCGTCCATTGTAAAGAATGCTTTCGCCAAAACCCATGATGGCATCCAAAGGGCTATGAAAAGAGCGGCTCTTACCAAATTAGGTACGGCGCCGAAATCTGCATGGTGAACTTCAACAAACGGAGTAGCCAGCGTTACAACAAGCGGGTCCGCCCCGTCTGCGTGGCATAACCGAGAGGCGTCAGGCTGGTGCAAAAGGTGCAGAGCGCGGAGTGCAATATTGCCTCCGTGACTGTGGGCAATGATGAGTTGAGTGGCCTCCTCCGGATGTTCAGCATGTTCAGCGGATAGACGTTCGGCGAGAACGTGAGAGGTTTCATCTCTTGCGCGGATCGAGTTTTTGCCGGTCCAAAGAAGCCGCGTGATTTTGTGAGGAATGTCGCCGAGTTCGGCGCTGAGGCGAGCCAGAAAAGGATTGCCTTCCTCAAACCAAAAAGGGGGTGGCTCCCCAGGTTGGCGCCACCCTATCAGCCCGCGTATCCACTGTTTGAACCGGAAGAGTCTCGGAAAGAATCCACGGGGCCAGGTTCCATGTACGAGCGTGATGAGAAGCTGGTGCCGGACCTCTGACATGGTGGCCGCCTTGGAGCTTGCGAGCTGACGACTGCGCGGCTGCAAAGCCGCTCGATCACATGGCGGCTTGCCCGGCGCAGTCGGTTTGCCGCGCCCTTAGCATACCATCGACTTGGCACGGCGGGTCCCTGGGACAAGCCTGAATTGTTCTGAATCGAAGTGGCTGCCGTTGGCACCTTCTGTGTTTCGGCTGGAGGATAGTCCAACAGGCCGCGCCTGCACCGATGTCCGAGTCGGGTCATTCACCATCCCGGCGTGTCCGGTTCGACCCAAGAGCGGACACTCGGCCAATGCCCGCGTTTATGAGTGCGCGGCCTGGCGGCCGAAAATAAATCTCTTGAAATCAAGACGCTCCGCCCTCGCCGGGTGCCGCGCCGTTAGGACAGCACGCTCGTGGCGTGGTATCGTTTCCTTTACGCACCTCGCACGGGAGGGGCGTATGACAGTCACCATCGGACGGCGGGAATTGCTGGTCGCGCTCGGCGGCGCGGCAGTAGTTTGGCCGCTCGCGGCGTGCGCAGCAGTCGGCCAGATCGCTTTCCCTGCGCTGTGGGGAGGTTCAGCCGGCAAACCATTCGGTGGCCGATGTCAGCGTGAAAAAGTTCCGGGTGCTGGTGCTTCGGGCCAGAGAGTACGCAATTGCGACGGCGCAGGCTGAGATGGCACGGATTGCGGCTCGGCGCCTTGCGGCTTTGCCGCCTGGGTGGAATCGGAGGTCGGTAGTTTCTTCTCAACGGTCTGCTGCCGTTGCACTTTGCTCTTGTCCTTCTTCTTTGATGCCTTGCTTGCCTCCTTTTTCAAGGGTTTCTCCGACGGAATCATAGGGGTCGTGTGCGGCAAGTCGTCGGTAAACACCCCTCCGCGTCCGCCCGGGGACTTCCCGCCATCGAACCATCGGGAGACGGCAGCTTTCAGGTCATCAATCGCACTGCACGCCGCGAGGCCGATGCTCGCGGAGACGGCCACCAAAACGAGCGCGACCCGAGCACAGGCGCGCATTGATACCCTCCTGAACCGCCGCGTTGCGGGCTCCCTCGTCGTTTGGGACGGACTTGAGGGTGGCACCGTATGGTTGCCGCCCGGTTAATGCCGAACCTGTTAGACGCGATGGAGCCGTCCGGCTCACCCGATGAAGGACAGAATGGAATTCCGCCTCGGCAGTGAACAACGGGTCTGCGGCCAGGGCGACGTCGTGATCATTCCGGGAGGCACGGAACACGAAGCATGGTTCGCGAAGACACCGAGGTGATCGATTTCTGCGACGACTTTGTAGTCGGCAGCAAACCAGGCCCTGTGGTGTGGGCATGCCAACCCTTCGGCTGTTGCGTACCCCTCCGACACCTCCTGACTGATCCTCGCTGATCCGATATTCTGCAATCCGGCCCTGGGAGGGGACCGAATGCAATTCGACCAGTTGAAACGCCGCGAGTTCATCACGCTTCTCGGCGGCGCGGCGGCGGCCTGGCCGCTCGCAGCGCGCGCGCAGCAGCCGGGAATGCCAGTGATCGGGTTCCTCGGCGGCGTATCGCCCACGGAGACTGTGCGCGGATTTGCGCAGGGACTGAAGGAGACAGGCTATACGGAAGGCGAGAACGTCACGGTCGAATACCGCTGGGCCGAGAACCAACTCGACCGGCTGCCAACTCTAGCGGCCGATCTGGTTCGCAAGCGGGTTGCCGTCATTGTCGCGACTGGCGGCACCGCGCCGGCCATCGCAGCCAAGGCGGCGACCACGACCATTCCGATCGTGTTCACGGCCCCGGACGACCCGGTCGAGCTCGGACTCGTTAGCAGCTTCTCCCGGCCGGGCGGCAACCTCACCGGAATCTATTTCCTCGTGGGGGAACTGGTGCCCAAACGGCTGGAACTCCTGCGAGAGCTAGTGCCCGCAATGACCCGCGTCGCCGTTTTCGTCAATCCGGCCAATCCTGCGCGCGCGCAGTCTCAGGTGAAAGAGGCGGAATCGGCGGGGCGTCAAATGGGGCTGCGAATCCAAATCTTCAACGCCGGCACCAGCCGTGAGATCAACGCGGCCTTCGCAACGCTTGTGAGGGAGCGACCCGACGCGCTGTTGGTGAGTCCAGACCCGTTATACGTCGTCCGGCGTATACAGCTTGCCACTCTGGCGGCACGCCATGCAATTCCCACGTCGTTTTCGAATCGCGACCCTGTTGAAGCGGGCGGACTGATGAGTTATGGCACCAACATCGCGGATGCCTACCGTCAAGCCGGCGTCTACGCCGGCCGCATTCTAAAGGGTGCGAAGCCTGCGGATTTGCCCATTGTGCAATCGAGCAAGTTCGAGCTCGTCATCAACGCGCAAACGGCACTCATGCTCGGTCTCGACGTGCCTACCCACCTCCAACAGATCGCCGACGAGGTGATCGAATGAACAACCGACGCGCGTTCATCACGCTGCTCGGCGGCGCTGCAGCCGCATGGCCGCTCGCGGCGCGCGCGCAGCAGGGCGAGCGCGTGCGGCGGATCGGTGTGCTCATGAGCTTGGCCGCGGATGATAAGCAAGGACAGGCGCGCCTCGCGGCGTTCCTGCAGGGCCTGCAGGAATTGGGCTGGACCGATGGCCGCAACGTGCGGATCGATGTTCGCTGGGGTACTGGCGATGCCGGTCGCAATCGCAGACACGCGTTGGAACTAGTTGAGCTGGCGCCAGACGTCATTCTGGCCTCAGGCGGCAGTATCGTAGGGCCCTTGCTCCAGGCAACCAGTTCCGTGCCGATCGTATTCACGCAGACCCCTGATCCGGTCGGCGCAGGGTTCGTCGAAAGCCTGGCGCGTCCAGGCGGCAACGCAACCGGATTTTCAATTTTTGACTATAGCCTTGGCGGGAAATGGCTGGAGCTGCTCAAGGAGGTCGCGCCGCGCGTGACGCGCGCGGCGGTTATTCGGGACCCTGCCACGCCGCAAGGGATCGGCCAGTTCTCGGCCATTCAATCTCTGGCGCCGTCGCTCGGCCTAGAGGTAACCCCGCTCAATGCGCGCGACGCCGGCGATATCGAGCGCGCCATCGCGGCTCTTGACCGCAATCCGAATACCGGTCTGATCGTGACGGGGAGCAATTTAGCGATTGTTCATCGCGACCTGATCATCACACTAGCGGCCCGATACAAGTTGCCCGCAGTCTATCCCCTGGGCTTCTTCGTCACCGGCGGCGGGTTGATTTCCTATGGGACTGAGGGAATCGACTCGCACCGGCGCGCTGCCGCTTACGTTGATCGCATCCTCAAGGGCGAGAAGCCGGCGGATCTTCCGGTGCAGGCTCCGACCAAGTACGAGCTGGCGATCAATCTGAAAACCGCGAAGGCACTCGGCCTCGAGGTACCGACGACGCTGCTCGCCCGCGCCGACGAGGTGATCGAATAGCGGTGCTTTTTTGCTGCAATGCGAATGTCTGCTTTTGGCACAAAGCGGACATATCGCGGCAAGCTCGTATGTCCGCTTTCGGGGGTAAAGCGGACATCGCTCCCTCATGACGCTGCGTCAGCTTTTGACCCTCCTGATGGACGCTCCTTCGAGGGGCGCAATCGCATGAACGACCTTCTCGCCTGCCAATCGGTCTCGGCCTATCCTGAAACGAAGAGCGCCTCGGCCAAGCAGTGTGTGACCCGTGACGGCAACGATCCAAACGCTTCTGCTTTTGATCGCGGTCCTTGTCGTCGTGGCCGTTGTGGCACGGCGGTTCAACACCGCTCCCTCGATCCTTCTCGTCATCGCCGGCATAGCCCTCGCGCTTATTCCCGGCCTGCCGCGGATGGAGCTAGCTCCCGAATTGGTTCTGCTCGGCATCCTGCCGCCGCTGATCTACTCGGCGGGCGTCGCCATGAGCTGGCGCGAGTTTCGTTTCAATCTGCGGCCGATCACGCTGCTGGCAGTCGGTTGTGTCGTCTTCACCAGCTGCGCGGTGGCCGCAGTGGCGCATTGGCTGCTCGGCATGCCGCTTGCGGTCGGTTTCGTGCTCGGAGCCATTGTGTCGCCGCCCGACGTGGTTGCGCCGCTCTCCATCGTTCGCCGACTGGGCGTTCCGCGCCGGCTGGTCGTGGTGCTCGAAGGGGAAGGCCTCGCCAACGACGCCACGGCGCTGATCCTTTACCGCTTTGCCGTCGCCGCGGTCGGCACCGGCGCGTTCTCGCTCGCCGAGGCCGCGGGAGAATTTGCCCTCATCGTGATCGGAGAGATTGCCTACGGCATTGGCCTGGGCTGGCTCAGCCTGCGCCTGCGCCGCTGGGCGCATGACCCCCGGGTCGAGATTACGCTATCGCTTCTCATGCCTTATGCCGCGTTTTTGCTGCCCGCGCATTTGGGCGGGTCGGGCGTTTTGGCGACGATAGCCGCTGGATTGTTCGTGAGCTGGAACGGGCCGCTGCTCATTCCGGCCGCTACACGGCTGCAAGGAATCTTCTTTTGGGATCTGCTCGTCTATTTGCTCGAAGGACTGGTCTTCCTCGTGACCGGCTTGCAGATTCGAACCGTACTCGATTGGCTGGATCCGATCTCGTTGCGCGGCCCGTTGCTCGCCGTGCTGCTGACCGTCGCGATCATCATCGCTGCCCGGTTTGTCTGGGTCTTTCCGGCGGCTTATTTGCCGCGCCGGCTGAGCCGCAAGCTTGCGCGCCGCGACCCGGCTCCGCCCTGGCGGCAGGTCTTCTTTCTTGCGTTCGTCGGTATACGCGGCGTCGTCTCGCTGGCGGCGGCGCTGGCCATTCCGTTGACCACGCTGGCCGGCGCGCCGTTTCCCTACCGCGATCTCATTCTCTTCGTGACTTTCGGAGTTATCGTCGTCACGCTGATCGGCCAGGGATTGACGTTGCCGGGCGTCGTGCGCTGGCTTGGGTTGGGGAGCCACGCGGCCGAGGAGCGCGAGCGCGAGCGCGCAGCTGAGCTTTCCGCGCGCGCCGAAGCCTTGAACGTGGTGCAAAACCGGCTCGACCGACTTGCGGCCGAGGGTCGAATTGCACCCGAGGTTCTGGCAATCCTGCGTGCCCGGCATCACGATCGTGTGGGACGGCTGCCGCGAAGTCCATCAGATGGGTTCGAAACTGCTTCGGCTGCCGGGCAACTCAGATCCGACCTGATTGCCGCCGAGCGTGAATTCATCTACCGGCTGTTGCGCGAGGGCAAAATTACCGACGAGGCGCGCCGACGCATCGAGCGCGAGCTCGATCTGGAGGAGGCGGCCATCGCATGCAAGAAAGAGGGCGGAGTGGAACCTCCACTCTAGGATTTCGCTCAAGGTCTTGCGTTTGCAGCCCGTGGGATGAGGTGTGGCATCGATCCACGAGAGCACATCATGATGAGCTGCAAGCACGAGGTTGCTTGCGCGCGAAGCTCTTAGTAGCGGTTATCGTAGACAATTCTGCATCTGGTCGCGGTCGCTGCCGGGCTTTTGGCGGCGTCGTAGATGCGATGACGCCAACCTATGTTCCGGATCGTTTGATGGTTGGCTATGCCGCTGATACTGGACCGAACACATGTGTGGAGAGATAAAATGAAGCGACGCAGCGCTCTGAGTGTCTCTGCTTTGATGGCTTTGGGAGTTGCCTTGTTTGGCGTCATTGCCGGGAGTACGGCAAGAGCCGCTGAGATTAAGCTTCTGTGCGCTGTGGCCCTGCAGCCAGCAATGGTCGTACTGATCCCGGACTTCGAAAAATCGTCGGGGCACAAGGTCACAATTGCCTATGGGACGGCAGGTGCTGTCGCTGACCGTGTTCAAAAGGGTGAGGCTGCAGACATAGTGATAAGCTCTGTGCCACTGATCGACCAACTTCAAGCACAAGGCAGAGTCGTGGCTGACACCCGCGTCAACCTCGCGAAGGTCGGTGTCGGTGTCTTCGTGCGCAGGGGTGCCGCGAAGCCCGACATCAGTTCTGCCGACGCCTTCAAACGTTCGATGTTGGCCGCAAGATCGATCGCTTATCCTGATCCGGCCGGTGGGGGTGCCAGTGGCATCTACGTGGCCAGCTTACTCGAACGATTGGGCATCGCTGTGGAAATGAAACCCAAGACTAAGTTATTTCCGCCCTCGGAAGTACTGTACGCAAGCGTTGCTAGCGGTGACGTTGAGATCGGATTCAATCAAATCAGCGAAATCTTGGCTCAACCGACCGTCGAGGTAGCGGGTCCCTTACCGGCACCCATCCAGAACTACACCCGGTTCGCCCCAGGCATCCTTACCGGCAGCAATCAGGCTGACGTCGGGCGAGCGTTGGTCACGTTTCTTTCCTCGCCTACCGCCCAGGCCCTGCTCAAGGCAAAGGGTTTCGAATAAAGCTGGCGTACCACAAAGGCTCGCCCCAGCCGCGACTATTCCATAAATCCCGATATCGGAATCCGTCCACACGGCCTAGGTCTGGCAACAGGTCGGGCGAGGGTCAAAATGGACCAATGTCCTTGTTGCCACTGAACGGACGTATCGAGGCACGCTCGCGATGTCCGCTTTGGGAGACAAAGCGGACGTGATGTGCTCGTTTTGAGCCTTTCCGCTTTTGATGCTGTGGACGGCGCCCACTCTGCGGCATCAAGGTGCCATAGGGTGGCTTCGTCGAAACGAACCACTTTGAGGGGAGCCGTCCATGGGCGAGGTTAGCACGATCGGTCTCGATA
>Ga0318542_10000386_pt1 | contig 10931 bp, 10 predicted proteins | sample GRESIP168b4f23_FD_202530 | JGI IMG/M metagenome (GOLD analysis project Ga0318542, IMG submission 202530) | Tropical soil microbial communities from Luquillo Experimental Forest, Puerto Rico - GRE.SIPMG.168b4f23 | ecosystem: Environmental > Terrestrial > Soil > Tropical forest > Bulk soil...
GGCCATAGAGCGTGAAATCAGTGAACGGCAAATAGAGTAAGGACATTCCACGCAGGCCGTAATACCAGAACAGCAGCCAGCGATTGTCGAAACGGTCCGACAGCCAGCCCGAGCCAACTAATGGGCTCATCCAGACGCATTTCGTCGCGCTCTGCCACGATTATGGGCTTGCTGCCACCGCGGCCGCGAGCGTGCTCGCCATGATGGGTGCATTCGATTTCATCGGCACAATTGGCACTGAGCAAACAAGTCCAAGGGCCTGCACTGTCAAAGCACCACATATCGCGTCTTTAACGACAAAAGCGTATTTCAGAAAGTGTCAAATCAGATTCCGACTCACTGAGTCGCAGCCCAATGAACTCGCGTCGCCTCATTCGATCACCTCGTCGGCGCTGGCAAGAAGTGACGGCGGCACAGTAAGCCCAAGAGCTCTCGCCGCAGTCAAAGCCGATCGTCAGAAACTTGCATCGGTTATCTCTCGCGCCGACAAGAAAATTGTATCCTCAAACTGATACCCACAGGCGTCGCACGACCACACATTACGTGGCGATAAGGCGCGGCGAGGATCATCATTGCGGCACGCGCGATCAAGGACGATGCGCTTTCTTACGATCCAAGTACCAAGCCAACCAAATGCTTGCAGCCAACACCGCAAAGATGCTGACCAGCGCGTACACATGATACATTGTCATCACACGCTCCTCACCAGCTCATAACGTCATTATGCATGAATGCTTCGACGCCCTGCCGTATCGTCATAGCGCGTGCCGAGAAAGCCCGGTCGAGTTTGAGAGTCTGAACATCTGAACAATTTGAGGCCATCCTCGTGAGGTGGTTTTGTTTGGCGGAATAATGCTGACCCGATACATGGAGTCGGTCATAAGTTCGAGATTTCGGTAAATCTGCGCGGCGCGAAACCGTCCGAACTGATGGAAATGCGCATTGGCCCGGGCTTGAGGTGACGGCGCTAATCTCGCTAGTCACGCTTAAAAAAATTGTTCCACACCTGGTGCAGTTGGGCGATTGCCGGCTCGAGTGGCGGGACGAACAGCCATTCGCCTTCACGTCGCACGAGTCCAAAGCGATCGAGAGTCTTGAGCGCGTCGGCAACTTTGAAATCAACGTTGACTACGAAATTTTTCGCAAGCCACGCCTCGATACGACCTGCAACCTCGGTCGCCGTTGGCGCTACCTCCGACTTGCGGATGAAGTGATATGCGAGCGCCGCTTCCGTGGTCTCCTGATCCTCGGCAGTAGCAATTAGGTAGTCAAAAATGCCCGCATTATTGTTGACATTGCGGAAGTACATGTTTTCAGCGAGTTCCATATGGTACTTCAGCGTTTGATGCTGATATTTCAGCCATTGGCGCACGGCAAAGCCACCGAGCGCCACGATCCCCATCAAGGCGGCGAGTGCCGCTTTCATGTCGGTGTCTGCAACCGACCCGGATCCGCCGAAGTAAACTCCCGCCACAAGGAACAGGACGGAAATTGTGGCGTAGAGTTTGATCAGGATAGGAATACCGCCGGCAATCGCTGGTACGCCGAGAAAGGCCTTGTCAAAATTGCTCATGACGACGCGCGCATTGGGGAAAAGGGCGTAGAGATCGCCACACGCGATATTGCGGAAATATTTCAACAGCACCGAGCCTGGAACGATCTTGCGACGCTTCAAGATGCGCAATTCGCGCCGTGAACCAATCTCCGCCTGGGCCTTCATTGCAACCACAAGCACGATATCGTCGAATACTTCGATCTCAACTTCGTGCCGTCGCAAGCCGAACCATTCCCTTACTTCAAACCGCTCGACATGGCGGCCGCGCTTGTAAAAGCGCACCTCGCGGAAATCGTCGTGCTCTGCCTTGACTTCGACCGGTACTGTGCGTTTGCGGTGGGCCTCTGTGACTTCCTCGTGGGGCAACTCCTCAAAATTTGCGTCTTTGAGAACTTTATCCAGCGATCGGATGAGATCGTCATAGGCGAAATCGCTCTTTGCGTGATCCGCCGCAGTGTGCCCCGCGACCTCAGGATTGAAATAGTAATAGTCATCGCGCAGCCGATCGAGGGTCTCGGAATATTCGTAGTGACAGATCGTGCGCAGCGTGCGCGCAAAACGCCAAAAAAGTTCGCGCTCTAGGGGGTTGGCGAGGTCGCCTTGCTTGATCAGAGTGCTGAAAAGATCTTCCTTGCGAACAGGGATAAATTGATCCCGTCTCTCGCCCTCGGCCAGTTTTGAGGTCCCCGTTGCGGCATCCATTTGGGCGCACCTGTGCTCCCTCGCATATAAGTCTCGAGCATCTGCGCTGAAAGAGCGAGCCAACTGATCCAGCAGCTGCAATATCGAAATAGACTATTTGCCACGATGCAGAGTTCAGGATGACCGTTCACGAACCGCCGGGTGAATGTCCGCTTTCGGGGGTAAAGCGGACATCTTTACCGCACTGAAGCAACGGCTGATCAGCGATTGCAACATGATCATCCCCCTCAGAACCACGGTATCGAAGTCGTTCTACGGTGCTTATGATCCCAACCAATCGTCGAACGGAAGCCGATTTGCGCTTCGCTCGACGCATCGGGCTCGCTCAGTATGTGGAGTGGCAAGGCCGGATCACGCGCATTGGCGATGGCGTCAGCGATATGCTCGCGGGCTTGTCGCCGCGCGTCCGCCTTGGTCGCATAGTGGCCTGGCAGGCGACGCATGGTAATCGTGTTGTCATCGGTATAGGTGGCGACGACGGGCTGATAACCGGGCCCATCGTGGGCGGCCATGGGTTCTAAGGTTGTCATGATTTGAAAACTCCCCATCCGTTGGCATTGACAATATGAGTATATACGCGTATATAGGAGTATATGCGCGTATATAGGAGTATATGCACTCTTATCAAGGACAGGATTCGGATGATGTCAGCCAGCCCTCAATTTAAGGCGGAAGATTGCAATTGTTTTGTGGTGCGCTCCGCGGCCCGTCACGTGACCCAGCTTTATGATCAGTTTCTGGCGCCTGTCGGATTGCACGTGACGCAGTTTTCGGTTCTGGCAAAGCTGAAAAGGCTCGGCCCAACGACGATCAACACCTTGGCAAAGGAAATGGTCATGGACCGGACCACCCTTGGCCGCAACGTTCAACCTCTTGAGCGCGATGGATTGCTCAAGATTGAAGCATCCGCCACGGATGGCCGCGCCAAGGTACTTCTGTTGACCAAAATCGGTGAAAAGCGGCTGCAAGCCGCCCGCGATGCCTGGGAGCAGGCGCAACGGCGCTTTGACACTCGCTTCGGCACCAAGCGCGCCACGGACTTTCGCGCCATGCTCCGCGCCGTGATCGCGAACGATTTCGCCGCCGATCTGAATGATTAGCCGCCGCTCCGACGCGAAGCGCGGTCGATGTGTCGATGTGTTGGTAAAAAGGTGCATATACTCCTAACTGATGGAGTGCATCATGGACGCGCTGACAAAATGGAGCGAAACGGCTGTTGCCAAAGCAAAACCGCCGTTGTCCTTGAAACGACTCGCTTTGATTGGGCTTGGCTGCGCGTTGACCTTGGCGGCATCGGGGTATGGCACCTACTGGTGGGCCGTCGACCGTTTCTTTCAGAGCACCGACGATTCTTATGTCGGCGGCGATGTCACGCCGATCTCTCCGCACATCGCCGGCTTCGTGGCCGAGATCCTTGTAAGCGACAACGAACGTGTTCATGCCGGACAGTTGCTGGTGCGATTGGATGACCGCGATGTGCGCGCAACGGCCGATCACGCCCAAGCGGTCCTCGAGCAGCGCAGCGCGACGCTCGCCAGTTTGCGGGCCAAATATGAGCTGCAGCAATCGACTATCCGGCAGACAAGTGCCGATCTCGATGCCAAGTCCGCGCAGGCTGATTTCGCCAAAGTCGACGCGGACCGCTATCGCACCCTCGCCCTTTCCAATTATGGCTCGCGGCAGGATGCCGAGCGGACCTCTGCGCTCGATGCGCAGGGCAAGGCAGCCGTCGTCGCGGCGCAGGCCGCCCTTGCCGCGGCAAAACAGCAGCTCACCGTCTTGAATGCCGACATCGCCCAAGCATCAGGCGCCGTGGCACAGGCGCGGGCCGACCTCGACACTGCGCGGCTCAATGTCAGCTACGCGGAAATCCGTGCTCCGGTTGACGGCTATGTCGGCAATCGCGCGGCGCGGGTCGGAGCCTACGTCTCGCAAGGCGCTTATCTGCTGACGATCGTGCCGTCGCAGGGTTTGTGGGTCGATGCCAATTTCAAGGAGGATCAGCTCGCACGAATGAAGGCTGGGCAGCCGGCGACAATCGCCGCCGACACTCTCCCCGGCCATATCTTTCATGGTCACCTCTTGAGCCTGGCCCCGGCAACCGGCGCCGTCTTCAGCGTAATTCCGCCGGAGAACGCCACCGGCAATTTCACCAAGATCGTGCAGCGGGTCGCGGTGCGGATCGCGCTCGATGATAACGATCCGAATCTGGGCATGATCCGGCCGGGACTCTCGACGATTGCGACGGTGGATACGCGCTCGCGCTCCGGAGGCGAGAAATGACCGACGCTTCGGAGAACTGGCTCAAAAGCATCGTCCCGTTCATCGTGATGTGCTTCGGCGGCTTCATGGCGCTGTTGGACATTCAGATCGTGGCGTCCTCGCTGCAAAATATCGGCGGCGGGCTGTCGGCGGCGCAGGACGAGATCAGCTGGGTGCAGACCGCCTATCTGATCGCCGAGATAATTGTGATTCCGCTATCGGGCTGGCTGACGCAAGTGTTCTCGACGCGATGGCTGTTCACCGCCTCAGCCGCAGGTTTCACCGCCACCAGCATCTTGTGCGGTGTCGCTTGGGACATTCACAGCATGATCCTGTTTCGCGCGCTGCAAGGCGCGCTGGGCGCCTCAATGATTCCGATCGTATTCACGTCCTCATTGTATTATTTCCAGGGACCACGGCGCGTCTATTCCGCGGCTGTGGTTGGCTCCATTGCCTCTGTCGCTCCGACACTCGGCCCGATCATCGGCGGCTGGATTACCGACGCGTGGAATTGGCACTGGCTGTTTTATGTCAATCTCGCGCCGGGCATAGCAATTACGCTGTTGGTCCCGTTCCTGGTCGATATCGACAAACCTGATCTGCGCCTGCTCAGGGACGCCGATTATCCAGGTATCGTCCTGATGGCGATCTGCCTGGGCACGCTCGAATATGTGCTTGAAGAGGGAACACGCTGGAATTGGTTCGACGATAACACCATCCGCACTTGCGCTTACATCGCCGGCATCAGCGGTGTCCTGTTCATCGCCCGAAGCCTGACCTTCCCGCGTCCGGTCGTCGATTTGCGCGCGCTGACCAACAGAAACTTTGCGCTTGGGTGTTTTTTATCCTTCATCACCGGCGTCGGCATCTTTTCCACGATCTATCTCACCCCACTGTTTCTTGGCTATGTGCGCGGTTTTTCCGCCTGGCAGACCGGACTTGCGATCTTCTCGACCGGCGCGGCTTCGTTGATCGGCGTTCCAATTTATATCGTCCTCGCCAAGAAATTCGACATCCGCTGGCTGATGATGCTGGGACTTGCCTCCTTCGGCCTGGCGATGTGGAGTTACACTTTCATCACCCACGACTGGGGTGCCGATCAGCTCTTGATCCCGCAAATCCTTCGCGGTCTGCCACAGGTTTTTGCGGTCGCGCCGGCGGTCAATCTCGGGCTCGCCAGCTTGCCGCCGGATCGGCTGAAATACGCAAGCGGGCTTTTCAACATGATGCGCAATCTCGGCGGCGCCGTTGGCATCGCGCTGTGCGGCGCCATCATCAATGCCAAAACCAATTTCCATTTTGTCGCAATCGCGTCCAATCTCACGCCGGCCAACGGCGCAATGACGCGATTCCTTGGTGAGATGGAACAACGCTATGGGTCGATTCCCGGAAATCTGCAGGCCGGCCACACGGCAGCACTCAAGCAGCTCTGGGAGCTTGCCTACCGCGAAGCCTCGACTTTGGCCTACGCCGACGCATTCCGGGCGATTATGATCGCTTTTGTCGTTGCCACGCTTCTGGTGCCGCTGTTGCGCAACGTTGCGCCAACACCCGCGCCTGCGCAATCACACTGAGACACGGACACGTTTAATCCAAAGGAGTGACGACAATGGGTAGGCTAGCGGACAAGAATATCCTTATCACTGGTGGCAATAGCGGGATCGGGCTGGCCGCAGCGCAGGAATTCTACCGAGAGGGCGCGCGCGTCAACGCGATGTCCGCTTTTGGCACAAAGCGGACATCGATGATGTCTGCTTTCGGAGGTAAAGCGGACCTCGCTGCTTGCCCTCAGGATGTCCGCTTTTGACCCAAAGCGGACATTCAAGTGTCTTGCGCTACTGCTGCCTTCGGCTCGGCAATTCTGCGGCGCGACGAGCCTTCTGTCGCCGTGTTATTGTTGCCTCGTCAATTCAACTTCGCGGTGAGGTAAATGACGCGGGCTGCGCGCGCACACGTCCTGGCTTACCCCAAGAAGTTCCGGGCGCGGCAGGTCGCGACGGCGACATGTGGGTGCCGCTTGCCAACGACCTGGCGCGCGATCACACCGTGGTCGTTCCCGACTTGCGCGGCATGGGGCTCTCCGCCAAGCCGGCCGGTGGCTACGACAAAAAAACGCAAGCCGGCGACGTTGCAGGTATCCTCGATGCGCTCAAGGTGGAGCGAGCCGCCCTCGTCACTCACGACATCGGCAACATGGTCGGCTACGCCTTCGCCGCGCAGTACCGCAGCAGCGTGACCCGTTTTGTGGTGATCGACGCTCCCTTGCCGGGCGTGGGCCCGTGGGAGGAGATCCTCAAGAACCCGCTGCTATGGCACTTCCGCTTTGGCGGCCCGGACATGGAGCGGCTGGTGGCCGGTCGCGAGCGCATCTACCTCGACCGGTTTTGGAACGAGTTCTCCGCCACCCCAAAGCGGTTTCGCGAGACGGCCCGCCGGCACTACGCGAAGCTCTATGCCCGCCCTGGCGCAATGCATGCGGGGTTCGCGCAGTTCGCGGCCTTCGACCAGGACGCTGTCGACAACAGGGCCTTCGTCGCGGCGGGCAAGCTCGATGTGCCGGTTCTAGCGCTGGGCGGGGAAAAATCATTCGGCACGACGATGGCCGCAGTGATGCGCTTTGCGGCGAGCGATGTGGAAGAAGGGATAGTTCCGCACTCCGGGCATTGGATCATGGAAGAGAACCCCAAGGCGACCATCGCGCTGGTTCGCGGTTTCCTCGACAAGGGCCGATAATCCCGCAAGACCGCGGACCTGCTGCACTGTCATCGGATGATTCTTTGGCTCGTGAGCGCGCATCGAATGGATGACCGGGCTGATGTCCGCTTTTGGCACAAAGCGGACATGCCAATCTCACTCAGCGATGTCTGCTTTTGGGGGTAAAGCGGATATTGCGGCCAAGCTGCTCACGCGCGATAAGGTTCGCAGCATTTCATAAAAACCGCGATCAGATATGAGCTACGCTGAAGCGTTACTCCTGACCTTATTCACTGCAATTGTGTCGGTGATAGCCACAAGCCTCGTTCGTCGCGCGTTAGGCGTGGATACCCGCCGAGAGCATCATGAAGTTGGCAATCCCGTTTACCTACAAATCGGCGTTGTGTTCGCTGTCCTGCTTGCGTTCGTGTTCAATGAAGTCTTTGGCGAATATAATGCAGCGGCCCAAGCCATAAACGGAGAATGCGGCGCACTGCATGGAGCCGCACTGCTAGCGCATCAGCTTCCGGACAGACACGGACGAGGTGTTGAGGAAGCCATCCTGAACTATTCGAAGGTTGTGATAAGTGACGAATGGCCGGCCCTACAGCACCGAGAAGCGAGCTCAAACGCGGTATTGGCGTTTCAGGCAATTGTCGAAGCTGCGGGAAATTTGAGCATTGGGCAGCCGAATGATGCGGCCATCCAAAGTCAAATTCTGTCGTTGTTAACTCAGGCCCATGCATTTAGGGAAACGCGCATTTTCCACGCAAACCAAGGGCTGCCGATTATTATTTGGATAGTTCTGTCGTTCTATGGCCTTGTCTTAGTCGTGTTTGTCCTGTTTGCGGGCGTCCAGTCGCGAATAGGACATCTGTTCTTTACAGCAGTTTTTTCGGCGTCAGTAGTTTTAGTATTTGTCCTCGTCAGAATGCTTGACTACCCCTTTGAAGGAGCACTGACCTTAAGCAATGAGGACTTCGTCAGAACGATTGGGCACGTAAGCAGCTTGATTGGCGCCTAAGGTGCCACGCAATGTCCGCTTTTGGCACCTAGCGGACATGGCAACCACCCTCAGCGATGTCCGCTTTTGGGGGGTAAAGCGGACATAGTCCGCAGGCAAGATAATATCTTCGAAAGTTCGGAGCGAATTTGCGAGGATGGTTCGGCCGCGCGCCGAGACTCAATTTTGCCCCACCCCCAACTAATATTTTATGGCGTGGGTGGAATAACTGTCGGGCCCGTCCAATCTTTTGGAAGAAGCTCTACAAACAGTATGCGAAGCGGGAGGTCCGTCTTATTGTCAGCAGTATGTGCGAGGTTCCCCGTTTCAAAAAAGTAATCCCCAGCACGATAGATCGTCACCTTCCCTCCTTCAGTGAATGCGAGCTCGCCAGAAATTACATATCGAACTCCAGGGCCAACATGGTGATGCACGCCGAGGTGAGCCCCCGGGGCAAACGTTGCTTCAGTGGCTCGCATTTTGAATTTACCGTTGAGCTCTTCCATGTGGCTATACACAACCTCATCTAGTTTAATACCCGCTGTAATGCCCCGTGCTTCCACGGCTTCTTGAGCTGCCAAATGATCTGTCCCGCCAAGCAGCGCCATGACGAGCAATAGTGCGGAGCGCATCATCATATCCTCCTCTGTGTTGACCCATTAACGGTAAGCTTAGCACTCGTTTGCGCAATGTCCGCTTTTGGCACAAAGCGGACATGCCAATCGCACTCCGCAATGTCCGTTTCGGGGGTAAAGCGGACATTGCTCGGAGGTGCCCCAATATCCGCTTTTGACCCAAAGCGGACATCGGCGACTTTACCTGGTACGATGCTGCGTCGCGAGCCGGGGAACCACTCTTTAGATGCTCCATTCTTACGTTTTTCGCGATCAGATGACGATCCGGCGGCTCCGCCTCGCAGCCGGTCTGGTCATGCTCTCTTATCTCGCGCTGCACCTCACTATGCACGCGCTAGGCAATATTTCTTTCCAGGCAATGCAATGGGGCACTCGTATCCATGATTTCGTCTGGCATAGTGCGCTGGGAACCATTGCTCTCTACTGTGCGCTCGCCATCCATTTTACGCTCGCGTTGTACGCCCTCTATGCCCGCCGGAGCTTCCGAATGGGTGCCGGCGAATTGGTGCGACTTGTTCTCGGATTCTCCATTCTACCTCTCTTATTCCATCACTTTTTTGCGGGGCGATACGTATATTCCGCGTTCGGCGTGGATCGCCGCTATGACGTAGTGCTCACTGCTTATTTTTGGTTTGTTCCGTTCTGGGGTTGGCGGCAGGTCACCGTGCTTTTGGTCGCGTGGACACATGGTTGCCTAGGTGTGCATTACTGGCTCCGTGCACGATCCAATTATCATAGGTTTGCGCCCATATTGCTGACCGTCGCCACACTCCTGCCAGTACTCGCTCTGCTTGGACTTTGGCAAGGTACGCAGCAAATATTCCAGCAATGGCAACTGCACCCCGACTTGCTTCAGATGACCGTGCGCGACGGTCATATGCGCGATCCAGCTATAGGCGGGTCGAGCTGGAATCTCGAAGTGCAGCTCTATTGGATTTATATTGTGCTACTCGCGCTCGTCTTTGTCGGATGGGCGGTGCGCTGGCTGGTTGAACGCCGCCGCGGGCTGATCAAAATCGCTTATCCTGGCGGCCGCGTCCTTCGAGTCCCGGTTGGCTACACCGTACTCGATGCCAGCCGCCGCGCTAGCATTCCACACGCTGCCATTTGCGGCGGACGAGGTCGCTGTACGACTTGCCGCGTCCGCGTGCTGCGCGGGGTTGACAAGTTGCCGCCGCCTAGCGCTTCCGAGCAGGCTTTGTTAAGTCGATTGCACGCTGGTCCGAGCGTGCGTCTGGCTTGTCAATTGCGCCCCCGCAGTGACACCGCCGTGCTGCCGTTGCTGCCGCCAGACATCGGTGCGGGCGAGACACGCCGGCGAGACACTTCTGAGGCTTCGGACCTTGAGCGTTTCGTTGCAATCATGTTTGTGGACATCCGTAGGTCAACAGCTCTGGTCGAGAAACGCCACCCTTATGATGTGGTGTTCCTACTGAATCATTTCTTCGATGCCGTGGCAGGCGCTGTGGTCGACACCGGTGGCATGCCTAGCCAATTCGTCGGCGACGGCATGATGGCGACCTTCGGCGTACACACCGGGGAACGTGAGGCTTGCTCACAGGCATTGGGTGCTGCGCAACTTATTCACAGCCGCCTTGCCGATATGAATCGAACAATGGCTGACGAGTTGCCGGAGCCAATTGCAATCGGCGTCGGGCTCCATGCAGGCAGTGTCATCCTGGGGGAACTTGGCTACAAGGATCGCTTCGTGCTTACAGCAATCGGCGATTCAGTGCATGTAGCTGCACGTCTCCAAGAATTGACTAAAGATTACGGCTGTCAGCTCATCGTGTCCGAAATCGTCGCCACAACTGCTGGGGTCGAAATGAGTGGCTTTCCTCTGCGCGAGATCACCGTGCGCGGACGTGCGGAACCACTGGCCGTAAGAATCGTCGGTGCTATGAACGAGCTCGTCGCGTGAAATTGCGGTCTGCCGCAATGTCTGCTTTTGGCACAAAGCGGACGTCACGCTGCGTCGGTCGGTCATCGGTGCTGTGAGATTCGGGGCGCGATCGTGGCGCCTCGCGTCTCGCCAGCATACGACCGCTTCTGCTCCTTTGACCGGATCATGTCCGCTTCT
>Ga0318542_10000403_pt1 | contig 10793 bp, 8 predicted proteins | sample GRESIP168b4f23_FD_202530 | JGI IMG/M metagenome (GOLD analysis project Ga0318542, IMG submission 202530) | Tropical soil microbial communities from Luquillo Experimental Forest, Puerto Rico - GRE.SIPMG.168b4f23 | ecosystem: Environmental > Terrestrial > Soil > Tropical forest > Bulk soil...
CTCGCATATTCAAATCCGTATTCGCCGCCTGGAACATTGCGCGCGAAGTTGGATTCCCTGTTGGCGACCTGACAGCAGCATAAAACTAAATCTTCTTATCTCCTAAAGGGCGGGCGATGGAAAAGAAAATAATAGCGGTAAAGCCGGCAGAACGGCTTGCCGATATGGAAGCTTTCCTTACAGAACTTGAGCGCGGCATTCCGCATGATGAACGTCTTCTAGTCGGCTATTCTCCCGGCGATCCTGCTGATACAGAAAATTCCAAATGGTGGCCGGCACCTCACAAAACTGGCAAATACGTTCCTTGCAATACGAACAACTATATTTGCATTTCATCCGCGATCCAAACACCACACGAAAAAACAGGCAAGCTGCGTTACTGGCGTTCCGACGCGAACTTTGGCCATGGCCTTGCGATCATGATTGATGATATCGGCGATGGCAAAGGCTCCAAAGGGTCAATGACTATTGAGTACTTCTCAAATGTCTTGCAGCCTACTGCCGTAGTAGAAACATCGCCGGGGAATTATCAAATCTGGTATTTCTTTGACAAGCCGGAAAAAGACAAGCAGCTGTTCAAGAATTTCCTTCGCTCCTTTGTCGATCAAGTTTTGTCATCTGGCGGCGATAAGACGATTAAAGACATTACGCGCTTTGGCCGTATGCCTGGAGGAATTAACGGCAAGGAAAAATATAAGGTCGAGGGCAAGTCTTGGATCGTGCGATTTGCGGAAGATGGATGGAAGCCTGAAAACCGATATTCCATCGAGGACATTGCCAAAGCGTTCCATGTTCGCATCGTTGAATCAATGCACGTAAAACAGAAATTCGACGCCTTGGAGTTTGAGCACGACGCTATCTTTTATCACCTAGCAGAACATTATCTGCAAAGAATGAAGATGGGAGAGGCCGGCAATGGCGATCTAGTTATGAATGGCTCCGGCAAGTATCGAATACTCTGTCCTTGGGCGCATCATCATGATCATGGCGATACCGGCGCGCATTTTCGCGGCCCTATCGTTGGCTCTGAAGTGGATTTCGTCTTCTCTTGTTCCCATTCGGCTTGTCAAGGAACAGTGGCGCAGAATTATACGAATGCTGAAGGAGAAAAGATATCAAGGTATAGAGGATATAAAAAGACATGGCGGCATTTCACGGATTTTATAGTCGAACAGATAGCCGCAGAATTAGATGCGATTAATGAGGATTGGCCTTATATGTAATCGCCAGATTGCCCGTCACCAAATAAATAAGAGCTAATCTAATGTCTGATAACGATAAGAATTTGCCTAAAGAGGAACAGAACAAAGCGCCTAAGCGGACAAGGAAGCCTAAAGCAACGACTGCAAAACCTGCGGCGACCGCTGAGGAAATTAACGCTCCAGAAATTGAATCCGCTATTCCTTTGTTTAACGAATCCGCACCATCTGAAGCGGAAGATATATTCGCTAAGAAAGACGACACAGTTCGACGCAAGAACATAAAGATCGTAGAAAAGAGAGAGCAGGAAGGCGAACTAGTTGATGAACTGCGCCAAGAACCGGACCTTGTCCGTCGCGCCCGCTCTCTTGTTAAGAATCAGATGGTGGATTTTCCGGAAATTATCTGGAAGAAGAAGGGCGAAGAGTTCATTTCTTCGCCTGAAAGTACGGATCGCAATCGCATCTATGCTCTTGATCTTCTGTTCGGCGATATAGATGAACGTCCACATTTCGATATGTTCTCTGGCCGGGAAGTTGATCATACGGGCGAGAAAATCGATGGCTTCTATAACTTCGTTCCGTGGCTTGAGGTTTATGCGGCTTTCGGATTGCGCGCCCAATCTGTGAGAGCAGTTAGAGAAGCGATTATTTCCTATTCATACGCCAGCAAATGGAATTCCCTTGTCAAGCGTATGGAAAGAAAAGTTCCTGAATGGGACGGATTGCCGCGAATTGAAGGACAGTTCGTTAAGATGTTCAAGTGTTTCGATACAGAACTTAATCGCAACATGTCACGATATTTCTGGTTGTCCTTGTATTGCCGGATTATGTATCCCGGTTGTATGGCTCCGATTGTGGCGTCGTTTATCGGAACGCAATTGTGCGGCAAGTCACACTTTGTAAGATTGATTTGCCAATACATCCTAGGCGACACGAACGCAAAGCCCGTTCAATATGATCCAAGCGGAAACGCTAAAGAATTTCTGCGGAACATTACCGGGACTTCGGTAATTGCTTCCATTCCTGAGATGACGGGTTTGTTATCTTCCGACATGAACAGAACGAAGGAGTTTGTAACTGTTACTGTCGATTCGTACGATAACAAATTTAAAGATTCGCAGGATAAGCCGCGTCAGTGGATCATGACGATGGACGGTAATAAATATGAAGGATTGCAGCGCGATGAAACAGGCAACAGGCGATTCTATCCGATATTTTGCGGGCAATTGCCAGATAAAAACGGACAGCCTGATTGGAGCGCGGATTTTAAGGTTGATTTCGAGAATTTCGAGTCAGATTTTTGGCAAATGATGGCCGAATGTGAGGCTTGGATTCAAGAGAATAGTTTGTATGATTACGAACGGTTCGTCGCAGAAGTTGCCGGACAAGTAAAAGCGTTCTCTGATTATGAAATGAAGAATAATCGCGGAACGATTTCGGATAGTGATTTGGAGGCTCATATTCTGGAGATTTTGCACAATGTCGAAAAGATGACGGTTACTCAAGGCAGAAACAAAGGCGCTGTTTATATCTCGACAAGTGCGCTCCTTGTTGCTTTGAACGATGTCACAAGAAGACCGATCAACAATAAACACCTTGCAAACTATCTCGTTTCACTTGGGGCTTCTGAGAATAAGCCGAAAGTGGTGAAAGTTGAAGGCGTCCCAATCCGGGCATGGACCTTCTATGAGGGCATAAAATGGCCCGATGGAGGTGTAGTAAGGCGGAGAGCTTCTAACGCGCCAAAATGGCGTAAACAGGCCAAAATGCACAAAGGTTACAGAAATTTTTGTAACCTTTTCAAACCTTGTAACCTTTTTTAGTGCCCCAAGTCCTTGATCTACATGGCGAATATCGAAAGGTTACAAGGTTACAAGAAATTTCGGCGTTTCCCATTAATATATATAAGGATTAATTTTACTAATCCATTAAAAATCTTTGTAACCTTGTAACCTTGTAACCTTCTGGTGTAAGTCTATGTTTTACAACAAGAAAAAAGGTTACACAAAAGGTTACAACCTCCAGGGCGGCAAAATCTTGTAACCTTTTGGCCTGACGGCCACCAGCCTGCGCGGCTGGACCACTACCTTTTCGAGAAATGGCGGCGGGATCAAAAGTTCGGCGCACAAATAGGCCGGCGCGCAGTATAATGACAACAAAATCAATTTAGAGGATGGCTGTTCCTATGGGCAGAGATAGATATTTCCTAGCGGAAGAATATGCAGACCCGGACACTGTCGCAGAAATCCCGCATGAGTTCGAGGCATATATTAGCTGGCGCGTGCTGGGCTATCCGGCAATCATCGCGGCGAGAAAGTCGTTTTCGGGCATTCGGAACCAGATGGCAGAGAGCGACATCGCCAGATGTGTAGAAAGAAACCCATTTGTTATTAACGGAATCATTGACAAAGTTAATAACATGGAATTGTCGGATGTTTGGAACCATAAATTAGCTGCGTTTGAGTGCCTGAAGATTATTCGCGATCCATACTCAAAGGAAACCGCGCGCGTTTCGGCGATCAAGGAATTGAACGCAATAATGAATGTGACTGGTGACACGGGCGGGAAACCGGACGAAGAGAGCGAGGACGGCGCACCATGGAAGAAAGACCGCTCATAATGCCCAGCGCCGGCCTAGCGCCTGCCATAGCTTGGCGATAGCCCTTCCTGACGCCTCATTGGTCCACGGCAGCGAAGACAACGCAGCCACGGGCCTTAAATACCGTTGGCATGGCCAGCGACAAGCAACGGAAATAATAAATGTCTGCCTTATTCGATCTTGAGAAAGAACTACGGCCCTTTGATCCTGTAAATGATCCCAAAACACGTGCCGAAGTTCTTGCGCGTCCCAATCCTTTCACTTGCCTCGATCCCAATGGCGAAGTAATGCGCAACCATCGGGTTATTACAATCCATGGCGGGCGCGGAAGCGGTAAAACATTCAGCGTTGCTGATTGGCTGCGGCGGATGATGTCCGTTGTCAAGGCAAACATGCTATGCGCGCGTGAATTCCAGAACTCCATTGAACAATCGACAAAGCAAGAAATAGAATCGGCCATTGATCGCGCGAACAGAATGGCTGAGTTTAAAATAACTCGCGATAAGATTGTTCATAAGCGATCCAAATCGGCGGCGATATTCAAGGGTCTTCACAATAACGTGAATTCCCTTAAATCTATTTCGAACATCCTTGTTGCATGGCTTGAAGAAGGCCAAACAAATACAAAAGATACGCTTGAAAAACTGTTACCGTCTATTCGTATGCCGGACAACAGAATCATCATCACGATGAACCCTGAAGATTCAGATGCGTTCATTTATACAGAGATGGTGGAGAAGGCGGGGAAAGAGGGTTACAAAGACCGCTTTCAGATTCAAGTAAACTATTACGACAATCCCTATTTCACGGAATCGCTTGAATCTGATAGACAGAACTCATTGCAACGGATCATCGACGCTCCGAATGAAGAAGCGCGGTTGCAAGCAGAAGCGGATTATGCCTGGATTTGGCTTGGGTTCACGAAACGCATCGTAGGTGCGACAGTTATTAAGCGAACTGAGATGCGAGAATTTGAAGCGCCTGCAAATGTTGAGTTTTATCACGGCGCGGACTGGAGTAACGGCGGCGCTGACCCGACAGCGTTCATTCGCTGCTTCATTGCAAAGAACGAAAGAGACAAGCCGTGTTTGTGGATTGATTATGAAGCATATAATCATAACGCAAAACTGGATGATTTGCCGTCATTGGCGGAAACTATTCCGACGCTGAACAGAGAAGGCGCAAGAAACAGACAAGTCAAGTGGAGAATTCGCGCGGATAGTTCGCTGCCAGTTGCAATCAATACCATGCTTGACAATGAGTTTGATTGCGAGGCCGCAGTTAAAGGCCCTGGAAGCGTTGAAAACGGCTTGCAATTCCTCAATAACTTTGATCGCATTTATATTCATCCGCGTTGTTACTATGCTTTAGAAGAAGCAAAGAAATATCGCTGGAAAACAGACAGAATGAGCGGAAGAATTCTGCCTATTCTAGAAAAAGGAAATGATCATGTATTTGATGCTGTCCGCTATGCTCTTGAACATTTGGCTGTTAACGTTGAGTCTTTGAGTTTTTTTGACATCGTGAATGAAAAATCAGAATATGCGTGGGATAATTTGGCCAAAATTTTCATCCCATTAATGCCGGCCTGGAAAACGGGCGGATCGGATTGGCTGGATTACCTGTGATTTCTTATCAATGGCGCGGCAGTGGACAATTAATTTCACTGTTGCGCTTTACACCTGTTATACTTCGTGATAAACGCCCGCGCGCAGTCCTTTATATCCCTTTCAAGGCCATCAAATGAAACTTTCGGAACGATTCTGGCAGTGGATAAACAAAAATATCCAGGCCAATCAAAAAGAAGAAGTAAAAACGCAAGAGAAAAAAGAAATAGATATCTACGACATGGATATCTATCGCCCATCGACGGCAAAAGCGATTGCGTCATGGTCCGATGAAAACCCGTTTAAAGTTCGTCCTGTAACCGACTTTCCGATTGCAGAACTATTTGACGACATCCCGCTTGTTGGCGATGGATTCGTCATGGACGCCGCAGACTTTGAGAATGATCCGGTAATGTCCGTTGTTGCTACGTCCGTCAAATACGCGATGGACGACATCAGCGGAAGCGGAGAAAACTTGATCAAGAGTTTTGATCAAGGAAATCCGTACACTGTTCCCGAAGCTTTGCAACAATGGTACAATTCGCAAGGCTTTATCGGATATCAATCGTGCGCAATCATCGCCCAGCATTGGCTTGTTGACAAAGCTTGCACAATGCCGGGGGAAGACGCTGTTCGAAACGGCTACGATGTGAATGTGACTGATGGGACAGAAGTTCCTGATGAAGCATTGTCGGACCTGAAAAAGATAGATTTGGAGATGGGCGTTATCGAACAAATGAAACAGTTTGTTCGATTCACGAATATCTTCGGAATTCGCGTTACTGTTTTCGATGTTGAATCAACCGATCCGAAATATTACGAAAAGCCATTCAATCCCGATGGCGTGATTCCGGGCAGCTACAAAGGCATGAAACAAATTGATCCGTATTGGATGATGCCAATGTTATCTTTGCGCGGCAGTGCGGATCAAACGAACCGACATTTCTATGAGCCGGAATGGTGGATTATTTCCGGCAAACGCTATCACAGAACGCACCTTGTAATTAATCGCGGCCCTGTGCCTGCTGACGTGTTGAAACCGACTTACATCTTCGGTGGAATCCCGCTGACTCAGCGGATTTACGAACGCGTATATGCAGCAGAACGAACAGCAAATGAAGCGCCGCAGCTGGCGATGTCGAAACGACTGAACGTTCTTCATGTTGATTTGGCCAAGGTCGCCGCGCGCCCGAAAGAGTTCGCAAAGCGGATGATGCAATCCGTTATGTTCCGCGACAATTACCAAACTCGCGTTGTTGGTATTGGTGACGTAGTGGAGCAATTCGATATTAGCCTTTCCGATCTTGATTCGGTTATCTTCGGGCAATATCAGATTGTTTCAGGGATTTCGAAGGTTCCGGCTGTCAAGCTTTTGGGAACGTCTCCAGGCGGATTCAATTCCAGTGGCGACCAAGAGACCAAGTCTTATCATGAAGAGCTTGAAACGATTCAGACGCACGAATGCACGCCGCTATTGCAGCGCCACCATTTGCTAGCAATTAGAAGCGAGATTGCTCCGAAATATAATCTGGAGCCGTTTGAAACTGAAATCGCATGGAACCCGGTTGATAGCAAAACCGCTGAAGAACTTGCCAACATTAATAAGACTGAAGCCGAAACCGGTCAAATCCTCATTAATGGCGGCGTGATTGCTCCGGATGAAGAACGCGCCCGTGTTCGCAATGACAAACTGTCAGGCTATGCGAATATCAGCGATGCTGAAGCAGAAACCGATTTCGGCCAGTCTCCGGAGAATCAAATGGGATTCCAAGAGGCTAGAGCGAAAGAAGAAACAGCCGGAGCCAAAACGCAACAGGCAGAGAAGCAGCCGGACAAAGATTCTAGCGGAAAAGGAAATGAACAGCCCAAACAGAAGATGGCGAAAGAAGGAGATGAAGTCGAAGAAGATTCTCCCGCAAGCGTATCTTCTCCGGGACAACTGGCAAACACCATCGCCGAACCCGGATTGAGGGAAATGATTGAGCGCCTGATTGAAACGGTTCAGCAGGGACAACCAGACTACTACAATCCGCGCAAGGCAACGCCTGATGAATTGCATGTTCCTGCTGGCGGATTCAACGCCAAGCTTCCGGAAATGCCCTATAAAGGCATGAGGCTTGGGATTGAGAACTACAAAGGATCGGTAAGGGCGGGCAAAGACATGGCCGGTAATGAATGGCGAACGATGATGCCGTGTCATTATGGCTTTGTGAAGAACACGAAGGCAGCAGACGGCGATGAACTTGACGTGTTCGTTGGTCCGAATCTGGCAAGCGACAAAGCTTTTGTGATCAATCAGAAGTGTCCTGAAACTGGCGAGTTCGATGAACACAAAGTAATGCTTGGGTTCGACGATGCGCAACAAGCAGAACGTTATTACAGGAAAGCTTATGATGCGGATTGGCAAGGTTTAGACAGTCTGCATGAAATAACGCTTGACCAGTTGAAGAACTGGATTAACACTGGAGATTTGAATCAGCCCTTTCAAGGACAACAGAATGAAGTCGGAGATGCTTGGATAACTGTTAAGCCGAACGGACAAGAAGAGAAAGGCCAACCGGTTATGATCGGTGCAGGAGGCGAAGTACTTGGCGGAATGGGCGGCAAGTTCAACGGCAAGAATATTTCCGAAGTCAAGTCTAAGAAAGAGGAAACGTCCGAAGCTCCGAAAGAATCCGCGAAGACAGAATCTCCTAAGGCGGAAGCACCGAAAGCGGAAGCACCGGAAAAGAAACAAACCCCGAAACAGAAATCTGAAGCTGTACATATCTCTGCCGCGCCGGTAAATATGACTGACAAAGAGAAGCAGGCTATGCAAGAATATACCGGTGCAATGTTCAGGGATTTAGGTCCGGCTCTTAGGTCTGGAAAAGGAGTTCCGAAAGAACACAAGAAAGATGTTGAGCAAATGGACAAACTGTTTGAAAAGGCTTCGACTAAAGAAGATATGACAGTTTTCCGTGGTATCTCTGACAAGTCGTTCTTGGACAAACTGAAACCTGGCGACAGCTGGCAAGACAAATCGTTTAGCTCTACCACTTCAAGCGAGGCAGAAGCTAAAAACTTCGCAAGAGGAGATAATTCCGCGATCATGGAAATTCGAGTTCCTAAAGGAAGCAAGGCGGTTAGTGTTAAAGATATCAGCCAATTCCCGAACGAAGAAGAAGTAGTAATGAATCGCGGAGGCAAGTTCAAAGTGGTGGAAGTTATTAAGGGAACAAGAACGCGTAAAGCTCGCGTAATCGTGGAATTCAGCAATGGCTAATGAAAAATTCATGGAAAGTTTTGAGGGCCTGGACATCGTCCCGGCAAGTTCCGAAGATGAAACAATGGGAATGTTTGGCAATGTAGAAGCAGGCGGCGGACCTGAAACTGATCAAGGTTTGCCATTAGCGCCTGAAGATGTAGAGAAAGAAAAGCTTCAATCAGAGGCTTCCACGGCAAGCGAAACCCAACGCCAAGATAAGGCAAAAGGAGTGACACATGGCATTTGAACTTTATTACAACGGTTTCAACACTGTAGGCGCAATTCAAGTTCTGTTCGACAAGGACAACGAAGAAGAAATCAAAGGCGTTCTTGGCCATCGATTTATTTCCGGTTCCTGCGTCCATCTGGTAATGGAAGGCGTCGATGAAGAAGGAGATGCGATTTACAAGACCATTCCCGGAGATGGTATTTTCTTCCATGGATATGATGGCGCAATTCGGGCCGCAAATATCAACGATGATAACGAAGAACCGAAAGGCGATTGGATCGTATCGAATCAAGGAATGTATTCTGTCTTTTCGGATTATCAATTCAAACTGAACTTTCAAAAGTTCGATGAAAACAGCACTCAAGACGCTGTGAAGTCTGAGAAGAAAGCAAAGGCAGAACCAGAGAAGCAGCCGGAGAAGACCGAAGACAAACAAGAAACTAAGGAATAAGCAATGGCTTTCCGCGCTTCTAGTAAACGTGAACGAAGAGTAAGGCCGCCGATTGCTGAGGGTTATCAAATGATTCCCAGCGCCCCGATTAGGGATTGGTACACCGAACAGCTTCAAAAAGTTATCGGCCTGTACGTGAACGAAGCGCGGAAAGAGCTAAACAAAGTCGTTAAAAACCCTGCGGTCAAGGGTTTTTTCGCTGAAGACGCCGCTTCACCAATTCCTAAGTTCGACAAGGCGTTGATCGCTATCAGGAAAAGGTATGAAGCGATATTCAGCCAAACGGCTCAAAAACTTTCCGAAGCTTTCGTCAACAAAGTTGATAAGCATAGCGTGGCGACTACGAACGCTAGTCTAGGAAAGCTTGGCGTTGAGTATGTAGATAGAAAACCAGGCGATTTGAATGTAATTCTGAAATCGCAGATAGCTGAAAACGTCCGTTTGATAACGAAGGTTGGTCAAGATGTTTTTGACCGCGTCGAAATGGCTGTAAATCAATCCATGATGTCGCCTGATTCTGGCGAACAAGGCATCGCGGGTATTTACAATCACCTAACGCAAATAGAAGGAATGAGCGATAGGCGCGCAAAGCTTATCGCAACAGATCAAACGAAGAAAGTTTATAGCGCTCTGAATACTCAGCGAATGGAGAATTCGGGCCTGCAAAAGTTTAAATGGATTCACAGTTCAGCAGGGAAAACGCCGCGCCATTCGCATGTGGAAAGAGATGGAAAGATTTATCTTCTGAAAGGAGGGGCGAGCGAACTCTATAATGTTGACGGTTCCGACGCTAATGCGGAAGTCCCTGAGAACGATAGAGGTAAGCCGGGATTTGCGATTAATTGCCGTTGCAGAATGGTAGCAGTGCTTGATTTGGATTTCTAATAATTTATAAGGTGAATCAAAATGGCGCAACAATCTTTGCGGATAGCATCGTTCAATAATGAATGGCTGCAACCGAACGAAGAATATACTTATCAAGGACCGATTCCGATAAGCGTTAATGTAGGCAAAGGGCAGTTCTCAGAGGATTTCATCAATTTCTACAATTTGTCAACTTCAACCGTGACGATTGTAGCGCCAAACAACGATGTAACTTTTAAAACGGCAGCTGGAGACGCGACAAGTATTGCTGTTCCGCCGAATAGCTTTTGTCATTTGCTTTATGGCAACCTCTATAGCACTCGCCATGTGTTCGCTTTCATCGCTGCTTCCTCTGGTGGAGGCGGCGGGACTGGCCAAGACGTAACAGCAGGAAACACAGCAGGAGTTGTTTATATTTCCGGATCGCCAACGCAGAACGGTTCTTTGCGATGGGAAATAGAAAACGGAACGGGCGGCCAAATGAGTGCCGCACTTCAGCAATTGAGCAATGGCGCATGGACCGATTTGATTTCCAGTTCTGTTAACGGGACTTCGATAGCAAAATCTATCACGACTGGTCCGGGGAGTTTCTAT